>VFSW01000154.1_pt1 | contig 89320 bp, 76 predicted proteins | sample 5358111 | NCBI WGS metagenome assembly VFSW01 (sample SAMN11554181, study PRJNA540505) | mine drainage metagenome | isolation source: sediment from site ElyBrook_90M | place: USA: Ely Copper Mine, Vershire, VT | collected 2017
CAGCAAAAATGGTGCATTTCAAATCGCATCTCATTGAAAATAAAGTGAAATGAAATTTGAAGGAACTGAGAAATCGCCTCAAAACAAGCTGTTTTTTGGAATTTGTAGGACATTTTGAGGCCATTTTGACCCGTTTTTCGACTCAAATCAGCCTGTATGAGCCTCTTGCAAACTCCTTTGTGAAGGCAATTACTTGGCACCGAAGATGCATTCGAACCACTTCAGTAAATTTATTTTTCAGGCTTTCAACGAAAGGGCATTTTGCTATCTAATCTCATGCTTGAGATAAATTGCTCAATCGTCGAACTCTCCTCAAAAGCCTTACAATTCTCAAGTGAGTCAATGCAATTATTAGCCACTCCGAACCATTCATGAGGTGTGTAAGTGAGCAAGAAAGTTGTAGTTTTAGGTGCAGGGCGAGTGGGCAAAGTCATCGCTGCAGACTTGTCCAAAGATTTCGATGTAACTTCAGCCGATTTTAACCAGAACGCGCTCGACACTCTCTCCACGCGCTACCCCGTCAAGACCAGGGTCACTGATCTAACGAGCGCCACGGCTGTAGGCGAAGCCATCCACGACGCCGATCTCGTCATCTGTGCCGTCCCCGGATTCATGGGCTTCAACACTCTCAAAACCATCATTGAAAATGGTAAGGACGTCGTCGACATCTCCTTCTTCGCCGAGGACCCCCTCGAACTTGACGCACTTGCCAGCGAGAAAAATGTCGTCGCCGCCGTTGATTGCGGTCTCGCTCCCGGCAACTCTGACTTTATCGCCGGCTACTACGCTGACAAAATGCAAATTCACGATTTCGAATTCCTCGTCGGCGGACTTCACTTCAGCCGCACCGGACCAAACGGCTATCTGCCCACCTTCTCGCCGCCCGATGTCTGGGAAGAATATATTCGCCCTGCGCGCTACGTTGTAGCGAACAAACTCGTCACCATGCCTGCTCTTAGTGAGCCTGAACTCGTTGAGTTCAACATCGCCGGCCATCATCTCGTGCTCGAAGCCTTCAACACCGACGGACTGCGCTCCCTCATCACCACCATGCACAACCGCATCCCCAATATGAAAGAGAAGACACTGCGCTACCCCGGCCATATTGACTATATTCGCGAGCTTCGAGAGACCGGTAAACCCTGGACACCCGACACCTGGAAGCCAGGCGACGACGAAGACGAGTACACGCTCTTGCGTATCAATTTGAAAGGCATCGAAAACGGCATCGAGAAAAAAATCTCATATACGCTCTTCGCCACCTACGACAAGGAAAACAAGATGAGTTCCATGTCGCGCACTACAGGCCACACTTGTACCGGCGTCGCCCGCTGCGTCCTCAATGGCAGCTACACGCGCAAAGGAATTTCACCGCCCTCGTACATCGGTGAAGCGCCCGGTTGCCTCGACAGCATTTTCACTCACCTCAAGGCACGCAACATCATCTTTGAAAAAGATGATGTATAAATCCACACTGATTTTTTAGCAGGGAGTGAATACTGATGATGATCTGGAACTCATTACTGATAGCTTTCAGCGTTCTCTTGCCGCTGATTAATCCGCTCGGATCGGCATTGGTCTTTGTCGGTCTTGTCGGCGAAGCGCCATCTTCCGTCTATCACTCCCTCGCGCGCAAAATCGCAATCAACAACGTCATCTTCCTGGTCACCTTCGAATTGCTCGGCGCAACCATCCTCCGCTTCTTCGGCATTTCGCTCCCCATCGTACAGCTCTCTGGCGGAATCGTAATCGCCGCTATGGGCTGGTCAGTCTTGAATGAACGCGACGCACGCGCAAACTCCCGGAACAAACAGGAAGAAACTGAAATCCACGAAGAAGATCTCAAAGAGCATCTGAATCAAAAAGCATTTTACCCCTTCACTTTCCCCGTCACTTCGGGCCCCGGCACACTCGTCGCCTTACTCACTGTTACTGCGCGCAGTTCCAATCGCGATCTCTCAAAAGATGTTCTCGCCCACATCGGAATCTTTCTGGCGATTATCGTTCTGAGCCTATTGGTCTATATTGCATACGCCTATGCCCCAAAATTAACCAAAGTCATTGCTCCATCCACGGCTCACGGCATACTGCGCGTCATGGCTTTTATTCTGCTTTGCATCGGCGTTCAGATTGCATGGAACGGACTCTCCGTCCTGCTTACCCAGATCATCAAACCTTGATCTTCAATGAATTATGGCTTCACAGCTTTGCCTGCTGATCGCAGTGTAAACTCCATCGACTCCCTCGGCACGCTCTCAACAAATGGCTTGACCGCCCATCCCAAACCCGTCGGTATCGCGCGGCTCAACGAGACCGACTCAATCTGCATGTAAAGACCGCCATCCCCTTCCGCATAACTCCAGTAAGTATTCTGCCGCCACAAAAAACCATGCTCCTCATTGTCGTTCAAGGCGTGCTCATGGCGTGTACCCGGCTCGTCTATCTCTGAAATCTTCGTGCTCACAGACGAGCTGTATCCATGCTGCGCGTCGAGTCGTCCAAAATTGATTTCATATGTACTATCAAGCACCACTGTGATGACGTGCTTCTGACGCACCCGCATCATTGCCAGTAGATGATCACCGTGTTGCAAAAGAATTTTCGTCTGTAGCACCTGTGGCGAAAAATACTGCGGATATGCGTTGAAATTTTTAAGGATTCCTTCCAGGTCTGCTACCTTGGCACCGGGTACAAACGCGGTACCACGCCAATGATGCAGCATTGAACCGTCAAAATCATCATTCGTCGTCGGTGTAACTTCCTCAACTATCAGCTCTCCATTGCGCAAGCGCTGCTGATTTTGTGTACTCGCATTCACGGCCACAAGAAAACTTCCACGATTGCTGTGCTGCTGTGTAAGTCGTGACTCAACGTGGCTGACATAAGCGCTATACGCCTTGGCCGCTTTGGCTGGTAATTGTGCAACGGAATATCCAGGGATCATCACGCATAGCAATAAAGTCGGCAACCAATACAATGTAAAAGTTCTAACGAAATTTATTGAATTGGATGATTTACTTTGCTGCATTCGTGCAATCTCGCCCATATTCTTTAAACACCTGGATATTTCCCTTCGTTAATTTCTTGAGTGGCCATTTCAATGCTCTCCGGCCTTCCAAGATCACGCCAGTAACAATTGTCCGCATTGAATGCTGCAACCTTTTCTCCTTGAGCTATCAACCTCATATAGCTACTGATAATGGAAAACGAACCCTCTTCACTCATCTTTGCAAAAATCTGAGGCGAAATAATATGTATCCCGCAAAAAGCTAATGGATACAACTTCGTTGCAGGTCGCAGAATTTCTTCCTTAGTCGTACCTCCAGTGCGTCGGCCGCAGAGTTCACCGTCCTTATCGAACAGCAGGTAGCGCGATGTCTCTCTGTGCTGCACTGCGAGCGTCGCAAGTGCAGATTTCTCCATGTGTGCGCTTACCATTCTTCCCAGATCGATTGCGCTGATCACATCCACATTATGCAGAATGAAAGGCTTTTCGTTGCTCCCACTCGACTCAAGAAAAAAATGCGCTGCCTGCTTCAATCCTCCGCCGGTATCCAGCAGAATCTCCTCGCGTGAGATTTCAATGCGCATTCCGAAGTTGTCGTTGGCCTTCAAATACTCAATCATTGTCTCCGCATAATGGTGCACGTTCACGATCGCATCGTGCACACCAAAACTCTTGAGACGCGTGAGCGTAATTTCCAGCAGCGTTCTACCGGCAATGGTGACCAGCGCCTTGGGACGGTCATCGGTGAGCGGCCGCAACCGTGTTCCCAGTCCCGCTGCCAGAACCATCGCCCTCATCTGCCCATCTTCTCCTGCTCAATATGCCGAACCACAACATCAACTCCTTTGATCTCGCGCAAATGTTTTGCCATTTGCTCCGCAAGAAATACTGACCGGTGCTGCCCACCCGTGCAACCAAATGAAACCATCAGATTCCTGAAACCGCGCTGTTGGTAGCTGGCCACGCTTGAATCTACCAGCGATTGTGCATTTGCCAAATACCGGCGCACGCTCTCCTGCTGATTTAAATAATCAATGACCTCATTATCCTTGCCCGTCAGTTGCCGAAAGCGCTCTTCGCGTCCGGGATTCGGCAGACTGCGCGCATCAAAAACAAACCCTCCGCCATTACCAGATTCATCCGCAGGCATTTGGCGATGAAACGAAAAACTGAAAACACGCACCGTCAACCCCGCGGCACGCGATGACAGACTCATCAGCTTCTCTGAACCCAACATTCCATTGATGGCCTCCATCAGCGCAGGCAACGCGACAGGCAACTTCACATTGTGAGCCAGCCAACGTAGATTCTTCAACGCATAGGGTACACTCTGCAGAAAATGCGGCTTACGTTCATAGAAGCCGCGGAATCCATACGCACCCAGCGCCTGTAAAATGCGCACGTACACATACGCGTAGTAATGCTCCATGAACGCATTCCGATCAACATCGATGTAACCTCTCAGGCATTCAAGATAGTAGTCCAGCAATTCCTGGCGCATCTCCGGCGGCAAATCAGCTTTGCCATCGTAAAGCAGAGACGCAATGTCGTACTGCAGCGCGCCTTTGCGACCACCCTGGTAATCAAGAAAATATGGCTGACCATCACGCAGCATTACATTGCGCGACTGAAAATCCCGATAAAGAAAATAATCATGATCAGCACTCAACAGGAACTTTGACAGTCTGCCGAAATCCACCTCCATAGCCTGTTCGTTAAACGGAATCCCTGCAAGCCGTAAAAAATAATACTTGAAATAATTCAGATCCCACGCAATCGACTGGCGGTCAAAGCTCGCGCGCGGGTAGCAAACTTTGTAATTCAAATCACGGCCAGCTTCAATCTGAAAACGCGGCAACGCCGCAACCACCTTGCGATACGCATCCATGGCCGGTGCAGCAATAACATCGTTGTTGCGATTCTTCCCGAGAAATTCAAAGAGCGTCGTATCGCCAAGATATTCTTCCAGATACGCACCTCGGCTCAAATCCTCAGCGTAAATCTCAGCAACCGGCAATCCATATTTGCGGAAATGCCTGGAGAACTCCAGGAAAGCAACGTTCTCCTCGCGCACCGAATACAAAATGCCGATAGCGCTGAACTTTCCACCAGTTAGCCTGACAATCGCGCGCCCTGAGCCGCCAAGCTCGCCTTGAAGCGGCTTTATAACTTCGGCCGGCACATGAAAATGCTCTTCGAAAAGTCGTTTTAAAACATCCATGATGCTCTTCTCTGTGAATCACTCAATGCGTTTAGTGTAAAGCTGCTGACGGCTCTGTTGATACTTCCGGGCCGTGTCTCACCTCGTCAAACGCCATCAAGAGCACCGCAACCAACGCCAACACCATCCCTGCAAGGTTGAATTTGCTTGGAAGTTCGCGGTACAGTAACAATGAAACGATAATGGTGACCAGGGGAAACATCCCGTTGATCATCGGCACAACGACAATCGCCTTTCCATAACGAACTGCATAAACAAAGAGCAAACATCCAACCGCATTAAGTGACTGAATAACAAACGTAAGTCCGAAACCTGTTCCCATGTTGGCCTGAAATCCGGGGCCCATCAAGAGAGCGATAGGGCTCAAAGCTAATCCTGTTCCAGTCATGTAAACAAAAAGTTCCTCTGCGCCGAGAGCATTGGCTGAGGACTTCATGTAATACGCTTGCAATCCCCACATGAAAAAAATGGCGATCGTACCCACCAGCCAAAAGCTTCCATGAACCGGGCTCGTCGACGGTTCTTGCAGAGAAACAAGAAAAATTGCCGGCAACGAGAGCAGGATACCGGTCAGTGCAAGCGGGTAAGTACGTTCTTTGAGTAGCGTCCACGAGAGCACGATCGTCACCGCTGGCGAAAGACATACAATCGGAAAGATCAAATAAGCCGGCCCTTGTTGAAGCACCCTGAACAGCAGTAACTGGCCCGCCGCACCAGAAAATCCAACCGCGCATCCATACAAAAACGCACGTCGTGAATGCGTGAACTTCCAGTTGATCTTGCGCAAAGCAATCACGGAAACTGGCAGCATGGTCAGCGACCAAACCACATAGCCGAGCGTCGGCGGGAAAGCCGGGTGCAGCCACTTCTCAGGAATCTCCGTCAGCGCTCCCCAAAGTCCCCAGAGAATTGGCACTGCCATCGAAAGCAACAACCATTTTGGCAATCTCATCAGTCTTCCCCTCGCTAAGCTTCACTACTTTGCGTTACGGCGCAACCCACCCTCATCCTCAACAATATATGAGCAAAGCCTGAAACTGTCAGGGTCTTCGCCTCTAAGCGCAGCCAATCTTTCTGCCGCTAATTGAATAGGAATAATCTCAATCAGAAATTGCCAAAGTGCCGGAATCGCAGGCAAATTTAGAACGCAATCTCCCGCGCTCTCCTCAATCCCTTGCCCAATCAGCAACACGCATGCGCCAAGTTTGCGCAGATCGCCAACCAGGGCCAGGTCCTCACTGCGCATGTGCTCCGCATCTATCCACATGCCAATACGAATTCCCTTGCGCACAATCTCCTGCGGCCCGTGACGAAAGCCGCTTGAAGTCAGCGCTGTCGCTTCTCTCTTCGCCGCTTCTTCCCAAAGCAACCGTGCCTCATGACAACTCGCAAGGCCTGCACCTCGCGACAGAAAATATGTGGCTTCGTTTCCTTCGCCCAGCCAGCCTGATTGCTCAATCATCCTGCGCCACTCTGGAATGGCTCCCTCAGAAGCCATCAGTGATTGCACCAATTGTGCTTGTATAGGCTGCGCTGACTTTCCCGTTGCCTCCGCAGCCAACAGCACTCCGGCCAATGCAATCGCGCTGTACGTGGTCACAGAAACGGCATGATCAAATTCCGTATTTGTATTGAGAACAACATCTGAACCCTTTGCCAATGGGCTATCACTTGTATTCGTAATCGCAAGTATCGTAGCTAAAGATGCGCGGGATTTTTCTACCAGTTGTACAATCTCTGTACTTTTGCCGCTACGTGAAAGCATCACTACCGTCGCACCCTGCGGCACCGCAGCAGCATGTAGCAGTTCTGATGCATCAATTAAAACAGCAGGCCAACCGCAGGCCATCAACTCAGCCTGCATCGCCATTCCCGCATGCCAGCTTGCTCCAATACCAGTAATGATGATGGGCTGTTGTCTGCGCAGAATCCCCACAGCCGCATCCAGAGCGGGCTTCCCAGCTCCCATCATATGTGTCAATGAATTTCGTAGCTGCGCAGGCTGCTTGAGAATGTCCTGAAACAGTTTTGTTTCTAAAGGCGAGTTAGCCTGATTTTCCATTCTCTCTCCTATCTTTTTGCATTACTGGCGTACATAAAGAATACTCTGCATCGGTTGTCCACCCGCACCATTATACTGTCGCAAGAGATGGAGTCATCATTTCTATCAGAGCCAAAGTTTTCAGTGAATCTGAATAAAAGAATTGCAGGAGCAAGTCAATGCGCGCACAACTTTTGATCGGCTCTCCATTCGGCACAAGCATACAAATGAAAGCACCTACTGTGTTTTTAATATCCTTCTTCTGCTTGGCCATTGCACATGCCAATAGCCAACAAATTCAAATCGCACTCGATGGAAAAAGCCAAGGCAAAATCTTTGACGGCCTGGGTGCTGTCAGCGCTGGCGCCTCTTCCCGCCTGCTGATTGATTACCCCGAGCCCGAGCGCTCACAGATTCTCGATTACCTCTTCAAACCTGGCTACGGCGCTTCGCTGCAGCATCTCAAAGTTGAGATTGGTGCCGGTGTAAACTCCACTGACGGCTCCGAGCCTAGCCATATGCGCACTTCTACGGATCACTCTTCAACGCGCGGCTACGAGTGGTGGCTCATGACAGAAGCGCACAAGCGTAATCCCAATATTGTTCTTGAAATTCTTCCATGGGGCGCACCAGCCTGGGTCGGTCGCGATGTGGCAGGCAAAAAAACTCTCTACTCCAATCAGATGGCCGAATATGTCGCGGATTTTATCCAAACAGCAAAACATGATTACTCCCTGGATATCGCTTATACAGGCGTGTGGAACGAACGCGATTACAACATCGCTTACATCAAGCAGCTCCACGATATTTTGAAAGCTGACCACCTTGCTACACAAATTGCCTGTTGCGATAGCGACTGGGGAATCGCCAATGATATTTTGAAGGATCCCGAGCTTGCCGCAGACATTGCCATCATCGGTGCTCACTATCCTCGCACCGATGATGGCAATGTCTACGGTATGTTGACTACCACAGTCGCGGCGCGCAAGACCGCGAAGCCGCTCTGGTCCAGCGAAGATCAACCCAATGGCGGCGGAGGACCTTTTGTCTCTCGCGATTGGCCTGCCGGCGGTCGCATCCTTGCGCATCTCTACAATCGCAACTATCTTGAAGGTTCTATCACATCCACCGAGATATGGAGCCCCATCACTTCTTACTTTGAGAATCTCGCCGCACCCCATTCCGGTTTGATGTACGCGAACACTCCCTGGTCTGGCCATTACGATGTGCAGTCGACCATCTGGGTCACTGCTCACACCACTCAATTCGCGCAACCAGGCTGGCAGTATCTTGATTCTTCCAGTGGCAATCTTCCCGAGAAGGGCACTTATGTAACACTCCGCTCCACTGACAAAAAGAATTGGAGCATCGTTCTCGAGACTATCGACGCCAAGCAACCACAAAAAATCTTCTTCAAAATCAGCGGCGGTCTCGCAACAACCTTGGTTCACATCTGGGAGACAAACAGCACTCACACCTTCGAGCAAGTAGCCAGCGTGAAACCGGTGACGGGTGCATTCGAATTCACATTCGATCCCGATTCCATCTACTCGCTCACCACGACCACGGGGCAAGGCAAAGGCAGCGCTCAACCACCACCACCCGCTGCATTTCCACTCCCCTATGCTGACAACTTTGAAGACACACCCATTGGCCACGCGCCAAAATATCTCTCCGATCAGGATGGTGCCTTTGAAGTACAGCCTTGTGTAGGTCGCGCAGGCCGTTGTCTCGAACAGGTCATCACAGCCATCCCAATACGCTGGGATCCGTTGCCTGACCCATTCACATTAACGGGTGACTCCGCATGGACCGACTACACCGTCTCCGCAGACATTCGTTTCCTTTCAAACGCGCAAGTAACACTCATGGGTCGTATTGATTCTGCGGATGCATTCGAAGACGGCAATGCGCGCTGGCCCAGTGGTTATATTCTGCGCTTGCAACCCGATGGCACTTGGGAGTTACTATCAACCGAATACAAGAAACCTACCGTCTCGCTCGCAGCCGGAATGGCCATCATCAAACCTGGCCAATGGCATCTTCTGGAGTTGCACTTCAAAGGTACTCAGATCACTGCAATTCTCGAGGGCACAACTTTGGCTACCGTCCAAAACTCAACTCATACTCACGGAATGTTTGCTCTTGGATCAGAATGTGACCACGTGCAGTTTGATAACCTGCGCGTTACGCCTTTCTGATCTCACGATAAAATGGCCACCATGGTAATGATCAAAGAATCCGCATTCAAAGCGCTACGGGTGCATGGCGAGAAAGAGTACCCAAACGAGTGCTGCGGAGCTTTGCTCGGAGTGCTTAAAGGACAGGATTGGCAAATCGATGAGGTCCGCGAAGCCATCAACGTACGCTCCGACTCTGCGCCGACTCGTTACGAAATTGCACCCATTGAAGTTATAAAAATTGAACGTGAGGCTCGTCAAAAAGGGCTAGCCATCGCTGGCTTTTATCACTCCCACCCTGATAACCCTGCAAATTGGTCAATCACTGATCTGCATGAGGCGCATTGGCTTGGCTGCATTTACATCATTACTTCCATCCGGCGATGCATCGCTGCAGAAACAAAAGCCTACCTGCTCATCGGTTCATCCGAAGAAAATAAAAAATTTGCAGATGCCGAGATCAAAGTCATTCCTGCATAACAGCAATGCTTAACTCAACGGTTTTATCTTTATGGGCTCTGCAATCGCTGCATGATTGTTATTAAGTGTATCGTTTGCGGTCTTGGCTAAATCTGATATCAGCGCTGCATTGAGCACATCGATCATCGCTTGCTGCGCTTTTTCCCAAACCGGATGTCCCGGACACCACGACTGGCGGCTGCACGCATCCCCCGAAATCATGCACACGTTGAGATAAATAGGCCCGTCAACTGCTTCAATCACTTCACGCACGCTGGCACTGCGGCCACGTTCAAGTAATTCGAACCCTCCCGATTGACCTCGCCAAGACGCAATCAAGTCGGCCCGCACAAGTGCCTGCAATACTTTTGATAGAAAACTCTTAGGCACACCGGTAGCCATAGCAAGATTCGGCAATAGAAATCTCTCTCCTTCTGCGCGAGAGGCAAAGTAAATCATGACGCGAACCGCATAATCCGCAGCGCGAGTTAATTGCATGGATGATGAAATGTGTTTCATTACTTGAACCTCTCCATTATTTGAAAATCAATTTCAGAGCTTTTCCATGTACCCAAGCTTTAGCCTGTGGGTCCTTTAGATGGTCTCATAAAAATGCAACGACACACATTTTCTCTGCCGCAAACATCAGATTCAGAACACCGCTTAATGTCAGTGTAAAGCCTGGAATGTTGCACCAGAACACCCAAAGAGTGTTTGCCTCACAATTCGTGTGGTTTTAGCCGCAAATTCAATGGCCTTCTCCACCTTCCACAGGCTTCCGTTAACCAACGTAGAATCGTAGTAATAGACACTCACCACAACGAAGAATGCGAATGCACCCATCACGGTCATGAGCGCATGACCCAGTCTAATTCTCACCCATGCCCCCTCATACATACCCTTCCGTGTGAAAATAAAGACAAGCCATCATGACCAACTCCGAGTCCAACCAACCCACTCCTGAAGTCACCACCGACAACGATGCAATTAAATCCGCTCACATGGCCGACACCGTCGCTCCGGTCTTCGAGCCCGTCGTTGTAGAATCTGCGCCACCCCCAGCCTTTGTCGCTACCATCGCCGCCACTGAGCCTATCGCGACAATCGCAACTGAGCCTGAGCCCGAACCTGAAGAATCCTTCGCCGATATCTTCAAAGAATTCGAGCGCACCCACAAGCGCGACAAATCCGACGGCCCGCGCCAGCTCGAAGGCACCGTCATCTCCATCGGCCCCGAGGCAGTCTACATCGACATCGGTTACAAAATCGAGGGCGCAATCCCCCGCTCCGACTTCGAACTCAACGCCGACAATATCTCCCCCGGCGACAAATTCCCCGTCTCCATCAAGGGCCGCACCGAGGATGGCTACTACGCCCTCACCCGTTTCCGCGTCGCCCAGCCCACTGACTGGACCGCTCTCGAAGCCGCATTCGAGCAAAAACTTGCCATCGTCGGCACCGTCACCGCCCTTGTCAAAGGTGGCCTCACGGTCGACGTCGGTGTTCGTGCATTCCTTCCCGCCTCGCGCAGCGGAACCCGCGACGCAGCCGAGCTAGAAAAACTCGTCGGCACCGAGATCACCTGCCGCATCACCAAGCTCGACACCACGGATGAAGACGTTGTTGTCGACCGCCGAGTCGTCCTCGAGGAGCAAGCCAAATCCCGCCAGCAGGGTATCTATGCCGATCTCAAAGCTGGCGCTGTTGTCAAAGGTACCGTACGCGCACTCGCCTCTTACGGCGCATTCGTTGACATCGACGGCATCGACGGTCTCCTCCACGTCAGCGACATCGCATGGGCCCGCGTTAACAATCCAGCCGACATCCTCTCCGTAGGCCAGGAACTCAAAGTCAAAATCCTCAAAATCGACGCCGACTCCAAGCGCATCTCCCTCGGCCTCAAACAACTTCAACCCGAGCCCTGGCAGACTGTCCCCGCGCGCTACCTCGTCGGACAGCGCGTTCATGGCACCGTCACTCGCCTCATGGACTTCGGCGCATTCGTCGAGATCGAACCTGGCATCGAAGGCCTTATCCATGTCTCCGAGTTAAGCTGGACAAAAAAAGTCCGCACCCCCGCCGACGTGCTCAAAATCGGGGACACAGTCGACGCCATTATCCTCGCCATCAAGCCCGAAGAACGCCGCCTATCCCTCGGCCTCAAGCAAACCCTTTCGAACCCGTGGTCTGAAATCTCTTCCCGTTTCCCCGTCGGCTCGCAGATTACCGGACCTGTCATGCGCCTCACCAACTTCGGGGCCTTCATTCAAATAGAAGAGGGCGTTGAAGGCCTTGTACACATCAGCGAGATCAGCGCGGAAAAACGCCTCAACCACCCCCAGGAAGCTCTCCGTGTCGGCGAAGTGGTCAAGGCTCTTGTACTCGCCATCGACACCGAGAAGCGCCAAATCAAGCTCAGCATCAAGCAACTCGTGCCCACATCCATTGACGAATTTCTCGCTGAACACAATCTTGGCGATGTGCTCTCCGGCCGCGTCATCAGTGAGCACTCCGCCGAACTCGGCGAAGGCGTCTTCGCGCAAATCCGCGCCAAAGCTACCGCCGTCCCAACTACCATGACTGCCGCTAGTGCTGAGGCCAAACCAGACCTCTCATCCCTCACCTCACTCCTCCAATCCCGTTGGAAGGGCCAGGACAAATCCGCGCCCAAATCCGACGAGCAACTAAGCCCCGGCCAAATCCGCCGATTCAAAATCGTCAAGCTCGACCTCGAAGCTAAAAAGCTCGAAGTAGAAGCCGAATAATTTAAGGAATGGGTCGCAGACCGGTAATAGGACGTCGACGGTTTTTGAAGTGATTTCGATGCGGATATGCCGGTTTTTGATACGAAAAATCAGGTCTGTTTACTACTCGATTATCCATCTTGAAAAAATGGACTGAGTCTCTCACTCACTACTTTGACTTACCATAGAAAAAGAAATGTCCCTCAATTCTCAATCCGCACTCACCCTCGAAGCACTTCTCGGTCGCACTCCCCTCGTCTTCGACACTTCATCCATCCTCCCGCGAATCCAAGGCAGACCCATTCTTGTCACCGGCGCCGCCGGCTCCATCGGCTCCGAACTCTGCCGCCAGATCGCTGCGCTCAACCCCTCGTCCCTCATCGCATTCGACAATTCCGAGACCCCGCTCTTCCTCCTCGACGCTGAAATTCGCCGCACCTGCCCCACACTCAACTTCCACCCCGAAATAGGCGACATCACCCGCACCGATCACGTCGAGCACCTCTTTACGCGACACTCCCCCGCGATTGTTTTCCACGCAGCCGCCTATAAGCACGTTCCGATGATGGAGCTACACCCCTTCGCCGCCCTCGAAAACAATATCTTCGGGACACTTCAAGTTGCTGAAGCCGCCATCCGCCACCATGCTGAAGACTTCGTCCTCATCTCCAGCGACAAAGCCGTCCGCCCTACGAGCATGATGGGCGCAACCAAGCGCGTGGCAGAAATTTTCATTCGCGCACTCCAACCCACTTCGTCCACGCGCGTTGTTTCTGTTCGTTTCGGCAACGTTTTTGGATCGGGCGGCAGCGTCATCCCCATCTTCGAAGAGCAAATCCGCGCAGGCGGTCCGGTCACTGTTACCCACCCCGAAATGCGCCGTTACTTCATGACCATCCCAGAGGCCACCGAGCTGGTCCTCGAATCCCTCTCCATTGGCAAAGGCGGAGAAGTCTTTCTTCTCGATATGGGAGAGCCGGTCCGCATCGTAGACGTTGCCGAAAAAATGATCCGCTTGGCCGGCTACGAGCCAACTTACAATTCCGATCCAGACCCCGCTCGCGAAATCCAAATCCTCTTCACCACCCCCCGCCCCGGAGAGAAGTTATTTGAGGAACTCAACCTCAACACCGAAGACCTCGTCTCCACACCGCACTCCCGCATTAAGAGCTACTCCGCGCCTCAAACTCTATCGCTCGCCCAAATGCATTCCGCCCTCTCCGAATTCCACCGCATCACCGAACAAAAAGACAAAACCGCCCTCATTGAACTGCTGAAATCGCTCATCCCCGATTACATTCCAGATGGGGAAATAATCTCTGAGGCACAAAGAAGTAGTCATAGTTAGAACTGGTAAATTTTCACGCAACCATCATTCCGTCCAACTCTTCGCTCTTTCAACAGCTCTACCCCACATCTTCACGCGCGCCTCGGCATCCGCTCTCGCCATCCGCGGCTCAAAGCGGACATCCTTCTGTCTCTGCGCCCGCAAATCCTCAGCCCCATTCCAGAATCCAACCGCCAACCCTGCCAGCCACGCCGCACCCAGCGCTGTTGTCTCCGTCACCTGCGGCCGCACCACCGGCACTCCCAACACATCCGCCTGGAACTGCATCAGCAAATCGTTAACTGCCGCGCCGCCGTCCACTCTGAGCGCGGCCAGCGGCTTTCCCGTCTCGCCCTCGATCGCCTTCAGCGCATCGCCCACCTGGAAGGCAATGCTCTCGAGCGCCGCCCTTGCAATGTGCCCTGGCTGCGTCCCGCGTCTCAACCCAATCAGCAACCCTGCTGCATGAGGATCCCAATGTGGCGCGCCCAAACCCACAAACGCCGGCACAAAAACCACTCCATCCGTCGTCTCCACCGTCGCTGCCAGCGCCTCCACATCACCCGACGTGCTGATCAAATTCAAATTATCCCTGAGCCACTGCACCACCGCTCCGCCAATAAAAATGCTTCCCTCAAACGCATACTCCAACCTCTTGTTCGCGCTCGCAGCCACCGTCGTAATCAACTTATTTTTAGAACGCACAAACTCATTCCCCACATGCTGCAGCAAAAAGCATCCTGTGCCATACGTATTCTTCGCTTCGCCCGCCTGCCAGCAAAGTTGCCCAAACAACGCCGCCTGCTGATCTCCCGCAATTCCAGCAATCGGCAAACCGCCCAGTGCCAGCGCTGTCGTCGCCTCACCCACTCTCTCGCTTGACCACACCACCTCCGGCAGCAGGCTCGCTGGAATTCCAAAGAGTTTCAGCAACTCTTCATCCCACTCGCCCTTCACAATATTGAAGAGCAGCGTCCGTGACGCGTTCGTCACATCAGTCACATGTTTCGCGCCACTGGTCAAATTCCAAATCAGCCAAGAGTCCACTGTCCCCAGTGCCAACTCGCCGCGCTCTGCTTTATTGCGCGCTCCGGGCACATTCTCCAGAATCCACCGGATCTTCGTCGCAGAAAAATATGGGTCCAAAACTAGCCCTGTCCGCGCCGCCACGATCTCCTCCGCGCCGTTAGCCTTCAAGCGCTCGCACTCAGCCGCAGTCCTGCGGTCCTGCCAAACAATTGCCGGATGAATCGCGCGCCCCGTCTTCCGCTCCCACACGATCACCGTTTCGCGCTGATTCGTAATTCCAATCCCCGCTACATCCTTCGGTTCCGCGCCGGCCTTCCCCAGAACCTCCACCGCACAACTGAGTTGGCTTGTCCAAATCTCGGTCGGGTCATGCTCCACCCATCCCGGCTTGGGATAAAACTGCTCAAACTCATGCTGTGCCACCGCCACAATCCCGCCCTCGGCGTCAAACAAAATCGCCCGCGAGCTCGTCGTTCCCTGGTCCAGTGAAAGTATGTAACTCATCTTGTCAATTCCCTCTCGCCACCCAGTCAATCACGCCCGCCACCTCATTCGCAAGACACTCCCCAACTCCCCCATTGAACCGATAAAATAGCAACATCACGACGAGGTCAAAATCCATGCGCAGAATCTCCACTCAAATAAAATCTCTCTGCGCACTCTCGCTCTTTTTTCTCTTTTTCTCACACGCTTCCGCGCAAACTTCCCCCACTTCATCCACGCAAGCACCCACACCCCCCGAAGCTAACACCATCCAATTCGAGAACATTCTCAAGTCCTCCAAGATCAACTTCACCCTCAAAAACAGCATTAGCCCCCAGCGCTACTCCATCGAAACCATGCTCGGCGGCGTCGCCCTCTTCGATTACAACAACGATGGCCTTCTCGACATCTTCTTCACCAACGGCGCTGCCATTCCTTCGCTCGAAAAATCCGACGCATCTTTCGCCAATCGACTCTTCCGCAACAACGGCGACGGCACCTTCACTGACGTCACCGAAAAAGCCGGCCTCGCAGGCATCGGTTACTCCATGGGCGTCGCCGCAGGCGATTACGACAACGATGGCTTCGTCGACCTCTACATCACCGGCGTCAACCGCAACCAGCTCTTCCACAACAACGGCGACGGCACCTTCTCTGACGTCACCGATAAAGCCGGCGTCTCAGGTATTCTCCCCGGCATCGGCAAGCAATGGTCCGTCGCCGCAGGATGGTTCGATTACAACAACGACGGCTACCTCGATCTCCTCGTCGTCAACTACCTCAACTACGACATCAAGTCCGCGATGCACTGCTCCAAGGCCGACCTGCCCGCATACTGCACGCCCAACGAATTCCAGGGAACCCAAAACATCCTCTACCGCAACAACGGCGACGGCACTTTCACTGACGTCTCAAAACAATCCCATATCGCCGACTACATCGGCAAAGGAATGGGCCTCGCCTTCGCAGACTACGACAACTCGGGCTTCACAAGCGTCTTCATCTCCAATGACACCTACCAGAATTTCCTCCTCCACAACAATGGCGACGGCACCTTCACTGACGCCGCCATGCTGGCTGGAGTTCAATACAACGGCAATGGAAAAAATATGGCTGGCATGGGCGCAGATTTTCGCGACGTCGACAACGACGGACTGCCCGACATTTTTCAAACCGCCATGTTCGGTGACAGCTTCCCGCTCTATCACAATCTTGGCAAGGGCCAATTCGCTGATGTCTCGGCGACTTCTGGTTTGATCCGCTATACCAGCCGCTTCACCGCTTGGGGCGTTGGCATCTTCGACTTCGACAACGACGGCTGGAAAGATCTCTTCACCGCAGATTGCTCCATCCTCGACAACGAAATGGAAATCGACCACCATCCTTACCCCCTCCCCAACGGCCTCTACCGCAACAAGGGCAATCTCAAATTTGAAGACGTCAGCGCCAAGGTCGGTCCCGATTACGCCCTCCCGATGGCTCATCGCGGCGCGGCCTTCGGGTCTTTATTGAATGATGGAAAAATTGACATCGTCATCAACGTCATCAATGGCCAGCCGCAGATTCTCAAGAACCGCGCCACGAATAACAACCACTGGATTCTCTTGAATCTCATTGGCACCAAATCCAACCGCGACGGTCTCGGCACCCGCGTCAAAATCACCACTGCCAACGGCGTCCAGTACAACCAGGCCACCACCACCGTAGGTTACAGCTCATCAAGCGACAAGCGCGTGCACTTCGGCCTTGGGACAGCCGCAATAATCGACAAAATTGAACTCTCATGGCCCAGCGGAATCAAGCAAACTTTAATTAATATAAAAGCTGATCAAGTACTTACCATCACCGAACACGCACAATAAATTGACCCGTCAATTTCACGCTACCTCTTCGGCTGCCCCCGGTCTCGATTTTGAGACCATGGATTCCATGCGCTTCGCTCTCCCATTCTCAACCCAATTACTTTTTCACCCCACCCACTCTATCCGCCAACTCATCCTCATGATTCGCCCTCAACAGCGCATTCAACTCATCCAGTGCCTGTTGATCACCCTTCGCATACACCACAATCATCTCCGCCGTCAGCTTCGCATTCTTCGCATCGTCCGTTCTAAACTGCGCATCGCAAAGCTCCAGCAACAACGCCAGCGTCCGCGTATGCGACTTCGTCAGCAACTCCGCCGCCTCGCTCCACTTCTGCTGCTTGTACCGCACCGCTCCCAACTCCGCCAGCGCATTCAAATAATTCGGATCATTCGCCAACTCGGCCTTGAATTCCTTTTCCGCAACGTCCAGCTTCCCCTGCTGCAACTCATATATTCCAATGTAAGTATGCGCACCACGAATCTTCGGCTCAAGATCCAGCGCTTTGCGCAGATTCCGCAACCCGTTCTCCCGCTCGCCTAGATACATGTAGATTGCGCCCACAATAAAATTCGCATGTCCCGGTGTGCCGGTAAATCCCTTCACCTTCTCCTGGACCAGTGAAAGCGCCGCCGATTCCTTCTTCGCCTTTAGCAGCCCTTTGGCTTCGTCCCAGATTGCGCGATCCTCCTCCGTTCCCAACATCGTCGGCTCAAATGATGTCGACTCTACCAACTTGTGATGGATGTCTGCTTCATATTGTGACTTTGTTTGATTGCCCAAAAACGCATATGAACGTGACAAATAATAATGAGCCAGCGCTACCGATGGATCCTTCTGCAGCAAATCATGCAGCACATCGATCGCTGCCTGGTAATGCTTCAACTCCAACTCGCAATGGCCAATGCCAAGTTGCGCCGTTTCATCACCACTGTTGATCGCAAGTAATTTCTCGTAGGTCGCCTTTGCCTCCGCCCACTCGGCCAACTTCTCTTGAACGGCCGCCAGCAGCGCAAGCGCTACAGCATCATTTGCATGCAGCTGAACCGCGCTCTGCGCAAATTTCTCCGCATCCTCAAGATTCATCGCGTTCAAGTTCGCCAGGCCAAGGTCATAATCTATGCGGTCCAGCGTCGGATCGGCCTTCTCGGCTTTCTCCAGCCACGTCAATCCCGCCGCGCCATCTCCGCTGCTCAAAAGCAACTCGCCATACTTCTGCCACACATGCGCATCATCCGGCTTCAACTGCACGCACTCTTTAATCGCCTTCAACGCCGCATCATTGTGCCCTGCCAGGTGATACGCCTGCGCTAAATAAAAATATCCATCCCCATCTTTCGGCTCCAGCTTCAAGTAATGCGTCAGCAACTGTATTGCTTCCGCGCGATCGCCCTTGATCAACTGGTAAACACCCACCTTGTATAGCAAATCTTCATCATTCGGATCCTGCTTCAACGCCTGCGAGTAGCTCACATTTGCCTCATCGCCTCGGTGCGCGCTCTCCAGCAGCATCCCCTTCAACTTCAACGCCGGCGCATAATTCGGATGCGTGCGCAAAATTTCGTTCACCGCCTCATACGCCTGCTTCGGCTGCCCATGCTGGGCCAGGTTCAACGCCTCATGCAACGCGCGGGATAGTTCGACCGCCGCAGGACTCGCCACCTTCTGCGCAAGACAAACACCCGTCGTGAAGCAGCATGAAACCAGAGCCGCCGCTGTCAATCTCATCACACCGGACATTTTGAATCTGCGCATCCAACTCCTACTTCTTCACCACACTCTTCGGGCGTATCTCTGCAAATGGCACTACGCCTTTGCCCTCAAGCACTGAATAACTTTGATCCGCCTTGAGCGGCCCCAAATTATCCACCTTCCCATTCGGCCAAATCACTTCCACTTTATCCGCGTGATCCGCCGTCCCCAGCCCGAAGTGCAATCGCAAATCATGTTGCGACAAATAGCTACCGCCGCTGTGCACTTCATTCAGTTGCGCCACCCCGCCAATCGTCACTCTCACGCGCGCATTCAACGCCAGCCGGTTCGATTCAACTCCCTGCAACTCAAAACTCATCCAGTGATTCTTGATTCCACGAGTCCGCAATATCATCGGCCCGCCGACCAGATTCTCCACTACGATGCACAAGGAACCATCATTGAAGAGATCTCCTACGGCTGCCCCTCGACTCACCTGCAGTTCCTGCATCGCTGGTCCCACCTGCTTGCTCACATCGCTGAAGGTTCCATCATGATTGTTCAGGAAAATAAACTTCGGTTCCTTGTACTTGTCCCCCGCGCTGTCATTCTCCACTTGCGGGTAGACGTGGCCATTCACCACAAACAAATCGTTCCAGCCGTCATTGTCGAAATCAAAAAATCCGTCACCCCAGCCCACATATGGATTTGTCGCCTTGGTGATCCCGGCCACGTCGGAAATATCAGAGAAGTTCATATCGCCATCGTTCTGATAGAGCGCCATATATTGGTCGCTGAAATGGCTGATCGCAATCGACATTCTGCCCGAGTGCATAAAGTCGCCAACCGCAAGACCCATGTTCGCCTGGAACGAACCATTTTGATCGGCGGCCACACCCGACATCAATGCAATATCTGTGAAATGGCCGTTGCCATCATTTTGATAAAGATAATTCGGCTCACCGTCATTGGCCACAAACAAGTCAAGAGGGCCCTTGTTGTCAAAGTCTTCCCATATGGCAGTCAGTCCAAATAAGCGCTGTGGGTCATCCACGCCCGCTTGTTTCGATACGTCTGTAAATGTTCCATCATGATTATTGTGGTAAAGATTATCCGGCAAACCCTTCAATCCAGCCGGTCCGCACTGCACATCAATGCCACGAAATTTACACGTCTTGCTGGAACCGAATTTAGGCATGTCAACAAGATTCAAATCCACATAATGCGATACGAAAAGATCGGCCCAGCCATCCTTGTCATAATCGCCAAAGGTTGCTCCGGCAGCCCATGTTGTATCTCCGCCAAGTCCCGCAGCCTTGGTCACATCCGTAAACGTACCGTCGCCATTATTGCGATAGAGAACCACGCCATTGAAGCAGGTCACCAGCAAATCTGGCCATCCATCATTGTTGTAATCGCCGACTGTTGCGCCATTCGCCCAGCAGGGTGTTCCCACGCCCGCCTTTTCAGTCACATCAGTAAAAGTGCCGTCGTGATTGTTGTGATAGAGCGCGCTCTTGGCCTTCTGCCCCTGCAATGCCTCTTCAACAGTGAGCGACCCGGTAAAAAAAATATCCGGCCAGCCGTCTCGGTCATAGTCAATCAACGCAACGCCGCCGCTCATCGACTCGATGATGTACTTTGCATCGGGCGCGGAGTGATGCTCAAAATGTATGCCCGTTGATGCAGTTATATCCTCTAGTCTCAGATCCGTCTTCACCGGAGGCCGCTTGGGCAGCTTGTCCTCCTGCACATGGTAGACCGACCGTCCCATACCGGAATCCTGCGCGCTCACCATTACCGGCGTGCATGCAAAGATTGCAACAACTGCCACCATAATGCTGAGGGCCCTGCTACTTTTGTGGCGCATCAGCCTCGCCTTCATCCATACCGTTTTTGTGCAGCCTGAGATTTCGGTAAATTGTGCGCAGCTTCTCCTTCATCGCCTTGTATTTCTGATACTCAACAATTTCCCGCTTGGCATCTTCTGGTCTGCCCAACTGCCGGTAGACTGTGCTCAATCTGAAGTGCGCAATGTCGTACGTCGGATCGCGTTGAATCACGCCCTCCAGCAACACCGCCGCTTTCGCCGGCTGCTTCATCGCCACCAGCGCCTTCGCCAAGCCCAGATTAGCCAACGGCTCGTTGGGCCGCAATGCAACTGCACGCGAGTAATCTTCAAATGACGCCTGCAAATTGCCGTGATCCGCTTCAATCTCGCCTAAGCGGCACTCCGCAAGCTCGTCGTTGGGATTCTGCTCCAGCGCCAGACGGTACTCCTTCTCCGCCTCTGCCTTGTTGCCGCCTTCAAGTGAGCTGTTCAACGCATCGGCCAGTTCCAGGTGAATCCCCGGAAAATTCGGATTGATCTTCATCGCCTCGCGTAGATGCGTAATTCCCGTCACCCGATCTCCGTAGCGCAGCGACTCATGAGCCATCACCACATGCATCTCGGCTGAATCTGGATTCACTAATGAAAGACTGATCATTGCCTCACCCGCAAGATCCGTATAAATCTGATAGGCCGAATAAATCAGGCCCAGATCCGTCGGATTCTTCTCTCGCAGAGCATCAATGATCACTACCGCTTTTGATGAATCATTGTTCACCGCATATATATTCAACAACGCCTCGCCCGCTGCCCGCTGCAACTTCGGATCTTCAATGTGCGGAAAGGATGCTTCCAAATCCTTTTGCGCATTCGCCACATCACCCAGCCGCTGCTCGCAAAATCCCAACAGCACCATCTGATGCCAAAGCTCCGGCTTCATCTCCGTTGCTCGACGCAACTCGGGCACTGCTTGCGTGCAATCATTCTTGAAATAAAAGAGCACTCCAAGGTTCCCATGAACTTCCACATCATCCGGCGTCAATTCGGCAAGCGCCTGTAACTCGGGAATCGCGAGTTCCGGCTCCTTGCGCATCAGGTAACGCTGTGCCTTCGCACGATGCTCAGCAATCTGTTGCTCCTTCGTCGGAGTTGTCTGAGCAGCCTGGGCCTGACTTGCAGGTGCATGTGAGGTACTCGCTTGCGATAAAAGCAGGGATATCCCCTGAAAATACACCAGGAATGCAACAGCGAAAAGAATGTGGCTTTTCTTCATATTGACCCCATTTTATTACAGCGTCCAGTGCTTTCTTCACACTCACAGAAAGAAGAGGCGGCCCGATGGGCCGCCTCTTCAAGTCGGTCAATTGCAACCGGGTTAGAAGGTGATGTGAGCGCTGACCGACATGTCACGTCCACCTATAGAGGTGCTGCTGATTTGGTTGGATGAACCAACGCTTGTGTATGGTGTGCCTGCGCCGCTGCTGCCGGTCAGTGAATTGCCCGGCTGTCCGAAGCTGGCATGGTTAAAGACGTTCTGTGCATCGCAGCGGAGCTGCATGTTCACTACGTGGCCCCATCCCTCAAAGAGAAGGAAGTCCTTGTGAACCGATGCGTTGAACGTATTGATGCCAGGACCATAAAGTGAGTTTCTGCCTACGCTACCGTAATGGCCATCACCAGGATTCGAAAACGCTTCCGGGTTATACCACTTGGTATTGCAAGCTGCTCCCGCTTGTTGCACTGCGCAACGTGGATTCTTGCCCACGATACTGATCGGATTGCCGCTCAGGTTCGGGAAAGCTCCGCTGCCGTTGGCATTGGTGTGCTGATCGCTGTTGACTGTGAACGGTTGACCCGTCTGGAGAATGACCGAGGTTGAAATCTGCCATCCACCAACAAACTCATTGGCGATGAAGTTGTTGTTCAGGAACTTCGCTCCCTTGCCGAATGGCAGGTTGTAGACCACATACCCCTTCAAAGCATGACGAACATCAAAGTTCGATGCCGCGTAGTTCGCTCTGATGTTGTATGAGCTCTGAATGGCCTGAGGGCCTTCACGGCTGCCCCAACCAGACGAATCCTGCGTATCCAGCATATGCGCCCAAACATAGTTGAAGCTGGCGTTCAAGCCATCAGCCATGCGCTTGTTCACCACCAACTGCAATGAGTGGTAGTTGGAAACACCGTTGTAGTTGTTCCAGCCAATGCTGTTCTGGCCATATTGCGGGTATGGAATCGCGGCCGTGTTCACTCCCGTCGAAAGCATCTCGCTTTGCGGAATCTGGTTGAGGTTGATCGGTACGGACAGGTTCATACCATGGCTGGCTACGTACGAAGCTTCCACCTCGATATTGCGTGTGAGTTCACGCTGTACCGAGAAGTTCCACTGCAGAATCTTGGGAACCGCTACGTGGTAGATAAAGCCGCTAACACCCTGGCCATTGAAACGGGTTGGATCTGTTGACGCTTGCGAGTAAGGCAGTGGTGTAGTTGTCTGCACACCAATGCCAGTGCTGCCGAGTCCGCCCGTGGTGATCAGGTTGCCTGTGCCCTTCAACGTAGTAATCGGGCTCCGGCCAGTTGCATCCTGCGCTCCACCAGAGGCGCCGAAGGTGTTACCCATGCCACCGCCGTAGTTATCCAGGCTGAAGTTGTAGCCAAAGACGCCAAACGCACCGCGCACAGTCATCTTCGGTTGTACCAACCAGGAGAAGCCAACGCGTGGCAAGAACGTGGAATAAGTGTTGGCAATCAGCTGCTTGCGGCCATTAGCTGCAGTGCTTGCATACCACATGGCTCCAAGTGTTCCGGTTGCAGGATTTGTGACTGTTGGATCGAAACCGTCGATGTTATTGTGAACTTCACTCCAGCCATACGACGCCTGGTAGCGGAGTCCAATATTGATCGTCAAATTCGGCTTGATCTTCCAGTCATCCTGCACAAAAAGTTGTGGAGACTTCAGACGCGCGCCGTACTCTGGCGTGACTGATGCTCCCCAGCTTGCAGGAAGGCCAAGCATGAAGTCAGCATAGGCCCAACCAGTGTTGCCGTCTACCGACGCGCCACCAGAATTATTCGTCCAGTGCGCCGTGTAGTTGTTATTGTTACCCCAGCCTGGGCTACCGAAATCAAATGATCCAGCGTTTGTGTTGCCCCATGCCGTCGAGTTGTCCTGGTAAGCCAGCAACTCGCCACCAAAGTGAAGAATGTGCTTGCCTGTAATCAGCGTCACGACATCCGAATCATCAAATTCGTGCTGCTTGTACGCTGAGTTCGATGCCGGGTTAATCCATGCATAGTTCCAGTCGCCGTCAGCAAAGTTGATCGATGGGAAATCGTCGGCCTTGGCAAACTGCCATCCCGTCTTCGCTGCATAGCCTTTGCCGAGAGCCTGGTCCGTGTAAAACGACTCCTGGTTGGTAAAACCAATACGCGCTTCGTTTGTGAGGTGAGGGGTGATCTGCCACACATCGGAAACCTGTGACTTGTTGTTGTCCTGATCGCCGTTCTGGCAATTCACCGGGCAGGCAAAAGCGCTGCTCAGGAAGACTGCCGGATTGTCCTGCTGGCTGTCAGACAACGTCAAACGGTTGTTCTTCGTGATGTCATAGTCAAGACGTCCCATGTATTGAATCCATGGATTCGAGGCCACCAGCAATGATTGGAAGTTACCAACAGGCTCACCGTGACCGCCGGTGCCGCCGCTAGTCAGGAATTTGCCAGTGATATGGTTCGTCGGTGTCGGATAGAAGGCCTGATCTGCCAGCGCCACCGGATCCTGCAACGACGTCGGGATCATGTTCGACCCGTATTCACTTGCGAAGCTCTGACGAATTGGATAGAGGTTATTGTTTGAATCAATACCGATGACTTGGGTCGTCGGATCATACAGCGGCGACAAGCCGGTAAAATCACCGCTCATAATCGCTGTCGTCGGTACGCTGACCGTTCCGCCGCTCGGCGCATTGTTGATGATGTGGTCATAGTTGAAGTAGAAGAAGATCTTCTTCTTGATCGCCGGACCACCAATTGTGCCGCCAAAATCGTTGTAACGAAGTTTGGTGATCGAACTATTGCCAGAGTTGAAGTTGTATGGGCTCGCCGTAAACATGTTGTTCCGGATGTAGTCATACCCTGATCCATGGAACGAACTTGTGCCGGCCTTGCTGATCTGGTTGAAGATCGCGCCGCCGATACCATACTGCGCCGAGAAGCTCGACGTATTGATCTGCACTTCGGCTACGTTCTCAAAAACTGCCTGCTGCGCATTCATACTGTGCGAGAGAGTGTTCGACGCGCCGTCCGTCAGCATGTTGCTGTACGGGAGATTGCCGTTGATCGCTGCGACCTGACCGGGATTCGAGGAACCCTGATTGCAGCCTGATCCTGTGCAACCTGTGGCTCCAGGAAGCAGAATGATGAAGTTTTCCCAGTCTTGTGTTATCTGGGGCAATCCAGCCATCGTCGTCGCGTTCAGCGTCGTCGATTGCTGACCCGACTCTGTTTCCAGAAGCGGAAGATCAGTATTTACTGTGATGACCTGCTTCTCTGAGCCAAGCTTCAACTGCGCATTGAGCGAGAAGAAACCGACTTGAAGTGTGATAGGTCCACGAACCAGCTGTTCAAAGCCGGCATGTGTAATGGTAACTGTGTAGTGGCCGGGTACGATCGTGTTGGTATCGAATACGCCGGAGCCGTTGCTGGTGAAGTCATACGACACACCTGTGTCGAGATTCAATACAGTGATCGTTGCGCCCGGAATGACCGCTCCCGTAGGATCAGTCACCGTACCGCGTATATCACCGCCATTGATGCTTTGCGCAAGGCCGTAAGTGGCCGAAAGCATAAGCAGACAGACGAAGATGGAAACAAGTATTTTTCGCATCAAACAGTCCCCCAAAATTGTTATTACTGCGTGTCATGGCCGCGTACTGTGCGCGAGCCGTATAGTCCGGAATTTGTGGTCGACTCAAAAAGTGATTGCCACTTCTTCTTGCCTTGCCCACATCCGAATCCATAGCTAACTGGTCCTTGGGCTCAAAACCCACTTCACTCAAACGAATGAAATGTGATGTTTTTGTGCTCTCTTCAAAACCGAATAATCCATCTACCTGAGCAGATTGAACTATTTCGTGCATTGTTAAGAACGCATAAAACGACCTCGCAGATTAGAAACCATCCGAATATGTGTTGTCAAGGCCATTTAGATTGACAAAAACGCACACCCAACCACCCCGTTTGGGGGCCTGTTTAGGTGATATTCCCACCCCACACCCCCTATCCCACCCAAATTCCCGTCTGCTACAGTCGATTGAATCCTTATATGAGGTTCAAAGCATGTCTATGCTCTATGTAGTGGTTCTGGTGGTCATCGTCGTAGCCCTGCTCTCTGTGGCCATCTACCGCTCGCTGCTCGTCAAAAACAAGGCTGATTACCTCGTCGCCGGCCGCTCCCTGCCCGCCTTCGTCCTCGTTTTGACCCTCCTCACCTCGTGGATCGGCGCAGGTTCCCTCTTCGCCGGAGCTGAAAGCGCCTACCGAAACGGCCTCGGCGCACTCTGGATTCCTGCCGGCGGCTGGATCGGTCTCCTCCTTATCTACTTCATCGCTCCCCGCGCCCGACGCTTCGCCCAGTTCACCCTTCCTGACCTCCTCGAAGCCCGTTACAACCAGACCGCACGCATCCTCGGAGCCATCGCCATCCTCTTCGCTTACACCGCCATCACCAGCTACCAATTCCGTGGCGGCGGTGACGTTCTCCACCTCATCTTCCCCGACGTAGTCTCCCACGAAATGGGGGCCTGGATCATCGCAGCATTCGTCATCCTGACCACCGCGCTCGCCGGCATGTCCTCGGTCGCTTATATGGATGTAGCCATCGGTTCTCTCGTGACCGTGATCTGCGTTATCGCCGCACCCATGCTTTACTTCAAAGCCGGTGCAATGCAGGGCCTGCATGCCGTTCTGCCCGAATCGCACTTCCATCTACTTGGCACCATCAACTTCGCCCAGGCCATGGAATTCCTTGTCCCCACTTTGATGCTCATGCTGGGAAATCAGGTGATGTATCAGAAATTTTTCTCGGCCAAAAGCGAGCGCGACGCGCGCATCTCCGTTGTTGGCTGGATACTGGGTACACTCTTGCTGGAAAGCCTCATCGTTGCCATCGCCATCTTTGGCTCCGCTCTCTACGCCACCGGCGAAGTCGCCGCTCACCCGCGCGAGATCATTCCTTACACAGCTCGACACGGACTGCCGGCTCTGATGGGCGCGCTCCTACTTGGCGCGGTCTTCGCCAAGGTCATCTCGACAGCTTCAAACTATCTCTTCTCGTCTTCAACCAATCTGGTCAACGATCTCTTTGCCCGCTACATCTGGCCTGACGCCTCCAGCAAACGCGTGCTCATCGTATCCCGCCTCATGGTCGTCCTCCTCGGCATCTGGGCTCTTTATCAAGCTCTCTATGCCGAAAGCATCCTCGCAAAAATGCTTTACGCCTACACAATTTATTCAGCCGCCCTAACCCCGGTCATCCTCGCCGCCTTCTACTCCAAACGCGTCACTGCATGGGGGGCCGTCGCCTCTATCGCCGCCGGAACCGTCGTCACCCTCACCTGGGACATCAGCGCCATCCAGCTCTGGATCCACGCCAACCTTCCCGCATTCATTGGTGAGCGCAGTGCCATCTTCCCCGCACTCTTCGCCTCGATCCTCAGCATGGTTGTGGTCAGCCTCTTCACCACCCCACCCCGTCGCGAGCAGCTCGCCCGCTTTGAAGGCGACGGCAGCGATGCATAATTTCGATTGAACTGAAATCCGTGTTAATTGAAGCGTTCGATCTTTCAACGTTGACGTTGAATTTTTGACCGCAATGGGAACGTTGAGTTTTTTAAGCGTGCTGTGGGTAGGATCTGGGGCATCCGGTCTGTTTAAGCTATGGGTCGTAGTTCCTGCGTTTCTGCTTCTTTTTCACCTCTCGCGCATCTGAGAGAATAGATAAAGTGAAATTCGCGCCCCAATCTTACTCCCGCGCCCGGCTACCCATCTTTTTAGCCGCACTTTCGCTCGCGTACTTCTCCGCCGCAGCACAGGCTCAGCTATCCGGCAACCCGGCCGACAGCGAAATCGTCCGCCCCGTTGTTCCCACCATTCCGCGCTTCTCTTTGCAAACTTACGTCTCAAGCAACCCCAGTTCTGCCCAAAACCCTTACTACGGCTCCATCACACTTCATGAAGCCACCGACCAGACCATCAACCTCTCGCTCGACGAAGCCATCCGGCGCGGCTTTGAATTCAACCTCGGCCTCAAGCAGGCCGAAGCCAATGAAAAAGCCTCACATGGTCAGCGCCTTGAAGCGGCACAGCTTTTTCTGCCAGACATTCGCCTCAACTCTTCCATTGGAGTTCATCAATTCAATCTCGAGGCCTTCGGCTTCACTCCCGGCTTCATCGCCAAAATCGGCACCATCTTCCCGATTCCTCCCAACCTCTCACTCATCACCAAAGCCACTGTCGCCGAAGGCTCCGTCAGCTTCAAGCAAACCCTCTTCTCCTTCCCTGTCTTCGATGTTTTTCACGCTGCCAGCGCTCTGCAGAAAGTCTCGCACTACTCCCGCATGACCGCGCGCGGCGAAGTGGTGCAGCAGGTGGCCACCGCATACCTGCGCGCGCTGGCTACAGAAAGCGACCTGGAGAACGCACGCGAACTGGAGAAGGCCGACCGCCTGCTTTTTGACCACGCTCACGAACTTCACAACGCCGGCGTGGGCACCAATCTCGATGAGCTGCGCGCCCATGTGCAGTGGCAAACTCAGCAGCAGCAGGTGATCGCCGCCGAGAATGCGCACGAGAAATCCCTGATCCTGCTGCGCCGCGAGATTGGCCTTGCGCCATCGCAGCCGATCGCACTCACTGACCCGACGCCTTACAGCGAGCTCGCACTCAACACTCCGGAAGAGCTGCGCGCACTGGCTTATGGAAGCCGCCAGGATTACCTCAACCTGCTTTCTCAACGCGACGAAGCCCGTGCCGCAAAAGCCGGATACCAGCATCAGCGTTGGCCAACACTCTCATTCAACGGTTACTACGCCGCCACCGATGTCGCCGGAGTCGGCACGCATGGAAACTTCGCCGCCATTGGCAAGCTCAGCTTCCCGATCTTCCGCGAGGCGCAAATCCGCAGTGACGTTGACATCGCTTCTGCGCAGATCTCCGCCGTCAACTCGCAGCTCGACGACCTGACGCACCGCATCGACCAGCAAGTAAGAGCCTCTCTTCTTGATGTGCAGACAGCGCAAAAGCTCGTGGTAGTCGCCCGCTCCAATGTTGAACTGGCCACGCAGATTCTTTCTGACGAAACCGAGCGCTACAATGCCGGCCTCGACACCAACCTGCCTGTAGTGCAGGCCCAATCCTCATTGGCGGCAGCGCAATCGAACCTTGTTCAATCCGAGCTTCAATACAACCTCGTCAAGCTCGGCCTCGCCCGCTCCGCCGGCGTGATTGAGCTGCAATACCGGTTGTACCTGGGCAAATAATTTTCCCTTACAATCTCGCCGGCAAAACTTCATCGTGTACGCTCATGGATGAGGTAAGAGATGCCACTGAGTATGCCAAAGCTGCCAAATCCCCCGCGAATACTCTACCTCGACGGACTCAGGTGTGTTGCAATACTTTCTGTCATTCTCTATCACTATTTTTCCGATTGGACGCAGCCTTATCATTTAGAAAATTTCTATCCCTATGGAAATTTATTTTCGCATTATTTCCGCTTCGGCAACTACGGAGTGCATCTCTTTTTTATTGTCTCTGGATTTGTTATCACCCTCACTCTGTACAAATGCACTACCGCGCGCGAATTTGCTGTTCGCAGATTTGCGCGCCTCTGGCCCTCAATGCTGCTTTGCTGCCTCATCAGCTTGCTTCTGATACGCGCCATTCCTATACACTACTTTCTGCCTTCTGCACTCGGTTTGATTCCCTCACTCACCTTTGTGGATCCGCGCTACTTCAACTGGCTCTTTCACTCAACCCAATTCCAGTGGATCGACGGCGCATACTGGTCATTATTCGTTGAGGTTCGGTTCTATCTTCTTGCTGCAATTATTTATTTCGCCTGCAAAGTTCGATTCATCCAAAACTTCTGCATCTTCAGCGCCATTGTACTTGCAACCAATCTGGTTATCTGCTTCTTTCATCTACGCGGGCACAATCTGCTCAACCAGCTTTTCTTTATCGATTACCTGCCCTGGTTCCTTTTCGGCATCGCTTTCTATCTGCTTGAGAACCATCTGCAACGGAGCCTGAGACCTACCCTCTTCGGCATCGCAATCCTAAGCCTGCTCGCGAAGGCCGCACTCGACCGCTCTTACTCGGAACTAGCCATCACCATCTCACTCCCGCTCCTCTTCCTCGCAGCGGCTCGCCTAACATTTGTCAATCGAATCCTTTCTTTCAAACTTCTGACCGCCATCGGCGCTGCCTCTTATAGTCTCTATCTTCTCCATCAGCGCCTGGGCGTGACGCTGATTGGATGGCTGGGCAAGCTGCTCAATTTCACTGGCGCATATTCCGCAATCCTCGCCATCCTCGTTGCCGCAATCTTAGCTCTCATCTCCTACTTCATCTACATCCGTTGGGAAACTCCTCTTAACCGCCTCATCGTCGCCCGGTTTGCTCCTAGACCTCCGCAAGCTTCCCAAGCGAGTGATTGACACGGCTAAGCCCCAGCCATGGGCGAATCAATATACACTACCCCTCAAGCTCTAACATCAACCATGGAGTTCTCCATGAAAAAATGCTTCTTGCTTCTCATTTGCCTGCTACTCTCCGCTCCACTCTCCGCCCAACTCAAAGGCAAAGCGTTACAAAACTATCTCGATGGAGTCACCGAACGCGGCCGCCTGCTCTACGAATACGATCAAGCCGCATGGCACGGCACTGACGCATTTTTTGAACTCAAGCCAGATACACTCGGCCTCAGCCATTACGTGTGCATCAAGCAGGACAACGGCTGGAGTGTACTCTTCGGCAGTTGGAATGATGACCACACAAAATTGCTGATACGCTATGAAGCCGATGAAGTCAATCACACTGGCGAATTCACCGCCAAGAAATATGACCTTCCCAAAGAAGCCCCAGCAAGCGTTGCTGCGATGGAGCACGCCATTGATCTTGCTCTCTCAGACTTTCAAGGCGAAAGCCGTTCCTACAATGTTTCCGTCCTCCCCACTCCCGACGGAAATTTTTATGTCTACGTCTATCCGGCGCAAGTCAAAGACACCATCTGGCCTCTCGGTGGCGATGTTCGTTACATCATCTCAGGCGACGGATCCAAAATTATGGAGAAGCGTCAACTCCACAAAGCCATACTTGAACTCGAATTCGATTTAAGCAAAAAAAATGCCTTTGGCTATCACACGCATGTACTCTCTGATGTTCCTGAAGATACGGATGTGCTCTGTGTCCTTTCCCGCAAACCTTTACTGCCTGAAATTGTTGGCGCCGGCAAAAATCGAGTCTATTCAGTAGAAACGGATGGCTCGATTCGCATCGTAAAAAAGTAGCCATTGCAATTATCATTAAGGCAAACCCATGCCGCTCACTATCGATTACCGCATCTCCCCTACTGCCGACGCGCTCGCAATTGCCGCTGCCGAGTTCATCACCTTCACCGTCCAGGCAGCCGTCGCACTTCGCGGTCGCGCACGCATCGCGATCAGCGGCGGCAGCACTCCGCGAGCTGCTTACGCGCTGCTCGCCGACCCGGCTCACCCATTCCTCGCGCGCATGCCGTGGTCCAGGTTAGATCTCTACTTTGTCGACGAGCGTTCAGTACCTCCCACCGACTCGGATAGCAATTACAGAATGGTCAAGGAGGCTCTCTTTGACCATCTCCCCGCGACCACTTTACCACCTGCGCAAATTCACCGTATTGAAGCTGAACTTGCGCCTGACGTTGCCGCCGCAAGATACGAATCAGAGCTGAGAAATTCTTTCCGTCTGGAGGGCGCTGAAACTCCCACCTTCGACCTCGTCATGCTGGGCATGGGCGACGACGGACATACGGCCAGTATCTTCCCTAACACCGAAGCCATTTACAACATCACGTCGCTCGTCTTCGCCAACCCCATCCCGCAAAAATCCACCACCCGCATCACGCTGACGTGGCCCGTTATCAACCAGGCGCGCACGGTTTTCTTCCTCATCTCAGGTGCGGCCAAAGCTCCTGCCGTCTCAAATGTCTGGCAAGGCGCGCGCAAACCTGATCTACTCCCCAGCCAGCTCATCCGCCCATCCAGCGGTATACTGACAGTACTTTTGGACCAAGCCGCCGCAGCGCTCCTCCCCGCTCCCAATGAGCAAAATCGCGGCAGGCTAATTTCGTGAGGAACTCATGATTCTTGCAGGCGATATCGGCGGCACCAAAGTCCACCTCGCACTCTACGACTTCTCCCACGGGCAGCTCCACCACACGCGCGAAGAAAAATTCCCCGCCAAAGATTTCTCCGGCATCGAGGAAATTGTGCACGCCTTCCTCGGCGATCACAAAGTTGCCACCGCGTGCTTCGGTGTGCCTGGGCCGGTGCGCGACGGGCGGCTGCGACTGACGAATCTTCCGTGGACTCTCGATTCCTTTGAGCTCACCAAAAGCCTCAACATCCCGCACGTTTACCTCATCAACGATCTTGAAGCCAACGGCTACGGCATCGCCGAACTCGCCCCCGAACAAATCTACCATCTCTCTGAAGGCGACCCCAGCCAGATCGGCAACCGCGCGCTGATCGCTGCCGGAACCGGACTCGGCGAAGGCATACTGGCGTGGAACGGCCACATGCATATCCCCTTCCCCTCTGAAGGCGGCCACTCCGATTACGCTCCCCGCAACGATGACGAAATTGACCTGCTGCGCTTTCTCAAGAAGAAATACAATAGCCGCATCAGCTTTGAGCGCGTGGTCAGCGGAATGGGCATCACCAATATTTACGAATTCTTGCGCGACGCGCGCGGAATCGACGAGCCCGCATCACTCGCTGAGCGCATCAAGAACGAGGACCCCAACGCCGTCATCACCGAGCTCGCCCTCGCTGAAAAATCCGAACTCTGCGAGAAAACACTGGAGATGTTTGTCAGTGCCTACGGCGCTGAAGCCGGCAACCTCGCACTGAAAGTTCTCTCCGTCGGCGGCCTCTATATCGGCGGCGGCATCGCGCCACGCATCATCGAGAAATTAAAAGATGGCGCCTTCATGAAGTCCTTCACTGACAAGGGCAGGCTGAGTCAATTGCTCATCAACATGCCGGTTCGAGTGATTTTGGAAAGCCGCGCTGCTTTGCTCGGAGCTGCTGCTTATGGTGAAGCAAGAGCCGCCGAAATCTCCGGCATCAGCCCGAGAACGGCTTCGAAGTTTTAAATTCTAATATGACAATGAATTGGTTGCCCCATTCTCGCGCTTCTTTCTAGCGCGAGGGTGGGCCCGTCTTCACTTCGCTCTCCCTTGCATTGCATCCGCGATCAAACTCACCGCATCAAATTTCCAAGCACTACGCAATCACAGAAAGCGTCGAATACCTATGAACTTTGACATCGAATCCACCCCAACCAGCCACGTATACAAGTTGCTCGTCGGTTTGGTCGCCCCTCGCCCTATCGCACTCATCACCAGCCTCAATGAAGTAGGGCAACTCAACGCCGCGCCCTTCAGCGCCTACAACTATCTCTGCACTGACCCGCCCATCATCGGCGTCGGCGTCACCAACAGGCCCGGCGTACACTTCGTCCCAAAAGACACTGCCCGCAATATTCGCCGCACCGGGGAATTCGTCGTCAACGTTGTCACAGAAGACATCGCGGAAAAAATGAACATCTGCGCCACCGATTTTCCACCCGAGATGAACGAGGCCGAGCTCGCCGGCTTCACCACCACTCCATCGCAACTCGTGAAGCCGCCGCGACTCGCAGAAGCACATGCTGCGCTTGAATGCCGCGAGTTCACTTCCATGGAAATCGGCCATTCGCGCATCATCCTCGGCCGCGTCGTCGCTATCTATATAGAAGACCAGTTCATTGATCCCGCCGGCCCGTACGTCAAAGCTGATGAGCTGCACGCCATCGGACGCATGAACGGACTGGGAAACTACGTGCGCACCCGCGACGCTTTTATTTCCATCCCCCGTATCTCCTACGAAGAGTGGAAGAAGGGCAAGCGATAACCAGCGGAACACAGGAGTTCGGTCCCTACATTAGATAGCGATCCAAAAACCTCAAATCTTCCGTGGCTGTTCTTCATGGAGCTCATCGTGCAATTCGTCAACCTTCACCCGCGCCTTTTCCAGAGCTCTTTTGCCTGACCTTGTAATTGTGTAAACACGGCGGCTGTGCCCATCAACATTTTTGACGACAGACTTCAACAGCCCCTGGCGCTCCAGTCCATGCAGCAAGGGATAGAGGGTTCCGGGTCCAATCCGGTATCCGTGATGCGCTAACTCCCGCATCATGGCAATACCGTAGACAGGCTCGTGCAATGCATGCACAAGTACATGAATCCGTATGAGTCCGAAATAGAGTGCCTGCTGATGGCTGGACATAAAATAAATATACTCTTTAATCCGTATTGAATCCCGATAGTGTATTATCGAATTTCGATATTGGTGCAACGGTTCGATCTCGGCGGGAGGCGAATGTGCAATTGAAATACCTGAAGCTCTACTCAATACTGTTTCTATTCCTGCTCCTGTTATTTGCCAGTTCGCGCCTCTCTGCGCAGGGTCCTCCGTATCAAACCGACGACCCCGTCCCCGTCGACCTGCATCATTATGAGTTCTACATTTTCGGCAGCGTCGATGGCACACCGGCGGAAATCGACTCGACCGGCCCGGCATTTGAATTCAACTGGGGGGCGCTGCCACGCGTGCAACTTCACGCCATCCTTCCATGGGGCGGCGTCTTCCCTTCGAATAATCCCGTTTATCTGCCTGGCGGTACCGGATCCAGCGCATTCGGCCTCAACGATGTTGAACTGGGCGTGAAAATCGCCTTCTTCAAAGAGACCAGACACGTTCCGCAAATTGGCATCTTTCCCATGTTTGAAATGCCTACGGGAAACTCCACCAGCGGACTCGGCGTTGGCAAAGTCTGGTACAAAATCCCCATCTGGTTCCAGAAGAATTATGGTAAGTGGCTCTTTGATGGAGGAGGCGGATACCAGGTTGTGCCGCAGAAAGACTACCGTGACTTTCCGTACACGGGTTGGCTGGTCAAGCGAGAACTCAACGAGCGGCTAGAGCTCGGTGCAGAATTTTTTGCGCATGGGCGCGAAGGCTTTGCCGCGGCTCAAACTGAACGCTCAGCAATGATCGATGTGGGCGGTTATTACCACTTCAAAAATCATCCCAATGAACAGTTTTTGTTTTGCTATGGCCACTCCATCGCCGGGCAAACGGAAAACTATGCGTACGCGGGGATGTACTGGACGTGGGGAAAAGACGAGAAAGCTAAGGATGATGAGAAAGATAAAAAAGATGCGGCAATCAAGAACTGGCTAGAGGGGCCAATCCGAAGTTACGGCTTCGAGTAATCGGGGGAATGTGATCCGGGTTATCGCGGCTTGAGGCGGAGGAACTATGGAAATTTCTGTACGCACTCTATGGACGTTAATTCACGGCATGGGATTCGGCGCACTCTATCTACTGGCGTGCTCGGGCGCACTGGTGGAGTTATACCGTTTCACCACTTCACATTCAGCTTCACCATTTGCACCCACACCCAATCAGGAACGCTTCTTCAAGTTTTACTTGCTTGCGATGACCGTGCTGGCATGGGCCGCTGTGCTCACAGGAACTTATCTTGTCTATCCGTGGTATCGCGCAATTCCTCCGGCTGGCACAACTGATCTCTCGCTCTTTCCGCAGCATCTTTTGATGGCAAGCCCAACCACCAGCGGCTGGCACTCTCTGCTAATGGAGTGGAAGGAGAATGTTGCATGGCTGACTCCCATCTCCATCACGATGGTTGCGTTTGTCTTCATCAAATTTGGGCGCGAGCTCAGGAACCACCCGCAACTTCGCCTGGCAGTGCTGACCTTTGCCGTGATTTCGTTTGTTGCTGCGGGAATCGCAGGGTTCAGCGGCGCAATGCTGAACAAGTACGCACCGGTGAATGGCGGCCGCATTATTCAAATCATGCAAGGAGGCGGAAAATGAATCTGCGCGGGAATCTTTCCTCATCGAACACACCTGCCCTCTCGAATGGTTCCGGCGCAGCTGCCATTCTTGCCGCAGGAGTTGGCGCATTTGCGCTCGCTATTCTTGCTTGCGCCGCGGACAAATTGGAGACCCTGAAAAATCTACTCATCTTCTCCAAGCCAGCCGGGCCTCTCTCGGGCGTTACTACGCTTGCCATTCTGATTTGGATTTTTACGTGGATAATATTGGAGTGGCGCTGGAGCAGGAAGTCAGTGACGATGGCACGCATAAATATTGTCGCACTGGTGCTGCTGGTTTTGAGTCTGCTACTAACCTTCCCACCGATCATGGACCTTCTGTGATGGAGGCGGGAATGTTTTTCACGGAGATGCTCCGGAATCCCATCTCTCAAAAGCTAGAGATGGGGCGCCCTGCAAGTAGTTACTGCTGAAGCACAACCTGATCGCCTTCCTTCAGCCCGCTGACTATCTCTGTCAGATTGCCGTTCGATAGACCGACCTTCACAGCGATTTTGCGCTTGCCTTCCTTCTGGCTTTTGTCGGGAATTTCTACGCTTGCATTTTTCTTGTCGTCATACATTACGGCGCTCTCAGGAACCGTCAGCACGCCCTTGTGCTCGTCGAGGAGAATCTCGGCGTTGGCTGTCATCAAGGCCTTCAACTCGCCGCCGGGGTTGTCAATCGAGACGCGGACTTCGAAGGTAGTCACGTTGTCCTTCTCGACGCCCATGGGAGAAATTTTTGTCACCTTGCCGTTGAAGATGCGATCGCGAAAACTCTCCACCTTGATGCGCGCCGGTTGACCCATGTAGACGTGCGCAATATCAGCTTCATCGACTTTGCCCTGCACATAGACCTGACTGGTATCGCCCTCGGTCATAACGAGCGTGGCCGTTGAGCCGAGGACAAGAATCGAACTCACCGCATCGCCAATTTCTACATCGCGCGAAAGAATCTCACCATCCATGGGCGCAACAATCGTCGTATAGCCGAGTTGCTCATTCAGTTGCTTCAAGCTGGCCTGACTCTGCTGAACCTGCGCCTTGGCCTGGCGGAGTTTAGCCATATCCACGCCGATTTGCGCCTTGGCCGAATCACGGCGGGTAAGCGCGGCCAGATAATCCTTATTGGCGTCATTGAGCGCCTGCACGCTGACAATGCCATCCTTTTGCAGGGAAGTGTTCCGGTCGAGGGTTAGCTTGTACATGGCCAAATCCGGGGCTGCGGCATTGACCTTGTCCTGCTCGACATTGGCCTCATAGGTTCCCACATTGGCTTCTTGCGCCGCCAGTTGCGCGCGTTGCGCCTCAACCTGCGCAGCAATCTCCACTTGATCGAGTTGGGCGAGCGACTGCCCCTTCTTCACGCGGTTGTTGATGTCCACGTAAAGCTTTTCGACGATGCCTGAGGCCTTGGACTTGACTTCGACTTTTGTGATGGGCTGAATTTTTCCTGTGGCGACGACGCTGCGGGCTACGTCTGCGCGGGTGACTTTGGCGATCTTGTTGGGATCGATCGACGAACCCTTAGCCAGGCGCATGGCAGCCAATCCAACCACCAGCACAACCACCAGCGCTCCGGCGCTGATCCAGATCCAGAATTTTCTGCTTTTACGCGATGCAGCCACAAATTCCTCCAACGTGCTAAGTAAACCTCAGGTTCCTGTCGCAAATTCATTCAAACTAAAATCGAGCAAGCACACTCGCACCCTCAAGTCTTACAGACGTACCGCGCGGCCCGCTGTGATCTTCATCTCTAGTTACGTATCCCAGCCGCCGTTGGTTCCAACTTCCACGCAAATCCGTCTCACCGGGGAACAAATTCCTTTTTCTTAACGTAGTAAGCTTTAGACGCCATCTTTTAGCGTCCAAATATTCATGCAGAATTTTTCTGACACTCTCGGGCAGGTCTTCCGTGCCATGCTGGCCAACAAGCTGCGCACTTTCCTGACGATGTTCGGCATTGCGTGGGGAGTCGGCTCGCTGCTGGTGCTGGTCGGCCTCGGTGAAGGCTTCCGCTCGGGGCAGCATCGCAACCTGGCCACTTTTGGCAACGATGTTGTCATGATGTGGAACGGCAACATCCCCGCCGTGGCCAACCAGCACACCGGCATGAGGCCCTACCAACTCACTCTGCGCGACGAAGCCGACCTCCGCGCCCTGCCGCAATTGCGCTCCGTCACCGCGATGCTTAACCGCAGCGACCTCTACGCCGTCAGTGCTTTTTCTAATACTTCAGGGCAGGTTCTCGGCGTGGAGCCCAACTACACCGACGTCCGCTTTGTCCCCATGAGTGAAGGCCGCTTCATCAATGCAAATGATCTGCTGGAACACCGCCGCGTCGTCGTTCTCGGCCTCAAATCTGCGCAGTTGCTCTTCCCGGGACGGCCTATCCTGGGCGAAACCATCACCATCAACGACATTTCTTTCCGCGTCGTCGGCAAGGTTGGCTCCATCTCGCGCGGCAACAACGACGGCGACAACCAGAAGCTTTACATGCCGCTCACCACGATGCAGGAACTCTTCGCGATGAAGGGTGAAAACATCGCCCGCGACGCCGTTTCCAGCATCCAATACCAGCCCACCCTCAAGGGAGACACCACTGAAGCCGTGCCCGCCGTCCACCGTATCATCGCCCGCAACCACGGCTTTGACCCCTCCAACAAAGACGCATTCGAGGAGTGGGACACGATTGAGGAAGAGAAGATGATCGGCGGCATTTTTGACGCGATGGATGCATTTTTGGGCGCGGTCGGCGTCGTCACCCTCGGCCTCGGCGCTGTGGGAATCATCAACATCATGCTTGTTTCCGTCACTGAGCGCACTCGCGAAATTGGCATCCTCAAGGCCATCGGCGCAACCAAAAGTGCAATCCTCGCCCAGTTCTTTTGGGAGGGGCTCATCCTCACCGGCATCAGCGGCCTCATCGGCATTGGGCTCTCCGCAGCACTCATGTGGCTACTCGACCACTTCTTTACCGGCATGGTTCCCGGCTTCGATCCACCGCGCCTGGTTCCGTGGTCCGCCGCGCTTGCCATCGGCTCACTCACTATTTGCGGCATCGCCGCCGGCCTTTACCCAGCCAGCAAAGCTGCCGCATTAGACCCCATCGAAGCACTGAGGAGAGAGTGACAAAATGCTGAAAGACATTCTCGCCCAAGCCTGGGAAGCGATGCTCTTCAATCGCCGCCGCACCATGATCACCATGATCGGCATGGCGTGGGGCATCGCGACTGTCGTGCTGCTGCTTGCATACGGCGCCGGATTCTCACGCGCCGTCATTGCCATCTTCGCCCAGTGGGGCGTCAATCACATGGAAGTCTACGGCGGACGCACTTCCGAGCAGGCCGGCGCGGACAAAGCCGGCGTCAAGGTCCGGCTCACATCTGACGACCTCGACCTCATCCTGAACACCGTCCCCGGCGTCACATCCATTACGCCAGTCATGTTCCAGACTGCTACCGTTCAGAACGAACTTCACACCTACAGTTGGGAGGTAGACGGAGTGCGCCCCGAGGGCCTGGACATCCTCGCATTCGACGTGGACGAAGGCCGCTTTTACAACGGACTTGAAGAGCAGCAGCGCGCACACGTCTGCCTCATCGGCTCCGATGCCAAAACCAAGCTCTTCTCCGGCGGATACGCAGTCGGGCAGGATATCCGTCTCAACGGCGTCATGTTCACCATCATCGGCGTCCTGCGCCCAAAAATGGTTGAAGGCGAAAACAACATCAACACCTCCATCTGGATTCCCTTCTCCACCATGGGCGATCTCAAAGACACCACCTGGCTCGACGGAATCTGGTTCAATTACCACGGCGACAACGAGGTCGTCGAACAGAACCTGCGCAACACACTCGGCACCGCGCACCACTTCCGCCCCTCTGACCATCGCGCCATCTTCGTCGCCAACCTGCAATCGCAACTCCACCAGTTCCGCATCGTCACCATCGCGCTTCAGGTGCTGCTTACATTGGTTGGCGCGCTCACTCTCGGCATTGCCGGCATCGGTTTGATGAACATCATGCTCGTCGCCGTCCAGCAGCGCACCCGCGAAATAGGAATCGAGAAGGCTCTCGGCGCGCAACGCCACCACATCCTCACCCAATTCCTCGCTGAAGCCATGGCCATCACCGGCGTTGGCGGCATCGCCGGCATCTCACTCGCTTATTTGGTCTCCGCACTGGTCGGCCGCATCACCTTCTACAGCGCCCTCGCCAAGCACGCCGAGAACGCCGACATCCAGCTCATCATCTCGCCGATGTCGGTCTTCGTCGCGACCATCATCCTGATCATCACCGGCCTGGTCAGCGGAATGATCCCCGCCATCCGCGCCGCCAACCTCGACCCGATTGAAGCACTGCGGTATGAGTGAGCGGGAGGATGCACAGGATCACAGTGGCTGTGATGCATTGAGATTGGGATTTTTAAGTTGTTTTATTGGAGTGGTTTAGAGTGGTTTTCACAGTGTCACAGTCGATTTTTGAGAAATTCATTCGGCTATTTTGAGAGGTTGAAGAGGTTAAATTATTGATTTACCTGTAGTTGATGTGGTGCTGAAGGTGTTGATGTTTACTAACTGGTTAGTCATCTTGAAAAGATAGTTGTCAGTTGTCAGATCTCAGTCAGCCCGAAAAGCAAAGGCAGTGGTGGTGGCCGCGTGGATTATTTGCCCCCATCGAGACGACTTATAAAATCTTTAAAATCGCCCGAATACCCGATTGATTCGAGAGCGGACTTGTTGATGTCTACGGTGGAGAGGAATCCGGCGACAAGGCGCGATAGAGTGATGTTGTGGTTAGCTGCCCAGAGTTTGGCCCTTTGATAGGATTTCCGGGAGACGGAAACGGTGATGTTCTTGCGTGAAGAGTCCATAGAAAGATTGTGCGCGTTTTGTGGGTAATTATCTGCAAAGCACCTGCGGTGCGGCCAACTGCGCCGGTGGCGCAAAAAATTCGTTTATCAGAAAGTTTTTGGTATCCCACCCATTCCGCAACAAAAAGCGGAATGGATGGGGCACCGGGCTACGAGTAAGGAGAAAGTCGCTCAGATCTCAGCCATGAGACTGGGGACGGTTAGCAAGTTTTATTTATTTACTCGTCATGCATAAAAGCAGAGACTGCGCAATGCGCGGCCTCTGCTTTTATGAGAAGTCAATGAATTGAATCTGTCACAAGAGTGAATTCATTCAAATAAAGTTGCTGATATTCACTCAATTAATTTGAAGTGGATCAGGATTTTGTCGATTGTGATTTGTATGCACGTATAGTGTTATGGCCCGTTGCAACGCTTGAATTAACAGTGCTGGAAATGACGTAAGTTGCTCCGGTTTTATTGTTGCTAAGCGCCATAGCCTCTGGATTAAAAAGATGCTTTGGCCCGGTACGTAAATGTGTTGCTCGTCTGGTTTCTGAAGGAACATCGATTCTGAATGCACCATTCTCATCTTGTAGAACCCATTTACGCAAGAAGGCAAGTTCTAAAACATCTCTGGGGCCGATCTCAACGGGGAGCACACCAATATGCCTTTGCCAAACTTCCCTTACGCCATTTAGCAAGTCTTTGAATGATGGGAAGGATTTGTCCTCTGACTGCAATTCCTCAAAAAGCGATTGGGTTGTGAGCATTTGATTTCCCTCTCCTGTCTTAGATGTTCTCGCAATGTGATGGTTAGCTTCGATTGTGTCATTTGGGTTTTGAAAGGCGCTTCTTGTCACTTTTCTTCTCTGATTTAACTGTACTCGAATTGTGTGATGTTTGATGCACACTTTTCTGAGATGGGTGCACTGTGGTCATCCGTTTAATCACTTCTTCGACGGTCATCGATGTTTCCTTCAGTGTAAACGCATGAATGTGAACATCTTCTTCCCAAGTATCACGTAGAGACCTAATCAATGGGGATAATTTGGATACAGGTGTGAGTTTTTTCCCTGTTTTGACCATCATTTGGCTGCGTTTACGATCAATGAGTGTAGAGTACGGTTTGAACTTGTGGAAAACAAGAAGAACGTTAAAATCTTCGCGCAATTGTTTAATTTGTATTGCCGACTCCTGCAATGTTTCACTTTCCGGCATTGATGAAGACTGCGTATATTCTTGCATCTTATTGAATCTATTTATCGTTTTCCGTTGTACCTCGCTCAATTCTCCTTTACGTTTCCATATACTCCATAGCGTTTGTTTGCGCTCTAGAACCAGATCAAGCGATGCACGAAGCAAAAGATTGGTGTCAGGTTTAATTTGGCGCAATACCCCAATCCACCATGGGTCATCATGTATGGCAAATCCACGCAGAAGTTCTTTCGCGCGGGTTGCATCCGTTGTTCCAGCAACAATGTCACTAAGTTCATTTAGAAATGGGGTGGCTTGCTCCGATTTGAGCGCTTCTACTGATGCATAGCGAAATGCAGCGCCAAGTTGAGCGCTTTTGTGATGTCGGATAATCATTTGATTATTCCGTGCACGAACTAAACAGTAACTTTCAAGGGCATTGAAGCCGCGTTCGTCCACAGCAGTTACAAATCCGAGCGCATCCTTGTCCAATACTAGAATAAGGTTGTGAACCAGTTGGTCTAGATTAAACCCGGCAAATCCCAATCCAATTGCTCGTCCATCCCGAAGCAGATAGTCTGCGCGGTCCACGTCAATGTCGCCATCTATTAAAGTGTGAAGCCATTGAAGTGCTGTAACTCTGGGTTTTTCAGATGATGAATAATCTGGTTCGGCGTCTAATATTTGCATCGCTAGAGAATATGCGATACGAACAGCAGGCTTTTTTTCGCCATCATTAATGAGGCCCCTAAACACAAGGTCCGCAAGTTTGTGCCCAACCAATTCATGTGGTGTACATGAAGCAAGCTTGATTAGTTCGCTGCGTAATGGAACGTTAGCATTTTTTCGCTCCCTAACATGTTCTTTCAACGCATATTCAAAGTCGTGACTGAAAGGGAGATGACCTAGGTCATGAAAGAGAGCTGCTAGTCTAATTGCCGCCTCAACAATCCCTAGCCATCCGCGAATGTCCTTATCTTGCTGCAATGTTTTGTCTTTAAAGACCGCGCCTAGTGTCGAGAGACCTCCAGTGCTCTTGTCATTGTCCTCCGTCAAGAAGTCATCAAGATCATCAGGCGTACAAGCGTATTTGCTTACGTTCTTTTTTATTTCATTAAAGAACTGTGTCACATCTTCCCTTGATGCATTTTCAAGTGCAGATATGACAAATCTAGAAGCAAGATGCATTGCTCCGAGGCTATGGATAAACCGTGATGTCCGGGCCTCTGGATAGATGAATTCAACCAACCCAGTTTGCGTGATCCTTCGCAGGCGTTGAGTGATTGGATTGTCAATAACGATTCGCTCATGGGCGGCAACCCGGAGGTATCGATGCACAGGATCGCTGATTACGAACGGTTTGGCCACAATTAATCCTAGTTCTGAGAATGAATAAATTGGATGCGTGAAGAATAGACCCTGTTGGTTGTTAATGCAAGCATCTTCTTCATCTGTCTCACTCGAAATTATTGGTTAAGATAAGGTCGTTGAGTTATTCAGTGCACTATTCTCTAGTGCAGGGCCCCCACGTCTCGCTTTTGAAGCATGGGGTTTTAAATTTAAGCATGTTGAAGTAGATCGATAGGCCAGGTTTAAACCTCTGAGTCAATCATCTTTCGCATAAAAGCAATCCATGTGGCGGGTAGGCAAGCGTTGCAGATATGCATTCGATTAAAATAGGCTCACGCATAATACTGGAGTGAAGTTATGAATGAAGCGGAAGCAGCGAAATCATCACCCGATAGCGAAAAGCCTAAAGACACTGTTTTGAGTGAGACGGAGGTGGTCGAGAAAGTGACCGCAGCCTTATCAGAACTATTCATGCCCTTGTATACTCTCCGTGAAACGGTGGAAAAAACTTACTCTTCCTCCATTGCTTATATGGACAGAGTAGTTTTGTTAGCTGGTGGAACTCTCACTCTCACTTTTACTGCATTGACCATGATAAGTAGTCATTTGCAAGACGCGGCGCGTAGTGCCGACCATCCATTTTATGTGATCGCAGAGTGCTGGCTTCTTGTCGTAACAATCGCGTTTGGCCTCGCATACACAAGGCTCGTGATAGTTCTAAGAGAAAAAAGCGATCAAACATTCGTCATTTCGCAAGCGGCGCTTGTTGGAAGACTCAAGGTAATGTCGCTTAACCTCCATGCGGATATGTCCAAGTATCCAGACTTTAAAAACGACCCAATTCGCCTTCGTGTTAAAGCACTGACTATTCTCAGCACAATTTGCTCGCTAATCGTTCATGTTGCTTTAACTGGAGCGTTTGTTTGTCTTGCGTGCTTTATTCAAAGCAATATAGGTGTCATTCTGAATGTGCCACATAAATAAGGTCTTATGTTTTCTAGAAATTTCTAGAAATCCCATCCTCCGCACATTTTTCGCGAAGGATGGGACACCACAAACTCCGCAAACTACCGCTCTGCTGCAATCGTCGGGGGTGCGGGCGCATTCTTCGGGGTGGAGAGATAGCCGGTGACTGTGTTCTTGGCGCTGACGCTGTTGACTACGATTTCAAACAAGAGGGGATCTTTGCCGCTGAGGAACTGGAGCGGTTCGTTGAGGCTCTTGTCCTTTTTTGTGTAGACCTTGTCATCGGAGTAGATGGCGAGGGTGAAGCTGCTTTTCTTGGCGTCAGATTTCTTCAGCTCCAGGCTGACAGTACCCACTGGAATTTTTCTGCCTTTTACGAGCGTGAAGGTGTAGTAGTTGCGATCGCCCTTGTGCTTGAGAATTTCCAGCTCGTCGGCATTGCGCGCAATCAGGGTGCTGTGTCCGTTCAGATCGCCCTTCATGGATGTCAATTGGGTGTTGGTGTTGGCCAGATCAGTTTTGACGCCGCCGACATCCGCCTTGACGTTGGTCACGTCACTGGTAACCGCTGCGACCTGCCCCTCCGTCCTTTTTTGCTCGTTTGCCAGACGCGCAGTGCGGGCCTGGAGTTCAGCCGCCCTTGTATCCAGTTGCTTCTGGGTGAGGCCCAGCGAGTTCTTCAACTCGTCCGTAGCCACATTCAACTGTGCGGTAGTTTCCTGCTGCGCCGCCGCAAGCTTGGTGTTCTGGGCCGAGAGATCGCTGATCGTCTTCTGCTGTGCAGCAATTTTGCTATTCAGAGTGGCGCTCCAGATGATTCCACCCAAGCCTAAAAGAATGGCCACGGCAATGGCCGCCAAGAGCAGACCGGAATTTGTTCTGTTGGTAACTTCAACATTTTCATCTGTCATTTGATTCCCTCCTCATCTCAAAGTCACGCTATCTCAGTAATATTACCCTGCAATGTTCTATATTGCACATTGCTCGCCATGAGTTGCGCCAGTGTTTTTTGGGGTGACGCCCGGCTTTGCAGCCGGGATTTTTGATTGGTTGAGGGAAGGCCCGGGGCTGGAGCCGGATTTGATTGCGGGATTTTCAGCGGCCTATGGAGTTGCGCCCTTGCAAAACATTGATGCGCAGAGAGCTTTTTTCAGCAGCCGGTGAGGGCCAGCGCTGCTGCCGGGGCGCATTGCGAGGCTAGACGCGGACGAGTTCGCGTTGGATTTTGCCGGTGACCCAGGCTTTGCCGGGGGCGGTGAGCATGTCGATTTCGCTGCGGATTCCGAATTCGGGGAGATAGATGCCGGGTTCGACGGAGAAGCAGGTGTTGGGGAGGATGAGGCGCTCGTCGTGGGTTTCAAGGTTATCCAAATTCGCACCGGTGCCGTGTATCTCATTGCCGATATTGTGGCCGGTACGGTGGGTGAAGTACTCGGCAAACCCTGCGGCGTTGATGACGGAACGGGCGGCGTCATCGGCCTCAAAACCGTGGATGGGACGGTTGGCGGAAAAGGCGGATTCGACATACTGGATGGCGGCATCGCGGGCGGCGGTGACGGTGCGGAAGACGTGCTGCTCTTTTTCGGATGGCTCGCGGCCGATGACAGCGGTCCAGGTGATGTCGTAGTAGACGGATGCTTCCTGGTCAAGGCGGCCCCAGATGTCGATGAGGAGGAAGTCGCCGTTTTTGATGGGAGAGCAGTGCCCGGGGGTGGGGTCGTAGTGGGAGTCGGAGGTGTTCTGGTTGACGCTGACGTCAGGGCCGTCCTGCCAGGTGATTCCGTTGGCGGACATCTGGTCGCCGAGCCATTTTTTCAGGTCGTACTCGGTGAATTTATTGCCGGAGTTGAGTTGACGGCGGATTTTTCCCCAGGCTTCTTCAACGATGCCATCAATGATGATGCGGGCCTTGTCGTGCGTGGCTTTTTGGGCGTCGGAGAGGACGGCTTCGAATTGCGAGACGAGGTCAGCGGAGGAGAGGATTTCTTTGCCGATGGAGCGGAGGTACTCGACGGTGCCGGCGTCAACCATGGAGACGTAGACGATGGCGTTGTTGGGTGAGTACTGCATGGCGATGCGGTTGGCGCCGGCGAGGATTTTGGCGATGCCTGAAGCGAGCTCTTGCCAACTGGAGTAGACGTGCTTTTGGCCGGGGAGTGAATCGAGCTTGAAGGACTCGATGCGGTGGACGAGCTTTTGCGGCTCACCGTGGGCGGGGATGAAGTAATACCAGCGGCGGGTGACGAGTCCCTGGGGATCAAGGCCGAGGACGCGGCGGGCGATGGGGTCGCGGTGGTGATGGTCGTAGAAGAGCCAGCCATCGAATCCAGCGGCGGAGATGGCGGTTTGGAGAGCGGTGAGATTCATAGGGATGATGATAACTCTGCGTGGGCGGAGTGGGCGAGTGCTGTTGGCGATGTTACGGAGGTATGGCAGGGTGTGACTGGCGGGAGTCGTGAGGGGGAAAATCCTTTGCGAAGGGAGTGAGAGACCTGCTAACTTTAAGGTGTGCTTAGAGAGTGGGCGGAATATGCTCATTTTGAAGAGATTTTTCCCTGTTTGTCGATGAATCGTGGGAGGCCGCGGATGAAAACGACGATGGAAACAGCGCGACCAACGCTGTGGATTGCGGTGGCAATCCTCGTGCTTTCGTCTGTATGGATGGCGAGGGGTCAACAGAGTCCGGCGGCGACAACGCAAACACAAGCACCGGCGGCGACGACAGATCAGACGACAACGACACCGGCTCAGACAACGCAAGCACCTGCGGTGACGAAGCCATCAGCAGAGCAGGCACTACCACAAGGTCAGACGGGCACGCCAACAATCCCGCAGACAGAAAAGACACTGGGAGTACCAGCGACAGCGGCACCGAAGACGGTGGAGCATAAGTGGACGCCGACGGCGGGAGCGACGAGCGCGCTGCCCGGGATGGCTCCGGCAAAGACGACGAATGGGAAGCCGAGCGTAGGAACTGGGTCAGCGCTGACGCAACCGACAACTGAGAGCGGGAAGGTTCCGAATCCGACGGGTGCGGCGGGGTCAGCAATTTCACAACCGACGACAGAGACGGGGACGGTACCGAAGTCAGCGCCAACGAGTGGTGGGTCGGCGGGTTCGGCGATCAAGCAACCTGCGACGATCAGTAAGGATGCTTACAAGTGGCAGCCGGGTGCGACGTCGAATGCGATACCTGCCGCGACAGATACGCCGGAGTCAGATGCGGCGCCGGCGACGGGATCGGCGACAGAGAATGCGATGCCGAGCAATGCGCCAGTGATGACAAATTTTTCGACGACGGTGACGGATGCACCGGGAACGGCAATTGATCAGCCTGGAGCAGCGCCGACGTCGATAACTCCGATTGGGAATACGGGAACGGCGATTGATCCGTCAAAGGCCGGGGCAGACGAGGTGCATCACTGGCTGCCGGGGAATGATACTTCGAACGCGATGCCGAGCGGCGGTGCGAAAGAGCCGACGATGATAACGCCGGGAACAGCGCCGGGCGAGCAACCGAATACGAATACTGCGATTGAAGCGCCGGCAACGGTGACGAGCGACCAGCAGAAGTGGCTGCCGACGACGAACACGAATGCGGCGATGCCAGATACTGGCGAGATCAGGAAGCCGCCGATGTACACGCCGGGAACAAAGCCGGGCGAGCAGCCGAATACGAATACGGCGATTGAGCCGAAGAATGCGGCCTCGCATACGTGGACGCCGAGTTCGAATACGGATACTGCGATAACGGATGTGAATATCAACCAGCCGAAGTTGTTTGTGCCTGGCGTGCTGGCGGGACAGCAGCCATACATTCATACGGCAGTTGAGGCGCCGCACACGACGGCAAGCCAATACAACTACAAGAAAGGCATGGCACCGGGCGTTGAGAAGGTGGTGATGGTGCCGCCCGTGGATACGCGGAACTTCGGCAACGCGATGCGGCAGATGACGATTGAAGGACACATCGTGATTGATGTGCCTACGGGATGGCGGAGAACGATTGGCCCCGGTCTGCTTTACTATGTGCCGGAAAAGACACCGCTGCTGAAGAACCCGCTGCGCTCGTATGATGCGGCGATTTACGTGGGCATGGGTTTCATTGAGCCGAACGAGACTGACCGCGAATCGTTGAGTTTCTCAAGCGCGGACTCTTTCATTCACTCGGATATTACGGGATTCAAGCAGCGGTACAAACGCGCGGTTGTAAAAGAGGCTGCGCCGTTCCCGTTGCCACTGAGCAAGGTGCGGCATGTGAGTTACATTTTCCAGAGCCACGAGCAGGACAACGCTTATGAAGAAGTCATCTATATTGATGAGGGGGATCGGGTGCTGGCGTTGACACTGAGCGCAAACAATGCGAAGACCTTCTGGAGTTTGGTTCCGGTCTTTCACAAATTTGCGCAGAGTTACCAGGGAAATATTCCAGACGGGACCCGAGGCCGCGTGCAGTAGGTGGAAATTGCGGGTTGATTCTGGAATCGGCCGCTGAAGAAAATGAAAAAATCTAGATGGAAACTCAAGGCGATGCTGCTGAAATTTGCGGGCATCGCCTTGAGTTTTTGTTTGCTTGGCAGCTGGTGTTTTGCGAGTGAAGCCACCTGGCAGGCGGCGGTGGATGCTGCGGCGAAAGTGGCGCCGGATGCGCGGATTGTGGTGATTGTTGCGCAGACGGGAAAATTGCTGGCGGCGCACAATTTGAATGAGGCGGCAAGGACGCTGGCGGAGCCGGGATCGACACTGAAGCCGTTGGTGCTCTATCAGCAGATCGCAGATGGAAGGTGGAGCGCGTCGACGCGTGTGTCATGCGCGAGGAATTTGCAGATTGAGGGTCATCGACTGAATTGCACGCATCCGCAATCGACACCCTTTGATGCGGCGGAGGCGCTGACGTGGTCTTGCAATACTTACTTTGCAAATCTGGCAAAGACGCTGGGGCCGGGTGAGTTGGAGGCGATGCTGCGAAAGAGTGGGTTGCTCAGCGCAAGTGGGCTGGTGGCGAATGAGGCGACGGCGGTATTTCGTGCGCCCGCGGCTTCATTCAAGACAGCAACGTCGAGTGAGAAGACGCAACTGGCGCTGCTGGGAGTCACGGGCGTGCGCGTGACACCGCTGGAGATGGCGGAAGCTTACCGGTGGCTGGCGAGGGAGTTGGTGGAGAACAAAAAGACTGAGGCAGCGCTGGTGGTTGCGTCGGGGCTTGCTGACTCGGCGAGTTTTGGAATGGCTCGAGCGGTGAGCTTTGGAATTTCTGACACTGCGAGTCTTAGCGGTGTTGCGATTGCCGGTAAGACTGGAACTGCGACGCGTGAAGATCGATCGCAGACGCATGGATGGTTTGCGGGATTTGCTCCGTTTGATGCGGCGATGAGCGAGAAGCCGCAGATTGTTGTGGTGGTTTATTTGCCTGCGGGGCGCGGAACGGATGCTGCGCGCGTGGCTGCGGAAGTGCTGAAACATTCTCCGCTGGCCAAGGCTGATGCGCAGAAGCAGGCACGGCCATGAGAATGATACGAACTGTGCCGATGATGGCTGCAACGCTGCTTGGAGTTGCAACTTATTCAACATGCGGGTTCACTCAAGAGCAGACGAGACAGTCACAATCTAGAACGACACAAGCGGTGGAGAAATCCACGTTGCGGATTGGGTTCTGGACACTTTGGCATGATCGCGCGCTCACACTCACGCCTGCGGGAACGAATGCGCGGATTGCGAAGTGCGCGAGTTGCGAAACCGAAAAACTTTCTGTTCCACTCAAAATTACAGCAGACGCAGATCAACTTCTAATTGAGGAAAGCAGCCAGGGTTCCTCGCCACACCCGCGCAACGAATCCACAATTTTTATCAGCGGCGCAATTGTGTTGAGCGCGCATAGCGAGAAAGAAACACCACGAGCGCCGATTCAGATTAAGGCGCGCAAGGGGCAGCTGGTGATTGCGGCGACGTTGCCGGTTGAGCTTTATGTGGAGCGCGTGGTGGCGAGCGAAAGCAGCGCGGCAGATTCGGCTGAATCATTGAAGGCGCTGGCGATTGTGGTGCGCAGCTTTGCGCTGCATCAGAAGCATGGGCATCCTGATTACGATTTGTGCGATTCGACGCATTGCCAGCTATTGCACTGGCATGGAAACCCGACGCGGACTGCGGCTGCTCATGCGGCGACAGTAGCGACAGCGGGCGAGACGCTTTGGTTTCATGGGGCGCGCGCGGCGGCGTGGTTCCACCAGAATTGCGGAGGAGAGACGGCGATGCCGGAGGAGATTTGGCCTTCGACGCCGCACTCTTCTGATCGAGCCAAAAGTTTTCCTTACTTGAAGGCGGTCACTGATCCGTATTGCACGGCGGGTGGAGCGCGCACGTGGGCGACGGTGCTGACGCACGATGAGTTGTCGGCTGCGCTTTCACGCGCGGGATTGGTTGCGCCGGGATGGAAGCGGCTTGCGATTTCGCGCAGAGGTGATCCCGCGAAGGGAGAGTCTCCGCGCGTGCTGACGGTACGCGTTGACGCAAAGGAGATTACGGCGGAGGAGTTGCGGCTTGCGGTGGGACAGGCGTTTGGATGGAACCGGATTTTGAGCACGTGGTTTGATGTGACAGTGGAGGGTGAGAATTATCACTTCAACGGACGCGGCTCAGGGCATGGAGTGGGGCTTTGCCAGGCGGGTGCGGCGGCGATGAGCGCTAGCGGAAAAACGTGCGCGGAGATTCTGGCGCAATATTTTTCCGGAGCCGAGGTGCGCGATGAAGCGACGGGACGCGCGTGGCAGAGTGAGCAAGTTGGCGAGTTGACCGTGGAGACGCTGAGCGCAGAAGACGCGGCGAAGATACCTGAAGTTGCGGCGGCGTTGAACGATGCGAAGACAAGAGCGGGTGGTTTGATGGCGGGAGTTCAGAGTGCGAATTTGCATTTTGTGGTGCGCGCCTTTCCATCGGCGACGGCTTTCAGAGATGCGACGCTTGCGCCGGGATTTGATGCGGCTTTCACAGAAGGGAGTTGGATTGGAACGCAGCCATTGACGACACTTTCAGCGCGGAAACTTTTGCGGCGCGTTTTGCGGCATGAGTTTTTACATGCGATTGTAGAGGCACAGGCTGCGCCTTCAACGCCGTTGTGGTTACGCGAGGGGTTTGTGGAGTTGATTGGAAGCGATGGGCGGAATGATACGGGTGGAACGGAAATTCAGTTGGATGAGTTGGATCAATTGCTGAAGAATGCGCAGAGCGAGGCTGAATCGACGCGTGCGCACAATGCGGCTGCGAGTTATGCGGAGTTTTTGATTGGGAAATATGGAAGGGCGCAGGTGGAGAATTGGCTGCGCAAGGGATTGCCGGAGAGTGCGGTGGAAAGTATTGCACAGAGGGTGAATCATCGGTGAGATGTTGTTTTTTATTCGTATCAGTTCAATAAAAATACATTCCTCAGGGACTAAAGTCCCCGAAGTTTTTTTGGGGAAGACGTCTTGCGGCACGACAGAAGTCGTGCCCTTTCACAAAGCATTGCAAAATTGATTTGACAATCAAACAGCGTGATCAAGGCAGTGCGAGTTTTTCTGCGCTGGATTTGGTTGGGTTGGGTCCGCCGACGAGTACGGGAACGAGCGAGTCTTCGGCGTCGTCGTCACTTCGCATCCCGTTGGAGCGATTCAACAAGACGGCGGACCAGATGAGCAGAAGCAACCAACTGATGGTGGTGATGAGATAGACAGCGGCGGTCTTCAGTATGACGGCCCAGAGTTGAGCGCGCGTGGAGCCGTGGGGTTCAGCGTCGTAGAGCTTGGGCAGCAGATGCTCGACGATGAAGGCGGTGATGAAGACGACGGGCCACCAGCGCCAGTTGCACCAGACGGAGCGAATGCGCGACCAGGCAAGCGGGAGGAGGCCGATGGCGGCGAGCAATGCGAACTCAAAGAAGTTGGTGGAGAAGAAGAAAAAAATCAGGAGAGCGATGACGAGGATCGGAATCCACCAGCGTTTTTGAGCGAGGTACTTAAGCTCGCTCAACTTTGGCAGGCCTGCACCGGTGACGCTGGTGAGCGTGGCGAGCGGGATGAAGAGGCCGGGGATCAGGAGGTAGACCATGAGCCATTCAATCCAGTTGAAGAATGTGGCGATGTGCTCTTCAGTGAGGAACCGTGCCCGCCAACTGACAGGTGAGCGTGAGTTGAGGTAGCCGGTGTAGAGTTCGATTTTGTCGTCGAAGTTGAAGGCGAGGGTGAGCGCGACCCAGGCGAGGAGAACCCAGGCGACAAAAGTCATGGCGGCGAAGATCAGTTTGATGCGACGTTGGCCGCCCATGAGGGCACGCATGGTGGCGCACTGGAGCCAGACAAAAGTTGCCAGCAACAGGATGGGCAGTGAGAGCGTGAGAGCGACTTGCCATGCTTGTTTATCCGGCAAGCGGAGCCAGACGATGCTCAGTGCAATAAGGATTGCGTTGAGCAGCAACTGAGCGATGAGCCACCAGCGTGCGGAGAGGATGCGCATTTTTGTGCTTGAGAGTAAGGGCATGTTCATGGCAGCACCTCCAGGTTCGCCGGCTCAGTAGTGGTTAGAATGTCGGGTTGATACATGGGTCCGGATTGCGCAGGACTGATGAGGAATTTGCCCGGCGTGACGACTTTGAGCAGGTTGACGTACTCGCGGCGGCCACTTGAATTCCGGTTACCAAAATCTGTGTCGAAGTAGGCGGCGCGATCGTCGTGAAATTCGCGTCGCGTGAACCACCAGCCCCACCAATCGGGTTTGTTGTTGAGCTTGTAGAGCTCGGGGTGATCGAGCCACTCGGTGCCTGCGGGGATGGGGTCTTCGGTGAGCAGATACTTTTGCGCAGTGCCGCTGATGGCAAGTTTGACGGCGATGATGTCGCCGACGTGGACTGGGCCGCTGAGCGGAGTGAGGTCGTAGGTGATTGGGTCGGTGGGTTTGTCTTGCCGCTTTTTGAGAATGTAGTAATCGCGCGTGATGTTGAGGTTGACTTCGCCCTGATGGAAGAGTTTTTTGTCGGCGGTGTAGTAGTGGGAATCGACAGACCAGTAGCTGACACCGGGGCCGGCTTTGTGAACCGTGATTTGGCCGGTGACTCCGAGTTGATTTGCGGTGACGAAGACGCGCACGGGCGCGGTGAAGCTGTCGGTCGATGCAAAGTGATGCGTGGCGATTTGCTTGCCATCAACGAGGAGTTCGACATCAGAGGATTGGCCGAGCTCGTGGCTGGATTCGAGATAGCGCGTGAGGCCGTAGATGACCATGGCGGTTTGCTTGGTGGAGTACCAGTAGTAGGCCGAGGGGCGCGTGGTTGCGAGCCACTGAGCTGCTTGTGGGAGCAGAGGCGATTTTGGATCGCGCGCGATGATGAGTTCGATGGCGAAGGCGGTGGTTTCGGGAGAGTTGTCGCCGTAGAAATCGAGGAGCTCGTCGCGGTTGCTGACCCAGTGTGCGCCGCCGTTATCCTGCTTGACGTGTTTCTCGATAAGCTTGTTGAGATCGTCGGCGCGATTGTCCTTCATTGCGTCGAAGGCGAGTCCGGCGTGGGCGAGACCTTCATCGGTGAGTTTGCCGCGCGCGTCCCAGACTTTGTCGAGAGCGTCGTTGATAGCTTTGTCTTGCTGACCGCCTGACGCGCCGCCGGAGATGGCGAGCGAGTAGACAGTGTAAGCGCGGAGATCGGGAATCATGTCGGGATGCTGCTTGAGCATGGAGACGAGGTAGTTGCGTCCGTTGGTGAGTCGCGTGTCGTCAACGTCGTAGCCTGCGGCCTTGGCCTGACCGAGTCCGCTGATAACGTAAGCGGTCATGAAGACGCGGCTCTGATCGTCGGGCCACCAACCCCAGCCGCCGTCATCGTGCTGATAACTGTAGAGGCGCTCGAGACCGGATTTGACCATGGCGTTGAGGGTTGTGCGGTCGATGGGCGACTTCATGTGAAGGCGATCGACGGTTTGCGCGACGATGAGATCAGGCATGAAGCCGGACATGGTTTGCTCGGTGCAGCCCCATGGAAATTCGGTGAGGTAATCGAGCGCGTCGAAGACGGTTCCGGCGATGGAAGGTGCGAGCGAGACGGTGACTCCGCGTGTGTTGGGGTCAGCGCCAGTTGGGAAAGAGTAAGGAATGTTTGCGTCCGAGGAGTCGGATGCGATTCGGCCAGAAGAAGAATTTGATTGCTTGATGCCGAAGGGTTTGATGGGGATGGTTTGCTCGAGCGCGTCGGACTCTTCGTTGGAGAGCGCCTTGGCGGTGATGACTGCGTTGCCGGTGACACGAGAGCGGACGCGCCAATCGACGAAGGCTTCGCCGCGCGCGGGGATGGTGATTTTTTGAGTTTGGCCGGAGATGATTTCAAGGCCGGTCGCATCAAGCGCGAAGGTGACTTCCTTGGTGTCGGCGAGGTAGTTGTGGGCGATGACTCTCAAGACGGTTTCGTCGCCCTGACGGAAGAAGCGCGGTGCGGCGAGGCGGACGATGAGATTTTTTCTGACGACGATGCGTGTGACTGCGCCGCCGGCCTTGCCATCGTCGGTCATGGCGCGGATGGTGGTGCGCCAGGTGGTGAGCGAGTCAGGGTAATTGAACTGGACCTTGGCGTGACCGTCAGCGCCGGTGCGGATGCTGGGGTTCCAGTAGGCAGTGTCGGGGAAGGCCTTGCGAACCTTGGGAACGACGAGGTCGCTGCCGGGTTTGACTTCAGCGAGACGCGGATGGAAGAGGCCATCGCCGAGTTTGGCGAGGAGTGGAGATTTGAGGCCGGCTTCACCGGTGAAGAAGAAGGTGAATGAGGTTTGCGGGTTGAGGTAGAGATATTTTTGCGAGTAGAAGAATTTGACGATGTCGCCGCTTGAATCGGGACGGACAGAGTAGAGTGCTTCATCGACTTCGCCGAAGCTCAGGTCCGCTTGCACGGGTTTGCCGGTGGCGTCTTTGATGAGGACATCGAAGGAGCCTTTTTCTCCGGGGAGGTAGGTTGCTTTGCTGGGGGTTGCGGTGATGTTGAGGGTCTCGGAGGTTGGCGGGACCTTGAGGGATTTTTGCGCAGTCATCAGCTGGTCGTCGTGGACGATGGTGGCGGTGACGATGACGTTGGGTTCGGATTTGCTGTTGATGGGAACGTCGAAAGCCTGGCTCTCGCTGGTGAGGTGGAGGAGTTGGCGCGTGTGGAGGGTGTTGCCTTCAACGGTGACGACGGCCCAGCCTTCTTTGAGGCCGGAGACGAGCAGGAGATGGGCGGTGTCGCCGACTGCGTAAACTTTTTTGTCGGAGATGATTTGAGCTTTGGCGTTGGGCCTGTACCAGTCACCTGCGCCACCCCAGAGCCATACGTAGGTGTGGTCTTTTACTGTGCGCTTTTCAGGTGTGACGGCAGAGGCGGTGATTTGGAAATCGCCACTTGTGGCAGAGCCGAGATTCAGGGTGACTAAAGCTTTGCCAGTGGCATCGGTCTGCGCGTCCTGGCTGGTGACGGGCTTCTTGTCCTCCTGGTGCGAATTGTAGTTCCAGTGATTCAAGGTTGCGTCGATGTGGATGGGGGTTTGGATGGGCTTGCCGTCGTAATCCTGCGCAGTGACGCGGAGTTGCACGGGCTTGCCGGATTCAGCGACGTAGCTGGTGGGCTCGACGGTGATGCGGAAGCTGCCGAAGGTGGCGAGGAGTGTGGCGTGGCCGGAGACTTCGCGATTGGCTGCGTCGGTGACGTGAGCGTCAATGCGGTAGTCGAGGTCGTTGCCTTTTTCATCGACGCGCACGGGAAGATTGATGGTGAGCCGGCCATCGGCGTCGAGGGTTCCGGTTTGCTCCTGCTCCTCGTTGCCTCCGTAGTAGTAGCTGTCGTCAACTGCCGCGCCTTCACCTTCACCGCCGCCATCATCGGATTCGGCGTCGGCGTCATCACCCTCGTCTTCGTAATCCCACCAGTAGTGGGTGCTGGTGTGGACGGTGTAAGTGACCTTTGTATTGGCGACGGGCTCGCCGAAGAAGTAGCGGGCTTCAATGACGGCTTGAATTTTATTGCCCTGAAGGACGCGCGGCGCAGTTGGTGTAACGGTGACTTTATACTCGGGCTTTTTGTACTCCTCGACGTAGAAGTTGCCGCCACCTTGAATATTTTTTCCGTCGACGGTGAGCTCGATGCGCGTGTAACCGAGAGCGGCATCGGGAGCGAGCGCGAAATCGGCGGTGACGGTGCCGTGCGCGGAGACGGGGAGATCTTTTTGCAGGAGGACGTTGTCGCTGTCGCCGATGACGCGCATGCGCACAGTCTTCTCGGCGGGGAGAATGATCTTGTCGTCTTTCTCGCGGCGAACGATGGCTTTGATGTGGACGGTGTGGCCGGGGCGATAGACGGGACGGTCAGTGTAGATGTAGGCTTCGAGGCCGCTGCCGTTGCCGGAATCCTCATCGTAATAGTAGAAGTTGTTGGGGGTGATGACGGCGACATCCTCGCCGTGGCGAGCCAAGACGAGGATGTTGTCCATTGCCGGGCGGCCGCTACCCGTGTCTTTGTAAGGGCTGATCTGGAGAGAGGCGAAGCCGTTGTTGTCGGATTTGCCGCGCGATTGGGGCTTGGAGTTGGCCCAGAGCGCGAGGTCAGCGCCTTCGATTGGCGCGCCGGTCTTGCGGTTGGCGATGAAGAGCTCGGCGTTGTTGTTGCGTTCGCGCTCAACGATGGCGATGTCGGTGACAATGGCAATTGTGTAGGCTTTGTAGGTTCCGTCGGTGGCTTCAATGAGATACATGCCCTGTTTGAGGCCATCGATGGGGAGGCGCTCGGTTTCGCTGACGAGTGTTGGCGGAGTGATCAGCTTCCAGCGGGCGACTAATTGATTCTGGTTGAGGAGCGGGACTTGCGCGAACTCGCTGACGCCGACGACGGCGGATTTTTTGCCGAGCGAGCCCTGGCCTTCGCGGAAGTCGTCACGGGCGTTGTCATTAAATTGGTTACGGAAGAAGCGGCGGATGCGACGCCAGAGCGACTCTTTCCAATCGTGGAGTTTCTCGATCCAGCTTTCCTGGTCGATTTGTTCGACGGGCGATTGAATGGTGACGCCGAAGCTGTGCAGGTCTTTGAGGCCGGTGTAAAACTTTTCAACATCTTTGATTTTGTAAACGCGGAACTCGAGTGCGGGAACGTTGTGGGCGTAGAGCTGAATCTCGACGCTCTCGCCGGGGGCAAAGGTTTGGGAGGTGGAGAGTGAGAAGGAGCGGGGGAGGTTTTTATGCTGAGCGGAGAGAGTGGTCGCGGTGAAGAGGCAGAGCAGGGAGAGCGCGATGGCAGCGAATCGAAGCGCGATGGATTTTGAAGCGCGAGTGAGAGAGGCTTTCATGGTTTGGATTTGGGCCATGGAGGAAGAACTTTCAACGTGCGACATACTCGCTTGCCTCAATTTCCGCCGCTTGTCAGCGGCTCGGCTTAATGCTTTTGCTAATCAAAACAATTCCTGATTACAACGATTAAGAACATCCCTCGGGGGATAAATGGCTGGGTTAAAACCAAGACCTACCAGCCCGGAATCTTTTTTACGACATTTTCGGCATAGTTGAAATTATGCCCTTTCACAATGCACAAGAACAGAATGTTTGGATTCCACCCATCGCAAATGTGCGCGACGGTCGGAGCATCCGATTACTCAGAAACACCAGTGACTACGCAACGCCAAACGATGTGATCAGGCAGAAGCAGCTCGTATTCCTGTCCGATCAAGGAGCCGCTTTTCATCGACGGATCTTTCAAGAGGCGTGCCTGAAAGTCGCCCGGAGACAATGGTGTTTGATAGTTGTCGGGAATCCAAGTCCAAGCGCCCATCAACTCAATCTTCTTTCCGTCCAGGACCACATCCGCAAAGGCCACGTCTGCGTTATGTTCTGTAGTGAGAAAATTCGGACCGAGCCAACTCGGACTCTCGTAATATGTCCGGATGTGGATTCCGGAGATATGCACTTTGAGTGGATAATCCACTCCCTGTTTAGCTCTGGGAACTTGACCAAATCGCGTTTTCTGACCAGAGACAAAAGACGAAATGCAAAATAGAGTCAATAGAATTACTACGGATTTTCTCATTGGTTATTTCCCTCTGGGGCAAAAGCCCGGAAGATTTTTACGACTGTTACGGCACCCTTCGGCTTCGCTCAGGGCTGGCTAAAAGTTGTGCCCTTTCAAAACATTGGTACGCAAAATGTATTTCAGGCTCATGGGAATCTTACCTTTTACAGCTTCAGTTACATCAAGAAAATTTGCTGAATAACTTGATTGATCGCTACTTACTGCTCGGTTCGGAGGATATTCCAGCGATAGATGCCGAGGAAATTTGGATTTGAAGCTATGGGACGCCATTCGGCTTTGGGGTGGTTGAGTAACTCGTCAAGAGCGACTTTGCGAATCTCGCCGGGTAGCTGATGGCGGCCGTGGCCGATTGGGCCGGTGTGATAGATGACTCCGAGTTGCTGGTGACCGCTATTGTCGGTGAGGCGCACGACGATCATCGAGTGCCACGGGGAGCTTTGCTCGAATTGGCGGAAGAAGAGCAGGTCGCCGGGTTGGGCTTGACGGAGATTGCGGCCGACTAAAAATGAATTGCGTTCGACGAGGGTTTTGGCGTCGGCGAATTGGGCGAAGTCAGTGGCCATGGTGGCGCGGTCATAACTCCCTGGTGTCACGCGGAAGAGGTTGCTGCCGAGAGGAGTGTCAGGATACTGCCACTGGTGAATCTCACCGGGCATACCGGTTGCCTCCATACCGGATTGATTGAAGCCGGTTTCCAGAAACCAACTGTCGTTGTGGCGCTTGAGTGCTTCGCGGTAGCAGTAACGCAGAAGCCCGGCGCAGTCAGAAATTTCGGCGGGCAGTTCCGAGCTGGGGCGCGTGGCTTCAAAATTTGCAATCGCGGTGAACCATTGGCGGAAGGCGGCCTGGTCGGAGGGCGATTCGAGACGCAGAAAATCAGGAGTGCCGTCGTTGAAACTGTCAGTCCACTGAATCGCGTTTTTGGTTGTAGCTGAATTTTTGTCGATATTGGCGGCGTTGTGCACGCGGCGCATGTGCGCGACGAAGCTGACCATGCGAAGGAGCAGGAGTGTGATGAGGAGGGCAGCGACCAAAATCAACGGCCACTTCAGCAGAGTCTGTCTCCGCTGATTGAGTGGCCGCGAGCGAGCATTCTTGCCGTGCGTCATAGGTCTTCCGAAGTCAATGGGGTTTCAACTTGCCGCTGATTCACTGATGAATCATTGTAGTTCGGCTTTGCACGCCACGCTTCGGAGAGAGACTAGCAAAATTAAAAATTGTCACTGTGAGTTAGAAAATAAAAAATGCTCTCCATTTCAGGAGAGCATTTTTTGTCAATTGATCAGGTTCAAACTCAAGCAGTCATCTTTGGTTTGTGGCCGACGAAGCCGTAGAACGAAATGAACGCGTAACAGAGCATGGGCACGATGGCGGCAACGGTAAAGCCGAAGTTATCGGTGAGTTTGCCGATGAGGACGGGGATAATCGCGCCGCCGACGATGGCCGTGGTGATGAGTCCAGAGCCCTTGCTTGTCATCGGTCCGAGGCCAGCAACGCCGAGGGCAAAGATATTCGGGAACATGATGGAGTTGAAGAATCCGCAGAGCAGAACGGCGACAACTGCGACTTGGCCAGTGGTGAGCACTCCGACGATGAGGCTGAGCGTACCGAGTGCGCCAAAGGTGCCGAGCAGCGGGCCTGCTTTGAGCTTGGTGAGTGCGATGGAACCAAGGATGCGGCCGACGAGCGCGCCGGTCCAATACCATGCGACGACCTTGGTGGCTGCTGCCGCGGAGAGGCCGGCAATCTGCGGCAGGGTGAGATAACCGGTGATGAACTGCGCCATGCCGACTTCAACACCTACATAGAGGAAGATGCCGACGGCCGCAAGGACAGTGTGGCGATAACTCCAGATGCTCTGTTGGAGCATGGGAACGCCATCTTTTCCGGGACGAAACTCCTGGGTCTTGGTGATGGCAGGCAGGTTGAAGAAGCTGACGGCAAGGCCCAGAATCACCAGCGCGCCGGCGATGATGAGGTAGGGCAGCTTGACGGTGCTGGCAATGTCGACTTTGTAGGCGAGCTGCTCTTGAATGGTTCGCTTGGCAAGATCGGCCGCATCGAGAATCTGTTTGTGTTTGAGGATTAAGGCGCTGGCTGCCAGGGGCGCAAGCACGCCGCCGATGGAATTGAAAGTCTGCGCGAGGGTGAGACGGAATGGAGCCGAGCTCTCTGGGCCGAGCGCTGTGACGTAAGGGTTTGCCGCAGTCTGCAACATGGCGACGCCCGAGCCGATGATGAAGATGCCAAAGAGGAAGAGCCAGAAGTTCGGCAGGCTGGCTGCGGGAACAAACAACAGCGCGCCAACCACCTGCACAAAGAGTGAAACGACAATGGTGCGCTTGTAACCGATATTTTCAATCAGCTTGGAGGTCGGCGCGGAGACCACGAAGTATGCGGTGAAGAAAGCGAAGTTGGCCAAAGCAGCCTGGAACCATGGAAGGTCGAAAACCGACTTGAGGTGGGGCACCAGGGTCATGTTCAGCGTTGTAATGAACCCGAAGATGAAGTAAAGGGCCGTAATCGTAATGAATGGGCCAACGTAGTTTGGCTGGCTGTTTGCCGCCGGAGGTGTGGATCGAGTTGCCATTTTTAGTTCGCTCCCACTTCAGAATTTTTGCATTACCCGTAAAAGCCCAGAACGGTTACCCGAAAAAGCCGGCTGCAGATTGCGGCACAGGATGAGTGCGTGGCCTGTCAATTTTTCACAACATCCACACTATACGCCGAGCCCTAGGTCGCGCCACCGGATTTAGTGGAGGGGCGTGCAGGGATGAATCTTGAATCAAAAACGCTGTGACTGGCTTCAATTGATGGTCTATTCTTGTGAAGTAGCGTCATGATGAATTTTAGAAATTTAAAGGAGAATCGGCTTGGCCAAGGAAGAGATTAGCGCAACTCTGCGAACGAAGATACTTGAATGCCTTGAAGGCAACTGGCAGGCCGAGATGGAGGGTTACCACACGTACCTGGCGCTCGCCGACCGGGAGACGGATGCGGTGAGGGCGCATATTCTGCGGCGTCTGGCGGCGGATGAGTTGGAGCACGCGGTTCTTTGGGCAGGACGGATTAAGGAGCTGGGCGCGCCGGAACCGGAGTACACGGGGAGCGAAGGCGGCGAGGCGGATTCGCTGGCAAGCAAGGCGGGCGGGCCGATAATGGCACTGCGGCGGCTGGAGATTGAAGAGAGCCGCCATGTTGCGAATTACGGAAAGCAGCTCAAGGATCTTGGCGACAAGGGATCGATGGCAATTCTGGAACACATTATTGATGACGAGCGGGAGCATCACCGGGAGCTGAGTTCGCTGATCAGGGGCCACTACCAGGCCGGGCCTCATGCGCCGAAGGTTGATCCGAAGGCGGTGCTGGACGAGATGCTGACCAAGCGGCATGCGGGGCGTCCGCAGCCAGGAGCGTGGATTGGCGATGCAATCTATGGCGTGAATGACGGACTGGGTGCGATCTTCGGGATTGTCTCCGGCGTCTCGGGCGCGACGGCGGGCGATAGCCACTATGTGTTGCTGGCGGGAATTGCAGGAATGGTGGCGAGCGCGCTCTCGATGGGCTCGGGCGCATATTTGGCGGCGAAGAGCGAGCGGGAGATTTACCAGGCGGAGTTGGCGAGGGAGCGCGAGGCGATCCATATGAATATGGCGGAGGCGCGCGAGCTGCTTTCACTCTATTACCAGGTGAAGGGATTGCCGGTGCAGGATGCTGACCGCGTGGTCGAGCACCTGGCGCGCGACCCGGAGCAGATGCTGCGGTCGCTGACGTTTGAGCGGCTGAATATGACGGAAGATGGAATTTCGAATCCGATTGTTTCGGCGAGTTCGGGTGCGCTCTCGACGGCGATTGGCGCGTTTATCCCGATTATTCCGTTTTTCTTTTGGGGTGGCACGAAGGCAGTGATTGCGGCAGCGGTGATTTCACTGGCTGCGCACTTTGCGGTGGGCGCGGCGAAGAGTTTGATTACGGTGAGATCGTGGTGGTCGTCAGGATTTGAGATGACGGCGGTGGGCGCGGTTGAAGGCGTGGTCACGTACGGAGTGGGATTGATGCTGGGGGGGCATAACGTTTAGAGGCGAGGGAACAGGGATTAGGCGTGAGCAGTGATGCGAGATGGAATTCGATTTCATTGTGCACGGAAGTTTTACTACCAGCGATAGTGCTCAACTGTTAAGAGCTACGCAACGGCCAGCCTTCTTTTTCCCATTCGGCTGGTCGCGGTGCGAACTTTGATTTCGATGTCATAACCCAGCCGGTTGAGACACTGCATGAGTTTTTGCTCGGAGAGATTGTTGAAATCGCCGCGCATCAGCCCCGAGACCTTGGCCTGTGAGATGCCCATCCGTTCGCCAGCCTCCGCCTGCGTCAAATCAAGACGCCGGATGGTGCGGACAATTTCAATCACAAGACCGGATTTGATTTGCAGCGCTTCTGCATCAGGCAGACCAAGATCGGCGAAAACATTGCCGGAACTGCGCTCGAATTCAATTTTGCTTTTTGCCTTTGTCATTCCATAACTCCCTGGCAATTGCTTCGGCCATTTTGAGCCGGGTATGAATCATCTCCACATCCCGTTTTGGCGTTTCAATTCCACTCTTGCTCTTCTTCTGAAAACAGTGCAGAACAAAAACCGCTTCCTCAAATCGAACCGTAAAGACGGCGCGATAAGTACCCGCTGCATCATCTTTAATGATTTCCAGCACACCGCCGCCGGCAAATCCCTTCAACACTTTTGTCGCATCGTGCCGCTCACCATGCTGGGCAACATTTAATGCGTGGCCGAAAAACCTGCGTACCGAGTCTGGAAGGGCAATCAAGTCCTTTTTACTGCTCCCAACCCAATACAACGGCTTCTGAATGCGCTTCACCATTTATTATACCAGAACTGGTATTAATTACAATTTGCTGATCTCTGAAGCGGCTTTGCGCCCGAGGCGGATGCAGTCGGAGATGCCGATGCCGTCGTAGGCATTGCCGGCGAGATAGAGGCCCTTTAATTTAGCCACGTGGTCACTGATGCGGGCTTTGCGGTCGTTGTGGCCGACGGAGTATTGGGCCATGGAACGCCGCCAGCGGGTGACGCGGGTGGTGATGGGAATGGCGGTGAGGTGGAGAATATCCATGAGCTCGCGGCGGACGGTTTCGATGAGACTGGCGTCAGATTCGGCGAGGAGAGATTCGCCGCGCATGCCGCCGAGAAAGGCTCTCAAGACGGCTTGGTTCGGCGGAGTGCGGCCGAGGAATTTGCGGTGGACGAAGGTACAGGCGAGCATGGCGCGGCCTTCGCTGGCGGGGACGAGGAAGCCAAAGCCATCGGGGAGGTTGATTTCGGAATCTTTGTAGACAAGGTTGACGGTGACTGAGGAGGAGTAAGCGACGCCGGTGAGATCGGCGGCAAGTTCGGCGTCTACCTTCTCGAGCATCTTGCCTGCGGCCCAGGCTTGGGTAGCGATGATGACGGCGTCGTATTGCTGCGTTGTAGCCTCGCTTTCGCCGGTTTTGACGAGCCAGCCAACGCTGATAGGTTCAAGCGATGTGACTGGCGTGTTGAGGCGGATCGCAGTTGGATTCAGTTTGGCGGTGAGAGCTTCAGTGAGCTGTTTCATTCCGCCTTTGAGCGTGGTGAAGATGGTGCGGGCCGGTGCGGGTTTGGCGGCTGAGCCTGAAGTTGAACCGGGTTGGACAGCGGCTGAGACTTCATTGGCGCGCTTCTTCATCGCGGCTTTCATTTTGCGGTGACCGGCCAACATGCCTCGGGTGAGAGAGCCGTACTCCTGCTCCATTTCGACGAGCTTGGGCAGAACGGTTTGGGCGCTGAGCTGGCTGGAATCGCCGCCGTAGATTCCGGAGAGCAACGGATCGGCGAGACGGTCGACAGCTTCAGGACCGTAGTGGCGGCAAACGAGGTCGGCGACGGATTCGTCGCTGCCATCGGTTTTGCGCGGCGGATGAAGCAGCTCAAGGCCCATGCGGATTTTGGTGCCCCAGCTGAACAAACTGGTCATTGCGGTGGGGATGAGCTTGGTGGGGATGAGGAACATGAGGCCGTCAGGCATGGCGATGAGGCGGTTTTTGACGACGATGAAGGTTTTGCGGGCTTCGTCATTGGAGCCGACGAGCTGGTCTGCGAGGCCGAGTTCGCGGCAGAGTTCGGCAGCCTGGGGTTTCTCGGTGAGGAAGGAATCGGGGCCAAGTTCGAGGACAGCGCCGTTGACAATCTCAGACGAGATGACTCCGCCGAGACGGGGCGAGGCTTCAAAGAGCGTGTAGGGGACGCCGTTTTTTTCAAGTTCATAAGCCGCAGCGAGACCTGCGACTCCACCACCAATGATTGCAACGCGCACGCTGACCTCCGAATTTCCGCTCATCTAATACTGTAAGGGTACAGAGCGGGGGTGGGTTGGGGGAGTGATTCGAGTCACGAATGAGGGAATATGGATTTGGAAACAGATGAGGAGCGTCAAGCGTCGAGCGTCTAGTCAATAGTGACAATGGGAGAATTCCGTGATGAGTGCAGAGAAGGTAGGGAAAAGGGAATCATCTTCCGCGCTAACCCCGCAAAAACCCTGTAACTAATTACCTTCTTTCGCAATCTAAGCAGCTGTGAGGTCAACGATGAGATTCCCCAGGACACTTTTGTTTTTGATTGCGATTGCGGTGGTGGCATTTGTTTTGCCGAAGATGATTCATGCTGGCTCGAAGGGTCCAGTGCCGGCGGCGGTGGTGGATGATCCGTTGGCCGAGAACTCGAGCCGCGAGAAGGCGGTCTTTGCCGGTGGATGCTTTTGGGGGACGCAATCGGTCTTTGAGCGGGTGAAGGGCGTGGTGGCGACAACGGCCGGCTACGCGGGCGGATCGAGAGATACGGCGACCTACGACCAGGTAACGACGGAGACGACGGGACATGCCGAGTCGGTGGAGGTGGTCTATGACCCATCAAAAATTACGTATGGCCAGTTGCTGAGGATTTTCTTTTCCGTGGCGCATGATCCGACGCAACTGAACCGGCAGGGGAATGATGTGGGTACGAGTTACCGTTCGGCGATCTTTACGGAGAATGATGATCAGCGCAGGATTGCGGCGGCGTATATTCAGCAGCTCGATCAGGCTCATGTTTTCCCGAGCAAGATTGTGACCGAGGTGACTCCGCTCAAGGGATTTTATGCGGCGGAAAGTTATCACCAGGATTATGCGCTGCACAATCCGAACAATCCTTACATACAAGTTTGCGACAGGCCGAAGGTAGAGGCGCTGAAGCAGCAATTTCCGGAATTGTTTGTGGATTACAAGGGGAAGTAAGCGGAGTTAGCGTTGTTAGCGGGGCTAGCGGAGTTAGCGCTAGCCCTATTTTGCTGGCTCTGAAATCAGGCGAAGGGGACGAAGCGCATCGAAAACGAGTTCATGCAGTAGCGCAATCCCGTCGGCGCGGGGCCGTCGTCGAAGACGTGGCCGAGGTGGCCGTCGCACAGTCTGCAACTAACAGCGGTGCGGACCATCATCAGGGAGCCATCGACGGTTTTGACGATGTTCTCTTCGGCGATGGGTTGATAGAAGCTGGGCCAGCCGGTGCCGGACTCAAATTTAGTCTCGCTGGAGAAGAGGGCGAGGTCGCAGCCACGGCAGCGAAACAATCCCGCGCGGTGCTCATTCCAACTGTCGCCGGTGAAGGCGCGCTCGGTGTCTTCGTGGCGGAGAATCAAATAGGATTCTTTGGGGAGAAGCTGCTTCCACTCGTCATCGGTGCGGGTGAGGCGGGGGATGGTGCGCGTGCCGGTACGGTTGCCCTGGGCGTCGAAATCGATGATGGTGACCATGGATGGACCCTCGTTTTCCTGGAGTGGTTCAGCGGCGTGGACGGTGGAGCGGCGCAGGCCCCAGAAGGCAGCTGCACTGAGAGTTGCGGCGGCGGTGAAGATGAAGGCGCGGCGGGTTTTTTCCGGGGGCCCGGATTTTTCTTCAAGCGCAGGGGTGTCGTAGAGATTCAGCATGGGGAAGCCTCTCACTTGGTTAGATAGAGATGGAGGGGAAAAGTTACGGATTGTTAGCGGTGTTAGCGGTGTTAGCGCGGTTGTGGGAGAACGAAGTGAATTCGTATCCCACCCTGTCCGCAGAAAAAGCGGAAAGGATGGGGCACGGAAAATTTAGATGAGTGTAGATAAAGATCGCAGGGAAATTGATTGCCTGCTCCCTGCTCCCTGCTCCCTGATCCCTGTTCCCCGTTCCCTGTTCCCTGATTTCTGACCCCTGAAAATTCGCTCGTACAATAGAGATATGTCCACAGCCGTCCGTTCGCACGCGAAGATCAACCTCGGTCTGGGGGTTGGTGCGCCGCGCCCGGATGGATTTCATGGGTTGACGACGGTTTACCAGACGCTGGAAGTGCACGACATTGTTGAGGTTGACGCGCGGCTGGCGGGAGCGACGCGGATTGAGATTGAATCAAACTCACCGCTGGTGCCGACCGATGCACGCAATACGGCGTGGAAGATGGTGGCGCTGGCGCTTGAGGCGCTGGGCGTGACGGCCGAGGTCAAGATACTGATTCATAAGCGGTTGCCCGTCCAAGGCGGGTTGGGTGCGGGGTCGGCGAATGCGGTGGCGGCGCTGGTGGGGCTGGAGACAGAGCTCTGGAAGGCGCTTGAAGAGATGACTGGACCCGGCTCCTCGGCTTCGCTCAGGGCAGGTATTGGCGCAAGTACATTTTTCCCCTCAAGAAGCACATGGCGCGAGTGGGGCACCCAGCGGTTTGCGGGGCTCAAGGATTTGGCGAATCCGTTGTGGCAGGTGCGGAGGCTGGAGATTGCAGCGGAAGTTGGGTCGGATGTGCCGCTGTTTTTAATCGGCGGGGCGGTGCTCGGAGTCGATCGCGGGCAGGAAGTTTTCCCGCTGCCGGATTTTGAGCCGACATGGTGCGTGGTCGCGGTGCCCGAGGTTGGCGTCTCTACGCCGAAGGCCTTTGCTGACTGGGATGAGCTGTGCGAGGCGGGAAACTTGACCGCAGAGGCCAGTGCCGCTAAACTGAAAGGGTTGAGTCAGGCTTCGGCCAGCGGTTTTGCGCAGTGTTTTGCGAGAGAACTGAATGGTTGGGTTGATTCATCCGGTGTCCTCGCCAGTGGCGGGGACCTGGCCGGACCCAAGTCCGCGCTTGTCCGCACCGGGATCCTCAGCTGGATTCAAAACGACTTCGAAGAGGTCGTCTTCCCGCAGTATCCCCTTCTGAAAGCGATCAAGTGTCTTCTTGTGTCTGCCGGCAAACCGGATGAGGCGCTGTATGCGGCGTTGTCCGGATCAGGCTCAGCACTTTTCGGGTTGTATGACGGACCCGTGAAGGCAAAAGCGGCCGTACTGAGATTGAGGGCTGAGGGTGTTGAGTCGTTTCTGACAAGGACCCTTCCTCGTGACGAGTATTGGCAGCGGATGCTGGTGAGAAATTCGGAATGAAGTTGGGGAGAACGAAGTTGGTTCATTCCCACCCTTCCGCAAAAGACGCGGAACGATGGGGCACCCAGAGGGTCAGAAATTCGGAATGAGTTAAACATCCGAAAAGCAGGCCAAAATCAAAGGGTTTTAACAATCTGTTGACAGTGGATGGAGCAAGAGGCGAAACTGCCGAACGGTTCCTGAAACTGAATTGAGAGATTGGGCGATCGTCTAATGGTAGGACAGTGCCCTTTGGAGGCACTTGTCTAGGTTCGAATCCTAGTCGCCCAGCCAACACCTGCGGTGTGGCCAACTGCTCGCTACTCGCTCGCAGGAGATTCTCAGGTGAGCCAAGAGCGGCAGTCGCTCGAGGCAGGTGTAGAAAGTCAGGCGCGGAGTGAACCAACCGCAAAGCCTGAAATCAGAACGCAGCCATAGCCAACCAGCGTGGAGGTGAAGTGAGATGGACGAGAGCAAGAAGTTGACGAAGCCTGAAGACGGCCCGGCGGTTGCTGGGGAAGAAGCCAAACCCAAGCCCGTTGCGGAGAAGAAGCGCAAGAGTTTGAGCGAGGACAAGCGCTTCAAACTTTTTTCAGGGACGGCGAACAGGCCGTTGGCTGAAGAGATTGCAAGGCACATTGGCGTGCCGGTGGGCGAGGCCAAGCTGCAGCGGTTTGCAGACGGCGAAGTTTACTTCCAGCTTTTGGAGAATGTGCGCGGCGTTGACGTTTTCGTCGTCCAGCCCACATGTTACCCGGTGGACCAGCATTTGGTGGAGTTGCTGGTGATGCTCGACGCATTGAAGCGCGCATCAGCGGCAAGAATTACGGTGGTAGTTCCCTATTACGGGTACGCCCGCCAGGACAGGAAAGACCGGCCCCGTGTGGCGATCAGCGCAAAATTAATCGCTGACCTGCTGACGACAGCGGGAGCGAACCGGGCGTTGTTTGTGGATTTGCACGCGGCACAGATTCAGGGGTTCTTCAATATTCCCGTGGATCATTTGTTTGCCAGCCCGGTGATGGTGAGCTACTTCAGGGAGTTGAACCTGCCGAATCTCACCGTCGTCTCACCTGACGCGGGCGGTGTGGAGAGAACTCGGTTTTTTGCGCAGAAGATGGGCGCACCGATGGCGATTGTGGACAAGCGGCGCACGGATATTAACGTGGCCGAAGTGATGCACGTGATCGGCGATGTGAAGGGCAAGAATTGTTTGATACTCGACGACATTATTGATACGGCGGGAACGCTGATCAAGACGGTTGACGCGTTGATTGCATCAGGGGCCGAGGCGGTTTATGCCTGCGCGAGCCACGCGGTATTGAGCGGGCCGGCTGTAGAGCGGATTGTGAGCTCGCAGTTGAAGCAGGTGGTGCTGACGGATACGATTCCGCTGCGCGAGGCTGCCGTGGGAGTGCCGAAGTTCAAGGTGCTGTCGATTGCAGGGCTTTTGGGCGCGGCGATTGAGAGTATTCATATGGAGACGAGCGTGAGTTCGTTATTCAGCTGAACCAGGGATCAGAAGTCAGGAATCAGGGATCAGGGATCAGTTTTTTGATGTGAAGTTTTTCGTATCATTTTTGAGTTTTTGAAATGGTGAAACAGTAACGATTGCTGGTTTTCGTGTGATGTTGTTCTTAGCTTTTCGGGGTTTTTAACTGAGGACTGAGGACTGACAACTGAGAACTGGCACCCAGCAAAGGGAGCGCGAAGAACGCGTGCCCGACGAAAAGGAAGAGAGTATTCAATGGCAGTTCCAGAAGCAGTACAGGCAACGGCCCGCACGGGCAAGTTCAACAAGAATGCGGCCCGCAGGGTTCGCGCGGCCGGCAAGATTCCCGCGGTGGTGTATGGCCCGGGTCATGACGCGATTGCGCTTGAAGTAGATCCGAAGCAGATTGCGCGCATTCTTTACTCGGATTCGGGACACAACACGATTTTTGATTTGGAAGTCGGCGGCAAGAACATCAGCAAGGCGATGATTGTTGATTGGCAGTATGAGCCGATTCGCGACAGCCTGATTCACATTGATCTGAAGCGCATTGCGATGGACAAGCTGCTGCACGTCAGCGTTCCTGTGAAGCTGCTTGGCATTCCAGTGGGCGTGAAGAACTTTGGCGGCGTTCTTGACCTGGTTCTGCGCGAGGTGGAGATTGAGTGTTTGCCGGGTGATATTCCCGGGCACATCGATGTGGACGTGAGCGAGCTTGGTTTGCATGGCGTGTTGCGCGTGAGCGATTTGCCGCACTCGGAGAAGATCACTTACCTGACCGACGAGGATGCAACGGTTGCGCACGTGACCAGCATTCGCGAAGAGGTTGTGGCGACGCCTGATGCAGCAGCAGTTGCAGCGGCAACACCGGAAGCCGGCAAGGAACCTGAAGTTGCGAAGAAGGGCAAGCCCGAGGACGCGACCAAGGCAGCAGCACCGGCGGCCAAGAAGTAAGGAAACGAACCGGAGCCAGGAACGATGGAAGCGACGCAATCTAAGAACGTGCCGTTTCTTGTGGTTGGACTTGGCAATCCGGGCCCGGAGTATGCCAATACGCCGCATAATGCGGGGTTTCTGGCAGTGGATCGCATCGCCGAGCAAGCGGGCGTTGCCTTTAAAAACCGGCGCTGCCGGGCACTCACTGCGACGTGCTTTATTGCGGGTCGCGAGGTGATCCTGGCCAAGCCGGAGACCTTCATGAACTTGAGCGGCGGCAGCGTTGCCGCTCTGGTTCAGGAGTTTCATGCCGACCCATCACGGGATTTGGCCGTGCTCTACGACGAGCTCGACCTGCCTTTTGGAACGGTGAAGATCAAGGAGCGCGGATCGGCCGCGGGGCACAACGGAGCCCGCAGCATTATCGGCGCTCTGGATAGTCAGGATTGGCTGCGCATTCGCATCGGGGTTGGATTAAATCTTCCACCCGAGGCGATAGAGGCCAGAGGCGGCAAGCGTTTGGGGAGAGATTATCTGCTCTCGCCATTGCGCAAGCCGGATCTCACGACGCTCGACGAAGTTTTGGACCGTGTGGCGCAAGCCGTGCGAATCATCGTTGAAGTGGGACCGTCAGCCGCAATGAATGAGTTCAACCGTCGCGAGCGAACCGGCCCGCCGGAAGAATAAAGCAGAGTAGGAACGAGTACAGGGAAATGGCCGCAGTGCAGAGTGCTTTGCGGCAAGGCTGGAGAAGAACTCCAGCGGAAAAGGAAAACAGATGTCACGTTTGTATGAAGTCATGTTCATCGTTCGGCCCGACCTTGCCGAAGAGGAAGCCGACAAGTTGATTGCGGGCTTTGAGTCCACGGTCACCAGCGGCGGCGGAGCCGTAAAGACCACCGAGAAGATGGGCCGTCGCAAGCTGGCCTATGATGTACGCAAGTTCTCTGACGGCAACTACGTGCTGCTGACGATTGAAGCCGGCGGCGCTGTCGTTGCCGAGCTCGAGCGCCGTCTGCGCGTTACCGAGCCTGTGATCAAGTTCATCACCGTGCGCATTGACGAAGAAGAAAAGCGCATTGCGAAGATCAAGGCGATTCGCGCGACCAAGAAGAAACGCAGCGCCGAGCCGAGCCACGCAGCTCATCATTCTGCTCCGGCGGCAGCAGTTGCAGCGCCAGTTGCAGCAGTTGAGGCAGCAACTGAAGTTGAAGCCGAGCCCGCGCAGGCGTAAGAATTTTTGCTTCAATGCGGAACTGGCCAAAACATGAGGCCAGCAGGCAAGCGAGTGAATAAAAGACAGGCAGAAAAAACCGGGCCTCAAATTGAAGCCCACTGAAGAGAGACAAAGAGGAAACCATATGTCCGACGAAACACCCGTAGTCAAGGCCGCAGAGGCCTCATCATCATCGCAATCCGAATCAGGATCAGGATCGCAATCAGGCCCGCGCAGCGGCGGTCACTCCGGCGGCCAGGGTAGCGGCGAGCGTCGCGCACCCCGCGCAGGCGGAGCCAGCGGCGGCCCCGGCGGCCGTGGCAAGTTCTTCCGTCGCAAGAAGGTTTGCAAGTTCTGCACCGAGAAGATCGACGCGATTCCTTACCGTGACGTGCGCCTGTTGCAGGGCTTTGTCGCCGAGCGCGGCAAGATTGTTCCCCGCCGTTTGACGGGCGTCTGCACCACGCACCAGCGCCGTTTGACGCGCGCCATCAAGCAGGCCCGCAATATCGCCCTGCTGCCCTTTGCCACGCGCTACTAGTTTTTGCGCACGGCAATTTTTGGCCCGGGGAGAATGGAGCGGCTCAAAGGCAGTTACAAATGTAACGCTTTTTGATTGGCGACACTCGCAGCCTGGGCGATGTAAAATCTGACGCGGTGCAACTTCTGCTTTGCGCAATTTTCAAATGATTGCGTAATTTTTGAAGCGCCGCTCGAAACAATTGGAGAGTAGTCAAATGGAAGTCATTCTGAAGGAAGACGTAGCGAACCTGGGTCACCGCGGCGACGTGGTGAAGGTTGCCGATGGCTACGGACGCAACTTCCTGCTGCCCCGCAAGCTGGCGCTGCAGGCAACACAGGCCAACAAGGCCGTGATTGAATCGATGAAGGCCGCAGCGGCCCGCCGCTCAGCCACTGAAAAAACCCAAGCTGAAGAGCTGGTTGCAAAGCTCGCTCCCGTGGTGCTCAGCTTTACCCGCAAGTCGGGCGAGAACGGACACCTCTTTGGTTCCGTCACCTCATCCGACATCGCCGCCGATCTGGCGACACAGGGCTACGAGATCGATCGCCGCAAGATCAATCTGCCGGAGCCTCTGAAGTCCATTGGAACTTTTGAAGTGGCCATCAAGCTGCATCGCGAAGTGACAGCGCATGTGAAGGTCACGGTTGCAGCCGAAGCTGAAGCTGCCGCCGAGCCTGCCACTGAAACTGTAACAGCTTAAATTTTTTGTAGAGCTTCACCACTCGCCCCTCGGTTAGCCGAGGGGCGTTGGTGTTTGTGTTCGTTTTAGTAAATTTATTTAGGAGGAGGATGCCGGACAAAAATTGTTGAGCCAGATACGACGAAATGATGGATTTTTGGAATAGAATGATTCGCATCTATGAAAGAAGCAATTTTGGCGATCCTCAATTCGAGTTATTGGCACTGGCTGACGAATTTCTTAGTTCTTGCCGGCCTTTTCATGATACTTCGTCAGTACTACCGTCAGCAGCGAATGGCGGTTGAACTGCCGTCGAAGGTCGTTAAATATAGAGCAAACTGGGATTTCTATTTGGCTTCAGTGTTACTCATGTTTTGTATTTTTAGCGTATCTTATCGAAATTATTTGCGTCATGGGTCTGGAATACTGAACCTGTACATCGGAATCATTTTACTGCTGCTACTAACTAGCACACTTTTCGATATGCCTGGAACAATCTACAGTTCGGAGGAGGGTTTGCGCCAGCATTATTGGTTCAGAAAAGATAAGTGGATTGCGTGGAGAGATATTGCAGAGATTCGTGCTGGAATGATGAATGGGTCGATAAAAATGAAAAGCAAAAATAGCACGAAGATTGTGTATACCAGACAGTATGCGGCCCGGGCGCGGTTTCTCAAGGAGATCAGGATTCATTGCGAAGGTCAGCTGCCCGACGAGTTTCTAGTAGAAGAGGCCAAGAGCGCAGCACTTGGAAGTTAAACAGACTGCGAAACCAACTCTAGACATGGCTGGAATTGCGAAGGTACGGCCTTTAGGACGTACGCAAATCATCCTGAAATGATTCCGGGGCTTCAGCCCCTGAGGTACATTTGCGACTCAAAATCACTCGAAATGGATGTTTTTTCGTCAAATTGACCTCTCTTTTAGAACGCGGTCTACGGTAAGTGCTTTCGATTGACGGGGTGGCTGCCCCTTGTAATTTCAAGATGGCTAACCAGATACTAAACACGCCCTATTTTCTACCCAAAAAACCGGTATATCTACATCGAATTTCACATATAAAAATTCAACATCCCAGTACCGGCGAAAAATTCAACGCGCGCGTTGAATTTTCTCGCCGCTGTTCCCTGTTTGGGGTCCCCGGCAAGCGCTTTTGCTTGCTGGGGTACCTGTTCCCTGTTCTACCGCAACCCCATCAGTCCCTTAACCGAATCGATGAGCTTGGCCGGATCGTAGCCAACCCCGTCCTTGAAGACCATCTCCACGCTCTCGATGTTCTCAATTTTTTCAGCGGGGTTGGCGGAGAGAATGACGAGGTCTGCGGATTTGCCTGTGGCGATGGTGCCGATGGTGGAATCTTCGCCGAGGAATTTTGCGCCGTTTTGAGTGGCTATTTGAATGGCCTCGACGGGTGTGAATCCGGCTTCGACCAACAACTCAAGATTGCGCTGATCGCCGAAGCCCGGCAGGACGCCACCGTAGCCGGTGGGGTCGCAGCCAGCCATGAGAAGGCCGCCGGCTTTCACAAACTCATGCTCGAAAGCCATTTCAAATTTGAGCGCGTCGTCAGGGACGGCATCGTCCGCGATTGATGCGCGCACGGCGAGGTACTCTTCGGCCTGCGTTGGCATCAGCGAGCTGAGGGCGCGCATTTCGCGATCCATAGGCGGACGCTTGGCGCTGAAGGTTTCAAAGATGGCCAGCGTTGAGGTGACGGCGACATGGTGAGAGACGAGGGTGCGGATCATCGCCTGAATATTGGGGTCGGAGATTTTGTGGTTCCTGGTGAGCTCGGCTTCAGCGTCGCGCCAATTTTGCGGGCAGAGGCCGGGCTGCTTTTTGGGATAGAACTCGGTGTCGACGATGATGCCGTGCTCGAGATTGTCGATGCCGTCGTTGGCGGCTTCAGTAAATCCAATTGAGCAGAGATGCCCGGTGAATTTGAGGTTGTGCGCGTGGGCGTGTTCGATGGCGGTCTTGAGCTCGTCCGGTGTGATGTTCATGTATGCCTTGTAGGAGTTGACGCCTTCAGCGGCCCAGTAATCGACAGTGCGGGCGGCGTCCTCGGAGCCGGTGAGTACGTGCATCTCCTCAGTGAATGCGCCGGGGCCTTCAAGATAAGGCGCTGTGATGCGGAGCTTGGGGCCGGGGTATTTGCCGGCGTCGATAGCCAGCTTGAGTTCCAGGTCGGTGTAGGGGGCGATGCTTCCCGCGGTGCGCGCGGTAGTGACTCCGCCAGCGAGGTAAAGGCGCGGTGCGGAATCTGCCATCTCACCGTAGAAGCGGAGGCCGTCGATGGGGCGCTGCGGCGTTGGGTAGAAAAGATGCTCGTGCATGCCGACGAGGCCGGGGATGAGGGTGCGGCCCTTGAGATCAAGAACTTTGGCGTTGGCGGTCATGGGCATGATGGATTGCGCGGGCATGATGGAAGTGATTTTGCCATTTGAAATCTCAATGCGCATGTCTTCTTGCGGTGCTGAGCCAGTACCGTCGATGATGCGCACGTGGGTGAGGATGATGAGGGGAGCGTCTTCTTTGATGAAGGGGGCGAGGGGGTTTGGCTGCTGGGCGATAGTGGTGAGGGCGAGCGAAAAAATTCCGCAGAGGAGGGGAAGACGGAGAGTGCGCATGAGTTTAACCGCCTGGGGAAAGGGATAGGGAGACAGAGAAAGTATTTAGTGCGGGGATGCGTGTGTCAATGAAGAATATGCGGAGTTATTTGGAGGGGATGGCGCGGTTGGGGATGAGGACGGGGATGGTGTCGATGATGGGGTAGCGGAGAGAGCAGGTGAGGCAGAGGAGGTGATCAGTTGTGTGGAGGAGCGGACCGTGGCATGTGGGACAGGCGAGAGCGGGGATGGATTTTTCGATTTGCGGGGGATGGATTTTGAGAATGGCCATTGGGGTTTAACTGTTCACATTTTTACATAGGGGAGGAGTTTTTGGTTTAGAAACAAAGGCAGCAAGTCAGCCACGGCTGCGCCGTGAAAGCGAGTCAGCACTGCTTCGCAGTGACAGCGGAAAAACTTAATCGGCGGTAATTTCGGCGGGTTGGGGATCGTGTGCGTGACGGGCGGAGTGGTGGTGGGCAAATTCTTTTTCGATTGACTGGGTGGTGCCGGTTTTGACGGCTTCGGCGGCGACACGGATGCCGTTGTAAATAGCGTTGTCGTTTGACGAGCCGTGGCCGATGATGCAGACGCCGCGCAGGCCGAGTAGGGGCGCGCCACCGTATTCGGTGTAATCGAGCTTGCGGCGGAAGGCGTTGAAGGCCTGGCGGGAGAGAAGTGCGCCGACCTTGGCGGTGACGGTGCTGGTGAGAGCTTCGCGGAGGAGGTCGCGCATCAGGCGGCTGGCGCCTTCCGTCGTCTTCAAGGCGACGTTGCCGATGAAGCCATCGCAAATAACGACGTCACAGTGGCCGTTGAAGATGTCACGCCCCTCGACGTTGCCGATGAAATTGATTGGCAGCGCTTTTAAGAGCGGGAAAGCTTCGCGCGTGAGGTCGTTGCCCTTGGATTCTTCTTCGCCGATGGAGAGGAGGCCGACGCGTGGGTTCTCGATTTTGAGAACGCTGCGGGCATAGATTTCGCCCATGACGGCGAATTGCTCAAGGTTAGTGGCTTTGCAATCGACGTTGGCGCCGACGTCGAGGAGGACGCAGGGGTTGGCCTTGGAGGTGGGCATGATGGTTGTCAGCGCGGGACGGTCAACTCCGGCAAGAGCGCCGAGGACCATTTTTGCAGTAGCCATGGCTGCGCCGGTGTTGCCTGCAGTGACAAAGCCTGCGGCTTTGCCTTCGCGAACCATCTTGAGGCCGACGCGCATGGAGCTGTCTTTTTTTGAGCGGACTGCGCTGGCGGCTTTTTCATCCATGCCGATGCGTTCGGTGGCATTGACGATGAAGATGCGCTGGTCTTCATTGTCGAGAGGCTGGTTTTCGAGGTGCTCGTGTTCGAGGTGTTCGTCGAGAAGATCGCGGAGCTCCGCCTCAGGGCCCACCAAGTGGACCCGCACGGGGAGATTGCGACAGGCGCGAATGGCTCCGCGGATTTCAGGCTCGGGAGCCTTGTCGGAGCCGACTGCGTCAAGAACGATATCGATGAGCATCGGTGTAACCCCGATTAGCTGACAGCTTCCTTGGTGTCAATGACCTGACGGCCCTGGTACTGGCCGCACTTGGGGCAGACGCGATGAGGCTGGCGCTTTTCGTGGCAGCTTGGGCACTCGGAGAGGGCTGGAGCCGAGAGGAAGTCGTGCGAACGGCGGAGAGCCGTGCGGCGCTTCGAGTGGCGGCGTTTAGGATTAGGCATTTCTTGTTCCTTTCATCTGCTTTGCCGGGTACTTAACGTGCGAATTCATGCGCACAAAAAACGCGGGCAAAGACTTCCCTTTTCAACAAAAAGGGTTGAATTTTCAGGATTTAATCCGGCTGCTGATCTCCGCCAGGGCCTTCCACCGGGGGTCTTGAGGACCCTCGTCACAGGAGCAGGCAATCTGGTTACGGTTCTGGCCGCAGCGCGGGCATAGTCCTTTGCAGTCGGGCTTGCACAGGGTTCTGGCAGGGAGTGCAAGCAAAACCTGCTCCCGCAAGACATCTTCAAGCAACAGACTACCATTCTCATAATAACCGATTTCCATGTCTGGTGCATGGACGGCGCGCTCAGAACCGCTGGCATCGACTCCGGCGGGGCGGAAAAGGAGGTCGAAGGTGGTTCCGAGTACGTGCTGAACGGGTTCGACGCACCGGGCGCAGGGGGCCTCAAAAGTGCCGGAAAAGTTGCCCTTGAGGCGGATATCAGTGACGATTTCGCGGGGTCCGCGGTGCTCGTGGATGACTTCAGCGACGCCTTTTGTGGCGAGCGGGCCGGATTGGAGCGCTTCGCCGCCCAGGTCGATGGCTCCAGCCGGGAGGGAGAGGTCAAATTCAATGGGCTCACGTTCGAGCTCGGTGACTAGAAATTCCATAATTTGAGGGTACGGCGCGGGAGGGCGTGAGTCAATGCTCTGTTGGGGGGAGTCTTGTGAATCATGGCGGTCACAGTGTGCGGTTTTTTGAACATGATAGCCTCTGGGTATAGCGCGGTGGAGTGGGCAGAGCGCCGAGTTTTATGGAGATAAAAGAAGGAATGAAGAGTGAAGGGATTTTGATACGCGAGGCAACGGGCGGGGATCTTCCGGCGCTTGTGGAGTTAGTGAACGAGGCGTACTCGATTGAGAATTTTCTGGAGGGGACGCGAACGGATGCAACTCGGATTCAGAGTGAGCTGGCGAAGGGAAAAATATTTGTGGCGATGGAGTGCGCAGGTGGGCCGATTGTGGCGTGCGTTTATGCGGAGTTGCGCGGACGGGATTTTGGGAATGAGGAGCGTGCGGGATACATGGGCTTGCTGGCTGTGAGGCCGGAGTTGCAGGGTGCAGGGATTGCGCGAAGGATGATGGAAGCGGCGGAGGATTATTTTCGCGCGCAGGATTGCAGGAGAGTTGAGATTTCAGTGCTGAGTTTGCGTGCAGAATTATTGCCTCTTTACAATCGATTTGGATTTGAAGAGACGGGCAGGGAGGCATTTGGATTTCATCGCGCTTTGAAGCCGGGCGTTGAATGCCATACGATCTTGCTGGCGAAGCGGCTGAAATAGGTACTGGTGATTTTAGAATTTTTTTAGCGTGCGGCTTTAAAAAAATAATTTCCGGAGTCGTGCGATTGCGTCGACTTCAATTCACATTCAAGACCCGACGCGCCGGAAGAGCCCTTGATTTCATCTCCGGCATTGCTGAGTTGCGGCGCTGATAGAGCGGCTTAGCATAGCAATTGTTCGCGTAGTGGCACAGAGCGTGCTGGAAAAGCAAAATCAAGTTGGGCAATTGATTGAATTCCCGCCCGGGTCAGTATTGATAACGCAAGCAAGTGCGTGAGAGGCGGTCGTGGAGACAAAGACTATTGGGATCGAAGAGTGCCCAGAGGAGTCCCAGACCTGCGGGAAGAATTGAGACGGGCAGAAGTAGCAGGCGAAGCCCCATCTGACGCTCGGTGGGTTGGGTGGTTTCGAAGCTGCTCATGCTGAGTTCTGCAAAGCGCGCTCCAGGCGTCACACGGAAGAGGAGCAAAAAGAATGCCTGGTACAGGGTTGCGATTGTGAAGAAGGCAAGAACTCCGAGCTTGAGAGATGGATTCGCTGTTGCAGCGCCTGGGAAGAATCTAGCGGCTGCATAGGTGAGCGAGGCAAAGCAGGTGAGGATGAGCGAGAAGTCGACAACTCCGGCCATGGTGCGTCGGGACCAGGGTGCGCTTTGCGGAGTTGTGCTTCGTGAGGTTGAGTTCTGAGGAATGACCGCAGTTACCGGCTTTTGTATCTCGATTGCTGCTGGCTGGATTTGCGAGTCAACTTCGGTCCAGTCTGTAGCCGATGAATTGATTGAAGGGGAGATGCTTGTTGTGAGTTGTGGTTCAAATGCGGGCTGAGGCACAACCTCGGGTTGAAGTTCAAATTTGAGCTGGGCTTCAAAGTCGAGCTGCATGGATAGTGGCTGCTCAACTGATTGCACAGCTACAGGGATTGGCTCGGTCTTCAGGATGCCGGGATCAACTTCAAAGATGTTGAGTTGAATGCCCGAATCTGCGGGGACGGCGAGGGTTTTGCGGAGTTCGGCGCTGTTGTCAGCGAAGCGGAGAGGAAATTGATTGAGCGTTGGACTTGTCCACTCACGCACATTGCCTGCTGCTTCAATCACGTCTGCATTCATTTGCACATCAGCCTCCTCAATCGAATTGGGGCTTACTGATTGATTGCTGCTCTTGTGCCTGGCCGATCTCCTTACAACTTTAGTTTCTTCTACTTTTGTGAACCATGCAAGAGGTTTCACATCAGCGAGAGCTGGAGATTTGAGCGCAGGATTTTGAATTTGGTTTGCCAACACTGAAGTGCGCATGTGTGGTTGATGATTTTTTGCGCGCGAATCAGGATTGCTGGTGCGCCAATCAGGATTGAGCGAACTAAAGCTGGGCAACTGCGCATAGTGAGCGAGGACTCTTGCGGCTGCGGCGGAGGTTGCCGCATCGCGGGAGTGTACGTGCGGCTCACCGGCCGAATTTTTTGCTATGACAGGGCTGAGAATATGATGATCGAGTTCCTGCTTTTCTGCCTGATTCAATTGCCTGCCTCTTAGTACGGCCTATTTCATTCATGCGCCGGTTCATGTGAAGTTCAATTGCGTTGCTTACCGATCGTGCGACAAAACTCGTCAGTACAGATCAATGCCCGGTGCCCGAAATATTGAGGTTTGAAGAGAAGCGGGAGAGCGAGGGAAAAGGTAATGAAAAATGCAGGAAGATTTGAGGATGAAAAAATGATGCACCTTGAGCCACCTCTCTAGTGCCATTCATCAGAGGAAATTTTCATTGCAGCCGGAACTCCGGGAAATTCGTCCAAATCAGGGGCCTGTCTTTGTTATCCTGACCCTTGGTTGTCTATGCAATCCCGCTCTCTCTGGTTTATCACGCTGATACTGCTCTGTCACCCATTAGTGGGCGCGCAGACGTTAACTAATGGGATGCCCCCTGTTGATACAACGAGCGAAGCGAATAGTGCACAGGAGTTGCCAAACGATCCAGGACAGGAGATTTTGCCGACCGCGAAACCTGAAGAGGTGCCGACGCCGGGCACGCCAGTACGGTGGACTGCTCCATTACAAGAACGATTCGGAGAAGTCTGGACTCTGAGCGGTGGGGTAGTTCTTTATTACGAAGATTATGTACTGCAGGCCGACAAGATTATTTACCACCACGACACGTCTCTTGTTGAAGCCGAGGGCAATCTGCACCTGACCGGCGGACCGAATGATATTGATATGACAGCCGACCGCGGCGAGATGCAACTCAACGCGCACACAGCGCGGTTTTATAAGGTTGCCGGCACACTTGGAGTTAGAAGTACAGGCCACTCTGTTATCTACACGACCCCCAATCCATTTGTCTTCAGCGGGCGCGAATTGTTGCAGACGGGACAATCGAGTTACCGGGTGGTTGACGGCTCGATGACGAACTGCCATCTTCCGAAGCCGGATTGGTCGCTTTTTTCTCATTCAATCGAGATGGCGAATAATAAGGCACGCACAAAAAACACAGTATTCAAGTTTGCAGGATTGCCATTGTTTTTTCTGCCGTATCTGAGCCATCCGATCAACGGGGAGTCGCGGCAGAGCGGATTTTTGATTCCGGTCTTTGGATTTTCGACAACGCGCGGAGTCACGGTCGGGGAGCAGATATACATTGCGCTTGGTCGCAGTGCTGACTTGACCATAGGCTCGGAGTACTACAGCCAGCGCGGATTTTCGCCCAATGGCGACTTTCGTTATCGCGGAGCGGGTTTAAATTATTTCAACGCGCACTGGGCGGCGCTGCTTGACCGCCAGGTGGGCCCGGGAACTGAGAGCACAGGCAACCAAGGCGGCGTTGATATCTTTGCGGGAGGGCGGTATGATTTTTCTCCCAACAGTTATGCGACGTTATACGCCGAATACCTTTCCAACTATATTTACCGGCTGGTCTTCAACAACAATTACGCACAGGCCACCGACTCAGAGGTTCGCAGCGCGATGGCTTACACACTGAATCGTAGTGGCTATCTTATTTCCGGCAGCACGCAACGCTTCCAGAGTTATGCTGGTACAACAATTGGGGATGAGTTGCGCATCCTGCAACTGCCGGGAGTGCGCTTTGAGATGCTTGAGCGGCCGCTAGGCGGCACAGGACTCTATGGAGATGCCAACGCCGCGATGGAGCATCTTGGCCGCTCAGAACCTGGCCTCCACGCTCACAACACTGCACGTTTTGACATTCATCCTTCACTCGCGCTGCCGCTGCACGTGGGCGAATGGAATTTTATTCCGTCGGTTGCAGTGCGGCTTACGGGCTACACCAGCTCACAGACGCCGGCTAATCTATTCGGCGCAGGGGGAATACCACAGGTGCAGCATGATCCGCTGTTGCGCCGTGATGTTGAAATGTCGTTTGATGTGCGCCCGCCATTCGTTGAGCGCGACTTTGATTTGCCGGGGATCAATCGGGTGTTGCGCCATGTAATTGAGACAGAGCTTTACTACAACTATGTGACGGGAATTGGCGCGCAGGCAAAGAATGTACTGTTGATTGACACGAGTGATATTGCGACCAACACCAACGAGGCGGGCTTCAGCATTACACAGCGTTTTTATCTGAGGCCACTCAACGCGCGGCCCTGCGACAAGGTTGAAACGGAGTCCTGCAATCAGCCACGCGAGTGGGCAAGCTGGCAGATTGCGCAGAAATACTTCTTTGATCCGTCGTTTGGCGGAGCGTTGATTACGGGACGCAGAAATATTTTTGACACAACGGTGAACTTCACATCAACGGCTTTTCTGACGGAGCCACGGTCGAACTCGCCGATCATCTCCCGTATGCGCTTTGAAGCTATCAATAATTTGCGCATTGAGTGGGACTTTGATTATGACCCGCGTGGCGGGCATATTTCAGCCAGCAATATGTTTGGGGGTTACAGTTGGGGACGGACGACGGTTGGATTGGGACACTCGTTCCTGAATGCTCCGGATGAGCTCTCGCCTAGTGGTAGGCTGATACCTTTAGCTCAGAATCAACAGTTGCAGCCCTTCTTCCAGTATGGAAAGCCAACCGATCGAGGGCTGAGCATCGCGGCGAACGCGGGCTACGATTTAACGGACGGCGCGCTGCAATATGGCGGCGTTGAGGCTGTGTACAACAAGGGCTGCTGCGGCATATCTGCCGGCTACAGACGATTTGCGCTGGGTACAGTGCGCGACGAGGTGCAGTACCTTTACGGATTTACGCTGGCCGGGTTTGGCAATGCCGGTGATATCCGGCGGTCAAACACTATCTTTCACGATCCCAAGTTGCCGGCGCTTTATTAACGTGTTTGGCAGCGCAAATGCGATTAATTATGCGTGTTAGCTATCGATTGAATGCACAAGTTCAACTATGAAACGTCTATTCATCAGTACCATGCGAGCCTTTGCTCATTTAAAATGGAAGTTCTGGGAGATTTTATACTTTTACTCCCAAAGGAGCATACTTTGCCAAGATTTCAATGGATAGCCATTCTGACTGTGATCGGCTGTGCTATTAGTTTCACAAGCGGCTGCAAAGGCCAAACGCCGGCTGCAACCGATGCCACGACCAACCGTCACATTGAGGTTCTGGTCCGTTCCCAGTTCAATATTCCTGCCGATGTAACGATCAAGGTGGACGCGCGCAAGTCGAGCAAGTTCAGCGGCTATGAAACACAGCCGATCACGCTGACACAAGGCACACGCTCCACGCAGATAGAGTTTTTGCTTTCAAGCGATGGCAAAACGCTGGCCCGGCTTGAGAGCTTTGATTTGATGAAGAACCCCATCTTCAATATCGATATCCAGAATCGTCCGATTCGAGGTAATCCCAAGGCGCCGGTTACGGTGATCAGCTTTGATGATCTGGAATGCCCTTACTGCGCGCGCATGCACCAGGAGCTCTTTCCTGGAACGCTGGACCGGTACAAGGACAAGGTTAGATTTATCTACAAGGATTACCCGCTTGAGAGCATACACCCGTGGGCAGTTCACGCTGCCGTTGATGCGAATTGCCTGTTTGCGCAAAGCAACGATTCGTATTGGAAGTTTGTGGATTATGTGCACGCGCACCCGCAGGAGATGAAGAGCGACGATCAGAATATCGGGTATGCCTTTCTGGCGCTGGACCGTATTACACGCCAGCATGGAACACTGGATAAGCTGGATATGAACGCACTGAATGCATGCATCGACAAGCAGGATGACAAGGAAGTGCGTGCCTCGATGAAGGAAGGCGAAGGACTGAACCTGGAAGGAGCCCCGGCGCTTTTTGTTGACGGCGAGAAGATCAATGGAGCCATTCCAACAGACCAGGTGTGGTTGGTGATTGACCGCGCTCTGCGTTCTGCGGGAATTCAAATACCAGCAGCAACACCGGCGGCGTTGCCGGCTAGCAGCACTAAGAGTGGAACGAATTAAGCGATTTCGCTTACAGAAGGCCGGATTCGCCATTTATTCTTGAATACTGGCGTTTTCCAGAGGAGAACATAGCGTGCAAGAGAAATTTTCAACCCGGACATTTCCATATTCTGCACTCATACTCGCAGTAGCGCTTCCAGTACTGGTAGCGGGATGCCACCGTACGCCCGGCCCCGATGTAATGGCGACAGTCAACGGGAAACCAATTTTGCGGTCGGAACTGGAGCGCGGCTATCTAAGCAGTCTTGGTGATAATGCACAACAGCCTGCACTGCCCGAGCTAGCCGATATAGGACGTTTACAGGTTTTGACACAGATGATCGATGAAGAGATTATGCAGCAGAGGGCTGCGAAGATGAATCTGGTGGCCACGGACGAAGATGTGAATGCAAAGGTACTAGAAATAAAAGCACCGTTCACACAAGAGGAGTTTGACAAGCAGCTCAAGCAACGTAACATCACGCTCGATGAACTGAAAAGCGACATTCGCAAGACCTTGACGAAGAACAAGCTCCTCAACAAGGAGATTGAGTCGCATATCAACATTACGGATGCCGAGATCAGCAATTACTACACGGCGCATAAGTCAGAGTTCAACGTGATAGAGCCACAGTACCACCTGGCACGAATTGTAGTGACCGGGCAGCCAGCGCAACCGAGTAATCTTCAGAACCACAAGGCAGCCAATGATGCCGATGCACGCAAAGAGATTGATGCGCTGCATAATCACCTGGTGAACGGCGAGGATTTTGGCACAATCGCAATGAATTATTCGGAGAGCGGCGACGCATCCAATGGCGGAGACATGGGATCAATCCCTGAGTCAGCGCTCAAGTCAGACCTCAATGTCTTTAACGCGGTCAGCAAGCTGAAACCGGGACAGATTACGGATGTTGTCCCGATGGTCAATGCCGCGCACAACATTATTGGTTACGCAGTCTACAAGCTGCTAGGGCATGAAGCGGCAGGTCAGCGTGAGATGAATGACCCACGCGTTCGTCAGTTCATTCGTCAACAGTTGCATGATTCGCGCGCACAACTGCTCAAGACTGCGTATTTTGATGCGATGCACAACCAGGCAGAAGTTCACAACTACTATGCCGAACAGATTCTGAAACAAGGCACCAACAAGTAGGGATCTGATTTAAGAAAGCTGATAGTCTGTTGCCTCACCGGTTGCGCTGATCTGGCGTGAAGGGTGGGGCAATCCTGTTAAAGGCAGCTTCCAATAGCGCCTAGCACGCGTCATTCGTGCGGAAGTCTTCATGCGCCTTGATGACTCAATGACGGTGAGATGAGATGTGTTTGGAGTTGATTGTAGCCTGGCTACTCAACCATGAGAGTCGCTACGGTTCTCCATTCGAGTAGAGTTTGGAGAGAGAGGCTGCAGCAAGTACGGCTCTGGACGCAAAAGAAAACGGCCCCCATCGAAGCGGGGGCCGTTTCTGAGTAGAAGTGCTACTTCATAGATCCGTTGCTATCCATCACGATACCGCCTGGAGCCTGATTCTTCTTTTCTTCATTGGCTTTGCGGGCGCCCATTGACTTTGCGCTCCAGTCGTCTGCGGCGGCAATATCAGCCTTCACAGCGGCAGGATCTGCATAGTCCACATCGGCTTTGCGGCGGTAGACCAGGTTGATGTAGGACATTGCATCGTCGTAGTTGGCGCGATTGGCAACAGCCTGATTGAGATACTGAAGTGCTTCATCAACGAGTGCCTTGTTTTTGGTAGAAATCTCTTCAAGAACCTTTTTGGGTGCTTTTACGTTGCCCTTGCCATCGTCATTAATATTTCCGGATTCGAATGCCTTGAGAACATTTTCGTGGGCTTCGGTCCAGTCAATAACGCCGATTGTATAAGCCGCTTCAGGATCCCTGGGATCAACGGCAAGGACTTTCTTCTGCCACTCGCGCGCTTGATCCAATTCCTTGATATTGAAATAGAGGGAAGCGATCTGCTTGATGCTGTTGACATCAGTAGGATCCTTGGCCAGAACTTCATTGAAAATATCGATTGCCTGGTGAGCCGTCTTTAGGTTCTCCGGAGTATCGAGACCCGGCACAACATTACCTGCTAGAGCAGTTCCCAAATAAGCCTTCGCTGTCGGAAGTGTGGGATCCAGTTGCGTTGCCTTCTGAAAGTGGCCAATTGCTTCTTCGTAGTGCGCAGCCTTGTAGGCTTCGACACCCTTATTCAATTGGTCACGTGCGGCAAGTCTGTCGCAACCACTCATGGATACCACTATTCCGGCCGCAAGAACAGCAAGACCCCAAAAACGTGCAGTCTGATTCATCTTTTTCCTTCTCCTTCAGGCTTTCTCCACATTGAGGTGAGCCTGGAATTTCCATCCTATCCCCAGGGCGGCTGGTATCGACCGCTAAAAGGATAAACCAGATTGTACACCCGCCGCTGGCTGGTGCAATAAATGATTCGCAAGGAATCGACCAACCAAGCAATACCGTTCAATCTAGCGATTAGTACCGGGGGTCAATAACCCGACATCTTGTACGCCGGCTGCATGACCCAAATCAACAACTTCAGCGATTCGATTGAAGGCGACCTGATCGTCGCCCTTCACGAATAAAACTCGATTGGCGCGCGAGCGGTATATATCCGTCAAACGCCCGGAAATATTTTCTCTTGCAATGGTCGCCTGATTCAGTTTGTAGGTGACCGCGCCATTTTTGCCGCTAAGGACTTCCAGTACGACAGCCTGTTCACCGCTCGATAAACAGTCCCCACAAGGTCTGGGCACGGCAGCGGTATCACCCTTTGGCATGACTGGGACAATCACCATGAAGATGATGAGCAGAACCAGGAGAACATCAATCAATGGTGTAATATTGATTTCCGATGATAGCCCGCGCACTGCATTTTCATTCATCGTCATGATCAGCCTCCAGTGTTAGCCGGCAGGTGAGATACAGACAGTGGTACTACTTACCTTCCTGAATCTTCGGGGTGATGATACCGATACTGTCGACGTTAGCCGACTTCGCGATGTCAATCACGTCAGCGACAGAAGCGAAGTTCAGATCATCGTCACCCTTGACGAACATAACGCGCTCAGCGCGATTCTGGTAGATGGCCGTCAACCGACCGAGCAAATCACTATGTTCTACCGGAGTCTCGTTGATTTTGTAACTTGGATTTCCGCCGGCGTTGTGGAGAATCTGCACAACGATCGTACGGTCATTGGGCTGCGTCTGCTTCGCCGGATCTTTTGGAGGCTGAGGTACCAGCGCTTCAAGACCCTTCGGCGTGACCGGCACGATGACCATGAAGATGATCAAAAGCACCAGCAACACGTCGATCATCGGCGTCACATTGATATCGCCCATTGGGCCGCCGCTTGGACCACCTGCTGACATTGCCATGGCAAAATTCCTCGATTTCTATAGATCGTATTTCATTGGTTGACTGCGCCAGAGCAACTTAAGCGCCGCCATTGCTGGATTGGCCCGCTTCACGCTTCTGCGTCAACAAGCCTACTTTGTCCACACCAGCCGTACGAACCGCGTCGATCGCATCTTCGACCGCACGGAACTGGGCCCGTGCATCGGCGCGCACGTAAATTGTTTTGCCCGGTTTGTCGCTGAGCATTTCGCTCACCTTCGGGCCAAGATTAGAATCAGTAACAAGGTTCTGCCCAAGGTAGACTTTGCCGTCGCGAGTAACTGCTACGACGATAGCGTCTTCCTTGTCAGCATCCGGCATATTGGTCGGATTATCCGCCTTGGCCAGATCGATGTTGACCTTGTTCTGGAGCATGGGGGTAATGACCATGAAGATGATCAGAAGCACCAGCATGACGTCAACCATGGGCGTCACATTGATGTTCGAATTGACCTTCGAGCCTTCGTTTCTAACTGCGATTGCCATTGTTGAGCTCCGTGCCTGTGAATTTGCTGCCGGAAAGGCGTCCGGCGATTCATAACCTGCGGCTCAGCGCAAAGGAATGCACTGCGGGATTTGTGCGGGAACTCCGCGGGCGGGTTGCCGTGTGGCAAGCGCGCCCGCGAAACTTCTCAGCTCAAACCAGCAGACGCCTCGCTTAGCGCTTGCTGCCCTGCTTGATGAAGTAGTCCACGAGTTCGCTCGAGGAGTTGTCCATCTCAACGTCAAAGGCCTCAACGCGGCCCGTGAAGTAGTTGAAGGTCATAACGGCAGGGATGGCGACGATGAGGCCGAAGGCCGTCGTTACCAGGGCTTCTGAAATACCGCCGGCGACTGCGCCGATGCCGGAGGTCTTCTGAGTTGCGATCGCCTGGAAGGCGTTCAGAATGCCGACGACGGTACCGAAGAGGCCGACGAATGGAGCGGTTGCGCCGATGGTGGCCAGAACGCTCAAGCCTCTCTTCAGCTTGGCGTGAACGATGGACTCAGCACGCTCGAGAGAACGCTGAGCGCTCTCGATACCTGCTTCAGAGCCGCCCGAAGCGCGATACTCAGCGAGGCCGGCGGAAACAACCTCAGCAAGGTGCGACTTCTTGCTGCGATCGGCAATCTTGATTGCCTCATCGAGCTTGCCGTCCTTGAGCGCACCAGCGACCTTGGGGGCAAACTCACGCGACTGCTTGCGGGCAGCCGAGAAATAGAGAACGCGATCGATCATCACGGCCAAAGACCAGATGGATTCGATGAAGAGGATGATGGCCACACCCTTGGCGAGCCATCCCATGTGCTGCCAGAGACCGAGGGCACTAAAGTTGACAGACTCTTCGCCGTCAAAGAAGGCGAGGCTGGTTGCATGCGAAGCGAAATGTGCAAGCTGAGCGAGAATCACTGAATCGTTCCTCCTAAGGAGTTCCTTGGATTGCGTACTGCCGCTGTGGAGAGTGACAAGGGAAGCCAGAGCTTAAATTGCCACACTCAGTTCATGGTAAGAGCTCTAACGCCTTCACAGGCGGCAGAACCGGAGAATATCATCAACCGCCGAGTGAGAACACCACGTTGACCTGGGTGTCTACTTCGACTGGCTCACCATTCAAAAGGTATGGTCTGTAGCGCCAGGTGCGGATAGCGTCGAGCGCGGCCTGCTGAAGCATTGCGGGTCCGCTGACTACGTGCGCGTTTTCAATGGTTCCAGTCTTGGAGATGGTGGCCTGCAGAACCACGGTTCCCTGTACGCGCGCCGCCTTGGCAATGGCGGGATACAGCGGTGTGGTTTTCTGCAGAATCATGCCGGCCATCACGCCGCCGGAAATGCTGATCTTCTTAGGCTGTGCTGTGACTTTGGGAGCATTGTTGCCCTTGCCAAAGATGCCGCCCATGACACCGCTTGAGCTTCCGCCCAAACCTTCCATACCAGCTACGCCAAATGTCGAAGGAGGAGCTTCATGCTCATTGACCTGCTTGATGTCCTTGGGAATCTTGGTAGGGGCAACGAGCTGGTTGTTCATCATCTCCGACTGCACATGAATGACGTGCTGCACCTCAGGTGGTGGTGGAGGTGGTGGCGGCGGCGGGGGAGGCGGTGCAACGAGGAGCGTCGTCAAGGCTGCTTTG
>VFSW01000155.1_pt1 | contig 89233 bp, 77 predicted proteins | sample 5358111 | NCBI WGS metagenome assembly VFSW01 (sample SAMN11554181, study PRJNA540505) | mine drainage metagenome | isolation source: sediment from site ElyBrook_90M | place: USA: Ely Copper Mine, Vershire, VT | collected 2017
ATTTTTTCTCCCATTGGGGGTTGGTGTGGGTCCTAATTTTTTTATGGCCCCCCACTTCACCGCATATTTTTCTCAGAGCTTACAGCAAAAGATTGTCATCAGCCTGAAGTGTGGTTCTCGTCTTGCTCAGCGGCCAGCGTGGTCTTGCACCGCTTCCCGTAGTCGTTGCACGTCATCCATCGGGTAGCTTTGCAGAATCAGACAATTATTCTCGCAAATTGTTCTATCACCTTGTGCGAAAGCGTGTCTATAATTACCACCAGATAGAGAGCATACCTCTCTGCTTTTGTAGGCATGGTGGAGAGATGCAGCCCATGGACGTCATAAGGCAAATAAAAAGAGGAGGTTAGCACATGCAGAAGCGCACACTGGGGAACAGTCACCTGGAAGTCTCGGCACTAGGGCTTGGTTGCATGAGAATGAGCCATGATGAAAGCCCGATTCCTGACAGGCAGGAGATGATCGCGCTGCTCCGCTCGGCAGTTGAACGCGGCATTACCTTTTTCGACACTGCCGAGGTCTACGGCCCGTTTACTAATGAAGAACTGGTCGGCGAAGCCCTTGCCCCTTTACGCGAGCAGGTGGTGATTGCCACCAAGTTCGGCCATGACATCGACCCGCAGACGGGGCAACATCAGGGCCAGAACAGCCGACCGGAGCATATCAAGCAGGTGGCTGAGGCCTCGCTCAAGCGACTCAGGGTCGAGGCCATCGATCTGTTCTATCAGCACCGTGTGGACCCGGACGTGCCCATTGAGGATGTGGCAGGAGCAGTGAAGGAACTGATTGAGGAAGGGAAGGTAAAACATTTTGGCCTTTCTGAAGCAGGAGCAGAAACCATCCGTCGCGCTCACGCGGTCCAGCCAGTCACGGCAGTGCAGAGCGAATACTCGCTGTGGTGGAGAATCGTTGAGGCGGAAGTGCTGCCTGCGTGCGAGGAACTCGGTATCGGCTTCGTCCCATACAGCCCACTGGGCAGAGGCTACCTCACGGGAAAGATCGATGAAAACACGACCTTCGCCAGTGTCGATATCCGCAGCCGCCTCCCTCGCTATACGCCGGAGGCGCGGAAAGCAAACCGGGCGGTAATTGATCTGCTTGCCAGGATTGGAGAGCAGAAAGGAGCAACACCAGCCCAGATCGCGCTCGCCTGGCTGCTTGCGCAGAAGCCGTGGATCGTTCCCATACCAGGCTCCCGCAAGCTTGAACGTCTGGATGAGAATATTGGCGCACTTGCCGTCGAACTTAAGCCCGACGATCTGCGGGAGATCAAAAATGCTATTTCAAAGATCACCGTACAAGGGGATCGATATCCCGAACAGCTGGAGCGCATGACTGGTATCTGAGCAAAAAAGGTACTAAGAACGGATGAGAGGGAAATCTTGTGGCCTCCCTCTCATTTAAAACGAAGAAAGGTTCAACTTACAACATTGGGATGTTTACGCCAAGCTCGCGGGCGCAGTCGATGGCCTCGTCATAGCCCGCGTCAACATGACGCATCACCCCTGTGCCGGGATCATTGGTCAGAACGCGCTTGAGGCGTTCTGCGGCCTGTGCTGTACCATCTGCAACGATTACTTGCCCCGCGTGTATCGAGTAGCCAATGCCCACGCCGCCGCCGTGATGCAGCGAAACCCATGTTGCACCTGATGCCGTATTCAACAGGGCATTGAGCAAGGGCCAATCGGCTATCGCGTCACTGCCATCCCGCATGGCTTCTGTTTCGCGATAGGGTGAGGCGACGGAACCACTATCCAAGTGGTCACGTCCGATGACGATAGGGGCTTTGACAATCCCTTTTGCTACCAGCTCATTAAAGGCCAGGCCAGCTTTGTCGCGCTCTCCATAGCCGAGCCAGCAGATACGAGCAGGCAGGCCCTGGAAGTGAATTTTCTGGCGTGCGAGGGTAATCCAGCGTTTGAGTGCTTCATCTTCAGGAAATAGTGCCAGAATGGCTTCATCCGTGCGATAGATATCCTCTGGATCGCCGGAAAGTGCAACCCAGCGGAAAGGTCCTTTACCACGACAGAAGAGTGGGCGAATGTAAGCAGGAACAAAACCGGGGAAGTCTAGAGCATGGGTTTCACCTGCTGCAAGGGCCTGTCCGCGCAGATTGTTGCCATAGTCGAAGACAATGGAACCCATTTTCTGTAAAGCCAGCATGGCTTGTACATGCTTGACCATTGACGCCGTTGAACGTCGCATATAGTCCTGCGGATTGTGCGTGCGCAGCTCTACAGCCTCTTCCTCTGCAAGTCCCTCTGGTACGTAGCCGTTCAAGGCATCGTGCGCCGATGTCTGGTCTGTCACCATGTCGGGGACGATGCCGCGCCGCACCAATTCGGAAAATACCTCAGCCGCGTTGCCAATTAGTCCAATGGAGAGTGGTTGCCCTACGTCACAAGCCTCGCGTACCTGATCGAGTGCCTCGTCAAGCGTACTGGCAATCTCGTCGCAGTAGCCGGTCTCGATGCGGCGTTGAATGCGGGCTGGGTCAACCTCAACGGCCAGACAGACGCCCTGATTCATTGTGATCGCGAGTGGTTGCGCCCCGCCCATGCCGCCGAGGCCAGCGGTGAGGACGAATTTACCTTTGAGTGTGCCACCAAAGTGCTTGCGTGCCGCCTCAGCAAAGGTTTCATAGGTTCCTTGCACAATGCCTTGCGAGCCAATATAAATCCACGAGCCGGCTGTCATCTGACCATACATGGTCAGACCTAAGGCTTCTAAGCGACGAAATTCGTCCCAGTTGGCCCAATGGGGTACAAGGTTAGAGTTTGCAATGAGGACACGCGGTGCATCGGCATGCGTGCGAAAAATACCAACAGGTTTGCCTGATTGCACCAACAGGGTTTCGTCCTGTTCTAAGTGTTGCAGCGAGCGCACAATGGCATCAAACGCGGCCCATGAGCGGGCCGCTCGCCCAGAACCGCCGTAGACTACAAGGTCAGCGGGGCGTTCAGCAACGTCGGGGTCAAGGTTATTCATCAACATGCGCATGGCTGCTTCTTGCTGCCAGCCTTTACAGGTAAGTGTGTTACCTCGTGGGGCGCGCACGATACGGGGTGTTCCCTGAGCGGATTGGCTATCGTTGGAAGACATGAAGCGATTCCTTTCCTTTGAGCTTGCGCAAAGAATGTTCTTATTGCCTAGAGTATAGCGCATTTTGCTATTGGCACGTATGTGATCGTTTGTTAGGGGCTGTGCAAGGCGAGACGTAAATGAGAGATCGGCTTGTTCCTCAACAAGTGCTTATGCTATAATCTACGAGAGCAATTCTCTCTTGTCTTGCGTATTTCTGCGCATAATCAAAAGCACTTATAACTATTTGACTCAAGCATGGGTCTGGTGCCTTGAGTAATCACAAACAAGGGACAGATCGTGTTACTAACTGTTTCCCCAGCATCTTGATCGCATACATGCGCTCTATACCGCCTGTGTGAAGCAGGGATGCCTGGAAAGGACCATAAGAAAATGATTGATCCCGATAGCGAATTAGATGCGCGCTACCAATCAAAAACAGTCACGCCGGATTGGTATCAAACGAATATTCCCTGTCAGGTAGGATGTCCGGCCCACACAGACGTTTCTACCTATATTGGTTTGATTTCACAAGCCCGTTTTGATGAAGCCTATCTGCTCAACCGTAATGCGAATGTCGTGCCGGGCGTATTAGGCCGAACCTGCGCACGTCCCTGTGAGCCTGTCTGCCGTCGTAACAAGATTGATGGCAAACCTATTGCGATTTGCTGGCTCAAGCGTGCTGCCGCCGATCATCGCGAATACCGTCATCATGCTGAACCTCCACCTATCACCAAAGCGAAAAAAGTCGCGATCATTGGTGCGGGTGCTGCTGGTCTGGGCTGCGCACGTGATCTACGTGAAATGGGCTACCCTGTGACCATCTACGAACAATATCCGACGGCGGGCGGTGTGATGGTCAATGGTATTCCTGTCTGGCGTCTACCCCGCGATGTCACACGTGAGGAGTGCGATGAGTACATGCAGGATATTGGCGTTGAGATCAAGTATAACGTGCGCGTTGGGCGTGATATTCAAATGACCGATCTGCTCAAGCAGTATGATGCGGTCTTTGTTGCCGCTGGTTGCTATATTCCGAACGCGCTGACTGGCCCCGACAACAAAGTCGTGCCTGGGGCAAACCTGCTTGGCGTGCAGGATGGCATTAAACTACTGGAAAAGACGAACTACGGTGAACCAGCCTTTATTGGCAAGCGTGTTGCCATTTTGGGTGCGGGCTTTACTGCGATGGACTGCTGCCGCACAGCGATTCGCTTTGGCGCGGAAAAAGTCTATGTCATGTATCGTCGCTCAAAAGAAGAGCAACCGTCCGACGAATATGAAGTTGATGAGGCTGTGCTAGAGCATGTCGAGTTCCAATATCTTGTCACCCAGAAAGAAGTTCTGACGAAGGATGGCGTCCATGCCAGCGGCGTGCGTTTCATTCGCAATAAACTGGGCGATCCTGATGCCAGCGGTCGTCGCCGCCCTGTGCCTCTGGAGGGAACCGATTTCGACATTGAGGTCGATACAGTTGTTCCAGCTTTCGGTCAGTATAGCGACACCTCCTGGATTCAGGCCAAAGAGCTGAAGCTGGAAGTAGACAGGTATGGCGTCCCGCTGGTTGATTTCGAGAACTGGATGACAAGCTATCCCGGCCTTTTCGCTGGTGGCGACTACACGCAGGGAGCGCGCAATCTGATCTCCTCGATTGGCGATGGGCGTGACGCCGCATCCGCCATTAACCGCTATCTAGGGGGCAACGATAAGCCAGCCGAGGCTGCGGAAGAGGTCGAGTTGCCTGACTACCGACGTGGCATGGTGGATGACTACGAGTCAATTCCACACCGCCTGATCCCCTCGTTGCCGCTCAAGGCTCGCTATAGCAATACCCGCGAGACAGAGACTGGCTATACGCCAGAACAGGCGGTAGAACAGGCCCGTCGCTGCCTTCAGTGCCAGCTGAATATTATGATTGATCCGTCAATTTGTATTCTCTGCTCCGGTTGCGTCGATATCTGTCCGTATGACTGCATTAGCATGGAGGGCCTTTCACGTGTGGTAAAGAGCGACCCGATGCATGTGGGAACTGCGAACTGGGCCGGTGGGGCCGACATGATTATTGACGAAGAAAAATGTATTCGTTGTGGCCTGTGCATTGTGCGTTGTCCAACGGATGCGATTTCGATGGTTCAGTTTGAGGTTGCTAGCCCGAATAGTCGCTGGACAGTCTCGAAGATTCCCGTGATTAACATGCGTTAATCACTCACACGTAGAAAAACGACCAGCCGCGACGCAGCAATCCCATATGCCGGCTGGTCGTTTTTCTGTGCTTTTTGTGCTAGCCCCCTTTTCCTACTCTATTGCGCGATAGGCACTTTCTAGCGATAATAAGCTACAGACCGATAGATAGACTATGCTACATATGAGAAGGTTTTTGAAGGAAGTGACATGATGTCTGGTAAAGTGCAAAAAATGGTATGGTGGGGAATAGCTCTCGTGCTATTGAGTCTGCTTGCAGCCTGTGGCTCCACAGGACAGACAAGCAGTAGTAATACAGGCACAACAACGCAGTCACAAGCCACAACAGGGACAGGTAGCACGACAACATCGTCTATGCCTGCTGCTAGTGCGACGAAATCATCAGGTCCCCTGGTGATCGCTACACCCACGCCTGTGACAGGTGGGAATGGTCAAGGCCAACAGATAACACTGGCTGATCGTGTCTTGGTGATTAGTAACACGGTGAAACAGAATGGGAGTAGTGCGGGTCTGGTGGCGATTAGTATGACGATCAGCGTAAAAAATACGGGCACCAAAGATATTCCCAATAACGCGAACTATTTCCAATTGGTGGGTGCAGAAGGAGATGCGTTCGGTCTCCCAATGGCGTCGAGTAATTCGCCACTTTTTGGAACGATTGCGAGTGGCAGTGTGCGAAGTGGTACTATCATTTTTCAGATTCCTACAGCGGCGTCTAATGGGTTGCGCCTGCTTTTCCGCTCTGAGGTAGCGGGTGAGACAGTCTTCGTGACGCTACACATGTAATTCCGGTACAGCCTTGCTATCACCGCAAGGCTGTAGGGTGTCCTTCAGGCGTGAAGTCGCTCGCGCATAAATTGCAAGAGGACGCGATCAATGCGGGTGTCTTCACACCAACGTTGCTCAAGATTCTCGCGCCCTGTGAATGTACGTAGAGCCATGCGTGTGACATCGTCATAGATGCCGCTCGCGGAACCTTGATAGTCGCCTGCCAGCGTGAGCAAGTGTTGGAGTTCCTGTGCTATTGTATGGTCGATGGGCTGCATATCCTCAGATGCGCTCGGAAACAGATAGAGCTTATGGAGTTGTAAAATGCGCTGTAGCTCGATAATGGGCGTTGGGTGATCGTCTACGCGCAGGTCAATAAAACGGTCATTAAAGCCGCTATAGCCACCGTGTGCGCGTACAACAAGCAATGCGGCCGATTGTTGGCCGCGACTGTCACCGCCAGCAGCTTGCGCGGCGGCAAGTGCGGTGAGTAGACGATCACACAAGAGACCGGAGGTCTCTTCAAACGTGCGTGCCATTGCCAGGATGGTATCTGCGCCGACGAGGATATTGCCCTGGCAAGTATAATGTTCGCCCGTATGGCCGCCGGCCCAAGAAAAACATTGTGTGCCTGTAAAAGTTGCGGGTGTACCTGTTGGTGCGATAATCCCGACTTGCCGTTCCTCACGCAGATCGTCAGTGGTGGTGAGTATGGTGAGCGTCTCTTGCGCCGTCAGGCCTTGCGCGAGCAGTTCTAACCCACGCGGCCCATAGCTGGTGTTGGCCCAAGATTGAGTGGCAATCGCCCCAATCCCGGCTTTTGCCCAGGGGACAACGGCCCCCACAGAAAGAAATTTAGATTGTACCGCGATCCCGAGTTCACCTGTCTGGGGATCGCGTGCTACGATAGAAAAAGTCATAGAAGTCCTCCAAAGGATGAAATGAAAAATAAGGCTGCTGCATTATAGCACGTAAGTCTTTAAAGGCTCTAGCGGCTTTTGGTGAAAGAACAGTTTATATTTTGCCCAATGTGGCGGAGATGTAAAATTTGTTAAATTTTTGTTAAGAAAAGGTGTCGCGAACCCTTGACTTTTAGCGCACGATTAAGCAAAATGGTAAAGAGCCTGAGTGGTGAGAGATAGCGTCCTGCCAAGACGTATATCTTGCATGACACAGGCGAGTGTACCACCGATTGGGTATCCGCTCTCCTTGCTTTTCGTGTAGAATGATAGGTAGGGGAAAATGTCATCGTCCATGGAGGAGAGGCGTATCCGATCTATAAGGAGCGATGATGGTGCGACAGGACTGGTCAGATGAAGATTTAGCTCAGCGGTTACAACAACATGACCCGGAGGCTTTGGAAACGCTCATCTCCCGGTATTCTCGTGAAGTATTTTATTTTATTCGCCTGGTGCTAGATGGGATTGGGGTGGCCCAGGACGCAGAGGAATGTGTCAATGATCTCTTTGTGGCTGTCTGGCAAGAGATTGAGACATTTGACCCCGCACGGGGAACATTACGGACATGGCTGACCATGCGTGCGAAATATATTGCCTTAGATCGCCGTCGCCAACTCTGCCGTCGTCAAACACATAGTCTGCAATCTGCGGACGAGACGCGGCAGTGGTCGACTGCGAATGGCTCTGGCGGGCGCAGTGGTTTTAGTGGGGGGGGCTACGAGCATGAGTATCGAGCGACGCTTCCTCCTCACCCAGAGTCGAGTATGGAAAATTTGATTGAACAAAGTGAAAGGCGCGAAGAATTGCGCCTCGCCTTGGCGACGTTGCCTGAGCTTGACCGCTATCTCATCTATCAGCGTTATTTTAAATTCGCCAGCACGGAAGAACTGGCGGCTAAAACGGGCCTGACCCGCCATGCCGTTGATACACGACTCTGGCGAGCGCGGAAGAGTTTACGCGAAGCGCTCAAGGAGCATGCATATGAGTATGAACGAATTTGAGAGTCTGTTAAACGAGTGGGAGGATGGCCCTCCCCCTCATATTCTATCAGAGCAAGCGTTACACGCGCCTGATGATTTTTCCGGCGATGAGCTGGATTTTGCGCATGAGATGGGGGAGTTGTTTTGTCTCAAAGACGAGGAAATTCCACCATATTTCGCGCAAACGTTGTTAGAGGCCGAAGAGCATCGTTTTGCTTCTGCCGAGGAAAATTTTGAGCAGAAGACCTACGTCCATGTCTTTCAACGGCTTCAACTCCAACGGCAACTCTTTCCACACTCGCGCCCAACTGTCCGCTCACTGGTCACGGCATTGCCCATGCAACGCTCTATGATGGCTCTGGTTGCGGCGTGCTTATTTGTTATGCTCTTTACGATGTTTGCGACTGGCACATCGTTTGCAAAGGGGTGGAATGTTCTCTGGTCTGGGGCGCATAGCGGGGTAATTCAGGTGAGTCATTATCCCAGCAGCGGCTCGGCCCCCACCGCTCATACCGTCCAAAAAGGCCGTGTGGCCAATGCTACACCCGCTCCCGCGCTTAACCTTGTAGATGCGCAGCAACTCCTCCATTTCTCGATGTATTGGCCCAATTTTATGCCGGATAGCTATGTGTTAAGCAATATGTATCTCCATCAGGGAACGGGACATATCTGGGCCGATGGCCCAATTCTAGAATTAGATTACCATAATACTGCCCCTGGTATTCCGTTACGCGGCACAGGACATATCGTGATCTGTGAATTTAAGCCGCTTGGTGACGTGTTTCAGGTTGTCCAGCTAGGGGCCGCCCATCTTATTCAGATTGATAATAATGGTCAGGCCACGGCGATTTATGTCGATGGACAATGGACGCCGATCAATAGGTTTTCGCATGATTGGGTCTATGGCGAGCGCAGTGAGCTTATTTATGAACGTGATGGTGTCATTTTCTGGATTGTTGGTGATCAGCGTGATGGTGTCAATAGCAATGTTCTACGTCAGATAGCCGGTTCTCTCTCGGTCTTCAATGTCAATCGGGCGGCACGTATGGGTGGACATATGCAGACCGTATTGCAATCGCCAGACGATAACACCTGGATTTTTGCCAATGACGTGGTCTATTCTGACAACTCGGATGGCCTACTCACTGGTACGAGCGTTGGTATTGTGGGTAAAGGCGGCGAGGCGTCACAACCACCACAGTTGAAAGGGAGTGTACACTCGCATTGAGTTGAATGTCGCCGTCACATGTGTGTCGGCTGTTCTGCAAGTGCGAATGTCAGGAATGCTATGTCCTTTATGCGGAGGCGCAACGTACAAGCTGTATCCTCTCAAGCTGGACGACGTTATCGCTTTAACCGGGCATTCGCCTCTGACTCAAAACAGTGTTTTTTGAGCAAGAACGCGCTCTGGCTGGCATTGCTGGTTATCTTGCTCACCGCTTGTGGCCCCGTTGCCAATCTCAATCAGCCACCGGCTTCCGCTCTCCCTAGTGCGTATACATATACCTCGCCTCCCACGCACGTTGCACATGGAGACGTGACTTTTGCGGATATGCAGTTTCCCGATACGGTCAACCCACTTTTTGCGAATTCAACGGTTGATTTTGAACTGGATAATGCGCTTTGGGGCCAACCAGTTTTCTACGATCAACACTTCCATGTGTATCCTGATGAGTTGACCGTCGTGCCCCTTCCCACGAATGGTGGCGTGCGCGATGGCGGCAAAACCATTATCATGCATGTGCGCCATGATTTGCGCTGGTCCGATGGGCAACCGATTGTCGCTGGTGATTTTCGCTACTGGTGGCTGCTCGATCAAGATAGCAATACTGGCGCGACTGTCACCAGTGGCTACGACCAGATTGCTCGTATTGATACGCCAGATCGCTATACCGTGGTCTTGCATATGAAGAGTCCTTTTGGGCCGTATCTGTATTATCTACCCTATGCCGCTCCTCAGCATGCCTGGAGCAAATATCGACATATCGACTTGCAAAGCCTGCCAGCAGTCTTTCTGGCCCCTACAGTGACCAGTGGGCCATATCAGCTTGGTCAGCTTGTGAATAATCAGAGCTATACCTTGCTGCCAAACCCTAATTATGTCTCGACCACCTTTCACGGCCCTTTCCTCGCGCACCTGACCTATCGTGCTTATGCCTCGGCTAGTGCATTGAGTCTGGCTGCACAGCAACAGGCCGCTGACGTGACGACGGGCTATCTCTCGGATACATTGCCAGATTTCTCACCTCTGCCATCCACCGTTCAATTGCTTCAGGTTCCTGCTGCTGCCTATGAGCATCTGGATTTTAATAACGCCAAACCGCTCTTCCAGTCGCTCAATGTACGAAAAGCAATGGCCCTGGCAATCAATGTCTGTGCAATGCTGCAATCAGTGCTACATACCGCTGATTGCTCGCGTCGCACAACACAGGTCGAGCCACCGCCATCGCACTTCTTTGATCCCTCCATTTTGCCCATACCATATGATCCGACGCAGGCGCGCCAGTTGTTGGCACTCGATGGCTGGCAACCAGGGCCAAAGGGTATCCTGCTCAAAAATGGGCAAACCTTTACTCTTCGTCTCGTCACCACCAGCAATGATGCGCAACGTATGGCCGTGGCAACCTGGCTACAGCATGATCTGCTCGCTGTTGGCATCCAGGTGCAAATTGTTTATGCTGACCTGAGTACCTTTTTTGCCCTCTATACAAAAGGTGGCATTCTGGCAACTGGCAACTATGATCTGGCCCTGTTTTCCTATGCCAATAGCCCCGAACCGGATGATGAGTATCAGGTCTTTGCCTCTTCACAAATCCCTTCTGCTACCGCTCCTGATCTGGGGAACTATGCACGAATCAATGATCCACTGCTCGATCAAGCCTTGCTTGCCGGGCGCGCTACAACCATTTTGAGTCAACGTGTACAGGCCTATCGGCGTTTTCTGGAACGCTTGGCAACGCAACTTTATATCATCCCGCTTTTTGTTGATATGAGCGTAATGACTGCCGATACGCGTATGCACAATGTGATTCCTAACCCAGATCAATCTGCCAATACTTGGAATATCGCTGATTGGTGGACCTCATAGTTCTTATGGTCCTAGAGACTGGACACGGCTATCCCTGATCTGGTATTCTAGAGAATGGATGGTCAGTTATCACACTAATGTCAAGCATGTTTCCATCATCGTCGCTGAAAACATGTGTTTAATCACCCTCGAAGGGGAGGAATATGAAAGAAGTGACCTCGAAACAGAAAATTGTCAAACCACAGGGACTACCCCAGCTCCGTCTTCTCCGTCAGCGTAGAGGCTTGAGCTTGGGACAACTATCCGACATGACTGGCATTCGTCGCGACACAATTACACATTTGGAAAGTGGGCGTATGGACCCGCAACCCTATCAGGTTCGCCTGATCGCACAGGTCCTGGAGGTTCCAACACTGAGTTTAGTCTCATAATCCTAATATCCCAAGCATGTTCGATGCTGAACATGCTACGGTATATTGTGCAAAGGGCATCTCTACACGGGATGCCCTGTTTTAATCGGTTTTTTAGCGCAGGCGTTTTCTTGACAATTTTGCTTTTTACTCCTATACTAAAATTAATCGTTTAGTCAATTAACTTTTGGAAATGGCAGGATAGCGCATGGCACGCACGCCCAAAGTGGTCGAAGATCGTCGGCAGCAAATTCTTGATGCCGCTATGCGCGTGTTTGCGCAGAAAGGGTTTGTGCGTGCAACGAATAAAGATATTGCGCGTGAAGCTGAGATCACGCCCGGCTTGATTTATCACTATTTTACTAATAAAGAGGCATTATTAAAAGCCATTGTGGAGGAGCGGTCGCCGCTGAATCTAGTACGCTCGTTGCCTCCTGAATTGCTGGCCTTGCCACCAGCAGCATTTCTGCGCTTTTTGATACAGCGTGTGCTGGGGATGATTGAGAGCGAGCAGTTTGTGCAACTTTTGCGCGCTTTGCTTCCAGAGATGATTCATAACCCAGAAATAACTCCCATCGGCAGTGACCTTTTACGCCAGATTGTCGAGGCATTGAGCAACTATTTTCAGGTGAAGATGCAATGTGGTGATCTGCGTTCTATCGATGCGCTCCAGGCGGCGCAAACACTACTGGGTTGCATAATGGGTTTTGTGCTGCGTCGCCAGATATTGCGCGACCCGCTCGCTCTGCGCTATTCGCATGAACAGATTGCAGATGCAATTACTGATATAACCGTATATGGATTGCTACCACGTCCAACCAGTTAAATAGCTCTTTTTGGTTCGGTATTAATTGGTTAGTTAATTAAAAAGGAGGGATACCATGTCAGATGCATTTCATGCAGGGGAACACGATGCTCGTATGCAGGAGGCACAAGGAGAAAAAAGCGAACCAATGGTGGTTATCGAACAATTGGTCAAACGTTTTGGCAAACTCGAAGCCATCCGCGCCCTCACAATGACGATCAACGCGGGCGAGACGTTTGGCTTAATCGGCCCCAACGGGTCTGGCAAAACGACATTGATTCGAATGTTGGTGGGCCTGACACACCCAACGAGCGGCACAATTCGTATCCTTGGTGAGCGTGTTCCCAGCGCGCAAGTTGCTCCCCTGCTGGGATATATGACGCAAGCGAGTGCCCTCTACCTCGATCTTACTGCGCGTGAGAATATGGCTTTCTTCTGTAATATCTATGGTTTGCGTGGGCCAATGCAGCGACAACGTATTGCCGAGATGTTGGAACGCGTCGATTTAGCTGATCGTGCGAACGATGTGGTGGGTACATTCAGTGGTGGGATGAAGCAACGTCTTTCGTTGGCGTGTGCCCTGGTTCATCAACCACGTTTGGCCTTGTTGGACGAACCAACGGTGGGTGTAGACCCAGAGTTGCGTCGCACCTTCTGGAACTATTTTGCGCAGCTCAATCGCGAGGGTGTGACGATTATTGTCTCAACCCATCATCTTGACGAGGCGACGCGTTGCACCCGTCTTGGCTTACTACGTTTTGGCAATCTGCTCGCTTTGGATACTCCGCAAGCATTGCTCCAGCGATCTGCTAAAAGTGACATGGAAGAGGCGTTTCTCTATTTTGCGCATCAGGAGGTGTTGGCATGAATATTGCACGTATTCTGGCACTGGCTGCTCGGATTAATCGGCAAATCGTTCGTGATAGACGCACACTGGCCTTGATTTTTGTGGTTCCTCTCGTCGTCATGACGCTACTGTATGTTGTCCTGACTAATACAACGAACGTGCGTACACTGGCTCTCGTGCGCCCGACAGGTACAGGGAGCGATAGCGTCAATACGTTGATAGATAAACTTCTGCCCGGGAAAGATAAGCTCACGGTTACTACGATCAAGGCTGATCAAGTTGAGACAACGCTCAAACAGGGCAATGCAGATGCGGCCCTGGTTTTTCCCGCTGATTTTATGACACAGGTGATGCAAGGGGGGCACCCTACTGTACAGATTGTTCTCGAAGGCTCCGACCCTGCTGTTGCCAGTGCCATGCTCGATCTAAACGAGAACTTGCTGCACCAGTTGGGCATTGCCTTATCATCACTAACGACCCAAGGGCACACACAACCTCCTGTTGTACCCGTTGCCACTCCATTAACCATCGCCACGCCTCAATATCTCTATGGCGGCCCTGATTATACCTTTAACGACTCGCTTGCCCCCGTCTTTATTGGTATCTTCTCATTCTTCTTTGTTTTCCTGCTCACTTCGGTCGCGTTTTTGCGTGAACGGTCGCAGGGTACAATTGAGCGCGTTCTGGTTTCACCGATGAAGCGTGCTGAATTGGTGATGGGCTATGTTTGTGGCTTTACCCTGTTTGCGTTGGTGCAATCGCTGGTTATCTTACTCTTCATCGTCTTTGTTTTGCGTGTACATTATAGCGGGAATCTTGCGCTGGTCTTCCTGATTACGGCCTTGTTAACCGTCGGTAGTGTCAATTTGGGTATCTTTCTTTCGACGTTTGCGCGCAATGAATTTCAGGTGGTGCAGTTCATTCCATTGGTTTTTGGTGTACAGATTTTTCTTTCGGGCGTTTTCTGGCCTGTTGCGCAACTGCCGGGAGCATTACGTCCTTTTGCCTATATCCTACCCCTTACGTATGCCAATGATGCCTTACGTTCGGTCATGCTCAAAGGGGCAAATTTTTGGGCAATTGCCGGGCAAATGGGGGCCTTGTTGTTATTCGCACTCCTGATGATTGTTTTAAGTTCGTTAACGATACGCCGTGAGGATGCTTGATGCTGACACGCGCAAGAGCCATCTAGATGGACCGCCGTCTCATGTAACAGCTATCACTCGGTCGGTAGGGCATAAGATACGACGCCCACAAGGGACATTACCTGATATAGGAATGTTTCTTGTGGGCGTCATGGAGCTTTTCATCATAGCAGGCCTTGGGCATGACGTAAGCGATGTATTGCTTTCTGATAGGCACTGCACTGCTGGGAATACTCTTCACCTGGCTTGAAAAGAAAGCTTAGGCGCGAATTGAGCTCACTTGTTTCTCGAAGTTCTTGAAGAACTGATCGAGAGCCATCTTGACAGCACCTTTAATCATGATTTCTGGCGTTGCGGCAATCTTGCCATCGAGCTGAGCATTGGCACTGTAGCTGAGTGTTGTCCCATCGCCGTCTTCCGCCAAATCGGTGATGCAGGTGGCGCGGACCGAACCCAGCGAGCTATTTGGCTCGGCAATGAGGACGACGCGAGAAGGAGGAACGACCTCTCCCGTCTGCAAGAAAATCGTGTAGGGGCCTTTGAAGCCGGGAACATTGGGCGAAACTGTTAGTTTGAGCTGACGACCTGTTGGAAAATCAACAAATTCAGCGGAGTCGCAGCCGGGGACGCAGTTCTTGAGAACATCGGGATTCAAAAGCGCGCTAAAAACCTGAGTACGTGGTGCTTTAATCTTCTGGCTACCTGTAATTTCCATTGATCTTTCTATCCTCTTCTATAGTAAAATACTCATAGTTTCCAATCTCTAGCAAACTATTGACTGGTCGGTACGGACATATCCATACAGGGAGAACTACAGCCCCCTCTATCCCTTTGCTTTGCGCATCCAAAGAAAGATGAAAGGCGTTCATATGAGTGCAAGCAGTGCAATCTCTGCATGAGTCACACTCTGCTTTACGAGTGCAATTATACGAGGTATGTTCATGTATCTCAATACATCAGGTAAGAAGTACTATAGCGTTTTTTGCAGACAACAATAGAGAGAGGTCTTGACGTGGCACAATCGCTCGTCACCCTGTCGGGCCAGGATGCAAGATATCGGCCTATTAGCGCAGACGGCGTGCATCCTGGTCGTCGATCACAACCGTTTCTTGTGAATAGTGGAGTATCTCATCTTCGCCGATCCTTTTGGCACGACTGTTGCTCTGTCCAGGCCCGGTGACCAGATCGAGTGCAGCGATACGCAGGGCGACGAGTGGAGTGATGCCAAGCCAGACTTCGCTGACAGTGCCAACCTGTGTGCCACTTTCACCTACGACTTTGTATGTGGTCAATGCATTGCCTGATGCTAGTGCTGGTAGTGCCACGAGCAGCATTTGCTCGTTAGGAATAGTTACTTTATCTTTTTCAATGGTACTGATGCCGCTCGCAGGTAGCGCGCGCATGCCGTGTAGAGGCGTTTGTACGAGTAGCGCGTCCACAGCGTTTGTACCTGGTTCAAAGAAGAAATCGGCGACGACGCCTACGTTTCTGCCTTGACTGGGAAGTGCGACTGGCAAGCCGCGGATGGTAGACCATTTTTTGATGGTGTTATTTTCCATTTTTATTGAAGCTCCTCAATAGATAGTGTCATGAGATCGTGTCATGCTATTATACAGCAAAAATGAGGATTGTGGCATTGGTTGCGCCTGTGGCAACTCCGTTGGTATCCCAAGCAACAGAGGTGAGACTGCTATGAGCCGCATATGTACCGATGGTCTGATTGCCAGGAGTCCAGATGCGCAGGTTGCCATCTGTGGAAACTGTGGCGAGGCGAGGGCCGTTGGCTGGTTCCCATGCCAGGCCTGTCACTGCTTCTTTATGTGTGAGCGAGGCTTGCACTCTTCCTGTCAGTGGCGTTGCCAGGTGTACCTGATGGTCTACTCCACCGGAAGCCAGCAGGGCACCGTTATGTGACCATGCCAGTGCCAAGACAGGTCCCCTGTGCAGCGTGTAAAAGGCCATACGCTGTGCATTGCTTGTTCGATAGACGAGGATTTGCCCAGTATGATCTCCAATGGCCAGATAGAGTCCATCTGGTGAGAGTGCGAGGCTATGAACAACGAGGCGCGCTATTGGATTTTTTAGCTCTCTGCCGCTGAGCAAAAGGTCATGGATACCTGTGCCCTGCGTTCCTGCCAGCACACTGCCCAGATTGTTTGCCCAGACCAGCGCACTCACAGGGGCACCGAGTCTGGTGAAGGCATGTTGGCGGCTCCCATCCGGTTTCCAGAGTTGTACACTGTCATCACGTCCACCGGAGGCAAGCTGGCTGCTGGTAGGATCCCATGCAATTGTAGAGACAGGAGCGTTATGACCCTTGTAAATGAGCGTATTTTGCTGATTACTGATTGCCCAGAGACGGGCGGTGTGATCGTCGCTAGCCGAGGCGAGTTGTGTGCCGTCGGATGACCATGAGACGCCGACTACTGCGGCGGTATGGCCTTTCAAAATGTATTGGATGCCAGTTGCAGGCTGTTGAGACTGGTGTATATAGAAGTAGAGACCTGTGCCGATGCCAAGCGCGGCGGCGGTTGCGCCCCCCAGAATCCAGGTAAGTGCGCGACGACGATGTATCTTGTGACCAGTGGGCGGTTCACTCTGAATGGGGGGTATAAACGGTGTCGGCGGCACGGCTGGTATGGGCGAGGAAGCGGTCGATAGTTGGTAGGGCGATTGCTCTAGTGAGGAGGGGAGAGCTTGTGAAAGCTGGGGGAGCATCGTTTCCGCACCCGCAAAGTTTTGCCAGGCTTGATGTTGTACAGGTGTGAGGTGATCGGTTGGCTGTAGGGGTGAGATAGGATAGACTGTAGGAGGTAATGCTGCATTGGCATCGGATGGAACCGATGGTAGCACAAGGGGCTGCTCCGGCGTAGCGGGTGACATACCTCTACCCTGCGGCGGCTTGCTAAGATTGGCACTGCTTGGCGTTGCTGCGCCGGGTGTCGGGCTGAGTGACTTGTTTTGTTCACTCTGTGGCCTTGACTGCTGTGCAGGCAGATAGGTGCTGAAACGATTGCGTGTATCTGGCTGTGTGAAGGTTTGTGGTAAGGCGATAGATGGGCTGATATTGCGCACGCCTTCGTACATGCCTTGGGTAAATGCCTCGGCAAAGGCGAGCATAGAAGGATAACGCTGCTGTGGTTTCTTGGCCAGTGCGCGTGCTAGTACGTGTTCAACACCGTCGGAGAGGGTGGGAACACGTGTGCGGATGGGAGCTGGTTCCATACTGAGATGGCGACGCATCAATTGTAGTGGATCGCCCTCAAACGGTGGACGGCCCGCTAAAAAGTAATAGATCATTACCGCTAACGCATATTGATCGCTTTCAGGTAAAGCCGTGCCGTCAAACTGTTCAGGAGCCATGTAAATGGGTGTGCCGAAGATGCTGCTTGTTGCTGACATCGAGGTCGAAAATTTAGCTAGCCCAAAGTCGGAGAGCAGCAGAAAAACATGCATTGTGCCTGGCTGTGTAGTGCTAGGATCAAAGCGCATGAGGAAGTTAGCCGGTTTGACATCGCGGTGAATAATGCCGCGTTCGTGTGCGTGGTTGAGCGCGGAAGCTGCTTGACGTAGATATTCGCCGGCCTCTTCGACGCGCATGGGCCATGTCATCGGCAATGTTGGTGGGATGCGTGGGGCAATTGCTTGCGACTCGCTGGATGCCAAGCCAGCGCGCCGCCGTATCCAGTCCCAGAGCGAGCCTTCTGAGCGATACTGCATCACCATATAGGCCCGTTTTCCCCCGATTGTCTCTTCTTCTCCATAACGAGAAAGCGGCAGAATATGTAAATGATCCAAACTAACAACCGCTCGCGCTTCCTGACGGAAACGGTCAGCGGCGCGTGTCATACTGGAACCATCAGGATAGTCGGCGTCATCTGTACGTACCACTTTAATTGCAACTTGCTGCCCGATGGTCTCATCTTCCGCCAAATAGACCGTTCCCATGCCGCCGCTGCCGATGACTCGTATTAATTTATAGCCACCAAGAAATGTGCCGATGAGCGTATCCACAACTGCTGCCTCTCCTGGTATACGTCGGGTCGTCTCTCTGTACGACTTTTCTACTGCGTATGTGCCTTTTTACTCGTTTGTAGGGGTATAAATCCCAACATATCATAGCATGCTCAAGGATTCCTGTCTATCTACTGAGCAGCTATAAAGGTAAGGGGCGTAAAACTTGAGCAATATTTGAGAAATTCGCTCAATGGATTGGGAAGAGCCAGCTATATGTAGCCCTTTGGCCGCGTACAGGCTGCTCTATGGTGTCTACACACCAAACATAAAATTGACGTATCAGTTTTATGTTTGGGTTTGATAACGGCTTTATGGTATGTTATATACATACTAGGAGCGTATGTTATGGAACAAAGGAGTTTCACATGTCCGAACAAGACTTCATGCCCATTCAAAATTTTGACTACCTCGAATTCTATGTTGGCGATGCGATGCAATCCGCCTATTACTTCAGCAACGCTTGGGGTTTTACTCCCATTGCTTATGCCGGCTTAGAGACGGGTATCCGTGATAAAGTCAGCTATGCTCTGGAGCAGGGCAATGTGCGCTTGCTGATTACTTCTGCTCTCCTCCCTAATAGTCCTATTGCTGAGCATGTCAAACTGCATGGCGATGGTGTCAAGGTCGTCGCATTTCGCGTTGAGGATGCCGAACAAGCCTATCGCGAGGCGACAAAACGCGGGGCGCAAGGTGTCGCGGAGCCAATGGCGTTCAAGGATGACAATGGGAGCGTTAAGCTGGCGTCGATTGCTACTTATGGCGATACTATTCATACCTTTATTGAACGTCACAACTACAAAGGTGCGTTTCTCCCTGGTTATCGTGCCCTCTCAACCACCGTCCCACGCCGCGCACGTCCCGCTGGTCTTGCTTCGATTGACCATATTGTCGGCAACGTCGAACTGGGCAAGATGAACGAGTGGGTCAGTTTCTATGAGCGCATTATGGGTTTTACGCAACTGATTCACTTTGATGATCGTGCGATCAGCACCGAATACTCCGCCTTGATGTCCAAAGTCATGCAAAATGGCAGCGGGCGTATCAAATTGCCTATCAATGAGCCTGCCCCGGGCAAAAGAAAATCTCAGATTGAAGAGTTTCTCGACTTCTATTATGGCCCGGGCGTGCAGCATATTGCTTTGAACACGACCGATATCGTGACCACCGTGCGCAATCTGCAAGAGCGCGGCGTGACGTTTCTCCGCACGCCCATTCCCTATTATGCTGATGTGCTTGATCGTGTTGGACCGATTGCCGAGGATATTAAACAATTAGAAGAGTTGAGTATCCTGGTAGATCATGATGAGGATGGTTACTTGCTGCAAATCTTCTCTAAACCCGTTGTTAGTCGCCCGACAGTGTTCTTTGAAGTGATTGAACGCAAAGGGGCGCGTGGCTTTGGCGAGGGCAACTTCAAGGCTTTATTCGAAGCTTTGGAGCGCGAACAGGCATTGCGAGGCAATTTATAATGCGACTGGCAACGATTCGTACCAGCGAGGGCGTAACCTCTGCGGCCGTGCTGCAAGGGGAGCATTGTAGCACGCTCCCCTATCCCTCGCTCTTAGAACTCTTGCGTGATCCTGACTGGCAGAGCAAGACGCGTGAGCTACTTTCACCTACCTATGTAGGCGAGATTACGCTGCTGGCTCCCTTGCCAGAACCGCCTGCTCTGCGCGATTTCTATGCATTTGAGCAGCATGTGAAGAGTGGGCGCGCAAAGCGTGGCCTGGCAATGCTTCCTGAGTGGTATGAAATCCCCACTTTTTACTTTACCAACACGAGCGAAATCTATGGCCATGAGCAGGATGTTCCCTATCCCGTTGGTAGCAACGAATTGGATATCGAGCTAGAGATTGCCTGTGTGATTGGACGCGCTGGCAAGGATATTCCTGTAGAAGAGGCAGCAAGCTATATCGCAGGCTACACGATTATGAACGACTGGAGTGCGCGCGATTTTCAGCGCAAAGACATGAAGCTCAGTCTTGGGCCGGGCAAAGGCAAAGATTTCGCCACTTCACTTGGTCCCTGCTTAGTTACACCCGATGAATTGGCGGAACGACGGACAGGGGAAGGAGCCAGTGAGCGGTACGATATGACGATGCTGGCACGTGTCAATGGACAAGAGATTTCACGTGGTAACTTCAAGCAGATTTATTATAGCTTTCCGCAAATGATCGCATGGGCCTCGCGCAATGCACGCCTGCGCCCTGGTGATGTGCTTGGCTCCGGCACGGTTGGCACGGGCTGCCTGTTGGAATTGGGCACGGCGGTGCATCCCTGGTTTCAGCGCGGTGATGTGATCGAACTAGAAATTGACGGCATTGGTATATTGAGAAATAAGATCGTGTAATCTATATAGGAAAGAGAGGTAGCGCACATGCCAGCCTACCATCGACTGGGTGAGATACCGCCCAAACGTCATACACAATTTCGTCAGCCGGATGGCTCGCTCTACGCGGAGGAAGTCTTCGGCACGGAAGGTTTTGCGGGCAACTATTCTATTCTTTATTATCGCTATCCGCCAACGCGCGTGACCAAGATCGCGAAATATGCTGATCTGCATTATGAGGAATGGGACCCGGGTGTGCAGCGTCATCTGCATCTCAAAACTAAGCCCTTGCTAGAAGGTGGTGACCCGATCTTTGGACGACAGGTTTTGATGTTCAATAAGGATGTGGCACTCGGCGTGGTGCGTCCCAATGAGCAGATGAGCTATTTCTATCGCAACGGTGAGTGCGATGAGGTCTACTTTATTCACGATGGGCATGGTGTTGTAGAAACCAATTTTGGCCTTTTGCCTTATCATGAAGGCGACTATATCATTATTCCGCGTGGCACGACCTATCGCTTTCAACTTGCCAGCGATAGTGCCGAAAATCGCTTCCTGACGATTGAGGCACGCGGCACGATTGAGCCACCTCATCGCTATGTCAACAAAAACGGCCAATTGCTGGAACATGCTCCGTATTGCGAGCGCGATCTTCGCCGTCCCGAAGAACTGGCAAGCCATAGCGAGCATGGCGAATTTGAGGTGCGTCTCAAAGTTGGTGAGCGCGTAACAAGCTACTGGTATGACTATCATCCCTGCAATGTTGTTGGTTGGGATGGCTACGAATACCCCTGGATTTTTAATATTGCCGATTTTGAGCCAATTACTGGACGGGTCCATCAACCGCCCCCGGTGCATCAGACCTTCCAGGGACCGAATTTCGTGGTTTGTTCGTTTGTGCCGCGCAAACTCGATTATCATCCTCTCTCTATAGCTGTGCCTTATAACCACAGTAATATTGATAGCGATGAGATGATTTATTATGTCAATGGTAATTTTGGCAGCCGGCGCGGCATCGAACGCTCATCCATTACACTGCATCCGCGTGGCATTCCGCATGGCCCACAACCCGGCGTCGTTGAAAAAAGCCTGGGAGCGGAACGGACTGAAGAACTGGCGGTGATGGTCGATACTTTCTATCCACTTAAATTGACCGTAGCTGCTCACCAACATGATGATAGTGCTTATCCTATGAGCTGGCTTGATTAGTGGCTTGTCTGTTCTACTCGTGTTGTCACTGGTGCATCAATGTCGATGTTTTCTAAAGCCTTATTGCAATGAAGAAAGGCAGAGTGACCAATGGAATCGCGTATTATCAAATTTTATGAAACCACGCTGCGCGACGGCGAGCAGACCCCCGGCGTCAATTACTTTCCTGAAGAGAAACTTGCGATTGCGCAAGAACTGGCCGCAATGGGTTTTGATACCCTCGACTGTGGCTTCCCCGTCTCATCCCCTGGCGAATTTGAGGCTGTGCGCATGATCGCCGCGCAGATCGAAAACGCGGAAATTTGTGCAATTGCACGTGCGCATCCCGCTGATATCGCCTGTGCTTGGGATGCTGTCAAGATTGCCAATCATTCCGCCATCCAACCTTTTATCAGCGTTTCGCCGCTGCATCGGCAGGTCAAGCTCGGCAAAACACGTGAAGAAGTGCTGGAAATGGCGCGCTCCGCTGTTGCGCTAGCTCGCACGTTGACCGAAAACGTAGATTTTGCGCTTGAGGACAGCACACGCACCGAGCATGATTTTATCCTAGAGGTCTGTGAGGCCCTGCTGAAAGAGGGCGTGCGTTTCGTGACGCTCTGCGATACGGTTGGGGTTGCACTCCCCTGGGAATTTGGGCAACTGGTTGCGGACGTTAAGCGCGAGTTTCCTCGTATTCGCATCTCAGCCCACTGCCACGATGATCTGGGCTTGGCCGTTGCCAATGCCCTTGAGGGCTTGCGCAATGGGGCAGAGCGGGTTGATACATGCATCAATGGCTTGGGCGAGCGAGCCGGCAATGCTGCGACCGAGGATGTTGTGATGGCGATCCGCACTCGTTCGGCAGATATGGGCCTGGATGTCTGTATCGATACCACAAAACTTGTGCCAACCAGTCGACTTGTCGCAAAGCTCTCCGGCATGGAACCGCAGTGGACAAAGTCGGTTGTCGGGCGCAATGCCTTCGCACATGGTGGTGGTATTCATCAAGATGGTGTCTTGAAGGATGCACGCACCTATGAGATCATGACACCAGAGTCGGTTGGCCTGACTGCTGCTCATCGCCGTATGCATGTTGGCAAACTCTCCGGGCGTGCTGCCCTTGTTGCGCAGATGCGCGAACTGGGTTATGAATTGGAAAAAGAGCAGGTCAATCGCTCCTTTGAGATGGCCAAATTGCTGCTTGGCAAAAAACGTGAGCTAGAAGAAATGGATTTACGCTACATCGCGAAGTGTGTAACCACCAAGACTGTGGTATAACAGTAAGTAACACATTTTACCGGAAAGAGTCTTCTCTTTCCGGTCAGGGGAACAATCTATCTTTCACTTAGGAGTCTTTTTATGCCAAAAACCATGTTTGACAAAATCTGGGAGCAGCATGTGGTGCGTGATATCCCTGGCGAAGCGACCATTTTATATATTGATCGCCATCTCGTCCATGAAGTCACATCGCCGCAAGCGTTCGCGGGCTTGCGTCTGGCCCAGCGTTCGGTGCGTCGTCCAGCTGCTACTATTGCCGTACTGGACCACAACGTTCCTACCATGGCGGGTCGCAAGATGCTTGATGTTGTCGATAAGGATAGTGCCCTGTGTATCACAACGATGGAGCAGAATGCACGCGATTTCCATCTCAACTACTTCTTTGATATGCATGATGCGCGCCAGGGTATTGTGCATATCATCGGACCAGAACAGGGCATTACGCTCCCTGGCATGACGGTCGTCTGCGGTGATTCCCACACCTCCACGCACGGAGCCTTTGGCGTTTTTGCGATTGGCATCGGCACGAGCGAGGTTGAACACGTGCTGGCAACGCAGTGTATCTTGCAGAATAAGCCGAAAACCATGAATATCCGCGTTGAGGGCAAACTGGCTCCCGGTGTTACTGCCAAAGATGTTGCTCTCGCGGTCATCGGCAAACTCGGGACGGGTGTTGGTACGGGCCACGTCATCGAGTTTAGCGGCTCGACAGTACGTGCCCTTTCGATGGAAGGCCGTATGACACTCTGCAACATGGCGATAGAAGCAGGAGCGCGTGCTGGTATGGTTGCTCCTGATGAGACAACTTTTGCCTATGTCAAGGGCCGTCTGTATGCTCCAAAAGGCGAAATGTTCGAGCAGGCTGTCGCGGACTGGAAGCAACTTGCCAGTGATGCCGATGCACCCTTCGATGCCGTACACGAGGTCAATATTGAGGGCCTGGGACCCCAAGTGACGTGGGGAAATAATCCCGGCATGGTTACAGACGTTGCTGGTGTAGTACCAGACCCCGCGCAAGAGAGCGACCCGTTGAAACGGCAGTCATATGAACGCGCGCTGAAATATATGGGATTACAAGCGGGCCAGAAGATTTCCGAGATCAAGGTGGATACCGTATTTATCGGTTCTTGCACAAATTCGCGTCTGGAAGATCTGCGCATGGCGGCCCGGTATGCGAAGGGCAAACATGTCGCTCCCGGTGTGCGCGCACTGGTTGTGCCAGGCTCCACGCAGGTCCGGCGTATGGCCGAGGAAGAGGGTCTGGCTGATATCTTCCGTGCAGCCGGTTTTGAGTGGCGCGAGGCAGGATGCAGTATGTGTATCGCTATGAACGGGGACCGTCTCTCCGAGGGCGAACGCTGTGCCTCAACCAGCAACCGCAATTTTGAGGGCCGTCAGGGACGGGGTGGGCGCACCCATCTGGTCAGTCCCGCTATGGCCGCTGCCGCCGCTATTGCTGGACACTTTGTCGATATTCGGAACGTATAGGGCGTGAGAGATCACGCCTTATCACCCTATTACTGAATTACAGGTGAGAGAAATATATGGAACCCTTTGTTGAACATATTGGCATGGTTGCCCCTTTAGATCGCGTCAACGTCAATACGGACGAGATCACACCCGCACGTTTCCTCAAAACGATTCGCCGCACTGGCTTCGCGGATATCCTCTTTGCCAACTGGCGTTATAACGACGATGGTACGCCCAATCCCGATTTCGTGCTCAATCAGGGACGCTATCAGGGAGCCAGCGTGCTGCTAGCAGGCGATAACTTTGGCTGTGGCTCCTCACGTGAGCACGCCCCCTGGGCCATCCGCGAATATGGTTTTCGCTGCATTATCGCTCCCAGCTTTGCTGACATTTTTTACAACAACTGCTTCAGCAACGGTATTTTGCCTGTCACGCTCGATCAGTCTGTTATCAACGAACTCTTTAGTGAGGTCGAGTCACGCAAAGGTTATCGGCTCGCTGTTGATCTGGGATCGCAGACCATCTCGACATTGGATGGGCGCACCTTCCACTTTGAGATCGACCCCTTCAAACGCCTGATGCTCTTACAGGGTTTGGATAATATCGGCTGGACGCTCTCGCATGACGACGAGATTACGGCGTATGAAGAGCGCAGAAGAAAAGAAGCTCCCTGGCTCTTTGTGTCTTAAAAAGGAGACTGGCGTGACCATTCAACAAGTTGACTCTGGTATGACGGCTTATCAACTTCTCGACATAGAAGGAAATCTTGTTGGCCCAATGCCTAATCTCAGTGCACAAGAGTTGCTCAAACTCTATCGTTCAATGCATTTGGGACGGACGCTCTCCAACAAAATTATCGCATTACAGCGACAAGGGCGTGCGACGACCTTTGGCTCATTGGCTGGACAAGAGGCCACCGCGGTCGGGCTTGCCGCACCGATGCAGGCACAGGATTGGCTTGCTACCTCATACCGCGAAATTGCCTCTCTCGTCGTGCGTGGTGTGCCTATTTCTACATTGGTCTACTCGTTTCGCGGTTTCACGCCTGCCTATCCGCCAGATATTCGTTGTATGCCCATTCAAATTGTGATTGCTACACAGATGCTGCACGCTGTCGGCTTGGGCATGGCGGCGAAAATCAAAGGCGATACGTCGGTAGCTGTGGGCGTATGCGGTGATGGTGCAACTTCGGAAGGCGATTTCAACGAGGCCTTGAATTTCGCAGGTGTCTTTCAGGTTCCCGTTGTGCTGGTCGTGCAAAATAATGGCTGGGCGATCAGCGTGCCTCGTAGCCAGCAGAGTGCCGCCCCGACACTGGCGGCGCGTGGAGCGGGTTTCGGCGTGCCATCAGTCCTGGTTGATGGCAATGATATCCTCGCTGTCTACGATGTCATGCAGAAAGCTCTTGCCCGCGCGCGTGCTGGCGATGGCCCGACGCTGGTCGAGACGCTGACCTATCGCATGGGGGCACACACTACCGCCGACGATCCCACGCGCTATCGTGATGCCGCCGAAGTCGAGGCATGGCGCGCCAAAGATCCTCTTGCGCGTTTCAAACGCTTCCTTCTCCAGCGCGACCTGCTGAGCGAAGAGCAAGATCAGCAGCTCATTGCTTCAGTCGAGGATGAGATCAATCGGGCCAGCGAGGAAGGTTTGGCGATGCCTGCCCCTGCCCCAGATGCTTTCTTCGACTACATGACCGATAATCTCACGCCACGTCTGCAAGAGCAGCGGGCTGATCTACTGCGTTTCGCGCAACAAGATAAATAAGAGGGAGGACGTGTAGCCATGCAGATGACGATGATTGAGGCATTGAATCAGGGACTGGCTCTGGAATTGGAACGCGATGCGCGTACAGTTATTCTTGGTCAGGATATTGGGGCGAACGGTGGCGTTTTCCGTGTCACCGAGCATCTCCAGCGCAAATTTGGCAAGCAACGTGTTTTTGACACGCCACTCTCGGAGTCTGCCATTATCGGTAGCTCTGTAGGCATGGCGGTCTATGGTTTGCGCCCGATAGCCGAAATACAATTCGCAGGTTTTCTCTATACATGCATGAATCAACTGGTCTCGCAGGCTGCGCGCATGCGTTTCCGCAGTGGTGGCGCATTAGGTTGTCCTCTCGTCGTGCGCGCTCCCTACGGCGGTGGCGTGCGCACACCCGAACTGCATTCCGATAGCCTGGAAGGCATATTTTTGCAGACGCCCGGCCTGAAAGTGGTAATTCCCTCGAATCCCTACGACGCGAAAGGGCTGCTAGCTTCTGCGGTGGCTGACCCTGAGCCTGTGGTCTTTCTGGAGAATATCAAGCTGTATCGCTCTTTCCGGCAGGAAGTGCCAGAAGAACACTACACGCTTCCTCTGGGTAAAGCCAATATCGTGCAGGAGGGCAGCGATGTCAGCCTGATTGCTTACGGCGCGATGGTTCCCGTTGCGCTAGAGGCAGCGAAAAAAGCCCAACAGGCAGCGGGTATCAGTGCCGAAGTGATTGATCTACGCACGATCTGGCCGCTTGACGAGGAGGCGATTGTCAATTCGGTGACAAAGACGGGGCGTGCTGTCATCGTTCACGAGGCTCCTCGTGCTGGTGGCATCGGTGCGGAAGTCACGGCGATCATCAACGAAAAATGCCTCTATTCGTTGCTCAGTCCCGTCGCACGCGTCACGGGCTACGATACGCCCTTTCCTGTTCCTGGGCAGGAAGACTACTACATGCCCAATGCGGCAAAAGTGCTGGATGCCCTGAAACGGGTTATGCTCCCATAATCCGTTTCAGAGACAAACTAGACATTTTTGTCATAATGTATACAGAAAATATCACTGAAGATTATTTTACCGACGTCAGTAAACCGATCACGGGTGGTAAAGGAGTGCATACATGAATGAGTTTAAGCTACCCGACCTGGGAGAAGGGATGCACGAGGCCGAAATTCGCCGCTGGCTGATCCAAGCGGGCGATACCATCAAACTTGATCAGCCGATGGTTGAGGTTGAAACAGATAAAGCGGTGGTCGAGATCCCCGCTCCTGTTGCGGGTAAGGTTGCCAGTATTCTTGTGCCTGCTGGCAAGGTCGCGCAGTTGGGCGAGACGCTGATCACGTTTGAGACTGCCAGTGCCACGCCTGCTGTTCAGGCCAGCGCGAGTAACCTTGTCTCCGCTGCTTTTCCCGTAAAAGCGGCAGCGAATGGGGGCACTGCAACTCGTTCGCGTGTGCTGGCTGCTCCAGCGGTGCGCAAACGTGCCTTTGAGCTTGGCATTGATCTGGAACAGGTTCCCGCCTCGCATCCCAGTGGGCGCGTGACAATGGAGGATGTCGAGAGCTATGCGCGCCAAACTTCGTCTCCTGCGCTAGCATCTGCTCTATCGCAGACAACGCACGTGAATGGGATAGCACAAAACCTACAGAAGGCACAAGTGCCATCTCTCCCCGCAGCAGTCGAGGCGACAGCCCTGGAAGAGCGTCAGCCATTAACGGGCCTGCGCAAACGCATTGCCGAGCGTATGGAGCATTCCTGGCGCACCATTCCCCATGCGGTCGCCTTTGACGAGGCCGATGGCACGGAACTGGCAGCGTTGCGACTGGCCTTGAAGCCCGTTGCTGAACAGCGCGGCGTGCGCCTGACCTATATGCCGCTGCTGGTCAAACTGCTTATTCCGGTACTAAAGGAATTTCCCATCTTTAACGCCAGCCTGGACGAGGAGAAGCGCGAAATTATTTATAAGCGTGTCTATCATATCGGTATTGCCGCTGATGCTCCTGAAGGTCTACTTGTGCCTGTGTTGCGCAATGCTGATAAGCTCACGGTGATCGAAATTGCCAAACAGCTTGAGCATCTGGTAGAGGGGGCGCAGAAACGCACGCTGACCGTTTCCGAGGTAGCTGGGAGCACCTTCACGCTCAACAATATTGGCAGTTTTGGCGGCAGTAGTGGTGTGCCCATCATCAACTATCCAGAGTCGGCCATTCTTGCTATTGGGCGCTTGCAGGAGAAAGCTGTTGTGCGCTCTGGTGCGCTTGTTGCGCGTACCATGATACCCCTCACGCTTTCATTCGATCATCGCCTGATTGATGGAGCGCAGGCGGGCAAATTTCTCGCTCGTTTCAAAGAACTGCTGGAGCATCCGCAACGTCTATTGTTGGATATGGTTTAACCACATGCGAGCCGCTATGCTCAAGGGGGATAGCGGCTCTTTTTATTATTTGAGTCACTACAAGAACCTCTCTAGAAAGCAGGCGATAGTATGGTCGTAGGTGATGTCACAACCGCAGTTGATGTGTTAGTCTTGGGTGCGGGACCAGGGGGCTATGTGGCGGCAATTCGCGCCGCGCAACAGGGCAGGCATGTCACGCTAGTAGAACCCGGACCAGCAGGCGGTACGTGCCTCAATCGCGGCTGCATCCCGCTCAAAGCTCTGCTCTCCTCGACTGAACGCTATGCACAAACCCGTTCTGAAGAGCTTGCCACTCTAGGCATTCACGCGGAGGCGGTTTCTTTCGACTGGACCAGCATGCAGGCGTGGAAACAGAGCGTGGTCGAGCGTCTTTCAGAGGGCGTGCGCCGTCTCGTTGCTGGCAATAAGATTGAGTACGTCACTGGCACGGGCTGGTTTATGAACACGCAAGAGGTGCGCGTCGAGGGTGAACATGGCTCACATCGTTTCAAGTTCGAGCAATGTGTGATTGCGACGGGAGCCACTGCTACTGCTGTGCCCGCACTGCCCTATGATGGGACAACGGTTTTCACACCTGAGCAGGCTCTTGCTCTATCCACATTGCCTGCCTCTCTCGTCATTTATGGGAATGACTATATCGCCCTTGAACTGGCCACGCTCTATGCGCGTCTGGGCGTCAAAGTTCGTCTGGCCGTGCCCGATGAGATGTTGCTGACAGGTATTGACGCCGCTGCCGTGCGGCTCGTGCAGGCCGGTTTGCGCAAACTTGGTATCCAGATCACGACAAAAGCCACGCTTGCCAGCATCGGCGAGCGTCCGTTGGTGATTGCTGCGGGTGTGCGTCCAAATGTGCAGGGTTTGCATCTAGACGCTGTGAGCCTCAAATTGAATGAGCAGGGTGGTATTGCGGTCAATACAATGCAACAGAGTAATATACCTTCTATTTATGCCGTTGGTGATTGTACGGGTGGGAGAGCATTAGCAAGCGTTGCTATTAAGCAAGGCAAGGTTGCTGCCGATGTGATAGGTGGGCAGCGCGTGCAGTTTGCGCCTCTCGTGGTTCCGCTGGTTGTTCACACGACGCCAGAACTGGCGACCGTTGGTTATGCGATGGACGCGGCAATGCGAGCGGGTTATACGGTCAAAACGGGCCGTTTCCCGCTCGCAGCCAACGGGCGTGCCCTGACGCTGGCAACCGAGAGTGGCGTTGCTCTGGTTGTTGCTGACGCAAGCAATGATGCTTTGCTCGGTGTCACGCTCGTTGGCCCACGTGCTGGTGATCTGATTGGGCAGGCCGCGCTCGCCATTGAGATGGGAGCGACGCTGACCGATCTCAGCGAGATTCTCTATGCCCATCCTGGTTTGGGCGAGACGTTGCTGGAAAGCACAGAGAGCGCGCTTGGACGTGTTGTACATCTGCTCACAACATGAAATAGGACCAGCATGCATCAGGCGGTTTCTGCATAGCTGCTTCGTTTGGAACGCTAGGCCGTGCCATACGTATATAGTAGGTAGTAGATGTGGATTAAAAAGAACCTGTTTAAGTAAAGGGATACTGTATCATGCCGCCGATGATGTTTGGCTCTGATTCAATGGACCTCTGGGCGATTGCGACGACTATTTTCTGGGTTGTGATGTTGATTGATTGCTTCAGAAATGGGCGTTTAGGTTCCAGTAAAATCTTTTGGCTCTTGCTGATTTTCTTCACGCACATTTTTGGTGCGCTGATTTACTTTTTTGCTGCCTGTACTTTCTCTCCCATGAGCCATGCAAGCAGGAGACGACAGCACTATCAGCAATATACGCCGCCTATGCGTCAACCTGTGGAGCAATATCGTCCATCCGAAACGTATACGCCGCCTATGGCTCCTCTGCCAACCTATGACCCGGCTTATCGTGGCTATGATGAAGGCTATCAAGCACACGAGACACCAGCGTCACCTTATCCTAATCAGACGAGCAACTCTGTGCAGGAGCAATACGAACTGCCCCAGGCGACCTATCCTGAGATGCCGCCACAGCAACAATAAGCAGTCCATGCATGATACCCACACATGACACCTTTTGTGGATGGTCATGTGTGGGTGTCATGCGTAGTGGTGCAATCCCGTTTGATAGCGTAGTCGCAAGCAAAAGTGTCTATAGTCACTATCTTTTTTATAGTTACTTTTTCCATGTTATTAATGTTACCTAAGCATAGCTCTATATCGTCTCTAATATATGAGTTTTTTCTCCTCGTAGTGTGTTTGGTGCATTTCGCTGTTCCCCTTCTCTATCAATCGCTCAGGGAGCGGAACCATGTATGGCGGTATTGGTAATTCAATGAGATACATTGGCTTGCCAATGTTGCCATGCAGGCCTTTAGCCGTCCAGGCTGGGCTAGTAAGGATTACTATGGCGTTACCCGTTTCATCAAAAAGACATGGTCTGGCTCTTCCTCAGGCACTTCACCCTCTCACAAACCGTAATTTTAGTGTGTTCTGGCTGGGAGCATTCCTCTCCAATATTGGTTTTTGGATTCAAACCGTCGGTCAAGGCTGGCAAGTATTGCAGTTGACCAATTCGGCTCTTTTATTAGGTCTGGTGACCTTTGCCGCGACTCTGCCGAATATTGTCCTCTCGCTCTTCGGGGGCGTGATCTCTGATCGCATGAATCGCCGCTACCTGCTGCTCGGTACGCAGGCCCTCTACATGGTGACTGCGACAATTCTTGGCATTTTCACGACTCTGCATATTATTACCGTTTGGCAGATTGTGCTGCTTGCTCTCATTAATGGTGTTTTCAGTGCTGTTGGTTTCCCGGCATGGCAGACGTTTATCGGCGATCTGGTTCCGCAGAGCGAGTTAAAGCAGGGCATCGCTCTCAACTCGATGCAGTTTAATCTCTCACGCGTGCTTGGTCCAGCAATCGGTGGTCTTTCTGTAGGACTGTTAGGTATTGCTGGCTCCTATTACCTGAATGCAATCAGCTATATTGCTGTGATTGTGCCGCTGTTTTTCATGCATCCGATCATTCATCAGAGTAAAAATAAGGCAAATATCAGTGTTTGGCGTGGTCTGCGTGAAGGGTTACTCTATGCGAAGGCGCGACCTGCCCTTCAGTTGGTTCTTTTACTGCAATTCATGATCGCCTTTTTTGTCTTTCCTTATGCGACGTTGCTACCGATCTTCGCAGGCAACATTTTCCATATTGGCGCGACAGGTTTGGGGTTATTAAATGCTGCTGCCGGTGTGGGCGCACTGCTTGGCTCTATTCTGATTGTTGTGTTGAGCCAGCGCATGGAGAGCAAACGCAGTCGCACGCTATTGATGTCGCTCTGTATCACAGGTGGTATTGTCTCGATGCTCTTTAGTCTGATTGGCAGTGTCAACGTGGCTTTGCTGTTGCTCATCGTGCTTGGAGCCAGCACCGTGATGGTGAACATTGTCACGAATACCTTTATTCAGAGCGAGACGCCCATCGAGATTCGTGGACGTGTTGTGAGCATCTGGATTACGATTACCTTTGGGATTGCCCCCTTTGGTTCACTTGTCGCGGGTTGGGTTGCGCAAATGTTTGGTGCGCGTCTCACTCTAGCGGCTGGCGGCGCCATTTGCGCGTTCATCGTGCTGTTGATTGTGATCTGGCGGTTGAGCGTCAACCTCTCATTTATCACAAGCTATCGGCAAAAATTTTCTAAAAAGTAACAGGTTTTATAACGATGTGAGGCTTAACGACATGTAGTGACACCCACAAAGGGTGTCACTACATGTCATGTGACGATGTGAGTGGCGTGACATCCACCGCGCCATGGAAAACCGTGTGGCAGTGGTTAACGTGTTGGTGTCTGCAATTGTGGTCCCATTGCCGGGCCAACCCAGACCGTCTGAATATTGACAAATTCGCGTATCCCAAAGAGAGAAAGTTCTCGCCCGAAACCACTGCGCTTGACCCCACCGAAGGGTAGACGTTGATCTGATGCCGTCATACTGTAAATGAAGACGCCGCCAGCCTCGATGCGGCGTGCCAATTGCTGTGCATGTGCAACGTTTTGTGTCCACAGGTTGCTACTTAAGCCGAACTGCGAGTCATTGGCGAGTTGCACCGCATGTTCTTCATCTCTGGCCCGAATAATGGCGGCAACAGGGCCGAACGTTTCGGAGCTGAACACAGGCATCTCAGGTGTCACATCGCTCAAAATGGTGGGAGCATAGAAAAAGCCTTTGCCCTCTAATGGTTTGCCACCGAGCAGAACACGCGCCCCCATCTTGATGGAAGCTTGTACCAGTGTGTCCAGTTCAGCACGCAGATCAGCGCGGGGCATTGGACCAACCTGCGTATCGCGCTCAAGTGGATTGCCTACGCGCAGTTGTGCGGCGGCGGCAGCAAATTTTTGCTCGAAGGCAGCAGCGACTGCCTCGACCACGATAAAACGTTTTGCCGCGATACAGCTCTGGCCCGTATTCTGGAAACGTGCGCGCACCGCCGTTTGGGCGGCTGCATCCAGGTCGGCATCTGCCAACACGATAAAGGCATCTGAGCCACCAAGCTCCAATACGGCTTTTTTCAAGGCATGTCCGCTTGCTGTTCCGACAGCAACGCCCGCTGCATCACTGCCCGTGAGTGTGATGGCGGCAATGCGTGGGTCGGCTATCAATTTTTCTGCGGCTGCACCTGGGATTAAGAGTGTGTGGAAAATCCCTTCTGGCAGTCCGCTCTCTTTGAAAATTCGCTCGATAGCCAGCGCGGCGAGCGAGACATTCGAAGCATGTTTCAGTACGATAGTATTGCCGGCCATCAGTGCCGCAGCAGCGAAGCGAAATATCTGCCAGTAAGGGTAGTTCCAGGGCATGACGGCCAGAATGACACCCAGAGGTAGAAAAGAGATATAGCTCTGGCTGGCATTTGTGGCAATCTGCTCGTCAGCCAGGAAACGCTCTGCATTGTCCGCGTAGAAATCGCAGGCCCATGCACACTTGTCGATTTCACCCTCGGCCTCGACAATGGGTTTGCCCATTTCGAGCGTGCTAAGGCGCGCCAGTTCCTCTTTATGCTGCCTCAGATAGTGGGCGACGGTGTGTAGGTGAACGCTGCGCTCGGCGAATGTGGTTGTACGCCAGCTCTGGAAAGCGGCACGGGCCTGCTCCAGGGCCTGATTGATCTGTTTTTCATTAGAGACTTCAAAGGTCTGAATGACCTCTTCTGTTGCTGGATTGATAGATTGGATACTCATATCCCTCTCCTCTTTTTGACCTGCTAAGAACATTACACCGTACAATCAATGAGAACGCGCCCAAATACCTGATTACGCCGAATTGCTTCCAGAGCATCTTCAGCCTGCGCCAGTGGGAAGGATGCACCAATCATCGGCTTGACTTTCCCATCGCGTACCAGCTGTAATGAATGGGCAATCTCGGCGCGTGTGGCGTAGCGCGTCCCCATGATTGTAAGCTCTTTGTTAATAAGATACATGGGGGCAGCCGATATAACTGCGTTTTTGTCCGAGCGTAAGCCTGGTAGCGTTCCTACAATGACAAACGTCCCACCGCGACCGAGAGCCGCGAGACCTGTACTTGTGGTGAGGGGTGTGCCAACAAAGTCGATGCAGGTATCAAGCTGACCCTCAGCTGCTGCAACGAGATCGGCTTGCCAGTTTTCTACTGAGGCATCGACCAACGCATCAAGCTGCATTTCACGTAGACGCACCAACTTGGCGGCATCACGTTCTACCGCAATGACAAAAGCCCCAAACGCTTTGGCTACCTGGAGCATATGAAGACCAACTCCGCCGCCCGCACCAATGACCGCGACACGCTGACCAGCGACAATCCGCGCTCGTTCACGGGCAATATGGTAGGGTGTTGCGACCGCATCAGCGATAATGCCAGCTTCGCGCAAAGCGACACCTGTGGGGATACGCACGAGATTGCGAGCCGGCACGACGACATACTCGGCAAATGCGCCATCGATACGTGCGCCAATGTTGCCTTTATTATTGCTACAGAGCATTTCCCGACCAGAAGCGCACATGGTGCAACTACCACAAAAAAGGTAAAAAGAGCCGGTTACCGCGTCTCCTATTTGCCAGCCTTCAACTCCTGCGCCAAGGGCCGCCACTGTTCCTGCATATTCATGTCCCATAATGCGCGGCGTCGAGCCACCCAGATGCCCCAAACGAATACTCTCCAGCGTCAAGCCCGCGCCACAGGCCACAACCTGTACCAATACTTCAGCAGGAGCCGGTTCCGGCACTTGCCTGCTGTGCAGCTTGAGGGTTCCACCAAACTCTTCAAGAACCATTGCGCGCATCTGCATAGCGATTCCCCCTTTATTTCTCGTAAGAGCGTAATTTATCACTTCCCATGTTTTGCCGACTGTATAAGCATCCAAACTTTTTCCGCCTTGAGTGGCATATCTATTGCGGTGATACCCAATGGTGTAAGTGCATCTAATACGGCATTGACGATAGCAGGTGGGCCGCCAATACAGCCCGCTTCGCCGGCCCCTTTCATGCCAGCCGGAATAAAAGGTGAGGGCGTTTCGATAAAGTCAGTGATAAAATTGGGGATCATGCTGGCATTTGGCAGGGCATAATCCATCAGGCTTCCGCTGAGTAGCTGTCCTTGCTGATCGTACACGACCTCTTCATAAAGGGCCTGACTGATCCCCTGGGCCAGACTGCCGTGTGTCTGGGCTTCAACCAGTGCATGGTTGAGAATGCGCCCACAGTCGTCTACTGCGACGTATTGTACAATCTGTATTTCGCCCGTGTCGGGGTCTATTTCGACAACAGCGAGATGGGTTCCCGAAGAGTAGGTTGCACCGGGCGGGCTAAAATCGCGCCATGCGGCCAGCCCCTCAATCGGTGCGCCATTAGCAGGATTGGCGGCCTCGCGCTCGATCCGCTCTGGTTGTTCTTCAACCATGCGTGCCAGTTCCCCTAGTGAGATAGTGCGTGTTGGGGTTCCACGCACAAAGATTGTGCCACGCTTTAGCCCCAGATCAGCGGGGGCTGCTTCCAAAACTTCTGCTGCGAGATGCAATGCTTTCTCTTTGACGGCCTCTGTGGCGAGTAGAATGGCTGTGCCTGCTACCTGCGTGATGCGGCTCCCGTAAGTGCCGATGCTATATGCGGGCAGATCACTGTTATTCATGCGTACTTCGACATTTGTTGCTGACATATCCAATGCCTCTGCAACAATCTGTGCAAACGCCGTGAAATGTCCTTGCCCATTATGAGAGGCGCCACTCTGAAGGAGTACAGAGCCATCGCGGCGAATGCGCACGGTGGCGGCCTCACGTGGTACTCCTTGTGCGGGCGTGGCAGTATCTCCTGATAGTTCGATAAAGGAAGCGAAACCAATGCCCAACAGCGGTGCATCTGGTGTTGCGCGTTGCTGACGTTGTTTGGCCCGCCAACCCGTATAATCAGCCAGCTCGATAGCGCGTTCCAGGGCGGCCTGATAATTGCCACTGTCATAGACGATGCCTGTCACGGTTTTATGAGGGAAGGCGTGGGGAGCAATAAAGTTCTTGCGGCGAACCGCTGCGGGATCGAGTCCTAGTTCGTGGGCGATACGATCCATCACACGCTCTACAATGTAGGCGGCTTCGGGACGCCCCGCTCCTCGATAAGGGGCAGTTGTGACTTTATTTGTGAAAACGCCGCGCATCTGGCTTTCGACGGCTTGGACCTGATACGGTCCACAAAGCATTGATGAGGTACGGGCAGGGATCATGGCAGTGGCAAAAGTGAGAAAGGCTCCCATATCGGCAAGAGAATGGACGCGCAAGCCCAAGAGCGTGCCATCATCTTGAAAAGCAGCCTCAACGTCATTGATCTGTCCGCGTCCCTGCGATTGCGCTTGCAGGTTTTCGTTGCGTTGCTCAATCCATTTGACGGGCCGCCCAAGTTGTACTGCCAGCAGGGCCGCGATAATCTCTTCACCGATGAAGTTTGATTTTGCGCCAAAAGCTCCTCCGACATCGGCATTAGAGACATGAATATGTTTGCGCTCGATGCCAAGGAAGGCCGCCAGCGTGTCGCGGGCGCGAAAAACAGCCTGTGAGGAGACCCATGCGAACAATTCGCCGCTGCCGCTTTCAAAATCAAATAGACAGGCGCGGGTTTCCAGTGAGCTAGGGGCGAGCCGCTGATTGATGAGGTGCAGGCTGATCGTGCGATCAGCCTGCGCAAAGGCAGCGTCAATATCTCCGCCGCGAATCTGTTGGAAGAACGCGAGGTTAGAGTCAAGGTTCTCATAGAGGCGTGGAGCATCAGGGGCGAGGGCAGCTTCCAGATCAGTCACGACGGGCAAAGGGTTGTAGTCGATATCGATAAGATCAAGGGCGTCTTCAGCAATAGCGAGACTCTCGGCGAGAACAACGGCAATCGGGTCGCCAACATAGCGTGCCCGCCCAACTGCTAGTGGACGACGCTCCGGTGTGCGCATGCCGGGAACAGGGATAGCTTCGAGCGTGCGCATGCCCTGTACCAGTGTTGCGCCCTCAAATGCTGCTATTACGCCCGGCAGAGCGCGTGCCGCGTCAAGATCAATGTGGATAATTTCGGCATGTGCATAGGGGCTACGTGCGACCGCCATGTGTAGTGGTGCTGGTCGTCCAGGCCGTGCTGGCTGATCGTCAACGTAGCGAGAACGGCCAGTAATGGGTTTATAGTCTTCTGTGTGCCGCTCTAACCCCGTTGTATGAATACGCTCACTCATAGTTCGCAATTTCTCTGTGTAGATGAACGAACGGTTTCGATGATTGCTCTGATGTCTATTGATCATACCATTGAGGCGCGCTAATGTCAATTGTGCTGCTACTGTCGAGATGTTAATGCCTGTAAAGCCCTTTGTAGCGCAAATTAGTGTGGTAAAAGAGCGATACTTGACATTTAGCACGTTGATTGGTATAATGATTAAACAATCATACCATTTGTCCGATATGCTGGTTTGTGTCGAACATGGCGTGGCTTGCCAGGAGAAAATAGATGTATGCCCCAATTCAATCCGTGAAAGTTTTTGAACGGGTTGCCGAACAAATCGAGAAACGAATCTTAAATGGTGAGTTGCGAAATGGAGACCGTTTGCCCACAGAGCGCGAGCTAGCAGAGCAATTTCGTGTCAGTCGAACAGGCGTGCGGGAGGCGATGAAGATTCTGGCCCAAAAGGGGTTGGTTGATATGCGTCCTGGCCGGGGAACGATTGTTATCGATGGCGCACGGGAAGCGATGCAAAATTCAATCGATTTGCTGATGAAAATGAAGCTTGGCGAGGTGGGTGGCTCCGATAACCTCGTTGAGGTGCGTGCCATTTTAGAGGTTGAGATTGCAGGTTTGGCGGCTGCACGTGCGACTGAGAAAGAGATTGCGGCGATGCGCGAGGCGATCAGGCTGATGGATGAAAGCATGAGTGATGCGGACTCCTTCATTACTGCCGATAATGTGTTTCATGAGGCACTTGCACGTGCGACACAGAATGCACTTATTTTTACTTTGATTCATTCGATTGTGCATTTATTAAGCGAGCAACGCAAGCAAATTTTTGCTGTTGAGGGTGGTCCACAGCGTGGGCAACTTCATCACAAGCGTATCCTGGAATGTGTTATCAGGCGTGATCCCGAGGCTGCTCGTGTGGCGATGGGTTCTCATTTGTGGCAGGTTCGTGAGGATGTCAATGCTGCTGGTACACAAAAAAATCAGTAGCAGGGCACATAGCGTATTTTTGTTATTCAGTCGGAGGTGGTTATGGCTCACCTAGGATATGTTGGTCTAGGAGCTATGGGTGGTCGCGTCGCAAAGCGTTTGCTCGACGCAGGCCACACGGTTACTGGATATAACCGCACCAAGTCGAAAGCGCAATGGCTGTTAGATGCAGGTATGCAATGGGGTGATTCGCCCCGTGCGGTAGCGGAAGCAGCCGATGTTGTGTTCACCATGGTGACGAATACAACGGCGTTGCACCACGTATTTCACAGCTCTGATGGTATTTTGGCGGGACTCGGCAAGGGAAAAATCTACGTTGACATGAGTACGGTAAGTCCTGCGGCCTCACGCGCTCTTGCGGCACAAGTGGCAGCAAAGGGAGCGCATATGCTTGATGCCCCCGTTTCTGGCAGTGTGATCACCTTGGAGCAAGGCAATCTCTCCCTGATGGTTGGTGGAGACGAGGCGGCTTTTGAGCAAATCAAGCCGATTTTGCTCAATATTGGTCCTCGCGTGAATTATGTTGGTAAGAATGGGCAAGCGGTTCTCATGAAAATCGCGATTAACCTCAATTTACAGGTGCAATTCGTCGGTTTTTGTGAGGGGCTGCTTTTGGCCATTAAGGGTGGTATTCCCGTTGAGACGGCCCTTGAAGTCATGCTCAATAGCGTGATTGCCTCACCTTCTTTGAAGTATCGTGTCCCCTTTATTCTTGCTATGCCAGAGGAAGCTTGGTTCAACGTGAATATGATGCAGAAAGACATGCTACTGGCAGAGGAGATGGGGCGAGAACTGGATGTTACCTTGCCAACAGTGGCAATTAGCAACCAACTACTCACCTCTGCTCGTGCGATGGGTCTAGCGGAGCAAGATTTTGCTATTGTGTATAAAGTACTAGCTCGTCTATCCGGCGTAGACATGTAACGACTCTGGAGAAACATATGTTGCAACCTGAAATATCTAAGACTGCTGATATGGGGACATCCAGCGGGGATAGCGAGCAGGCACATTGGCTGCTGATGTATGAGCAGATGCTAAAAATCCGTCTGTTTGAAGAGCATGTCAATCAATTGTATCTCACCGCCCGTATGCCCGGTCTTGCCCATCTCTATATTGGAGAAGAGGCTGTAGCGGTCGGGGTTTGTCAGGCATTACGGCGCGATGATTACATTACCAGCACGCATCGTGGTCATGGGCATTGTTTGGCGAAAGGTGCTGCGGTGGATCGCATGTTTGCCGAGCTATTGGGCAAGGATGCTGGCTACTGTCATGGCAAGGGTGGCTCGATGCATATCGCGGACCAGGATACAGGCAATCTGGGGGCGAATGCCATCGTCGGTGGTAGTGCGGGCATCGCCACAGGCTCGGCCATGTCGAGCAAGTTGCTGGGGAGCGATCAGGTAACCGTCTGTTTCTTTGGAGATGGGGCATTGGGCCAGGGTTTGCTTTACGAAGTGATGAATATGGCTTCGCTTTGGAAATTGCCCGTTATCTATGTTTGTGAGAATAACCTGTACAACGAATATACCCATTATACTGAGACAACGGCTGGCGAGATGAGTGCGAGAGCTAAAGCCTTTGGCATTCTGGCTGAGCAAATTGATGGTCAGGACGTGCGCCTGGTCTATGCGACGGCTAAACGCATGGTTGAGCGCGCCCGACGTGGGGAAGGGCCGGCTTTTATTCAGTGTGATACCTATCGCTATCATGGTCATCATGTGGGCGATATTCAGCGCGCCTATTATCGCCCAAAAGAAGAGGAAGAACACTGGAAGACGCAACGTGACCCGTTGAAATTGCTGGCGGATTGGTTGAGCGAGCAGGGCATTGCTGATAGCCTGGCCTTTCAACAGATTGAGCAGCGTGTGCGTACTGAAGTAGAAGCGGGAGAGCAGTTTGCTCTCAACGCGGCATATCCAGATCCAAGTGAGGTAGGCAAAGATGTCTATGCTTAATACCACCGCACCACAAACAGGGCAAGGTGTGCGGGTAATCACGATGGGCCAGGCCATTCGCGAAGCCTTAGCGGAAGAGATGCGACGTGACCCGCGTGTCTTCATCATGGGTGAGGATGTTGCCGAGGCGGGCACGCCATTCAAAGTACTCTCGGGCTTGGTCGAAGAATTTGGAACAGCTCGTGTGATAGATACGCCGATCTCTGAGGCGGGCATTACAGGCCTGGGTGTCGGCGGCGCCATGACGGGTATGCGTCCCATTGTGGACATCATGTTTGGCGATTTTATTGCGTTGGCGATGGACCAGATTGTCAATCAGGCGGCGAAGGTTCACTATATGTCTGGTGGCAAACTCAAAGTGCCTCTGGTTGTGCGCACCACGCTGGGCGCAACACGTCGTACTGCCGCGCAACATAGTCAGAGTTTGCATGCTTGGGTAAGTCATGTGCCGGGCCTGAAAGTTGTGTTGCCCTCAACCCCTTATGATGCCAAAGGCTTGCTAAAAACCGCCATTCGCGATGAGAACCCCGTCATTTATTTTGAAGACAAGATGATGTATCAGCTCAAAGGACCTGTGCCCGAAGGCGATTATACCATTCCTTTTGGCGTGGCTGATGTGAAACGGGTGGGAAGCGACATCACCATTGTGGCGACGAGCAGTATGGTGCAAGTCGCTCTGGAGGCGGCTGAAAAACTGGCTGCTCTCGGTATCAGTGCCGAGGTTGTCGATCCGCGTACAACCTTTCCACTTGATAAGAACACGTTGATTGAATCCGCGAAGAAAACGAGTCGTGCTATGGTGATTGATGAAGGCTATGAACGCTATGGTGTGACGGCAGAGATCGCCGCAGTCATTGCAGATGGAGCCTTTTACTATCTGGATGCTCCGGTTAAACGCATGGGAGCGATGGATGTGCCGGTTCCGTTCTCGCCCGTTCTCGAAGACCTGACTGTTCCCACCTCTACCGCCGTGTTAGAGGTTGCGAAAACTCTTTGCGGGCGAGTCTAAACAATGTAGGAACCGCTATATCGTGTCCAAAGGAGAACAGGAATGGCAATCAAAACATATGGTTTGATGGGCGTCGATTGGGAGGAGCGCGTTAATTTTGAGCGATTGCGCACAGAGCGTCTGACGCGCATCAAAAAGCTTCTCAAAGAATCCTCGATGGGAGCGTTGCTGTGTTTCGATATGAATAATATTCGCTATATCACAGCGACCCATATCGGGACATGGGCGATGGATAAACTGGCGCGTTTCTCCTTGTTAGCGCAAGATGACGAGCCGATTATGTGGGATTTCGGCTCAGCCGCACGCCACCATCAGTTGTATGCTCCCTGGTTAGGCGAACGTTCGCGCGCAGGTATCTCGACACAACGCGGAGCGATGTCGCCGGAGTCTGGGCGGGCCGAAGATGTAGCCAGGAAGATTCGCATCGAATTGGAGGCGCGTGGTTTGCTTCACGAGCCGTTAGGCGTCGATGTGATTGAATTGCCCGTGCTATTTGCACTCCAAGCCGAGGGCATCAAGGTTGTCGATGGGCAGCAGTTGATGCAGCAGGCGCGTGTGTTGAAGACGCAAGACGAGATTACACTCCTCTCCAGTGCGTGTATGATGGTAGATGCTGCCTATGATGAACTCTATCGTGCCTTAAAACCGGGCATACGCGAAAATGAGTGCGTGGGTCTGGTCAATAAAGTTCTCTATGATCTGGGATCAGAACATGTCGAAGGCGTGAATGCGATTTCGGGCGAGCGTTGTAGTCCTCATCCCCATGTATACACTGATCGTGCTTTGCGACCCGGCGACCCGGCATATTTTGATATTTTGCACAGCTATAATGGCTACCGCACTTGCTATTATCGCACCTTTGCGGTGGGGAGTGCATCACCTGCATTGGTTGACGCGTACAAACGGTGTCGTGACATTCTGGACGCCGCCATTAACGCGATTAGACCGGGCGTGACAACGGCTGATGTGGTGAAGCTCTGGCCGAAGGCACAGGAGTTTGGCTTCCCCAATGAAGAAGCGGCCTTCGCGCTCCAATATGGGCATGGTGTGGGTCTTTCGATCTGGGAGAAGCCTATTTTTAGCCGTCTGGTCTCGTTAGAGCATCCAGAGGTCATCGAAGAGGGTATGGTATTTGCCCTTGAGACATTCTGGCCGTCCTCTGATGGCTGGTCGGCGGCACGCATCGAAGAGCAATTGGTCGTGACAAAGAATGGTTGCGAGGTTATCACCCGTTTCCCGGCAGAGAAATTACTGATTGCCGGTGTGCGTTACTATACAGTCGATGGCCCATTGCCAACGACGCGCGAGACGCAATCACATTTGAACGCAGAGACGATCTAACAAACCGTATCTGTATAGTTTGATAGGAGAGCAGAGATGGCGACTGAGGTCATCTTACCCGCGTTAGGGATGTCACAGGAAACGGGCAAGATATTACGCTGGTTCAAGGCCGAAGGCGAGCATGTGGCGCAAGGGGACCCGCTGGTAGAAATTGAGACGGATAAGGCGGCGGTAGAGATTGAAGCACCGACGGCTGGTGTTCTTGCGCATGTTGCTGCTGCCGCTGGGGATGATGTGCCCGTTGGGCAGGTTATCGCGCACATTCTGGCAGCAGGAGAGACGCTACCGCGTGAGAACATGCCTCAAAAGGAAGCAAGTGAGCTAGCGCATCCGTCGTCCTTTTCTGCGCAGGCCGAGGTGTCTGTTCAGACTACAGCGATTGCCAGTGCGCTTGCCTCTCGTATCGCTGCTGAGCATAATCTGGATTTGAGTCAGGTTAAGCCAGTGGGCAGACGTATTCAAAAAGCAGATGTGCTGGCATATCTGCAAAGCCAGGATGGTGCAACACCCGCAGTCTCGGTTACGCGTTTGACGATGGCCTCGCCCAAAGCGCGCCGTCTCGCCCGTGAGGCTGGCAAAGACCTTGCAAACATACAAGGTAGCGGACCAGCCGGTGCGATACTAGCTACCGATGTATTGGCTGCCGCCGCTGCAAAACCAGTACAAACCGGGCTAGCAACCGCACGTCTGCAAGCTTTGCCCGCAACACATGCTGCCAATGGGAGCGCAGAAGTGTCTTTGGGCAACATCTGGCGCATTATGGCAGAACGCACAACCCAGAGCTGGACGGAAGTTCCGCATTTTTATCTCATGCGCGAAGTCAACGCGAGTCGTTTGATTGCTTGGCGTGAACAGATCATGAAGCATTCAGCGATAAAGGTGACCTATACCGATCTCCTTGCCAAGATTGTCGCGGCATCCTTGCGTTTGCATCCACGTATTAACGTCTCATGGCAGGCCGGCAAGGTCACGATGAAACAGGAGATTCATATCGGTCTAGCGGTTGCGATTGAGGATGGGTTAGTTGTGCCTGTCATTCATCAGGCCGATACATTGAGTCTGGCAGAATTGGCCCAACAACGCACCGAACTGGTGGCGAAGGCGCAAGCTGGCAAGCTCAGGCCGCAGGACATCAGCGATGGCACATTCACGATTAGCAATCTGGGCATGTACAATGTGGACGCCTTCAATGCCATTATTAACCAACCACAAGCAGCAATTTTGGCGGTTGGGCGCATTGCAGATCGTGTGACGCCAATGCACGGGCAGCCGTCTGTTCAGCCTATGATGACGTTGACGCTCTCCTGTGACCATCGTGCCGTGGACGGGGCAAGGGGTGCGCAATTCTTGGATAGCATCGTGACTTTTGTCGAAGAACCGCTGGGAATGCTTGTATAAACCTTTCATGTGGTACATAATAAAATTGTTACTTGAAAGAAAGGAGGTAATAATTCGCGTTCATTAGGGCACAACGCGAACCAACGGTAAAAAGTCCAGACCCCAGAACGTTTTTAAGAAACCGAAAGCAACGCGATAGTTGTTTGATAATGCATGAAGTAGCCGGGGGGTTGCTTCAGAATATTAGGGAGGACTACTATGCGAGGACCCATATCCTTATGGAAAACTCACATCTTAAAGAGTGTTGGCGCGCTGTTTGTGGCACTCTTCGTATTGAGTGCTTGTGGTACGGGAAGTACTACAACAACGACACCAAGTGGGACTAGTCAGCCGAAAACGCCGATCAAGATTGGTATTTCGCTTTCGCTTTCTGGTGATTTCTCTGCGGACGGTTTAGCTTTTCAGCAGGGATACCAGCTATGGGCGGCCACGGTCAATAAAAATGGTGGTATTTTGGGGCGTCAGGTCCAGTTAGACATTCTTTCTGATGCCAGTAGCACGACGCAGGTCGTCACCAACTACCAAAAATTGATAACAGTCGATCATTGTGATCTCGTATTTGGCCCCTTTTCTTCCCTGCTGACAAAACCAGCATCAGTTGTGGCAAATCGCTATGGCTATGCTTTTGTCGAGGGTGCGGGCGGCGGCCCTTCAGTTTTTACGCAGGGGTTACACAATCTGTTCGATGTGTCAGCACCAGTAGCGAATCTACTTGTTAGCTTTACTCAGTATATTCAGGCCTTGCCTGCATCAGATCGACCTACGACCGCAGCATATGCAACGCAGGACGATCCGTTTACGCAGCCACAGGTAGACACTGCACGTCATTATCTAGAACTGGCGGGCATTAAAACGGTCTCTTATCAGGTCTATCCAGCAGAGACTACCGACTACACGCCAATCGCGCAGAAAATGATTGCCTCGGGAGCGCAAATCATCGTGACTGGTACGTTGTTGCCTGATATCGTTGCCTATATCCAGGCATTTCGACAGCAGCATTATAGCCCCAAAGCCATCATTGCAACGGCGGGACCGGACCAGGGAGCGCAGTTTACGAAGGCTATCGGTGGTGCCAATGTTGCTGAAGGCGTTTTCGTCCCAAACGGTGGCTGGTATCCCTCGATTAACACGTTCCAAAATGCACAGATGGTCAAGGATTTCTTAGCGCAGTATGGCGGTACGGCTGATGCAATTAGCTCTGATGTTGCCGAGGCATTCTCGGTTGGTCAGACTGTTATGCAGGCCGCGACCAAAATCAACAGCATCGATAATACCAAATTGATTGCTGAATTCCATTCTGGCGATACGTTCCAGACTGTGCAGGGACCGGTAAAGTTTGATAGCACTGGACAGAATACTCTTGCGACTGGCTACCTATTCCAGTGGCAAAAAGGTTCGTTGGTCTCGGTCTATCCCGCTTCATTGGCGACGAATACCCCTGAGTATCCCAAGCCGAACTGGCCCTAATCTTTCGTTTCGTTAAACGTGTCTGGGTTGGATCAAATCACTTGTTGGGTCTGTCTGCTGCTTTTCATAGCAGCAGACACCTTTCACACACGTTCACATCGTGGTGTTGTGCCTTATTGTTAGGCGTTCTTGTCGTTACCCACTTTCTCTGTCGAAAACGAGGAGCTTCATCGTGAATCCTATTGTTGAAGCAATTATCACCGGAATACTGACCGGGGGCGTCTATGCATTAATGGCATCAGGGCTGACGCTGGTATTCGGTGTGATGGACATCATTAATGTTGGTCAGGGTGCGCTAGTTATTCTCGGCGCCTATCTGAGCTATTACCTGCAACAAAATTTCCATGTCGATCTGTTTTTAGGGTTGCTCATCACGCTACCTGTTATGTTTGTTCTGGGTTTACTGATCGAATGGTTTTTTATCCGTCCAATTAAGCGCGATCGTACCATGCTCTCCATTCTTGTCACCTATGGGGTAGCTCTGATTATCGAAGGTATCCTAAACCTGATTTTCACCGCCAATAATGTCAAATTACAGGCTTGGTATGTCACCGCTTCCATTGATATTGGGGGGTTTTATCTCTCCTATATTTATGTCTTTGGCTTCTTGCTGGCGGTTGTTCTGCTAGGGGCACTCTATTTCCTGCTCTACCGTACCAAATTTGGCTTTAGTGTGCGCGCCGCTATGGAGAATCGTACCGCGGCAGAGCTTATTGGGATCAATGTCGAGCGCGTCTCGGCTATCACCTTTGGCATTGGGATTGCTCTGGCGGCGGCGGGCGGAATGGCTTTTGGGGCAACGAACGCTTTTAATGCTGGTAGCTCCTATGACCTTATTTCACGCTTGCTTGCCATCATTATCTTTGGCGGCATGGGCAGCTTATCGGGGGCATTGATTGCCGCACTGAGCATGCTCGTCGTTGAAGATATTACCTCTTTTGTCTGGTCACCGGTCTGGGCCAGTACGGTCTTTTTCGTCCTGCTGGTCGTCATCTTGCTGGTTCGCCCACAAGGCTTGTTTGGGCAGGCGGAAGGAAGAAAACAATGAAGATTTTCAAACCGCTTGGCATCTTGCTGGCTTTGGTGGTCGCGATAGCCTTTCCGCTGCTCTTTCCTAACCCCGCTGTCACGACGATTGCCATCTTTACGCTGATCTTTGCCGCCGCTACGACGGGCTGGAACATCTTCTCTGGCTATACAGGCTATATCTCGTTGGGCCATGCCGCCTATTTTGGCGTCGGTGGCTATGCTCTGGCCATCATGTGTCAAGACTGGAAAATTCCAGGCGGCTATCAACCTTTCTGGTTTGTCCCGCTTGCGGGACTGATCGCGGCCATTGTGGCAATCCCCTTGGGGATAGTCGCGTTGCGTGTGCGGCGGCATACTTTTGTCGTCATCACCATCGCTATCTTCTTTATCATGCAACTGCTCGCTTACAATCTACGCGGCCTCACCAATGGCTCAATTGGTGTGAGCTTGCCTATTCCGTTGGATTGGAGCGGTGATTTCTTCAATTTTCCGTTCTACTATGCCACTTTGATCGTTTTGCTGATCGCTCTTGTTATCGCCTGGTGGGTACGTAACTCTAAATATGGTCTGGGTCTGCTGGCGATACGCGATGATGAAGACCGTGCATTGGGGTTGGGCGTGAACACTGGCCCCTCTAAACTGGTCGCTTTTGTGATTTCCGCGTTTATTGTTGGTATGGTGGGCGCAATCTGGTCCTACTTTGTTGGGTCAATTTATCCACCGACGGGCTTTGATGCCACCTTTGATGTTGGCGTCGTCTTGATGGCCTATCTCGGTGGCATGGGCACACTGAGTGGCCCACTCTTGGGTGCGTTGCTTCTAGAAACCGCACAGCAGTATTTCACTTTGCAGTATGGCGCAAACGGCTATTACCTCGTGGTCTATGGTGCGCTCTTCCTGGTCGTCATGTTATTGCTGCCGCGTGGCATTGTGCCAACCTTGAACGAACGCTGGAACAAAATCCAATACGCTCGTAATCGTCAGCAGGCCGCTAGTAATGTGGCTGTTGTGGCACTCTCTACACCGAGCAGTTCCGCGAACAGCGAGAAGAAAGAGGGTATCAATCTATGAGCTTGCTGGAAGCGCAAGAGATTTCAAAATCCTTTGGAGGCATTCAAGCACTCAATACCTGCTCAGTCAGCGTAGAGGCCGGCACGATTACTGGCCTGATTGGCCCGAATGGTTCAGGGAAAACCACCATGTTCAACATTATGACGGGCTATGAACGGGTTGATAACGGTCAGGTGCGTTTTCAAGGGCAGGTGATTACCAATATCGCTCCCGATAAGGTTTTTCGCCTGGGTGTTGGGCGCACATTTCAGATGACACGTATTTTCCCTCGCATGACTGTGATGGAAAATATGCATGTAGCGGCTCAGCGCAATGATTTCAAAGGCTTGATCGGGCGTTGGAGTTCGGCTAATGAGCAGAAGCGTGCCCTCGAATTACTCGATTTTGTAGGTCTCACGGGGCTCAAGAACCTGCTTGCGGGCAATCTCTCCTTTGGGCAGAAAAAACTGTTGGAGTTTGCTTTTGTTTTGATTGCTGAGCCACGTGTGATCTTGCTAGATGAACCGGCTGGTGGTGTGAACCCAACGATGGTCAACTACCTTGCAGATCGTATTCGGACCTTGAACGAGCGGGGTGTTACCTTTCTCGTCGTCGAGCATAACATGGAATTTGTGATGAACCTCTGCAATCACGTGGTTGTTATGCATCGTGGAACGAAGATCGCTGAGGGTCTACCGGCGGAAGTGCGGGCGAATCCCGCTGTTCTGGAAGCCTATTTGGGAGACTAAGAAGATGCTGCTGACATTACACAACATCTACGCGGGCTATGATGGCAGCGATGTGCTGAAAGGCGTCAATATTGAAGTGGAGCAAGGCACAACAACTTGTATTGTCGGCCCTAACGGTGCTGGCAAATCAACGGTCTTGCGCGTCCTCAGCGGGCTGTTAAAGCCGCGTCTGGGCGAAATCACTTTTGATGGACGTTCTCTGGTTGGTCTATTCCCACGCCAAATCTTGGCACTGGGGATTGTGCAGGTTCCACAAAGCCATAGTCTGTTCCCACGTATGACGGTGCAGCAGAATGTGCGTCTGGGCGCATATACACTGCATGATAAGTCGCTGATTGAGCGTCGTTTGCACGAGGTCGAGGAACTCTTCCCGGTCGTTAAAACGCGCGCCCATGAACGAGCTGGTAATTTATCGGGTGGGCAGCAACGTCTGGTTGAATTTGCCCGTTGTCTGATGCTGGATCCCCGTGTGATCTTACTCGATGAGCCATCGATGGGCCTGGACCCCAAGACGTTTAAACAGGTGATTGAGACCATTAAGCTCATGCAAAGCAATGGGCGCACTATCCTCCTCGTCGAGCAAAATGCGCGCACCGGTTTGAGCATTGCGAACGCAGGCGTGGTTTTGGAGAGCGGGCAGGTGCGCCTCGTTGGCTCACACACAGAGATTTTGAATAACCCAGAGATTGGTCGCCTCTACCTAGGGGGGTCACTCTCTACCGCTTCATAAGGCATCAAGGCGTCTGGCATCGCTCAGGGTGCGAAAGAAGGATAAGTCAATGGCAAGAGACAAAGAAGTACAGAGCGCGATTGACAACTGGGCTCCCCGGTTCGTCTCCAATGGCGTAGACCCAAATGACTTTCAGCGTGTCACTAATAGCGTCGAACGTTGGGATGATTGGTGTCAGCAATGGTCTGAGTGCGGAGCTATGCATGAGGGCATGGCTGAGCAGGCCGAGGCGGAGCGGCACTATGAGTCGGCGGCATATCACTATTTCCACGCAGCAATTTCATATCATTTTGGCAAATACCTGTTTGTGCGCAAGCCGCAGGAGCTGCGGGCGGCCCATGAACATGTCGTGCGCGATTATCAGCGCGCCCTGCCCTATTTTGAGTTTCCTGGCGAGCATGTCGCCATGCCCTATGAGGATGGGGCGACGATGTATGGTATCCTACGCAAACCCTGGCATACGCCCAAGCCGCCAGTGGTGATTATCGTGCCAGGGCTGGATTCCGTCAAAGAAGAGATGCATATCTATGCTAACGACTTCTTACAACGTGGTATGGCTGTGCTGGCAATTGATGGCCCCGGCCAGGGCGAAATGGAATTCGAGTTTCCCTTGCGCCATGATTACGAAGTTGCTATCAAACATGCTGTTGATTACTTAGAGCAGCGCAACGATGTTGATGCCAATCGTGTTGGCATGATGGGCGTCAGCTTTGGGGGCCAGTTCGCCACCCGCGCCGCCGCTTTTGAGCCACGTATCAAGGCTACGATTGAAAATTGCGGCCCATACGATCAATCTGAGAATTTTAAGGCTCGCCCGTTGATTAGTCGTGAGACGCTTGTGCATCGTCTCAAAGCGATTGACGAGGATGATGCCATGCACAAATTGAAACAGTTTAATTTGCGGGGTGTAGCAGAGAAAGTGCAGTGCCCCTTGCTTGTCATTCAAGGTGGCCAGGATCGGCTCGTGCCTCCTGCCCAGGGCCGGCGTATTGCGGCGGAAGCCCCCCATGCCGAACTCTGGTTTTTTGAGGATGGCAACCATGTCTGCAATAATATCCCCTACAAGCATCGCCCTCAACAAGCCGACTGGATGCGCAAAAAGCTATCACGTCTTGTCTAACGAAAAGGAGCAATACATAATGGCGAGAGATGCACGTGTGCAGAGCGCGATTGATAACTGGTCGCCTAGATTCATTGCCAATGGTATCGATGCCAACGACTTTCAGCATGTCACCGCACGTATCGAGCGTTGGGACGACTGGTGCCAGCAATGGTCTGTATGTGGGGCCATGCACGCTCGCATGGGTGAGCAGGCCGAAGCGGAGCGGCACTACGAATCGGCGGCTTACCACTATTTCCATGCGGCAATGGCCTACCATTTTGGGAAGTATCTGTTTGTGAATAAGCCACAAGAGTTGCGGGCCGCTCATGAGCAGGTGGTACGCCTCTATCAGCGCGCATTGCCCTATTTTGAGTTCCCCGGTGAGCATGTCACTATTCCCTATGAGAACGGTGCGACGCTGTATGGCATCCTGCGTAAGCCCTGGCATGCACCTAAGCCACCAGTGGTGATCCTCGTGCCTGGTTTGGATTCCGTCAAAGAAGAATTGCATACTTATGGTGACGATTTTCTGAAACGTGGCATGGCTGTGCTGGCGATTGATGGCCCTGGTCAGGGTGAGATGGAGTTTGAGCATCCCATGCGCCACGACTTTGAAGTGCCTATCAAGTATGCTATTGATTACTTAGAGCAGCGCAACGATGTTGATGCCAGTCGCGTAGGCATGATGGGTGTCAGTCTGGGTGGCTATTATGCTCCACGCGCCGCCGCTTTTGAACCACGTGTCAAGGCCGTGATTGCCAATGCTGGTGGCTACAACATGGAGGGCCACTTTGACCTGCTACCACAATTAACACGTGACGCTTTTATCGCACGGACGCATTCGACCAGCGAACAAGAGGCACGCGCAAAATTGCGCTCCTTTGATCTAAACGGTGTGATGCAACACATCACCATGCCACTCCTCATTATCATGGGTCGTTTGGACCGCTTGATCCCACCAACGGATGCAGACAGAATGCTTGCCGAGGTAGGCCACAACGCGGAACTCTGGATGTTTGAGGATGGCAACCACGTCAATAACAATATTGTCTATAAACATCGACCTCAACAGGCTGATTGGATGCGCTCAAAGCTGATGCGCCAGGAGTAACCGCATGAGCATGTTAATGAACGAAGCGACTCTTAGCAGAAAATCTGGTGGGGTGCTATCAATCATCCCGTGTCCTCTGAGCATTTCGAGACTTTGCGCCTGGCAATACCTGGGCGGATCAAGATGCCTATGATCGGCAGGCTGTCGAGTTGGGAGCGCGCTTTAAGAAGAATTTTGCCAAGTTCGATCTTTCTAGCGACGAGATGCGCAATGCAGGCCCACGCTAATCGTCTCTTTGTCTGAAGAGAGAGGTGTACAGTGGTTTTAGAGGCGAAATATCCGCAGTTCTCTCAGGAGGAGTTTGCCCGTCGCTACGCGGAGGTCCGTGCGGCAATGCACGCGGCGGACCTCTCTGCCCTCGTTTTTTATAGCACAACCGGCTCATATCATGAAGTGTTGTTCCTCTCCGATTTTATCACTACCAGAGAGGCCTTTTTCGTCTTTCCTGACGAAGGCGAGCCGACGCTCTTTGTGCAGATGTATAATCATGTGCCAAATGCGCGTCGTGAGGCGCGTTGCAACGATGTACGTTGGGGTGGACCCGCTAGTGCTGCTGCCGTTGCCGCAAACTTGCATGCCCGCAAACTGGGCAAGAGCCGCATTGGGCTGGTAGGCGCACTCTCTTTTCAGCAGTATGAACTGCTGAAGCGTGAGCTACCAGACGCGGTTTTTGTTGATTTTAGCGCGCAGATGGCACGTCTACGGCAGATAAAGAGCGCAGAGGAACTGGTCTTCTTGCGTAAGGGTGCGGAATTGAGCGATTTGGCGATAGAGGCTCTTGAACGCGAGGCACGTCCAGGCATCAGTGAGCACGATCTGGCGGAGATTGTAGAGAGCGCGTACCTGGGCCTGGGCGGAAGAACGCATATCCACTATATGGGAACGACTCCTATGAACAATCCCAACCTGTGCGTACCCTCGCAACACCAATCAAATCGCCTTCTACAGCGAGGTGACGTACTGATTACCGAGATCAGTGCGCACTATCACGGCTACGCTGGCCAGATTCTCCGTCCGTTTGCGATTGGTACTCCACCAACGTCCGCCTATGCGCATCTGTACGATGTCGCACTTGAGGCATTTGAGCGTATCGCGCGTGTTGTGCGTGCAGGCGCGACCAGCGACGATATATTGGACGCCGCTGAATATATTCATCAGGCAGGCTTTACGATCTGTGACGATCTGGTCCATGGCTTTGGCGGTGGTTATCTCGCGCCTGTACTTCGTACTCGCCGGACCAGTGCGCGCATACCCGAAACATTCGTCTTGCGTGAAAATATGGTGATCGTCATTCAGCCAAATATTATCACCGAAGATGAACGCATGGGTGTCCAGGTCGGGGAAATGCTACTTGTCACGTCGGCAGGCGTAGAGTCGCTGCATCGCTACCCCATGCGTTTCGTGCAATGCCGATAAAGCCCGTAGGGAACGATTGATTGCATCCCCTACTGCTCTGTCAAACGTCATTGCGCACGTTTTTTGTGTCTGGGAGCAGGGCATGATAAATCACGCCCCTACAATTAATAAAGGCAGAACGTGTATCATATCATTGTAGGGGCGTGATTTATCATGCCCTGCCTCTCCGAAACGGTTGGAATGAAGATTGACAGAGCACTACGGGCTTTTACGGGTATGGTAATTTTATATGGTTAGAGACGCTCTGGGTGTTTTTTCTGCCAATAGCGCATATAGCCTTGCACGGTCATGGGATAATTGGTTGCGATATCGTAGCGTGTCAAGGCTTGTGGGTCGCGGGTCACGCGCTGAAGTTCTGGTTCGGTCTGCTCTTTGAGCATAGCCAGAATTGCGGCCTCGTTTTTACCATCACGCATGGCCCCTAGCACAAAATCGCCCCAGGAGAGCAGACGTTCGCGCAAGCGTTCCAGGTGGGGAAGAGATGGGCGCGTCGGACCAAAATGTGCTAGATAGAGAACATCGGGACGGAGCCTTTTGAGCAGATCGATGCTGGCAGACCATGCCTCGATGTCCAGGTCGGGTGGTGGCGTAGGCGGACGCACATAATCGATATCCTGTAAACGCACGCCCGCAACGTCACCTGCGAACAGTTCGCCAGAGTGAACGTCGAAGAAGATCACATGGTGAATTGCATGCCCTGGCGTATAGTGAACCTCTAGACGACGGTTTGCAATCGTCAGTACATCACCGCCTTCAATGACGTTGACGCGCTCTTTTGGCGTTGATCTGATCTCGCCCCATAGCTCTTGCATGCGATCCCCGTAGATGCGTGTCGCGCTGGCTACCACCTTAGTTGTATCAATCAGGTGCGCGGCCCCTTTGCTGTGGACATAAACGGTCGCATTGGGTGTATGTTGAATGAGAGAACCAACGGCTCCCGCGTGGTCGAGATGAATATGTGTAGCCAGGATATGGGTGACATCGGCTGGCGTAAAGCCAGCTTCGCTAATGGCGGCAAGTAATGCCTCTAAGGTGCTGCCGGGTCCGGGGTCAATGATGGCAAGTTCGTTGTTTCCCGCTAGCAGATAGGAACCGACAATGCCGGGTTCACTCTGAAATGGCAACGAAATTTGCCATGTGCCAGACGTGAGTTGCGTGGTGGCTGCCAAAGAAAATACTCCTTTTATTAGTGCTGGACGGAAATTTATCTGTCCGCTGTGTGTCTATCCATTTTATTTCCATTACTACGTCTTAATTCCTCCATTTTACGATATTCGGTATGAATGTTGCCATATGCTCGCTAGCAAAAGCACCATGGGGGATACTTGCATCTGAGCAAGGAACATGTTATCGTTGCTTCATAGCGTAACCAGAACAATTTCAATGGCCATGCCAGGAAAACTCCTCCTGGTATATCAAAAATAGTAGGTGAAAACGTGTTTGAACAACCACTAGTCATTCATGCCTATTTGGATGATGCCCGCACCCTTTTTGTCAAGCTCTCTGCACCACATACCCAAGCGGTGCTAGCCGAGGAAATAAGCGTGACCGATCAGACAACAGGCGAGAAATTTCCTGTTGCGGCTGTGAAATTTTACGGCGATGCTGCAAATCCGCAAACTGATCTGCTCGTTGTGACGCTAGCAGAAGTTCCTGATGTGACACATCTGCTGGAAATAGCCCTGCGCAATCACGGCGGCAATATTGTAATTCCGCGCAACGTGCTAAATGAGACCATTTATTACTATGGTGGTGACGATCTTGGTTGCGTCTATAGTGCGGAAGAGACCACGTTTCGTGTCTGGACGCCAACTGCTTCAGATGTTCACCTGTTGCTCTATGGCAGCGAGACAGGACCACTGATAAAACAGGTAGCAATGGAAACCAGCGATGGTGGGACATGGTTTGTGCGCCTTGAGGGCAATCTGGCTAATTGGTATTATCTCTATCTGGTCACGATTCATGGCGTTACCCATGTCGCTGTCGATCCCTATGCGCGTGCGATTGCGGTCAATGCCCACCGTAGCATGGTGATAGACTTGACCGCTACCAATCCTGCTGGCTGGGAACATGACCAGCACCCGTCGCTGGCATCATCTGTTGATGCCATCATTTATGAACTGCATGTGCGTGATTTTTCCATTGCGCAAAACTCTGGCATGCAGCAGAAGGGTTACTATGCCGCCTTTACGGAAGAGGGGACGCGCAGTCCAGAAGGGCTGGCAACGGGCCTCGACCACTTAAAAGAGCTGGGCATTACGCATGTGCAGGTTTTGCCAGTTGAAGAATTTGCCAGCGTCGATGAATATATCTTTGATCAATATAACTGGGGTTATGATCCACGTAATTACAATGTGCCAGAAGGGGCGTATGCTACAACGCCACATGGCATAGCCCGTATTATGCAATATAAACAAATGATCCAAAGTCTGCACAAGGCGGGTATTGGTGCTGTTATGGATGTGGTATATAACCATACCTATGCCATCGTCGATTCGGATTTCGATAAGCTTGTGCCACAATATTACTATCGCACGAATTATGAGGGCTATTATACGAATGGCTCTGGTGTAGGCAATGAAATAGCGTCAGAACGTCCGATGGTCCAGAAATTTATACGCGACTCGCTGATCTATTGGGTGCGGCAGTATCATGTCGATGGTTTCCGTTTTGATTTGATGGCTTTGCTTGGTGTGGAGACGATGCAAAAAGCGGCTGCTGATCTGCACGCCATTAACTCATCACTACTGGTCTATGGCGAACCCTGGACGGGGGGTGGTTCTGCTCTGTCTGGCGACCAACTGCTCACAAAAGGCCGCCAGCGCGGTCTCGACATCGGCGTCTTCAACGATGAAATCCGCGATATCCTAAGTGGGACCGTTTTTAACGCGGGTGCGCAGGGCTTCGCAACAGGAGCGCAAGGACAGGCTGACTCCGTGAGGCGCGTCATCATGGGCAGCATCGACGATTTTGCAGCCACGCCAGGCGAGACGATCAACTACGTAAGCTGCCATGATAATCTGACGCTCTGGGATAAGATTGCGCAGAGCAATGGACAGGATAGCGAGGCTGATCGCATCAAGATGGATGAACTGGCGCATGCTATCATTCTAACCTCGCAAGGAGTGCCGTTCTTGCAAGGCGGCGAGGAGTTCTTGCGCACGAAGCATGGTAATAACAATAGCTACAAAGCGGGCGATTATATCAATCAGTTTGATTGGAGCCGGAAAGCGCAGTATAAGGCTGTGTATGAATATTACGCGCAACTCATTCAACTGCGTCTGAAACATCCCGCGTTTCGTCTGCGTACCGCCGATGAGGTCAGGCAGCATCTCTCGGTGCTGAGTAGTCCCGACAATACGCTCGCTTTTGAATTGCACGAACACGCCAATGGCGATCCCTGGGCCTATATTCTGGTCATTTATAACCCCAACAAACACGAGGTTTCCTTTGCGTTGCCATCGGGTACGTGGACGCTGGTAGGGACGCAAGGCTATGTGGGAGAGGAATCGCTTGGGCAAGTCGAGAGCATTGTGCCCGTCCCCCCTATTGCTTGTATGATTCTGTATCAGGACGATGGACAGCGTAACTGATGTAGAAAAGATAGGCACGCGTAATCGTAAGATTCGTTGATACCCCGTAGGGAGTGGTCCGCCGCGCTTATGCATCAACGATGTCATCAACCATGTCAAAGAGACACGGACATCGTTGTACACGAGCGTGGAACTCTCCCTACAGTTTTTTCGTGTCTTTAATAGGCTTACCGTTTGGTTGTGATCGATTTGGCCTGCGTGAAGAGCAGCAAGTAATCACGCCCGCCCGCTTTTGAGTCCGTGCCCGACATGTTGAAGCCACCAAAGGGTTGCGCCCCAACGAACGCCCCCGTACATTTGCGGTTAAAGTACAGGTTGCCGACATGGAACTCTGCTCTTGCGCGCTCGATACGCTGCTCATCGCGTGAGAAGAGCGCACCAGTCAAACCATACTCGGTGCTGTTGGCAATCTGGAGCGCATCATCAAAGTCTTGTGCTTTGATGATCGCAAGCACTGGCCCAAATATCTCTTCTTGTGCGATGCGTGCATGTGCATTTACATCGCCAATAATAGTTGGCTCGATAAAGTAGCCCGGCTCATGGTGCTTCCCGCCAAGCAAGAGACTGCCCTCGCTCTTGCCAATCTCAATGTACTCGCTGATTTTTTTCTGCGCACTTGCATCAACGACTGGCCCCATGTAGGTTGTGGGCAGTGTCACATCACCCATGGTAAGCTGTTTGGCCTTTGCAACAACCTTTTGTACGACCTGATCGTAGACGGACTCAACGATAATCGCTCTGGAACCTGCTGAACACTTCTGACCCTGGAAACCAAAGGCCGAGGTGACAATGCCTGTGGCAGCAGCATCCAGATCGGCAGTTTCATCTACGACAATCGCGTCTTTGCCGCCCATCTCTAGAATTGTACGCTTAATCCAGATTTGGCCTTTTTGTGGACGGGCGGCCAGTTCGTTAATGCGCAAACCCACATCGCGTGATCCTGTGAAAGCGATGAAGCGTGTCTGCGGACTCTCGACAAGCACGTCACCAATGATTGAGCCAGAACCTGTCAAGAAATTGACGACACCTGCGGGTAGGCCAACCTCTTCTAAAATGTGCATAAACTGAGCTGCAATAGCGGGCGATGTACTGGCTGGCTTTAATACTACTGTGTTGCCTGTCACAAACGACGCGCTTGTCATACCTACCATGATCGCACAAGGAAAATTCCAAGGGGGGATAACCGCGCCAACGCCTAGTGGGATATAGACCAGCTCATTATCTTCGCCCTCGATTTGTACAACTGGCTGCTTTTCTGCCAGACGTAGCATTTCGCGCGCATAAAACTCCATGAAGTCGATGGCTTCTGCCGTGTCGGCATCTGCCTCAACCCAACTCTTGCCGACCTCATAAATCATCCAGGCGTTCATCAAGAAACGTCGCTGACGTAGCAATTCTGCTGCCGCAAAGAGGTAATGTGCTCGCTCTTGGGCCGGCACGCGCTTCCAGGTCTCGAATGCCTGTGCTGCCGCTTGCATGGCCTCTTCGGCTTGCTCAACGCTAGCACGAGCAAAATGGCCAATGATCTGATCGGGTTGTGAGGGATTGAGCGAGGCGAATGTATGCGCGCTCATGATTTTCTTGCCGCCAATAATGAGAGGGTAGGTTTGTCCCAGTTCGCTCTTGACTTGTTGGAGAGCGGCTACCTGTGCCTGTCTGTTTGCCTCATGACTGAAATCAGTGAGGGGGGCATTTATAAAGGGCGTTTGTGCGCGAACGCTTGCGCTATTGACTGTTGTCGTCATGTGCTGAAAACTCCTTAGAAGAAAACACACACCATTGTGTCAACGGCCTGTGCCGTTTCTTATAGTCAATCATTGACTGCCTATAATACTCTTCCTTCTATTGTATCACACCATCGACGAACGTCTGTAGCGCATGGCGTTTGTGCGGGCAAGCTCATCTACTGGGCACATAACATCTGTCTACTGTGCATAACACCCACGTGCTGTCGTGTCATATCCTGTGGGTGTTATGCGCTGAGCGTCTCTAAATGCCCATAATGACGCTAATATAGTTGCGTGTCTCGGTGGGCAAGCAGTTCATCCAGTTGGCAGTTCCGCAGGTGCTAATGGCGTATTGGACCGTGCCGCCGCCGGCATTATATGCTGCCAGTGCTTTCGCATAGTCCCCGCCGTACTGATTGGCATATGAAGCCATCAATCGGGCAGCTCCATTGAGTGCCTGGATGGGATCCCAGGGGTTGATGCCCAGGCCTGCGGCGGTGCTTGGTAGAAATTGAGCGATGCCAACTGCACCCGCAGGTGAGACGGCATTTGGGTTAAAGCTGCTTTCTTGGTTGATCTGGCGCACGAAATAATCGGGTGAGATACCTGCATTGATGGCATCCTGGCGTGCAATCGCGACATACTGGCTCTGTGGCAATGTGATTGGTGCCGGGGCTGCCGGGGCAGCAGGTGAGACGGGCGCACTTTGAGTTACAGGCATCATATGTGCGATGATCCCTAAATTTTGCTGCTGCGCCTTTGCCCACTGTAGCACGCCACTAAAGAGTGGCAAGCCGCCTTGTCCATTGTCTAGCGGAGCCAGCGAGAGCAGCGTCGTCGCCATCACGGCGACAAGTGTGCCGAGCGTGATGGCGATACGTAGCCGCGGGGAGATGCGCCGTGCAGCAGTTGGGGGCCTGAGCGCGGCAGGTTGTTTCTTTGTGCCTGGGATTACAACAATGCGTGTCTTGGTTGTCGTTGGAGTAGACATCGTTGCTTGCAATGCCTGAAGCAGAGATGGCGTTGCAGACAGGTCTTTTAAGGGACCAGAGAACGGGGCGAGTTGTGCTGTTTGTGCCTTTGCCCGCTGAGAGACAGATAACGGTTGTGTCACTCTCTGTAATTGTTCAGTTGTTGTTTGCCCCAGCGGCGTGTAGAGTGGGGCGGTGGTAATGGGCGGCATTGTTGGAACATTATCTTGATTAGATGGCTCCTCTCTCATCGCAGCGAAACGGTCCGGCTGAAACGGGGGAAGAGGGGAAAACTGTGACATAACCTACCTCATTACTCCTAATAATTAATTTTTGCTTTTATGTGTTCAGAGTCTACCTGAATAGACCGATCTCAGTCAAATTTTTGCGCAGAGGGCTGCGAAAATTCACACAAAAGTCCTATAATCTCAACCAAATCTTAACCGTTGAGGAGCATTGAAACGTTTCGATGCGTGTGACATCGCTCGCTCTGTGGTTGCTACAACGATACGCTATTGTGTAAAACCTATCCGTTTACCCCAATAATTCTTTTTGCATGATCGCTGTTGCGATGGAGCCGTCGGCGTTACTATAGCTATACAATGCCAGCACGCCCTCCTGGTCTCCGCCCTTAAAGCTGGATGTGTAGGTTAGGGTGGTCGAAAACGCGCTGGTTCCGTTGCCATTCGTTCCGGTTGCGCTAGCCTGTCCGATATTGGTGTAGAGATGGTCAAGGATGATGGCTGTGCCAATTTTGCCCTCGAAGGTATTGCCCTGGCCTGTGATTGTGAGAGGGCTACTCAGCACATCATTGGCGGGAGGGGCACTGATCTTTAAGCCATCGGAGGTGACTGTTGTGACAATCCAGATGCCACCATTGGCATTATTTTCCAGACGACTCATCGTCACATGAATGACTCCGCCGCCTGGGTTAGAACTTTTGACATCAACCTGCGCATCGACATCCTGTTTTCCACCGCCGCTTATGAGGTTGGTGGTCGCGCTGCTGGACCATTGAAGCAGATTTGTTGCTAGGGCCTGTGCCACCTGCGTTGCGCTTAATTTCCAGGGATCACGTCCCTGATTCACCTGCTGCTGATCGCCCTCAGCCTGGTAGCGCGTCAAGTCGGGATAGATACCGGGGAAGGCGATGGGCACGAGTGTACCCGCTCCGTCCGACCACTTGAACTCGCGGAAGAGGTCTTGCGTCAAGGCGGCATTTGATTTTCCCGTATTGATACTCGAATTGAGATCGACTTCGGCGGTCATGACTGTATTATAGGCACTAATGGTAGCATTGCCCTTGTAGAGACCCTGTACTTTGAAAATCTGTGTTGGGCTTGCATTGGTAATCTGGTCATAGACATGGACATCAAGCGTGCTGGCGGTTCCCTGGTAACGCACCGTGACAAGGGCTTGCAGGCGTGGAATACCCATGAGTGTTGCGCATGTCACGCTTTCCACCTGGCTAACGCTGGGTTGTGTTGGCACAATGGGGTCCCAGTAGGCGGGCTGACTGATAGCGGTTGGACAGGACTGGATGCCCAACTGTACTTGTGGTGTGCCAGTTGAACTGCTGGTGAGCGTCGCACTTGTCGTGGGTGACGCGACCGCTATGGCTGTACTGGTCTTGCTGCCTGTGCTGCCACCGCTCGTGTTACATGCCGTCAGCAGACAGAGGAGCGCAAGTGAGAGCAGTGCCACAAGATTGTTTGACCGCGTGGTAGAGCTTGAGCTTTGAGCAGATCGGAAAAACGCTAATAAATGATCATATCGATCTTGTTTCATGCCATCCCCCCGTTATTCTGTGCGGAAGAAGTTTTCAACCTCGCGGATAGTAGATGTGCGGTGTGCAGGTGGAAGTGCATCTAGCACCAGTTTTCCGTAGCCTTTGCTGTATAGACGTGTGTCGAGAATGGCCATGACGCCCCTGTCTTCATGGCTGCGCAAGAGGCGTCCAATGCCTTGCTTGAGACGCAACACGGCCTGTGGTAGGACGTAGATGCCAAACCAGTTCTCGCCCGCCGCTTTCATTTGTGCCACACGAGCTTCGTGAACGGGGTCATCGGGTGGGTCGAATGGTAGTTTGTCGATTACCACGAGCGAGAGTGCGTCACCGGCAATATCGACCCCTTCCCAGAAACTTTTGAGGCCAAAGAGTACGGCTCCCTCCTCTGCACGGAAGCGTCGTGTTAGTTCCATGCGCGTCATATCGCCCTGTTTAAGCAATGGATAGGTCAGATGTGGGGCCATGAGTTCATAGGCGCGCTCTAGCATGCGTTTACTGGAGAAAAGTAGGAAGGCGCGCCCGCGTGAGAGCTTGACTAAGCGATACATCTCGCGTGCGATAGCTTTCATATAGTCATCAGAACCCGTACCAAAGGTAGGTGGAGGCAGATCGCGTGGCAGATAGAGCAGGGCATTGCGCTCGTAGTCGAAGGTGAGCGGCAAGATGCGCTCTAATACGTCATCGCGTTCGGCCTGGTCGAGACCGATGCGACGGCGATAGTAGGCAAAGTTTGGCCCCTTCTCTTCTGGGTGAGTAGTGCTGGGTCCAATCGTAGCGAGTGTCGCAGAGGTGCAAACTACATTAGATTTCTCAAAGAGGCGCTCCTTGAGAAACGTGGTCACATCGAGTGGAGCAGCGGAGACTTGCAGATGGAAACCGCGCTGTCCAGCTGTCTGGGTGCGCTCGACATAGTAGACATAGTGTTGTGGGTCGGTGACCGAGAAGACAGCGCGCACGCCCTCAGCCAGGTTTTGGATGCGCTTGAGTAATTTATCATAGAGTTGATCGTCCTTTTCGGTCAGGTCTTTGGGGCGTTGCTTGCGCATCGAGTCTGCCACGTCGCTCAGCGCACTAGCTAGATGCAGGCCCTCTTGCAATGGCTCCTCCAGGTTGATGCGCCCTTTATAGCCAGGGTCCGCGACCTCGCTCAGGCGTTGCCAGGTCTGGAAGGCGGAGCGTTCAGCCTCTGCTTGCAGGCTCATCTGGCTGTGCGTCTTTAACATACGTTGTGCCAAGAGCAGCTGAATCTGCATAGGGCCGATAGTGGTTGTAAACGAGCGTGTGGCCTCTTCTTCCAGATGGTGGGCCTCGTCAATCACGATAATATCGCGCTCGGGCAGCAGAAAGCCACCGATAGCGGCATCCAGCAGAAGCAGGGTATGATTAACGACAATGACTTGGGCTTTCGTGGCATTTGCTCGCATCTGACGTACATAACACTCACCGAAGAAACTGCACTTGCTCCACGCACATTGATCGCTATCGGTAGCGACGCGCCCGCGAATATCGCTGGGAAGCTGAAAGCCGAGCGTCTCAAAATCGCCACTAAATGTGCTGTCTGGGTTGTTGATGATCTCTAGTAGGTGTCTAAACTCAGTATTTTTTGTGTAAAACTGCATACCGACGCGCTCAGCCTCTACGCGATCCAGGCAGACATAGTTATTGACACCTTTGACTAGCGCGGCCTCGAAATGCTTGATGTTGCGCTGCACGAACGGGATATCTTTGTAAAAAAGCTGTTCCTGAAGAGCCTTATTGGCTGTACTGACGATAGCAACCTTACCAGAACGCACGATAGGCACAAGATAGGCTAGGCTGTTATGCGTTGGAATCATAGACCGACCAGCCAGATAGAGGTGGCTTGCTGCTTCGACCTGGATGCATCTGACAGGACGAGAATCTACCTCACGAACAGCAACCACATAGCGAAATTTGTTGCGATCAGCACTGTAATTGCGTAGCTGCTCTTTGTGTGCCATCATTTTACGTGGCAAGTGAAAAACCTGCTGGTCTGTTGTGAATGCAATTGTCCATTTGGGGCCACAATCTTTTTCCCCTATTTGCACGCGCCCCTGCCGTAACGAGGAACGAAAGCCGAGCGAACATACCAGTTCATATACGTCTTGTGCGAGTTGTTGACTTGTCGTGGTAAACTCAGCCGCTCCATGAGAATTGACTGTACCATCAGTGTCTAAAAGACCAGCAAGGAGAGCGCGGCGTTGTTGTTCAGATGCACGTAAATACAATAGAGGAATATGCTTGTTACGATATACGCCAAGTGTGCGAAGGCGACCTGTCATGCCAGCTTGCCATCGGCTGACTGCCTTACCATTTTCGTCATCAACGGCATAGAGATATGGATGGCTCTGTAATGATCGAACTGTATAACCGTCCTTTTCGAGCGCGGTGATGAGTTCAGGGTCTGCTATCGTGATCTGATTATGATGGGAAGTACCGTCGCCAAGCCAGATGCCGAGGAAATATGGTTTGATTGGCAGGATTACCTCTGGGAGTACAAGTGGCCCAGCAACCGGAATAGCGTGGTTTGCACGTCTTTGAGTACCAACCGTTAGTGTGGCAGCCATTTGTTCTGTAGTGACAAGTGTATATGCACGACCATCCCGCCGTTGTTCGCTCAAGTCTGTGGCAAGGCATTCCCTAACGGCTGTTAGTAATGTTTGCTTTGAGTCGTGTGCAGGGCGTTCTTTGAGACTCGTAGAAGTCATTGTAACTGCTGCCTGGTACACACTCCAGCGGTGTTCACCGATGAGGGTGGTAGTTTCATCGACAGAAAGATAGGCATTTTTGCGGTCAGCGCATGTGTAGGATACCCACTCGTGTTCGGCATCAGCGACAATAGATGAACCATCGGAGAACACAACCTCATAACATGTATGATTATGCATTATGTCAAATGCGACACTGACACGTGTAGGATATCCTTGCTCATCAAATACAAAATCACCAGTCCTGAGATCGCCGATACGCTTCCATCCGTTTGGGGTAGGAATGGGGGTATCCACATCAAGAGCTTTGCCTGTCCCTGTGCCAGCCTCTATGATGGCGGGTACGCCCTCGGTCAATGCGCGTGCTACCAGTATGGCCATCTCGGTTTGCGCGGGTCGTTCTTCGTAGCCATCTAGCTTTTGCGAGAGGACACCCCCCTGTCCCAGGTCTTTCACGATCTGCGCCTGCAACGCTCCTTTAATCGCTTCCGTAGGGACCGATGTATCATGTTTATCTGTCGTAGGGACCGATGTATCATGTTTATCTGTCGTAGGGACCACAGTATCGTCCTTTTCAAGCGAGAGCGGAGGCATATCTTGTCCTGTGGCCGCAGTATCATTACTATTGGTTGGGGTACGTGAGGGCGATACCTCTACTTTGGTGATGGCGGGTGGTTGCGATGAGATTGCCTCGACCCTCGGACGTGGTGAGGCAGCAACGATGGGCGGGTGTGGTGTGTTGGTAGGTGGCTGTGAAGGGGATGTGTTGACAGGTAAGTGTAGAAGTGCCCTCAGATAGGCGTTTGCGAAGGCTTGCATATGTGGGAAACGTTCGTCTGCATTGTAGGAGAGTGCCTTTATGATGACATGTTCAATATCTGTTGAAAGCGTAGCATTGAATGTGCGCAGCGCGGGGAGGGGTGTGGTTTGCTGTTCTAATAACAGGTCACGTGTGCTTGCCTGATAAGGACGCCGCCCACACAACCATTCGTAGGACATGGCGGCCAAAGCATATTGATCGCTGGCGGTAGTAGGTTGGCCGCGTAGATGTTCAGGAGCCATATAGGGGATGGCAGAGGTCTCATCATCGAGTGGTAGCCCCAATTGTGGTGATGAGAGTGAGAAATCGGTGAGCAGATACTCTGCGCGTGTTCCGGCCAGGATGACAGCGGGGTGCAGGTTATTGTGTAGTATGTTGCGGACATGGGCAGATTGGAGTGCATCGGCAATTGAGGCAAAGATCTGTCTCACGATCTCAGGCGCGTTGGGTTGCATTGCATAAGCTACGCTTAGTGGTTCACCTTGCACATGCTCCATCACGAGATAGCCATGTTCCTCATGAATGCCGACATCCTTGATAGGCACAATCGCACGATGGGAAAGCTTTTTGAGTGAGGTTGCGCGTGCAATGAATGCTGCCTGTGCCTCTGATGGCAGTGGTTGTTGAAAGAGCTTAATCAGCAGTGGCTTTTTGCGCGATGGCTTGTCCGGTGTACTCAGATAATACGTGCTGGTGGGGCCGGTGCGCACTATCTGCTGCACGGGATAAGGTCCTATCTGCTGAAGCTCTACTTGTGTCATGCCCTTTCATCTCTCTCTGTTGACTGGTGAAACATAGGAACGTTTGTTTGTATTTGTATGTGCAGTATAGCACGTTTGCCAAGCTATGCAAAAGAGCATGGGCTACTTTCCTTTTTCGATTTCTGGTATGGGTAGCACTGGTAGGTGGGCGCGTTTGTAGACCATCATGGTGCGTTTGCATTCAATCACGATTGTGCCATGCTGGTTGAAACCGAGCGTTTTGACATGTACAATGCCGCGTTGTGGATGCGAGCGCGATTCGCGTTTGTTCAGTACCTCGCTGCGGGCATAGAGCGTGTCACCATTGTAGACAGGAGCCGGCAGACGAATCTCTTCCCAGCCGAGATTGATGGCATTTTGCGAGAGGTCTGCAACGGAAAGGCCCGTGACCAGGGCCAGCGTAAAGGTCGAATCGACGAGTGGCTGTTTGAACTCTGTCTGTGCAGCATAGACACTGTCGAAGTGAATGGGATTAGGGTTGACGGTTAGCAGCGTAAACCAGATATTATCGGTTTCGGTAATTGTGCGACCGAGTGGGTGTTGGTAGATATCGCCCACTTCAAAATCCTCGAAACAGCGACCGGTCCAACCTTGTTTGAGTGCCATTGTGTGTGTCCTCCTATACCGACTTAATATGAGCGCGGCAAGTCTAGTACATGCTGCGCAATATAGGCGAGAATGAGATTTGTTGAAATCGGTGCAACCTGATAGAGGCGCGTCTCGCGAAATTTGCGTTCAATATCGTACTCGGCGGCGAAGCCAAATCCACCATGCGTTTGCAATGCCACGTTAGCAGCCTCCCATGCGGCATCAGCGGCGAGCAGCTTTGCCATATTCGCTTCTGCTCCACACTGCTCGCCGCGATCAAAGAGTTCGGCGGCCCGATAGCGCATCAGGTCTGCGGCTTGCAGGTGGATATATGCTTGTGCGAGTGGAAACTGGATACCTTGATTTTGTCCAATGGGGCGTCCAAAGACGACACGTTGGCGCGCATAAGCCTGTGTGCGTTCCACAAACCAGTAGCCATCGCCGACAGATTCGGCAGCGATCAGGATGCGCTCGGCATTGAGGCTATCGAGCAGATAGCGAAAGCCTTTGCCCTCTTCGCCAATCAGGTTGGCGGCTGGCACAGGCAGGTTATCAAAAAAAACTTCAGCGGTATGATGGTTAATCATCGTGCGAATCGGTTTGATCGTGAGGCCGTTGCCAACAGCGGTGCGCAGGTCGAGCAGAAGCAGCGAGAGGCCGTCTGTGCGTTTTTTGACCTGATCGAGTGGTGTCGTGCGCGCGAGCAAAAGCATCAGATCGGAGTATTGGACGCGCGATGTCCAGATTTTCTGCCCGTTTACGATGTATTCGTTGCCCTGCCGATGAGCCGTTGTGCGAATGCTGCTGGTATCGGAACCTGCATCGGGTTCGGTGATGCCGAAGGCTTGTAAGCGTAAGTTACCAGTGGCGATATCAGGTAGGTAGTGCTGCTTTTGCTCGTCGGAACCGTGCCGCAGCAGTGTTCCCATGATATACATTTGTGCATGGCACACGGCTGCGTTGCCACCGGAGCGGTTGATTTCCTCCAAAATAATCGATGCTTCGCGGATGCCCAGGCCAGAGCCGCCGTAGTTTTCAGGCAACAGTGTTGCCAGATAACCAGCCTCGGTCATGGCCTGCACAAATGTATCGGGATAGGCCTGTTGTTCATCTAGTGCGCGCCAGTAGGCGTTACCAAAGCGTTCGCACAAACGGCGAACGCCAAACCGTATCTCTGCGTCGAGTTCTTGCATTGTGGCCCTCTTAAAAATGGTGAAGTAGTTCTATGAACGCACACAGGTGGTGCGTCTATTGTCGCAATCAACTCTCTGAGGGAAAGCATAGCAGGAACAGCGCACGATAACAAGACGAAGCAGTGGTTTTCTTTTTGATATGAATGTGTTTTTGTCTGATAAGAGGTTGCTATAGCCGTCTTTATTGGTAGGGTGTGATGGAGGATACTGTCTTATCTTGGTCCTATATCCTGCAATGAAGGAGCAGCTATGTTGCAGACTGTGCGTTTCAAAGAACTGTTTGCATGGCTTTGTTTGCCTACAGCACGAGAACGTTGTAATTATCTGGAAACCCACCTCGAGTTGTTGGGGGATGAGTTTGAGCAATTGTTGGCCCTGTTGAGCATTCAATACTATGATGATCCCTGTGAGCAACGCCATTTGTATGAGCATCGCAGCTTGCTGGCAGAGGCGCGAGCGCGTGGTGGCACGGCACTGGCGATCCGTGAAGCCTATATCAATGTCTACGGAGGGCTGCTCTTTGCTTTGCCGGAGTGGTTGCTTGATCTGGAAGTATATCTACAGACATTTGCGTCCCTGCGACCGACAGAACGGATGTACACGCTCGCCAAACTGCGTCTATACGATGCTATTGAGCATGTGCATCCCGAACAGGCTTTTGCACCAGAAATTTTGGCAGAACTGCACTATCATCTCGGCTCGATGTTTGCCCATAAGGAACACCGTATGTCAGCGTATAGTGTTGCACAGATTGTTACGCACTATGAGGCTGCACTAGAAATTTACACGTATGAACGTTATCCTATGCAGTATGTCAAAGTGCATCTTGCATTTGGTAATGCCTATCGCTGTGCGCGGCGTGGCGTGTGCCAACCTTAGGAAACGCGTTAGTTGAATGCATTAAAAGCAGAAAAACCCGTATGGACCGATTAATCGTGTCCATACGGGTTTTTCTGTATCTAATACGGTTGGGTTAAGCTGTTGCTCCTCCAATGGCTATCGGTAGCTTGCGCCATCGTAGGCGATGAACTCGCTTCTATCCGGGGGGATATAGTGGCATAACAGGCAGTGAGTACTGCTGAGCATGTACCTTCTGTTTTCTATTTCTTGACAAGGGCATACTGTATATTGTATATTAGTGTACAGGATACACTAAGTTGAGTGAGATATACCCCTCATAAGTATAATCGATACCAACAGATTTGTCGAGGTAAAACAGATGGTGATAGGCAGATGACGAAAGAGAAACAAGAAGTACAAAAGATCGATAGAGCCACAGATGAGCAGAGTGGGCAACCAACAGCACTCCAAACGTATCAATATGACGCCAGTAAATATGAGCGTCCCTCGGTAACAGTCGATGTTATTATGATGAGTCTGCGCCAGCGCGATTTGCAAGTTTTGTTAGTAAAACGCCGTTTGCCACCTTACGAGAGTATGTGGGCAATTCCGGGCGGTTTCATTAATATGGATGAGTCATTGGAGACGGCAGCAAAACGTGAGCTTCTGGAAGAGACCAATGTACATGATGTGTATTTAGAGCAGCTCTATACATTTGGAGATCCGGGGCGTGATCCACGCACACGTGTGGTTACTGTGGTGTATTTTGCTTTGTTGGATTCTGAACGTTTGCAGGTGCGAGCGGCAGATGATGCGGTTGATGTGGGCTGGTTTTCGGTGTATGCTTTACCTCCCCTGGCCTTTGACCATGAAACGATTCTCAATTATGCTTTGAATCGTCTCCGTGGCAAACTCGATTACACCAGAATTGCTTTTAATCTGTTACCGGAACAATTTACTCTGCGTGAATTACAACGTGTCTATGAAATTATTCTGAATCGTGATCTAGATAAGCGTAACTTTCGTAAGAAGATTCTCTCGACAGGTATTTTAGAGGACACGGGCGTAAAAAAAATGGAGGGTACACATCGCCCTGCTCGTCTCTATCGTTTTAATCCTACAGCAGACAACAAGTTGTAATCGATTGAGAGGTGATCTGATGACACAGGAGATAGTTGCGCAGTTTATGCAGCAGGCTAGCTCATTTTTTCAGACGTTGCTCGCTTGGAAGGCGCAACTGGCTACAATTGTCTGGGATGATCTGCGCGAAGATGCCCTACACGAGCATGTTGCGTTGTTTTGTGTCGATATGATTAACGGCTTTTGCCATGAGGGCGCGCTGGCGAGTCCGCGTGTGCAGGGTATTATTCCTGCTGTCGTCGCCTCCTTTGAAGAAGCGTATGCGGTTGGTGTGCGTAACTTTGTGTTGCCGCAAGATTGTCATACGCCCGATGCGGCTGAGTTTGCCTCGTTTCCGCCTCATTGCCAGTGTGGCACACCTGAAGCTGAGACTATTCCAGAATTGCAGGCATTGCCTTTTGCTCGTCTCTATACCGTTATGCCGAAAAACTCGCTCAATGCTTTTCATGGCACGGGTCTGGCAACATGGCAAGCGGTGCATCCCGAGCTGCGTGTTGCGGTTATTGTTGGCGACTGTACTGACCTATGTGTTTCCCAACTGGCTCTACACCTGAAATTGTATGCCAACGCGCATGATCGTGCGTTGCGCGTGATTGTGCCAGAGAATGCCGTCCAGACCTACGATCTGTCTGTTGAGGCGGCGCAGCCTCTTGGCGTGCAACCTCATAGTGGTGATGTGCTGCATCTGCTCTCACTCTATCACATGCACCTCAACGGCATCGAGGTTGTGCGCGCAATCATTCCACAATAAATTGCTGCCTACAGGCGGGCTGTGCAATACGAGATTTGCGAAGGTGTCAGACCGATATAATCAACACGTGTGCCAACGGGTGTTTTCAGCAGATTGCCCTCACTAGGCAATGGGAGGTCGCGATAAGGGTCCCACAGAGCAGGCAATGGCTGTGCTTCTTGAGCGCGTTCCTCTGGTATATGCGCGGGATAGAGACGGCGTATACAGACACCAATGGGGTAGCCTGGGAAATGGAGAATCTCGTGCCGCCAAACGATGCGTGCGTTTGAGGGCGAGGTTTCCTCATCGCTCTCGGCTGAGGTCGAGCTGAGCAGGCGTGCGAACTGATAGGCCTCTTGTGGACTCAATGTCACGCGCTCCAAGTAGCGACTACGTGGGTTGATGGTTGCCATGACTTGGCTGCTATGGTGCAGGAAGCGGCGTAGCCAGAGGGTGGGTTGTGTGATATATGAGCCCCATTCGTGGGCGACAATTGTCTCACCACGTCGCTCGTGGCGGCTATACCAAACCTGGAAAATCGTATCGTTCTCTTTAAACTCACAACGACACGCCTCCCATGATGGATAACCACGTCGCTGAATCTCGTGACGCACGTATTGGCCAAGCGTGGTGAGTGCGCTCGCTGTCGCACCGATGGCGACGGCGGTGAGGAGAATGGCTCCGCGTGTTGTGGCTGTTGCCTTCATGAATATGGAACCTCCAGCAAATCAAGTAGTTCGTAGAGAGAATGAACGAGCGGGCAGTCAATATCTCGCTCATTAAAGCGGTGGGCACGGTCCAGCAAGACGGGAACCATGCCCACTGCACGTGCGCCCAGCACATCGTGGATGTAGGAATCGCCGATATGTAAGGTGTAGTCAGCAACTGCGTTCGTGCGCTGTAAGGCCTGCTCGTACAGTGCGGGTGATGGCTTGGCCTGGCGTGTCACAGCTGAAATCAGGACACTATCGAAATAGTGTGTCAGGTGCAGATTGCGCAGAATGGGAGCGAGCGAGATGCCCCAATCAGAGATCACGCCGAGCGTATAGCCACGTGAATGCAGGGCTTCGAGGGTTGGTAAGACATCCTCGTAGGTTGCCCAGGCGGTATGGCGCTCAAACTCTTCTGTAATTGTGGCTGCAAGCTGATAGAGGCGCGGCTCATCGTGTTCTTCGACAAAGGGCCGTAGCAGGTTCATATAATAGCCAACCCAGAATTCCGCAATAGCCTGTTCATTGGCCCAGATGTGGCGATTCTGGCGCGCTTGACGCAGAAAGTAGTCCTCGGCTTCCCCCATGCGCGCCTTGACCTCATCCAGGTGAATGTGCAAACCGAGTTGCTGGCAGACATGCTGGCAGATTTCTGGGGTGGATCGTGCTGGGCGCAGCAACGTAAAGCCTGCATCGAAAAAAACGGTGCGTATGGATTGCGGTTGCTCCAGGGGCATTATCACCTCGCTTCAACCTTAATATCTTCAAACAGGCTTTGCAATTTGTCGGCCTGATCGACGGTAATCAGGTTGTCAATAAACTCATCAATATCGCCGTTCATCACGCCCGGCAGATTGTGGCGTGTCAGGCCAATGCGGTGATCGGTCACACGGTCCTGCGGGAAATTGTAGGTGCGAATCTTCTCGCTGCGGTCGCCTGTTTGTACCTGTGAGCGGCGTGACTTGCGCAACTCTTCCTGGCGTTTCGCTTCTTCCATGTCCCACAGACGCGCTTTCAGCACGGTCATAGCCTTGAGTTTATTTTTCAGTTGCGATTTCTCATCCTGACAGGTGACTACGAGGCCTGTTGGTAGATGGGTGATACGCACGGCTGAGTCGGTGGTATTGACACTCTGACCGCCATGACCAGTTGAGCGGTAGACATCGACGCGAAGATCGCTCTCTTTGATCTCAATATTGATATCGTCGTCGGCCTCTGGCAAAACAATCACTTTTGCGGTTGATGTGTGGATGCGACCGTTGGCTTCGGTGACGGGAACGCGCTGGACACGATGCGTGCCGCCTTCGTATTTCATGCGGCTATAAGCACCTTTGCCCTTGACGACAAAGGTGATATCTTTGATGCCACCTTGACCCGTTTCGTTGGAGTCGAGTACCTCAATTCTCCAACGGCGCGTATCGGCGTAGCGCATGTACATACGGAAGAGTTCGCCTGCGAACAGGGCAGCCTCATCTCCTCCTGCACCAGCCTGTACGGTCACAATAGCGTTTTTCTCATCCATGATATCTTTTGGCAGTAGCAACACCTGCACTGCGTCAAGCAGTTGTTCGTGTTGTTTTTTCAGACGTTCCTGCTCTTCAAAAGCCATTTCGCGCATTTCCGGTTCTTCAGTCTCAATAAGTTCTTGCGCTTCTGCGATCTGCTTTTCTGTATCGAGCAGCTCATAATATTTTTGCGCGACCTCTTCTAATTCTGAGCGTTCGCGTCCATAGCGTTGCAGGAGTGCGATATCTTCAAGTATTTCCGGTTGGGCCATCAGTGCTGTCAGTTCGTCATAGCGTTTCGCCAGGTTGGCGAGCTTATCCATTAGGTTCATGTGATCTCTATTCCTCTCGTCTCACACTTTCACATAGTGGAGCGAATGCAATGGTGCAATAGGCTGTAGCGTAGTGGGCTTCTCGTTTATAGAAGTTAGTGGAGGGCAAAGAAGGGCTTCGCTACCCCGCTGCAAGCAGGTAGCGTTCGCTGGTGATGCGACGCACCGAAAATTGAGCTGTCTGCCGTCTATAGCCATGTTTCATATATCTTGTAGTATACCATAACGTGTCGGGCCATGAAAGATATTCCGCTAGGCCTTGATAGGCGGCTGTAGCATCCCGGCCTCGTTCTGACGAACTGGAATATGGGCCAGTGGCAGACAGATAGTTGTGATTGTTCCTTGCTCTGGCTCGCTGCTGAGTGTGAGCGTGCCACCGTGGACGGCGACGATGTTGCGCGCAATCGATAGCCCAAGTCCATTCCCGCCTGCCGCACGCGAACGTGCTTTGTCTACGCGATAGAAGCGTTCGCCCAGGTAGGGCAGATGCTCAGCAGAGATACCAATGCCTGTATCGCGTATGGTAATACATGCCTGTTTCTCTCGTATAGTTGTACTGACGAAAACGCTCCCACCTGGCTGATTGTATTTGACGGCATTGTCTAATACAATCATTACGGCTTGCTCTAAGAGAGCGGAGTCGCCAATAATGTAAGATTCTGCGCTTTGCTCTTGTGTCACTGTGATACCCACTTTGTTAGCAAAAGCAGTGATACGCCGAATTCCTCCCTGCGCAATCTCATTCAGATCGATGATTTCTTGCTCACTATGTTGCTCTGTTGAGTCCAGGCGTGCCAGCGTAAGCATACTGCTGACTAGCGTTGCCATATGCTCGGTTTCTGTGATGATATTCTCTAATAGGTCTGCATCCTCGTTGGAGAGGTTGCGGCGTCCTAAAAGGAGAACCTCGGCATCGGCGCGCATGAGCGTTAGAGGCGTGCGCAATTCATGTGAGGCATCGGCGATAAAACGCTGCTGTCGTTGAAAGGCTCGATGGGCTGGCTCCAGCGCGCGACTGGCAAGGAAGAGGCCACCGAGACCCGCACCTAGTAAAAGCAGACAGCCTAGTGTGATAATCAAGGTGAGCAAGGTTTGCAGGGTGGTTGTTTGCGCTTGTACAGACTCGCCCACTTGCAGAATGAGGGTGCGTGTGCTATTGGTTGGGTCTTGAAAGGCAACGGCGTAGCGATAGAGCGTGCCTACGGTAGAACCTGCATCGACGATATCATAAGTACCTGGATTATATATATCAGAGGTGCTGGTTTGCTGGGCTACCTGCTCGGCCAGTGTTGGCGCGAGGAAAGCCGCGGGCAATGTGCTGGCATTATAGCCGCTTAGCAGCGTGCCATTCGTAGTAAAACAAGCTCCCAAAATGACGGGACCAAAACCTTGTCTGTGGTCAAATGATGTTGGTTGAGGCTGGTTCTGATTCTGATCGGGTGATTGTTGTGGTAGAGCAGGTGTACTGCTTGATGTAGAACAGAGAGAAGAGAGCGTAGATTGTGTTTGCCCAAAGCGAATGCGCGCTCGTGCCTCGATACTCAGGTCTCTTTGGATAGGGGAGAAGAGCAATTGTTGTGCGCCAAAATAGAAAACTATGCAAAAGATGACAAAGGCCGCGCCTAATAGGCCGCTATACCAGAGTGTGAGACTGGTGCGCAGACCACGGAAAATGGCCGCATCGTCCGTGGGACGGCGTTTGCTGCGCCAGGGAAACTTCTCAGCAAGCCTCTTTGGTAGTAACGTCAGTGTTCTGTTCATCGCTGTATCCCTTTATGACGCCTCTATCTTATAGCCAATGCCGCGCACGGTCTTAATCAATGCGCGTGTGAAACCGTGATCGATCTTATCGCGTAGATAGTGAATGTAGATATCAACTACGTTTGAGAGAGCCTCCATGTCGTAACGCCAAACTGCGTCAATGATTTGTGTGCGCGTGAGAGCCTGACCGGGGTGGCGCATCATAAATTCGAGGAGTGCGAACTCTTTCGCGGTCAAGTCAATAATTTGACCGGCGCGACGCACTTCGTGGCGTGTCATATCAAGCACGAGGTCCGCGATATGAATCTGGCTATTGGTGTCAAAGCCGCGTTCGCGTCGTCGCAGCAAGGCATTGACCCGCGCAACCAATTCCGCCATCGCGAAAGGTTTGGTGAGGTAGTCGTCGGCTCCCACATTTAAGCCCGTCACACGGTCTTCCACAGAACCACGTGCCGTGAGCATCAGCACGGGTGTCACCACACCATCGGCGCGCATCTGGCGACAGATCGCCATGCCATCCATCTTGGGTAGCATCACATCTAAAATGACGATGTCATATGTTCCGCTGGCGGCCAGTTCATAACCTGTTGCGCCTTCATGGGCCAGGTCAACCGAGTGACGCTCTTCTACCAGGACCCTGCGTACCAGATACGCTAAATGCTGTTCATCTTCAACAATCAGAATGTGCATAGTTATCCCCCAACATTGTGAGCATACTATAAGCCTTCTTATAAATCTAGTCTCAAATTATTGAAATTCTATTGGAAAACGGTGAGAACTTTCTCATTTTTCTCCAATATGTTTTTTATCCTTCACCTGTAGCATGATGAATATCAAGAGATGATCTTGCAGAGCAAGAGAGCGCATGTTCTTGCGTGGTTATTCCACGCTTCTCATAAGATGCTTTTCATTAGAGAAGAGCGAAAATGTTTGCTTAAAGCGATTGGAAAGGACAGAGATGTTGGTGATAGATGCACCTCAAGTTCCCGATGCGGCATCGGAGCATGAGACCCACAAGGCGTTTCGTTCCCCAAAACAAAGCTTATTCCAGCAGATCGTGCGTTTTGGTATTGTAGGTGGAATCAATACGGTGGTTGATCTGCTTGTCTTGAATGGTCTGCTCTTTCTGTTCCCGACGAATAGTATCTGGTTTCTGGTTCTTTATACCATATTGGCGTATAGTATTGGTGCTGTGAACAGCTTTATACTAAATAAGTACTGGACATTTGAGCGCAAGCGGAAGACAAATCGACGCGAGCTGGCCCGTTTTGCTGTCACGACGCTGTGTGGTATCGGCTGGAATGCTGCTTGTATTTGGTTTGCTGCGCATATTGCCCATCCAGCTTTTCTGAACGCGGTTGCCTGGACCAATCTCTCAAAAATTGCTGCGATTGCGAGTGCCGCGTTTTTGTCTTACCTGGGTATGCGCCTCTGGGTGTTTGTCAAACCTGTAGCACGGGAGAAAAGATATGCTGCGTGAAGTGGAGACTCATTCGATAGACCCGGATCATGAGAATAGTCTAGCTACCGATGCGAAGTTAGCTCGCATCGAGCCACAACGAGTGCTTGGTGATGGCACGAACACATCGCTTGGGCAGCGCATACCCCTTACCACGCACAGTTTGTCGGTTGTCTTACCGGCCTATAACGAAGTGCAGATTATCGCCACAACTATTGCAGATGTGCGCACTACGTTACAAACCTGGGGTCTCGATTTTGAGATTGTTGTTGTGGATGATGGGAGTGTTGACGGTACGGGTGAACTCGTGGCTGCGATTGCGGCGACAATGCCGCAGGTGCGTTTGCTAAGCCATCCCGCCAATCAAGGTTATGGAGCGGCATTGGTCAGTGGTTTCGCAGCGGCCAACAAAGAACTCACCTTCTTTATGGATTCCGATGGACAATTTACAATTGACAACTTGGAGACCTTTTTCTCATACATTGACGATTATGACGCGGTGATTGGCTATCGTGTAGACCGACAAGACACGTGGATGCGCAAACTCAACGCCTGGGGTTGGAAAATGTTGGTGCGTCTGGTCTTTGCCGTCTATGTGCGCGATATCGACTGCGCTTTCAAGTTGCTGCGCACCGATTTTCTGCATGAGCATCCCCTGGAAACACGCGGGGCCATGCTCAATGCCGAACTGCTCTACAAATTACGGCGCGCGCATTGCACCTATAAAGAGATTGGTGTGCGGCATCTGCCACGCCGCACAGGGCGTGCAACAGGGGCAAAATTTTCCGTTATCCTGCGCGCATTTCGCGAATTGTTTACCTATGCACAAAAATGGCAGCGAGAAGAAAAACAACAAGAGACAATGCAATAATACAGATAGTAATTAATGAAGAAAGGCTTATGTGATGATTGATAGTATTACGGGGGGGACGCAGGCCTTGCCGGAGCGTCCCATGGCGAAGCCAGAGGCGGCTCCAGCGAGTCGACCCTGGCACTGGCTCGCCCTGGCAGGCATTACGCTCATTTCCTGTTTCATGAACTTTTATCAATTGGGGCAGGGCGGTTTTGGCAATCTCTATTACGCATCAGCAGTCAAAAGTATGGGGATGAACCTGCATAACTTCTTCTTTGTCGCGTTCGATCCTGCTGGCTTTGTGACAATTGACAAGCCGCCACTGGGTTTCTGGTTACAGGTCATCAGCAGCAAAATCTTCGGTTTCACGGCCTTTAGCGTCTTTTTTCCACAGGCATTGGCCGGTGTCCTCGCGGTTTTACTCCTCTATCAACTGGTGCAGAAGCGTTTCGGTGTTGTCGCAGGCTTGCTGGCGGCTCTGGCTCTGGCCGTAAGTCCGATCAGTGTGGTCACAAACCGCAATAATACAATTGATAGCACGCTGGCTTTGACGATGCTGATTGGAGCATGGGCGGTGTTGCGCTCAGTGGAAACGGGCAAATTGCGCTGGCTACTGGTGTGTGCCCTGACCGTTGGCCTTGGCTTTAATATCAAGATGTTAGAGGCTTATCTGGTTGTGCCTGCATTTGCCGTCTTCTACCTGTTCGCAGCTCCCAAATCATTCAAAACACGTATTCTGCATCTCTTGCTGGCTGGCGTGGTGATGGTAGCCTTCACTTTCGCCTGGATGCTTGCTGTAGACCTCACGCCAGCTACGTTGCGACCCTATGTCGACTCAACGCAGAACAACTCTGAAATCAGCCTCGCCTTCGGCTATAACGGTGTGACGCGCCTGCTTGGCAACTTTGGCGGCTTTGGGCGTGCGCGTGCAGGGGCAACAACCTCTAGCACAGGTGGAGCGTTACCGTCGTTCCCAGGTGGCGCACCTGGTACGGGTGCTGGGGCGCCTTCACAGGGCTTTGGTGGTGCAGGTGGTCCTTTTGGTGAGTTTGCTAGAGAGTTCCGTCGTGAGTTCGCGGGCGGCGGTGGTGCAGGTGGGCAATTTGGCACAGGTACTGCTGGTATTACACGTCTCTTTACAAGCACATTGGGTGAGCAGATTGGCTGGATTTTGCCGCTAGCCCTCTTGGGAATGCTGGCTCTGGCCTGGCAACGTCGTCCACGCTTCCAGAACTTCCAGGAAGATCGCCAGCAACAGTCTCTGCTGCTCTGGGGCGTCTGGCTGCTGACGATGTTCATCTTCTTCAGTGTCGCGGGTTTCTTTCATCCCTACTACATGACGACAATGGCTCCCGCGGTGAGCGCGCTCTTTGGTATTGGTGTGGTCATCATGTGGCGCGATTATCGCAATCCAGGCTGGCGCGGTTGGCTACTGCCCATTGCTTTTGTCGCGACGGCTGCTGAGCAGATGTCCTTGCTGAGCCGCTATCCCTCCTGGTCTTCATGGCTGACACCCTTAATCGCTGTCAGTATCGGTGTGGCAATTGTGCTGGCTTTGGTGCGCTTCTTGCCGCGCCTGCCGATGGCACGCAATGCGCTGGTTACGCTGGTGAGCGTCGGTACGTTGGTTCTGCTCGTGGCTCCCAGCATCTGGGGTGGTGTAGTCGTGGTATCCGGCACAGCGCAGAACTTACCGCAAGCTGGTGTCACACAAGATCGTGGCTTTGGTGGTGGCGCGGGCGGAGGCAACACGACGAATACCGCGCTGATCAGCTACCTGGAGAGCCATCAGGGCAATGCAACCTACCTGGTCGCGGTCTCTAACTCGAATACGGCGGCCCCGATTATCCTCGCGACCGGCAAGCCCGTGATGTCGATGGGCGGTTTCTCTGGTAGTAACCCCATCTTGACAGTTAGCGATCTGGCCTCGCTTGTCGCTAAGGGAACCGTGCGCTACTTCCTGATCGGCGGTGGCGGTGTTCCTGGGGGGGGTAGCGGTTCGCAGAGTGTGACTTCGTGGGTGACACAGAACTGCACGGCAGTGCCGAGCAGCGCGTGGCAATCATCCTCTAGCACGAGTACGAGCAACACGGGCGGCTTTGGTGGCTTTGGTGGTCGCGACGGCGGTGCTGGTACGCTCTACTACTGTGGAACAACGAAATAAGGAGAAACGAGAAAAGAAGCGTTCAGGTCAGTAAATGGCTTGGATGCTTCTTTTGTCGGAAGAAAGCAGACATGACGCCCACAAGGCATGCTTGTGGGCGTCATGCTCATCCTCTCTATGAAGATTGACAGAGCACTACGCCCATTCGATGTTGGTCCCCAGGATAGGATGGGCTTAGTCTGTCCAGACCCAGTCGCGCACTTCGGGCATGTCTTCCAGATGGGCGCGCACGTAGGATTTGTGGCGCATAATCATCTCGTTGCACTCGGCGATCAACGGTGCGGTCAGTTCACGCACGCGCGTAGCGCGGCGCATGGCCTCGATGCAGAGATGATAGCGGCTCATACCGTTGAGGACAACCATGTCGAAAGGTGTGGTCGTTGTGCCCTCTTCGTTGAAGCCTCGCACGTGGAAACGGGGCGTGTTGGTGCGCCCATGAATAACCTGGTGAATGGCACGCGGATAGCTGTGGAAGGCGAACACGACGGGCTGCTCCTCCGTGAAGTGACTCACAAAGGCCGCTTCATCCATACCATGTGGATGCAGAAAATGCGGATAGAGCGTCATCAGGTCCACGACATTGACAACACGCACTTTGAGTTCTGGGATGTGTTTGCGTAGCCACCATGCCGCGGCGATTGTCTCTAACGTAGGAATGTCGCCTGCGCAGGCCAGCACAACATCCGGCTCAACATGGTCATCGTTGCTGGCCCAATGCCATGTTGAGATGCCACGTGTGCAGTGTTCGATAGCTTCTGGCATGCTGAGCCATTGGAGCTGGGGCTGTTTGTCGATCACGATCAGGTTGACATAGTTGCGGCTGCGGAAGCAGTGATCCGCGACTGAGAGCAGGCAGTTGGCATCGGGTGGCATGTAGATGCGGGCAACTGTGCCTTTCTTGGACAGTACGGTATCAATCAGCCCTGGTCCCTGGTGGCTAAAGCCGTTGTGATCGTTACGCCAACACGTCGAGGTGAGCAGGACATTGAGCGAAGAAATCGGTTTGCGCCAGGGCAACTTCACGCCCTCTTCCTGCCATTTTGTGTGCTGAATCGTCATTGAGGCGGAGACCATTGCAAAGGCTTCATAGGTGGCAAACAGGCCGTGTCGTCCAGTGAGTAGATAGCCTTCCAGCCAGCCCTGACAGAGATGCTCGCTCAAGACCTCCATGACGCGCCCATCGGGTGAGAGGTGATCGTCGATATCGATGCGTGGCTCTATCCACGTGCGGTTCTCGACGCTAAAAACATTGCCTAGGCGGTTCGAGTTCGTTTCGTCGGGACAGAAGAGGCGGAAGTTGCGTGCATTGGCGTTACGTGTGAAGATGTCGCGCATCATCTTGCCCAACTGCCGTGTAGACTCGTGCTGTTCGGTTGCAGGCTTCTCGACAGGAATGGCATAATCGGTCAAGGGTGGAAGGTCGAGGTCAACGAGTAGTTTGCCGCCGTTGGCATGTGGGTTGGCTCCCATGCGGCGATTGCCCTGTGGGGCAAGGGCAGCGAGTTCTGGCACTAAATGGCCCTGCTCGTCAAACAGTTCTTCTGGCTTATAGCTGCGCATCCATGCTTCGAGGATATGCATATGTTCCGCGTTGGCTCTGACATCGGCGACGGGAACCTGGTGAGCGCGGAACGTGCCCTCGATGGGCAGGCCGTCAACGATCTTTGGCCCTGTCCAGCCTTTGGGCGTGCGCATGACAATTACAGGCCAGGGTGGGCAGGTGACTTGCCCGCTGCGGCGCGCCTCGTCTTGATAGCCACGAATCTTGGCATAGCAGGTGTCGAGCAGGCGTGCAAAGTCCAGGTGCATCTGCTGCGGATCGTTGCCCGCAATAAAATGAACCTCGTAGCCGTGACCGGAGAGAAGACGCTGAATGGCAGCGTCGCTGGCGCGTCCTAGCACCGTTGGGCCAGAGATTTTGTACTCATTGAGATGCAGGATGGGTAAAACCGCTCCATCACGTGCGGGATTGAGGAATTGAATGCTCTTCCACGCGCCTTCAAGTGGTGCAGTTTCGGCCTCGCCATCGCCAACGACTGCCGCAACGAGCAGGTCGGGATTATCAAAGGCCGCTCCAAAGGCGTGTGAGAGGACATAGCCGAGTTCGCCGCCCTCGTGAATCGAGCCGGGTGTGGGCACACTGACATGGCTTGGCACGCCGCCGGGCGTCGAGAACTGGCGGAAGAGGAGGTTCATGCCCTCGACATCTTGCGTGATTGCTGGATAAATCTCTGTATAGGTTCCTTCGAGATAGACATTCGCGATGAGGGCTGGACCCCCGTGTCCCGGCCCTGCCAGATAAATTGTATCGACATCATTGTCTTGAATGAGGCGGTTCAAATGAGCATAGATAAAACTCAGGCCGGGGGATGTGCCCCAGTGGCCTAGCAAACGTGGCTTGATGTGTTCGGGGCGTAACGCTTCTCTGAGAAGTGGGTTGTTCTGTAGGTAAATCTGACCAATCGTCAGGTAGTTGGCTGCATTCCAGTAGCGGTGTATCAGGTCCAAACGAGCCTGGTCTAAATGTGGCATAACGAAATTATCCTCCAAAACGTCCATGCAGCAATCTCGGTGTTGACAATCAACAGGTGTCTTGCTTCGCGACACCCACCTGTAGTGTATCACTTCGCGTTCTGGAATGGCAGAAAACATTTGGTTTAGTTTTTTTCTGTGATGACTTTGTAATAATGTACCTTTTTGTGGCCCGGGCCGCGCTTGCTAACGAAATTGGGATAGCGTGTTAAGAAGCGATAAGAGACCTGTAATTGACATGGCGAACACGCATGTGCTACAGTGCAGGCGATACGATTGCGTAAATAATCTTGACGATTGGACAATGAAGATGGAAGGTATTAAAAATTATCTGATGGACATGGATGGCGTGATCTTGCGTGGAACCACGCTCATTCCAGGCGCAACGGACTTTGTACAAAAATTGCGCTCACAGGGCATTCCTTTTCTCGTTGTTACCAATAACTCGGAGTATACGCCACGCGATTTGCAGATGCGTCTGCACTATATGGGCCTGGAAGTAAGCCCAGAAGAGATTTTCACCTCCGCGCTGGCGACTGCACAATTTCTACACTCACAGCAAGAACATGGGCGTGCCTATGCTATTGGCGAGTCTGGCCTGACGACAGCTCTGCACGATATCGGCTATGTGCTGACCGACCAAGACCCCGAATACGTGGTGATTGGTGAGACCACTACCTATAGCTTTCAACGCATCACCCGCGCCATTCGCTTTATCAACGCTGGTGCGCGTTTCATTGCCACTAACCCCGATGTGATGGGACCAGGAGAGGGCGGCATCGTGCCCGCGACTGGTGCAGTGGCGGCCCTGATTAGCGCGGCAACTGGTATCAAGCCCTATTTCGTTGGTAAACCTAACCCACTGATGATGCGTACCGCTCTGCGCACACTCAACGCGCATTCCGAAGACTCCGTGATGATCGGTGATCGCATGGATACGGATATTATCGCGGGCACTGAAAGCGGTCTGCGCACTATTCTTGTGTTGACGGGTGTGACCTCACGTGAGCAAGTCAATCGTTTTCCCTATCGCCCCACGTGGATTCGTGAATCTATCGCGCATATTGAAATTTGAGAGGCGTATACAAGCAAGTGATGCAGAAGACTCCCCATATTGTTGTAGTGGGCGGCGGAATCAGCGGATTGGCGGCGGCTTATCGGCTTATGCAGGGCAACGATGGTATGCAAGCACAGGTGACGTTGCTTGAAGCGGACACGCGCCTGGGTGGGAAGATTCGCACTGATATGTTTGCGGGTTTGCCCGTGGACGCTGGTCCCGATGCTTTTCTTGCTCGTGTGCCCTGGGCTGTCGCTTTATGCCGCCAGCTCGGTCTGGAGAAAGACCTGATTGCTCCCGCTGAAAGCAAAACATGGTTTTGGACACGCAGACGTTTGCGCCGCCTGCCTGATGATCTGGTGATGGGTATTCCCACCAGTCCGTTTTCGATTGCACGGACAGGCATCCTCTCACTGTCTGGTATGCTGCGTGCTGGGCTTGATCTCGTCTTGCCTGCACAGTTGTTGGGGTCGGATCCAACAGTAGCGCAGGTAATCGGGACACGTCTGGGTCGCGAGGTCGTTGAACGCCTCGTTGAACCATTAATCGGCGGTATTTTCGCTGGGCGTGCCGACCATCTCAGCCTTGCTGCGACCGCTCCGCATCTGGCGCAAGCCGCGAAAAAACAGCGCAGCCTGATTTTGAGTCTGCGCGCTCAGCAGCGTGAGCAGGCGCAAAAACCGAAGAAGCCTGCTCCTGACACGCCCGCTTTTTATGGGTTGCCTGGTGGGCTTGGCATGCTTGTCCAACGTCTCGCTAAAGTTCTTCAGGAACGGGCGGTGACTGTGCGGCTGGGAGCGCAGGTTGAAGGTCTCACGCGACTTGCAGATGGACGTTATCAGCTCGTGTGTAGCGATCAGACATCGCTTTGCGCAGACGGTGTGATTCTGGCAACGCCTGCCTGGGCCACAGCAACACTGATGCAATCCCTTGCTCCCGCAACGGCGGAAGAGCTTGCTGCGATTACATATTCCTCGGCGATTGTTGTCACACTTGGCTACAAGCCATCTGCTCTTGCGATGCCACTCAACGGCGTTGGTTTTCTGGCCCCGCGTATTGATAGGCGTCTGCTCACCGCCTGTACCTGGGCAACCAGCAAATGGCCCCATTTGAGCAGCTCTGGCCTCGTTATCTTCCGCTGCTCGGTTGGACGGCTTGGCGATGAGCGCGGCTTACAACTCAGTGATGAGGAGCTGGTGCAGCGCGTTCACGGTGAACTGGAAGAGGCTCTTCGTGTGCGCTCCCAGCCTGTCGAGATACGGGTGAGCCGCTGGGTGCGCACGTTCCCACAGTATGATAGCGGGCATCAGGAGCGTGTGAAACGCATTGAAACAAGGTTGGCATCGTTGCCGGGTCTGGCATTGGCGGGAGCAGCCTATCATGGTATCGGTGTACCTGCCTGTATTCACGACGGCGAACAGGCCGCACAGCGTTTATTGCACCTGTTCTCTACTCCTTAAGTAGTGTCGGTGAGAACTATCTCATACCCTCGTTGACAATGGTTAGCACATAATTGACCATTTGTTCCGTCGAGATACTATTTTCTTCACGACTCCATTGTGAGGCTACCCCGAAAATGGCCCAACTGATGACCTGCGCCGTTATCTCTGCTGGAACATGCCGTCCCGCGTTTGGTATGGCCTGTTTTAGTTTGCTCAAGAGCAGGGTATACAATTCTTGCTGCACGGCGCGATCTAGCATTGGCTCAAATTGATTGTTGGTTGAGTTTGAATGGCATTGGTGGCTATGAATCTCGGTAAGAAAGTCGAAGACGCTCTGAATTAAGGTGTGCAGCGTGTTTGTGTTCCAGTACAATGTATTGGGAAGCGTGTTGGTCACATTCAGTTGAAACTGTTCCCGTGTGATCGAATCCATCAGGGCATACTTATCTTCAAAGTGAGCATAGAAGGTTGCGCGGTTAACTGTTGCGCGTTCTGTGATATTTTGAATGGTCATAGAGGAAAAGCCCTTCTCCTCAAGAAGTTCCATAAAAGCCTGTTGGAGTAGTTGACGTGTGCGGCGCACACGTGGGTCAACGCCCTTTACAGAAATTGCCATGTGATGCTCTTTCTAGACAAAAATGTGTTTTTGTTGTTTAACCAACAAAAAAGCCTGCTTGTTTATTGAACTTAGCACTACTATACAGTAGTATTATAAACGACAGATGTTGATTAAGCAACATCCGATAGAAACCATTCATCTAGAGGAGAGAAACAATGAATATCGCGCTTTGGGTTGTGCAAGCTCTACTTGCTATTATGTTTATCCTGGCGGGTTTCCCAAAAACTTTTCAACCATTGGATACGGTCGCCAAGCGATTGGCGTGGGTGAAAGATTTCCCTTCCGCATTTACGCGCTTTATCGGCGTTAGTGAATTGCTGGGCGCAATCGGACTCATTCTTCCGGCTTTGACGCACGTTCTGCCCTGGCTCACAGGTGTCGCCGCTATTGGATTGGCGATAGTCATGGTGAGCGCAGTCATTTTCCACCTCATGCGCAAGGAATACTCCAGTATTGGTTTTAGTCTTGTGCTGTTCCTGCTCTCCCTTTTTGTTGTCTACGGTCGTTTTGTGATAGTGCCGCTGGCATAGTGCAAAAAACATCGGCAGAGAGAGACAGAGAGACTCGCCCACTTGTATCTCTCTCTGCTTCCTGTTATTCTTTGAGTAGTTGCGCAACGTGTTTATCATGTTAGACATGTTGCTCTGTGAGCGATTATAACACCTCGCTCATGGAGTCTTTCTAGTCAAGGAGAACAGAAGATGGATTTGCTGCGCGAGGCTGCCCCGTTCCTGGTTGGCATGGTCATCCCACCGCTATTTATGCTCATGCTCAGGCCGGAGTGGAAGGGACGCTATAAGTTTCTGGCAACCTTTGTCCCTGCATTAATGATTGGCATCATCACCAGCGCTATCGCGGGCGAACTGATGGCTGGTATGCCAGATGCATTGATTGCTGTGATGATTGATACCTCTCTCGTCTACACGGGGTCGCAAGTGGCGTATCGCCTGATCTGGCAACCCATGTTGGGCATGCGTTTCCAGCAGAAAACAGGACTCCAGGCTGAGGTCAAGCGCGTACAGGAATAATACGCATCAATCTTGGCGATCAAGTGCGCAAGGCTATTGAAGCAATTAAAGGGGCCAATGCCGGAAGATTTCCCGTCAGCGGCCTCGATTTGCAACATGGTGGAAGAGCGACGCCGGGCTACGAAGAAACGGCAGATGGTTTTCTCCTGAAGGCCTCTGTTGCCGGTGGGCGATGTGGCATAATAGATGGGGAAGCCAGCAGGCTCATCTCATGCGATAGTAACAATGATGAACTATGCCACGAAGGAGCGTTAATGTTATGCGTACACGTGCTGCCGTCATTTATAAAATGGATGCGCCCGCGCCTTATGCCGGGTCGCGTCCGCTTGTGATCGAAGAACTGGAAATTGAGGCTCCGCAAGCGGGCGAGGTGCTTGTCGAACTGGTTGGGGCAGGACTCTGCCACTCTGACCTTTCAACGGTCAACGGCACAATTCCACGTCGCATGCCGATGATTCTCGGTCACGAGGCCAGCGGAATCGTGCGCGAAGTGGGCGCGGGCGTAAAGGATTTCCAGCCAGATGACCACGTGGTATTCTCCTTTGTGCCAACTTGTGGACACTGCCTCTCGTGCGCGACTGGTCGGCCCGCGCTGTGCGAGAATGGTTCAAAAGCCAATCTTGCCGGTACGCTATTGAGCGGGGGCGTGCGTTTTCGCCGTGCGGACAGCCAGCCTGTCTATCACTATCTGGGCGTCTCGGCCTTCGCGCAATATACGGTTGTCGCGCAGGAGTCGCTGGTTAAGATCGAAAAGAATGTGCCGTTAGATAAGGCTGCGCTTTTTGGCTGTGCGCTGATCACTGGCGTTGGTGCTGTTATTAACACGGCGAAAGTCATGCCAGGCGAGTCGGTCGTTATTTTTGGCTTGGGCGGCGTGGGTCTGAGTGCGCTGATGGGCGCGCGACTGGTGGGTGCATCGCCGATCATCGCCGTAGATATCCTGCCCGCGAAGTTTGAACTGGCAAAGCGTCTGGGGGCGGACTACACGATTGCCGCCAGCGAGGGCGATCCGGTTGCGGCTATCCGCGATCTGACGGGCGGCGGCACAAACTATGCCTTTGAAGCAGTGGGTAATGCAAACGTGCTAAGTCAGGCATATCGAGCCACGCGCACGGGCGGCAAGACTATCAGCATCGGCATTACCAACCCGAAACAAGAGGTTTCTATCCAGGCTATTTCGCTTGTGGCCCAGGAAAAAACGCTCCAGGGTTCATTTATGGGGTCCGCTGTACCTCGCCGCGATATCCCCCGTCTTATTCAGTTATATATGAATGGCAGGTTGCCGGCTGATGAACTGCTTAGTCCTTCAGTCACGCTGGAAGAGATCAATACAGGTTTCGACCGTCTGGCCGAGGGGAGCGCGATTCGCCAGCTCGTCAATTTCTCATAGCTGTTTGAGCATGGTCTCACTTTGCTGTACGAAGAAGCCCACGCATAACATGGTCAGCCAACATCGCGGTGAATGTTTCGTCCAGGGGCAGGTGTCCTACAAGGAGCCAATAGTAGATTGGCTTGTAGAGGGCATCCATTTGTATTGTAACAGTAAACGGATGATGAAAGTAAATCACTGTGTCTGCGACAAATTTACGCGTCATGATAATCGGGGGTTCTCTGGGAGGACTAACGGCTGCGCTTGCTCTGCGTGATATTGGATGTGTTGTAACGGTTTATGAACGTGCCAGCCAGCCTTTGATCGGTCAAGGTGCTGGTATTGTTTTAAACCCGGCGACCGTCCGCTATATCACTGAAAATACAGTTCTGCCCCTCGATCAGATCAGCGTGGCAACACACGCTGTACGTTATCTGGACCAGAACAATGCTATTGTAGATGAGTTGCCCTTTCCTTACCGACTAGGTTCCTACAATGCGCTTTATCAAGCTCTGTTACAGTGCTTTGGTACTGATCACTATCACCTGGGCGAGACCGTCATCGGGTTTGAGCAGGATGGTGATCGCGTGCATGTACGGCTTGCGAGCGGTCGCACTGAGCAGTGTGATCTGTTAGTATGTGCAGATGGCATCCGTTCTGCTAGCCGAAAATACCTGCTTCCGGCAACTTCTCTTGACTATGCAGGATACATTGCATGGCGTGGAACGCTCGAAGAATCGACATTAAGCGCACACACGCTGTCTCTAATAGAGAATGCTATTACCTATCATATTATGCCTGACAGTCACATCTTGATCTACCCGATTCCTGCCGTTGATAGTACGGCAACTTCGGTGCATGCTTCTCTCAACTGGTTGTGGTATCGGAATATCTCTGAAAAGGCAGCACTAGAACGCTTGATGACCGATAAATCGGGCGTGGTGCGCTCTATCTCAATCTCGCCGGGGGATGTAGACGAGCAGCATATTGCAACGCTACGGCGGGATGCTGCTTCGCTTCTGCCAACCGTGCTGGCTGAGATCGTACAGCGAACTCCTCAACCGTTTCTGCAAGCCATTGTTGATTGTGCAGTCCCAGGCATGGCTTTTGGGCGTGTATGTCTCATGGGGGATGCTGCGTTTGTTGCGCGTCCTCATGTGGCAGCTGGAACCGCGAAGGCTGCTGCGGATGCCTGGAAGCTCGCTGAAGCGATTAGGCAAGCTGATGGTGAGGTCGTGAGTGCGCTGAAGCATTGGGAAAGCGACCAGTTAGAGCTAGGTGGGTCAGTCGTAACACGGGCACGCGCTGTTGGGAAACGCCTACAATTTGAGGGAACGTGGCGGGTTGGTGAGCCATTGGCCTTTGGACTCTATACCGTTGGTGATAGTTTAATGCTCTGAGTGTCAACTTGAGCCAGCTAATAGTTTTGCAAAGACTATTTTTCTACAGGGAGGTGAGCGATGTATATTAAAACACTGCAACATAGTGGTCTGGTTGTGCGGGACCTGGAAAAGTCTCGTTGGTTTTATGGTACGGTACTCGGCATGCAAGAGGTTCCACGTCCAGCTAATTTTACATTTAGCGGAGCATGGTTTCAGGGTGGTGATAGCCAGTTGCATCTGATTCTGGAGCGTGACACTACTGCTCCTGCTGGTTTTGTAGATGCAGGTCCAGCGAAACATACCGGTTTAGCAACTCATCTGGCTTTTGAAGTGCATGATCTTGCCGCTGTAAAGTCCCGTCTTGAACAGCATGGGATTGCCATTTTGGGTGGCCCTATGTTACGTGGCGATGGCATTGAGCAGATGTATTTTCAAGACCCAGATGGCTACTTACTCGAATGCTTCCAGTGGATTGGTGCAGAAACACAACAACAGGCCGTAGAGCGCGCTGCAATTCATGAGTAGTTGGTCTGGCTACTGCCGGATCATCATTTGGAACAGGTAAATTTCTCAAAGATGAAGGAGTGATGCTATGTCTTTACAGATCGATGATGTGATCTTGCCAGGTAATCAGAAGGCTTTTACTGTTGGAACAAGCACGCCAGCAGCAAGCCTCAGCGACTTACATCCCGTTTTTCAGGCTTTGCTGGATAAGCCCGTTACCGCTTCCGTTGCAACCATCAATGCTGATGGGCTTCCTCAACTGACGCCTAACTGGTGTAATCATGATGGAACCTATCTCTATTTGAATTCGGTCAAAGGTCGCTTGAAAGATCGCAATCTACGTGCGCGTCCTCATGTCACCATCATGCTGGTGAATCCAGAGAATCCGTATCATTGGATGACTATTTATGGCACTGTAGAACAGATCATTGACGAGGATGATCCACAGCAGGGCCATCTAGCGACCGAAAGTATTGACGCGCTTGCCCAGAAATATTTGAACACGACACCTTATCCGTTGCGTGATCCAAACGGTGAACTGCGAGTGCGCTATACTGTGAAGCCCATGCGCATTATTACTTTTGGGGCAAAAGAGTCATAGGCGCATAGCAAAAGCCCTGGTGGAGTGGACAAGAATGCTTGACAGGTTCGTTTGGAGTAGTGTACCATTGCCATATGAATAACGAGCTTGGTCATCATTGCCCATATAAACACATCGCGCATGTGTACGCCGCATAAGCCTGGCACATTTGCTTATGCGGCGGAAAGTGGTGCCGATGTCTGAACGCTTTGCGCGTCATCGTGCTATCGAAACATGTTATCAGTATGTTCGCTAGCGGTTGTTGTTGCTGGCTTTCTCTTAGTCCATCCATCGAAATGCCCTCCTAGGAATCAGACTGTTTGCGTGTCGT
>VFSW01000156.1_pt1 | contig 89189 bp, 84 predicted proteins | sample 5358111 | NCBI WGS metagenome assembly VFSW01 (sample SAMN11554181, study PRJNA540505) | mine drainage metagenome | isolation source: sediment from site ElyBrook_90M | place: USA: Ely Copper Mine, Vershire, VT | collected 2017
TTCGTCGAGCAGGTTGGGGCCGTAGCGCATGGGGCTCATTTAAGCAGGTTGCGGCGGGAATGACGGCAGGCAACGCCAATGATTCCTGTGCACACCGTTAGAACCTCGCAAACGCCCGATAATGCTGCCGATATTACAAATTTTGTCATTCCGGCCGAGCATTGCGCAAGCAATGCCAGGGGAAGGAAACCGAGGTGTTGAAATCTGCGCAGCGGCGATTCCAGGGTCCCCTTCCCTCACCGCGCACCCTTCGAGGCTCGCTTCGCTCGCACCTCAGGGTGACGCCGATCCTTTCCGGGACACGCAAATTGCTTGTTGTCTGGGCGACCGGTCCGGAATTCCGCTGACGCAACGGCAAGGCCGCGCGCGGCGACAGCGCCACGTTCGGCTTCACGGTGCCGGCGATCTGGGATTGCGGCGGTCCCCCGGCAAACGGGGGAACGCCGATGCCGGCCCGAAATGTCCGGCGCTAGAAGCTGCTCAAGCTGCCCAGGGCAACGGTTTTGCCGCCGCGTGATATCACCGCCGACGTCACCGTTCCCGTCGCAAGCAGCGGCTTCATCGCCTCGATGTTGGCCAGCTTGGCGCCGTTGATCTCCAGCAGGTAATCGCCCGGCCGCAGCCCCAGCGCCGCCGCCGGCGAACCTTCCGCCACGCTGCCGATGAACACACCGCCGGAAACGCCACTGGTCTTGGCTTCGGCGGCGGTCAGATCGCGCGCCGAAATGCCGAAGGACGGTTTCGCGGCGGCCACGGTCGGTGTCTCCACCGTTGCCGGTTTCGGCGCGGCTGCCAGTTCCGCGGCATGGCCGATGATCGGATTGGTCAGGGTGAGCCTCGCCGGCACGACCTGCCCGCCGCGGAAGATTTTGAGGTCGAAGGTGGCGGATGGCTTGTCGCTCAGCTCCGCCATGACGATGCGCTTGAAGTTCACCGCCGCCACCGGACCGTATTCGAACGGAATCGGCTTGCCGTTCGCTTCGAAAATGATGTCGTCCGTGAGAAGGCCCGCCGCCGCCGCAGGGCTGCCGGGATCGGTGCCGTCGACCAGCACACCGGTCTGCTGCGTCCAACCCAGCCGCGCATATTCAAGCGCCATCGGCTGCAAGGCGTCGCTGGTGAAGACTCGGAAATGCAAGCCGCTGTCCGGATAATACTTCGAAGCCGGACCGTAGTTCGCCGCCTGCAGCGTCGCAAAGGCGTCGGCCAGCTTCACCGCCACCGCATGGTCGGAGGCCTGCAGCGCGTAGCCGCTTTCGTCGGAATAGAAGAAGCCGACATAATTGGACATGGCGAAAATGCCCGCGATCCTGTCGGCGGGGATCCAGGCGTCGTGATCCTGGGTGACGTCGACGCCCTTGGTAGTGGTGGCGGTGTGATCCTCGCCGAACAATCCGCCGTCATGGAGGACGGTATCTTCCTGGCGCTGTTCGGTGACGGTGCGGCTTTCATGGAAGCGCACGCCGCTGCGATCCGCCATCAGCTTCTGGATGTGGAAGCCGTCGCCGCTGCTGTAGAAGGTCTCAAGATCGTTGCAGACCTTGACCGCGTCGTCCACCGAGGCCATCGGCTTGGGCTGATAATAGTCGTTCGCCGGATAGACATCGGTCGAGCGATGAGCCTGATAGACATCGGCACAACCCACGCACAGCAAAGCCGCCAACAAAACCGCGCCCGTCCCGCCGTACAATCTCGAAATACGCATGATTCAACCCCCGTTGTATCTGTTTCAGGAGATGTCGAACGCTCCTCCGCCAGGGCGCAATTTTAGCACGGAGCAATGGAGGCCTTGCGGGGCGTTCGGTCGCGGCATCTGCGGCGACCGGCGCGAAAACACGCCCGCCGACTGAAGCTGTTCTAAACTGACGGGGAAAAACGCGGCGCAGCTTCGCCGATCCGACGTCCGGCGACGGCGCGCAGACATGCGCGCCGGTCATACCTTCCGTGCACGGAATGACAGTGCGAACGCGCCCGTCTTATTTCGGTGCGCTGAGCAGTTCCTTCACCGCGCCGCTGGCCTTGGCGAAATCCATCTTGCCGGCGAAGCGCTCCTTGAGCACCGCCATCACCTTGCCCATGTCCTTCATCGCGCTCGCGCCGGTCTCGGCGATCACCGCGGCGATCGCCGCCTTGGCTTCGGCCTCGTCCATCTGCCGGGGCATGAATTCACGGATCACCGCGATCTCGTCGCGCTCGGCCGCCGCCAGCTCCGGGCGGCCACCCTTCTCGTACAGCGCGATGGAATCCTCGCGGCTTTTGATCATCTTGGCGAAGAGACCGAGAATGTCGTCGTCGGAAATCCCCTCGCGGCTGTCTTCGGTGCGGTTGGCGATGTCGCGATCCTTGAGCGCGGCCTGCATCAGCCGCAGGCAGCCCAGACGCTTCTGCTCCCGGGCCTTCATCGCCTCCTTGACGGCGTTGTTGAGCTGATCGCGCAAAGCCATGTCGAATCTCCAATGCGGGAAAAGGCCAATCTAGGCCACCGCCTGCCGTTCTCAAAGCCCAAGAAAATCAACGCAAAATAGGCGGTTGACCGGCGGCTTCGCGCTGCCTATTTTCCGGCAAATTCGAGGCCCCCATGACCGACGCCCTTTCCCTCGCCGCCGCAAAGCCGGCGGACACGTTTTCGCGCGCCGCCCTGGTGCTGGCCGACGGAACCACTTTCGAAGGCCACGGCTTCGGCGCCGCGACGCAGGCGGTGGGCGAAGTCTGCTTCAACACGGCGATGACCGGCTATCAGGAAATCCTCAGCGATCCTTCCTATGCCGGGCAGATCGTCTGCTTCACCTTCCCGCATATCGGCATCGTCGGCGCCAATGACGAGGACATCGAGACCCTGACGCCGCATGTGCGCGGGGTGATCGTGCGGGCGGATGCGCGCATCCCCTCCAATTACCGCGCTTTGCTGACGCTCGACGCCTGGCTGAAGCGCCACAACATCCCCGGCATCGCCGGGCTGGACACCCGCGCCCTGACCAACCGCATCCGCGAGCAGGGCATGCCGCACGGCGTCATCGCGCACGCCAAGTCGGACAAGTTCGACGTCGCGGCGCTGACCAAGGCGGCGCGGGAATTCCCCGGACTGGTCGGCCTCGACCTCGCCAAAGAGGTGACGTCTGGCCAGACCAGCAAATGGCGCGAGACGCCCTGGGTGTGGAATCAGGGCTACGGCGAGCAGACGGAGCCGAGCTTCCGCGCGGTGGTGATCGATTACGGCGTCAAGCGGAACATCCTGCGCATCCTGGCGGGGATGGGCGCCGACATCACCGTGGTGCCGGCGACCGCGACCTTCGAAGAGGTGATGGTGCACCAGCCGCACGGCGTGGTGCTGTCGAACGGTCCGGGCGATCCGGCGGCGACGGGCACATATGCCATCCCGACCATCAAGGCGCTGGTGGAGTCGGACGTGCCGGTGTTCGGCATCTGTCTCGGCCATCAGATGCTGGGACTGGCGCTGGGCGGCACCACCAAGAAGATGGCGCAGGGCCATCACGGCGCCAACCATCCGGTGAAGGACCTGGAGACCGGCAAGGTCGAGATCGTGTCGATGAACCACGGCTTCACGGTGGACGGCGACACGCTGCCCGGGAGCGTGAAGCAGACCCATGTCTCGCTGTTCGACGGCAGCAATTGCGGCCTGCGGCTGGAAGACAAGCCGGTGTTCTCGGTGCAGTACCACCCCGAGGCGTCACCCGGGCCGATGGATTCGCACTATCTGTTCACGCGGTTTGCGGAGGCGGCGAAGGCGCGGGTGTAAGCTTGACCGCTTCCCAAACGTCAGCGCGTTTGGGAAGCCTCAATGAGGATTGCGCCGTGGCCGCCTGCCGAACATGGTGGCCAACGGCGTGAGACGGATGCCGGCCGGGCACCGAACGCCATCTCCCGCTTGCTCTTACAAAGTCGGGCAGTTGGAATCGCTCTGATGATCTTCCGCGAGATGGCGACACGCGACGTCCGCGACGGTGGTATCGGAATCATGGACTTCCAAAATGCCGTCGGGGTGGACGCCTCTGCCGCTCACCGCAGCCTCGCGGAACAGGACATCGGCTTTGTCGTTTTCGCCGCGCTGGCGATAGGAATCCGCCATGTTGAACTGCGCGATCGAATTGTCCGGGCTGTTGCTGTAATCGGCGGAAAACTCCGCATAGGCCTGCTGATAGTGCCCCTCGGAAAATTCCTGATATCCGGAGCCTCCGATCGCGCAGCCCGATATGGCCAAGCCCAGGATCAGGACTGCGGAAATCTTTGCGCCTTTTCCATTGACGAGACCGGCGTGTTTGCCGGGCGCGAATATGCCTTTCATGCTGATAATTCTTGTCATACCGATGCCTCTCGATGAACGCCCGGTAAAGAAAGCCGGAGCAAATTTAAGCGTATCCTGCAGAGTAGCAGCGGCGACAGCGTCGGAATCTACCCACGGCCGAAACCTGGATGTCCTGGCCCGCGAATGCGGGCCGTGACAGTTTTTTGCGTGATTGCGAAAATTATTCCCGTAGTCGCCAGGGCGGGTTGCGACGGTTGTCGCCGGCATAATACAGGCACAGCTTCACGCCGGCGGGATCGGTCAGCCAGGCTTCGCGCCACAGCCAGCGCTGATCGGCGGGATCGGAGTCGAAAGCGATGTCTTGTGCTTTCAGCGTGGAGACGCGCTCGTCAAGATTTTCGCATTCGAAATAGACATGCGGGCCGTTGGCCGCGCCCTGCACGTCGCCGGTCAATTCCAGCGACAAGGTGGCGTCGCCGTCGGGCAACTCGAAACGGGCATAGTGATCGTTCCTGACGATCAGCTTGAGGCCGAGCGTCTGATAGAACGCAACGGACCGATCGAGATCGAGCGCAGGCACGGTGACCTGATTGAGGCGCATCAGCGCTTGAGTTCGATCACGTCGAAGGTCGATTCCTGCACCGGGTAGGGCAGCTCGAGGCGCGCCTGGCCGGGGCCGATGAGGCTGAGCAGGCCGATCTGGTCGTCGGGCGTGGCGGGCGCGCCGGCTTCAACGCCGTCGCCGGAGTAATAACGCGTCGGCTCGCCTTTCATGGTGGTGGCGCCCAGATACACGAAGCCGCCGCCTTCGGGATACAGCGTGCCGAAGGCGCGCTGGCTGCCGCTCAATTTCGCGAAGGTCAGATGGCCATCCTGCTCGGCGATGCGGCAGTTGAACCAGGAATAAACGACATAAGGCGTCATGCCGCCGAGCTTGATCAGCCGGCAGCGCCAGTTGCCTTCGATCTCGCTCGGTGTCGCGGCGACCGCGACGGGATCCAGCGTTTCATGGATCGCGGACCTGTCGCCCGTGCCGCCGGGCTGGTCGATCTGGGCCAAGCCCGCAGCGCGCGACTCCGCCAGCTTGGCGAAGCGCGCCTGATCGTAGCGCGAGGCGACGTCCTGCCAGCCGGCATTGGCGGCTGTCGCGGTCAGCAAAACCGTCAGGAATGCGAAAACTTCAACTTTCCCCGTTCGCATCGGCCTTCTCCCCGTTGTCGGGCGCGATCCAGCCCTTGAGGTCCGCCGTCGGCGGCATGCCCACCACATTGAATCCGGCATCGACGAAATGCACCTCGCCGGTGACCCCCGCCGCGAGATCGCTGAGCAGATACAGCGCCGCGCCGCCGACATGATCGAGTTCGATGGTGCGCTTCAGCGGGCTGTGCGCCTTGTTCCATTTGAACACCATGCGCGCATCGCCCACCGCGGAACCGGCGAGGGTGCGCATCGGCCCCGCGCTGATGGCGTTGACGCGGATGCCGTCATGCCCGAGATCGGCGGCAAGGTAGCGCACGCTGGCTTCCAGCGCCGCCTTGGCGACACCCATCACATTGTAGTTCGGCATGACACGGCTGGCGCCCAGATAGGTCAGCGTCACCATCGCGCCGCCCGCCGTCATCAGCCGCGCGGCACGGCGCGCCACCGCGGTGAAGGAATAGCAGGAGATCGACAGCGAGCGCGCGAAGTTGTCGCGCGTGGTGTCGACGTAGCGGCCCTTCAGCTCGTTCTTGTCGGAATAGGCGATGGCGTGGACCAGGAAATCGAGCCCGCCCCATTCGCGCTTCAGCGTGTCGAAGGCGGCGTCGAGCTGCTCGTCGTTTTCGACATCGCCCGCCAGGACGATCTCCGAGCCGATGGATTCGGCGAGCGGGCGGACGCGCTTGGCCTGCGCGTCGCCCTGATAGGTGAAGGCGATCTCGGCGCCCTGGGCCGACAGCGCGCGCGCGATCCCCCAGGCGATGGAATGGTCGTTGGCGACTCCCATCACCAGCCCGCGTTTGCCGTCCATCAAGTCCGTAGGCTTGGTCATGGAAATTCTCTGTCTCAATTCGGGACGCGTGGCAAGAACCCCACCTTGCACATGCAAGGAGCATACGCCGTCACGCGGCGGCGCGGAGCCTCAGACGCCATGGCGCTGGAAGACCAGCGTAGCATTGGTGCCGCCGAAGCCGAAACTGTTGGACAGCACGCGTTCCAGCCGGGCGTTGTCGATGCGGCTCCTGACGATCGGCGCATCGGCGATTTCGGGATCGAGTTCCTCGATATTGGCGCTCTCGGCGATGAAACCGCCCTGCATCTGCAGCAGCGAGAAGATCGCCTCCTGGGCGCCGGTGGCGCCCAGCGAATGGCCGGCCAGCGACTTGGTGGAATTGATCGGCGGGATCTTATCGCCGAACACTTCGCGCATCGCGGTGACTTCGGTGACGTCGCCCACCACCGTCGAGGTGCCGTGCGCGTTGATGTAGTCGATGGGGCCCTTCACGGTGGCCAGCGCCTGGCGCATGCAGCGCACCGCGCCTTCGCCCGACGGCGCCACCATGTCGTGGCCGTCGGAGGTGGCGCCGTAGCCCACCAGTTCGCCGTAGATCTTGGCGCCGCGCGCCCTGGCGTGTTCGAGTTCTTCCAGCACCACCACGCCGCCGCCGCCGGCGATGACGAAGCCGTCGCGGTCCTTGTCGAAAGCCCGCGAGGCCTTTTGCGGCGTCGCGTTGAACTTGGACGACATGGCGCCCATCGCGTCGAACAGCACCGACAGCGTCCAGTCGAGTTCCTCGCCGCCGCCGGCGAACATCACATCCTGCTTGCCCCATTGGATCATCTCGGCGGCGTTGCCGATGCAGTGCGCGCTGGTGGCGCAGGCCGAGCTGATCGAATAATTGACGCCCTTGATCTTGAACCAGGTGGACAGCACCGCCGAGCAGGTCGACGACATCGCCTTGGGCACCGCGAAGGGCCCAACCCGCTTGGGGCCGGTGCTGCGCGCGATATCGGCGGCGGCCACCAGCGTGCGCGTGGAGGGGCCGCCCGAGCCGACGATCAGGCCGGTACGTTCGTTGACGACGTCCTTTTCCTCAAGCCCGGAATCGCGGATCGCCTGATCCATCGACAGCCAGGCATAGGCGGCGGTGTCGCCCATGAAGCGCTTGGCGCGGCGGTCGATCATGGCGTCGAGATCGATCTTGACGCTGCCTTCCACCTGGCTGCGGAAGTTCATGTCGCGGTAGGTCGGCGCGGCGCTGATGCCGGACTTCGCCTCGCGCAACGACGCGGTGACTTCCTGGGTGTTGTTGCCGATCGAGGAGACAATGCCCATCCCGGTGACGACGACGCGCCTCATGGACGGATTCCTTCTGCTAGTGAGCGCTCATGCTGCGGGGCTCCGCATGAATGCGCTGTCGCGCCCTGAGCCTGACGGGCGAATTCCGTGTTCAGGCGGTCGCGCCGGCGGCTTCGTCGCTGAACAGGCCGACGCGCAAATCCTTCGCTTCGTAGATCACCTGGCCGTCGACCTTCATGATGCCGTCAGCGATGCCGACGACGAGGCGGCGCATGATCACGCGCTTGAAATCGATGGCGTAGCTGACGACGTTGTTGGACGGCAGCACCATGCCGCTGAACTTCACTTCGCCGACGCCGAGCGCGCGGCCCTTGCCGAGCCCGCCGAGCCAGCCGAGAAAGAAGCCGACCATCTGCCACATCGCATCCAGACCGAGACAGCCCGGCATCACCGGATCGTTCTGGAAATGGCATTTGAAGAACCACAGATCGGGATGCACATCCATCTCGGCGGTGATCAGGCCCTTGTCGTGGCTGCCGCCGCGTTCGGAGATCTTGGTGATTCGATCGAACATCAGCATGGGCGGCATCGGCAGACGCGCGTTGCCATGGCCGAAAAGCTCGCCCTTGGCGCAGGCCAGGAGGCCCGCCAGGTCGAAGCTCGATTTCCTTGCAGGGTTTGGCGTGTCCACTTTTGCTGATCCTTCAACGCTTTAGCATGCGGCCTTGACAGATGGCCGCATGCGACAATTTCTACGTTAGAAAAGTTCTAAGTTAGAAGCATTCTAACGATCACTGTGCTATTCTAGCAAGTTGTGACCCTGGTGTCATAGACACAACGGCTCACAAAAGCGAGTGATTAAGGACAAACGTCCATGCGTAGAAAGCTGCGGGAAACCGCCAACGAAACCGCGACTATGCGCTTGCGCCACGCAGGCCTCAGGCCCACGCGCCAGCGCAACGAACTGGCCAAATTGCTGTTCCGCAACGGCCACCGTCACCTGACCGCGGAAATGCTGCATGCCGAGGCCGTCTCCGAGGGCGTCAAGGTCTCTCTGGCGACCGTCTACAACACGCTGCACCAGTTCACCCAGGCGGGGCTGCTGCTGCAGGTGGTTGTGGATCCGACGCGCAGCTATTTCGACACGAACACCGCCGATCATCAGCACTTCTACTGCGAGGACGAGAGTTCCCTGATCGACATTCCGGGTCCCGACATCGCGGTCGCCGGCTTGCCGACGCCGCCCCCGGGGACCCAGATCAAACGCGTCGATGTCGTCGTGCACGTCCGCCGGCACTGAAGACCGCGTAGCTGCAATTTAGAATAATTCTAAACTGTTGACTTGGGGAGATTGCAGAAGCATTGTTGCCGCCGGGATCAGCCGACGCGCGCGACGCGTCATATACAACCCGAAGGAGAGACAAATGCCGACCCTGAAAGGCAGTAAGACCGCACAGAATCTCAAAGACGCCTTCGCCGGCGAAAGCCAGGCCAACCGGCGCTACCTCTATTTCGCACAAAAGGCCGACGTCGAAGGCTACAACGACGTCTCCGCCGTGTTCCGCTCGACCGCCGAAGGCGAGACCGGTCATGCGCACGGCCATCTGGAATTCCTGGAGGCCGTCGGCGACCCGGCGACGGGCGAACCCATCGGCGATACCTCGCTGAACCTCAAGGCCTCGATTGCGGGCGAGACCCACGAATACACCGACATGTATCCGGGCATGGCCAAGACGGCCCGTTCGGAAGGCTTCGACGAGATCGCCGACTGGTTCGAGACGCTGGCCAAGGCGGAGAAGAGCCACGCCGGCCGCTTCCAGCGGGCGCTCGATACGCTCGGGAAGTAAGAAAGACGCGAATAGGGAGTAGCGCGTAGCGAATAGGGATCGCTACCGCTACTCACCATTCGCTCCCTCTATTCGCCATTCCCTATTCGCTATTCGCATGTCCCGTGAAGGCAGTCTCGACGCTCCCACCCGCCATCCGATCGATTGGCGCAGCGACGATTTTTACGACGCCGAAAAGCTCGATGCCGAGATGCGGCGCGTCTTCGACATCTGTCACGGCTGCCGGCGCTGCTTCAATCTGTGCGATTCCTTTCCGCGCCTGTTCGATCTGATCGATGCCAGTCCGGACGAAATGCACGGCGTGAAGTCGGAGGATTTCGGCAAGGTCGTGGAAGCCTGCACGCTGTGCGACATGTGCTTCATGACCAAGTGCCCGTATGTGCCGCCGCACGCCTTCAATCTCGATTTCCCGCATCTGATGCTGCGGGCCCGCGCGGCGGCAGCGAAACAGGGCAAGAAGGATTTCACCCAGAGCCAACTCGCCGAGATGGACCGCAACGGGCGACTGGCGCGTTTCGTGTCGCCGATCGTCAACTGGGCCTCGGACAAGAGCAACACGCTGACGCGGCCCGCGATGGAAGCGGTGACCGGCATCGACCGCGACGCCAAATTGCCGAAATTCCACAGCAAGACTTTCGTGGCCGCCGACCAAGGCGAGCCGATAGCGGCGAACCGGACGGCGCCGGCCTTCGGCAAGCGCAAGGCGGCGCTCTATGCCACCTGCTTCGTCAACTACAACAAGCCGGCGACCGGCATGGCGGCGCGCGCGGTGCTCAATCACATCGGCGTCGAGACGCGTGTGGCCTATCCGGGCTGCTGCGGCATGCCGTTCCTGGAACAGGCGGACCTGGCGCGCGTCGCCGGGAATGCCGCGAAGGTCTCGAAGGAACTGGTCAAGCTGATCGACGAGGGCTACGACGTCGTCGCGCTCACCGCGTCCTGCGGGCTGATGCTGAAATTCGAATGGCCGCTGATCGTTCCGGATAACGCGGACGTGAAGAAGCTCGCCAAGGCGACCTTCGACATCGACGAATACGTCGTCGACATCGCCAAGAAGGAAGGCCTGCCGGCCGATCTGAAGCCGGTGCCGGAAGGCGTCACGGTGCATCTGCCCTGTCACGCGCGCGCCCAGGCCATGGGACCGAAGGCCGCCGAGATGCTGAAGCTCATTCCCGACACGCCGATCGACGTGATCGAGCGCTGCTCGGGCCACGGCGGCACCTTCGGCGTGATGAAAGAAACGCACGAGCTGGCGGTCAAGGTAGGCCGGCCGGTTTTCCGCACGGCCCTGGAGAAGGCCCGCGGCCATATCGTCTCGGATTGTCCGCTCGCCGCCCAGCATATCGTCGAGAACGTCAAGGAATTGGCGGCCAAGGACGGCGAGCCGGTCGCCGCGCCGGAGCCCGAGCATCCCATCGAGATCATGGCCCGCGCCTTCGGGCTGTTGGAGGCATAAATGTCCGCCAGCGACCGCAAGATCACCCAGGCCGATATCCTGCCGGACGGCGAATACGCCACGCGACGCGACGCGCTGCGCAAGACCATCATCGCCGCCAAGAGAAACCGCCGCGTGGAAGTGGGCCCTTTCGCCACTTTCTATTTCGAGAGTTACGACACGATGTGGCTGCAGGTGATGGAGATGCTGCGCATCGAAAAAGGCGGCGCGGCGCAGGCCGAAGGCGAGCTGAAGACCTATAACCCGCTGATCCCGCAAGGGCGCGAACTGATCGCCACGCTGATGCTGGAAATCGAGGACGCCGCGATGCGCGACAGAACGCTGCGCACACTGGGCGGCATCGAGGAGACGATCTTCATGGATGTCGGCAAGGACCGCATCAAGGCGACGCCCACGGAATATGAAGACCGCACCACGCCCGACGGCAAGACCTCGTCGGTGCACTGGCTGCGCTTTTCCTTCACCCCGGAGCAAGTCGACAGATTCACGCGCGAGAGCGTCGTGCTCGGGGTGGCGCACAAGAACTACGGCCATATGGCGGTGCTGCCCGACGCGGTGCGCGCCGAACTGGCGAAGGATTTCGGCTAGAGCTCCGGTTCCGCGAACGGCGACTTCACGCCGTCTTCGAGGCCGACATAGGTGGCGGCCAGGACAAACCGGACATCGCCGGATTCGTCGGCCATGGGCGCGGCAAGAATCTCGCCCATGAGGTAATTCTCGTCCGGGGTTCGGTAATAGTTGGAAATGCGCATCGGCCGGTCGCTCGCCAGAACGGCGTCGTAGAAGGCCCGCCAGCTCGGCAGCAGAGCGGGGGTCACCATCTCGTCGAGATAGCGCCCGGTGTGCTCGCCGAACAGGAGCGCGAGCGTCGAGCCGAACAAGCGGAAGCGGTAGCGTTTCCTGCTGCCGGTCTGCGTACGTTCCAGGATCGTGATGTTGCGGGCGAACGGCCTGAGCGTGCGCATGTCGAACGCGGTGCGCGACGGAATCCCGTGCGAGGCTTTCGACAGCCACAAACCGTAAAGCGCGCGAAGTTCGTCGCGTTCGAAGGCGTCCCCGCAACTGCCGCGCATCGGCCAGCCTCTGGCTTTCGCCAAAGCATTCAGCTCGGCGCAGGCGTCCGCGGCGGTGGTGTTATCCATCGTCCGATCTTCGTCCAATAAGTTGACGAATTGCTAAGCGAAGCTGGTTAATGCGCTTGCGCGCGACGCCTTTGGAATCCCGCAAAGATTTGCTTAAGCCACTTCCGCGCCGGCGGAGAAATTGGTTTTGAAGACGGCGCCGACCAGCACCATGGGGATCGCGCCGCCCGATTCCGCCAGCGGCGCGCCGAAGGATTCCGCCTGCAGATGTTCGCGGCCGATATAGGCGACGCGGTTGAAGAAGCGCAGCGGACGTTTTTCCGCCAGCACCAGTTCGAGCACCGCGTGCCAGCGTTCGGCGGTTTCGGGCGCCGTCACGTCCTCCAGGCATTTTCCCTGCATGTCGCCGAGCATCTGGGCGAGCTTGGTGCCCATCAAACGGACGCGGTAGCGCAGCGGTTCGGCCGAGGCGCGTTCGAAGATCGCGATCTGCGCCAGATGCGCCTTGAGCACGCGGGCGCTCAGCCGATCGCGCTGAGGGATCGCCTCGCGGCCGGCCTGCATGCGCCAGATCGCCAAAAGATCGATCAGCGCCGGCGATTCGAAAACCAGATCGGCATCGCACAAGGCCGGCCAGTCCCTCTTTTTCGCCCACTCATTGAACGTGGCGACGGTGGCCGCCTTGGCAGAAGTCATTGCGAATCGTTATCAGAAGACTGCGACCCCGTCGACGTTGCCGCGGCGTCGGAACGGAGGCGCTAAAGCTTCACCCGCCCGGCGACGATGCCGGCATAGACCTGCCCCGTCAGCGGCTCGTAGCGTGCCGTCGCGGGATTGTACCAATAGAGCGGATCGTCGATGCGGCCGGGATCGAAACCGTCCTTCACCAGATCGGCTTTCTTGAGCTTGAAGGTGCCGGTGATCTCCAATTCGGGACGCAGGCGGATGAAGACCGGCCGCGCGAAAGCCGCCAGGGAAATCTTTCCGCCCAGCTTGGCGGGATCGAAGCCGGGGACGGTCACCAGCGACGCCATGCCCGCCCGCCCCTCGGCGCCCGGCACGCTGACGCCGTAGACGTTCACTTCCTGGATGCCCGGCACCACGCCGAGCGCCTCGGTCACCTCGCTGGTCGCCACGTTCTCGCCCTTCCAGCGGAAGGTGTCGCCGATGCGGTCGACGAAATAGAAATAATTGTGCTCGTCGCGGCGCAGCAGATCGCCGGTGCGAAACCAGGCATCGCCCTTCTCGAAGGCGTCGCGCAGAATTTTCTTCTCGGTGTCGGCGGAGCGCGTATAGCCCTCGAAGCCGCGCCCGGGACCTTCGGAAATCCGGCCCACCGCCTCGCCCGCTTCGCCCGGCGCGCATTCGATGCAGAAACCGTCGGCGCCGCGCACCGGCATCTCCTGGGCGATATCGAAGCGCACCAGGCGCGTGGGAAACAGTCCGCGCATGTAACGCGGCACGCGGCCCACCGCGCCGACGGTGCCGTCGTAGTTGAGCATCGAGACGTTGCCTTCGGTGGCGCCGTAGAACTCGACGATGCGGGGGATGGCGAAGCGCTTCTGGAAAGAAGGCCAGATCTCCGGGCGCAGGCCGTTGCCCGAAATGGCGCGGATGGAATGTTCGCCGTCGCGCGCCTGAGGCGGCGCGTTCAGAAGATAGCGACACAGCTCGCCGATATACTGGAACAGCGTGGCGCGATAGGTGCGGCAATCGTCCCAGAATTCATGGGCGGAGAATTTGCGGCGGATGATCAGCGCCCCGCCCGCCGTCAGCGCGATGCCGACGGCGCAGATGCCGCCGGTCGCGTGATAGAGCGGCAGCGGGCAATAAACGCGATCGCGCGCGTTGGCGTTCAGCGCGCCGGCAAAACCGTACATCATGAACAGCATGCGCAGATGGCTGAAATTCGCCGCCTTGGGCAGGCCGGTGGTGCCCGAGGTGTAGATGTAGAAGGCCTTGTCCTTGCAGGTCAGGCCGGCGCGGACGCTCTTGTCGATCCCGGCCGGCGAGGCCACGGCCAGTTGCGCATCGAGATCGCGCGCGCCGAGCACGGGTCCGCCCGTCGCCCAGGCGATGGGCGCGGGATCGAGCAGCGGCGCGGCGTCGGCATAGGTCTCGCCCAATTCGGCGCCGACGATGACATGGCGCGCGCCGGCGACGGTGATGCAATGGGCCAGCGCCGGGCCCATCAGATTGGTGTTGATGAGCGCGGCCACGGCGCCGAGCTTGTGCAGCCCGAGCCAGGCCATCAGATATTCGGGACGGTTCTCCATCAGGAGCGCCACCACGTCGCCGCGCTTGACGCCCTGCGCCATCGCCCAATGCGCGTAGCGGTTGGCGCCCTCGTCGAGCGCGCGATAGGAGACGGTGCGGTCCTGATAGAGGATGGCGATGTTCGCCGGCCGGCGCGCCGCGTGCTCTTCGACGATGTCGACGATGATGTGCGTGGCGTCCGGCTTGACGCGGCGCATGCGATACATGGTTCGCGCCAGGCAACGAATGTAGATATATTCGCGCTTGAGACTTTCGAACAATTTCATCGCCGATTCGGTTTCTTCCCCGTGCTGATCGAGGATAGAAGGCGGCGATCCAGCGTCAAGGCAACAGGATGAGCGAACCGCTCGATCTCAGAGGTTTGAAATGTCCGATGCCCGCACTGTTCGCCAAGCGCGCGCTGCTGCGCGCGGCTCCGGGCACTTGCCTGGAGGTGCTCACCGACGATCCTCTCGCCGCGCTAGACGTGCCACATATGTGCCGCGACGAAAACTTCGAGGTCGTCAGCATCGAACGCGACGGCGACCGTGCGCGGATGGTGCTGCGCCGGCCGTAGCAACGGCTACGGCTTTGCCTTTTCCTTCGCCTTGGGTCCGATGTGCTGGAGCACCTGATCGGCGTCTATGGCGCGCGGCTCGCTCTTCGCCTGCTCGTCGGTCAGCAGCACGATCTCGGCATAGGCGTTGAAGCGCGTCACCGGATAAGAGTCGGCGGTCGCCATGCCGGGCCCGTAGGGCCAGCTGTGCCAGTACCAGCCGTAACCGGGCCAGCCGGGCCAGCCGACGAAATCGCTGTGATAGCTCGTCTTGGCCTTGGTATCCCGCGTGTCGAAGAGGAAATAATGATAGCCCGCCTTCAGCGCCACTTCGGCGGAGCGCAGCAGAAGATAATCCTCCACCGTGTCGCGCGGCGTGGCCGAATTGCCGGTGAAGGTCACCCGGTAGCGGTTGTCGGTCAGCTGTTCGTCGGAATAACCGGTTCCGCCGGGCGCCGTCTGCGGATGGTAGGTCGCGACGGTCTGACAGCCGGCCAGGGCCAAAGTCGTTGCCGCGAGCAGGACCGGAAGGGACAGGCGGTGGAACAAATCACGCATCCGAAATCTCCGTGCATTCGCCGTAGCTTACTCGCTTTCGCGGCGAGTTTTCATGCTTTTTTGGCAATCTGGCGATTTTCCCGACGCTGCGGCAAACACTCCTATTGATAAATGACTGGTCATTTAGTAATCAACGGCCATGAGCTATGTCTCGCAGGTTTCGAAGCCCGCCAAGAGCTGGACCCGGCGCAAACAGGCCCGCCCCGGCGAAATCCTGGAGGCGGCCCAGCGTGTCTTCGCGGAAAAAGGTTTCGCCGCCACCCGCATGGAAGACATTGCGGCGCGGGCCGGCGTCACCAAGGGCACGATCTATCTCTATTTCCCAGGCAAGGAAGAGGTGTTCAAGACGCTGGCACGCGAATCCGTCGGCGCCACCCTGACCGATGCCGCGCTGCAGGCGAGCCGCTATGAGGGTTCCGCCCGCGAGTTCCTCACCATGTTCCTGACGGCGGTCGCGACCATGATCCAGAACAGCGAACGGGTCGCGCTGCCCAAGATCATCATCGCGGAAAGCGGCAATTTCCCGGAGCTGGCACGCTTCTGGCGCACCGAGGTCATCGACAAGGCCATGGCGCTGCTCTCCGGCGTCATCGCCAAGGGCATCGCCCGCGGCGAGTTGCGCGATCTGCCGCCGGAGCACGTCGCGCGGCTGTGCATCGCGCCGCTGCTGCTGAGCATCATCTGGCGCACCACTTTCGAAACCTACGACAAGACGCCGTTCGATTACCGCCAGCTGTTCGAAACCCATATCGACGTTCTGCTGAAAGGGCTCGCGCCAGAAGGAAACGATCCATGAAGCGATTGAGCGTTCTCCTCCTCCTGTTGCTCGCGGGCTGCGGACAAAGCAGCGACCGAACATGGCTCGGCTATGCCGAAGGCGATTATGCCTTCATCTCGGCGCCCCAGGCGGGTTGGGTCACCCATGTCGCGGTGGATCGCGGCTCATGGGTGAAGAAGGGCGACCTGCTCTTCAAGCTCGACGACAACAGCCAGATCGCGGCGCGCGACTCCGCCCAGGCCGCCATCGCCCAGGCGCAAGGCCAACTGGTTCAGGCCGAAGCCAATCTCGATTATGCGCGCAGCACCTTCGAACGGCAGACGGGTCTGATGCGGGCGGACGCCAGCACCAGGCAGAATTACGACCTCGCAAAATCGAATTACGAGACCGCGCAGGCGCAGGTGGCGCAGATCGAAGCCGCGGAAAACCAGGCCCGCGCCGCGCTCGCCAACGCACTGTACCAGCTCTCGCAGCGCGACATCGTTTCGCGCACCACGGGACGCGTGCAGGACGTCTACTTCCGCCAGGGCGAATACGCGCCTGCGATGACGCCGGTGATCTCCGTGCTGCCGCCGCAGAACATCTATGTGCGTTTCTTCGTGCCGGAAGACGAGTTCGCGGCAATCCATCTCGGCGACAAGGTGAAGATCGATTGCGACGGCTGCGCCAAGAACATCGTGGCGACCGTGACCTTCATCGCCGGCCAGGAGGAATTCACCCCGCCGGTGATCTTCTCCGTCACCAGCCGCAAGCAGCTCGTCTTCAAGATCGAGGCGCGCGCGCCCGGTGGACTGAAACTCAATCCCGGACAACCCGTGGACGTGCACAAGCTGTGACCGCGCTCGGCAACGCCATCGACGTCCGCGGCCTGACCAAGCGCTTCGGCAAGAAGACGGCGGTCAACGGCATCGACATCGCCGTGCCGGAGGGCCAGGTGTGGGGCTTCCTCGGACCCAACGGTTCGGGCAAGACCACCACGATCCGCATGTTGTGCGGGCTGCTCAACGCCGACGCCGGCGAGGGCACGTGCCTGGGCTACAATTTCCGCACCCAGGCCGAGCAGATCAAACGCGAGACCGGCTACATGACCCAGAAGTTCAGCTTCTGGGAGGATCTGTCGATCCGCGAGAATCTCGACTTCGTGGCGCGCGTCTACGGCCTGCCCGGACAGCGCGCCCTGGTGGACGAGACGCTGGAAAAGCTCGGGCTGGAGCAGCGCCAAAACCAGCTCGCCGGCGAGCTTTCCGGCGGCTGGAAGCAGCGCCTGGCGCTTGCCGCCTGCACGCTGCATTCGCCCAAGCTGCTGCTGCTGGACGAACCGACCGCCGGCGTCGATCCCAAGGCGCGGCGCGACTTCTGGGACGAGATCCACACGCTCTCGGGCCAGCACGGCATCACCGTTCTGGTCAGCACCCATTACATGGACGAAGCCGAGCGCTGCGACCGCATCGTCTATATCAGCGTCGGCAATATCGTGGCGCGCGGCACGGTCGCCGACATCATCGCCGGTTCCGGCCTCATCACCTTCACGGTCGAAGGCGACGGCGCGCGCCAGCTTGCCCCGAAGCTGCGCGGCCATCCCGGCGTCGTCTTCATCGCCTTCTTCGGCGCGATGCTGCATGTCTCTGGTTACGACCGCGCGCTTCTGGAACAGGCGCTGGCGCCCTATCGCAACGATCCCAACCTGGCGATCCGCGAGACCGCGCCCAGCCTGGAGGATGTCTTCATCCAGCTGCAGGAAAACAACGGCGGAGCCAGCGCATGAACGGCCGTTTCTCGCTCGCCCGCGTCTTCGCCATGCTGGGCAAGGAATTCATCCAGATGCGCCGCGACCGGCTGACGCTGGCGATGCTGGTGGGCATTCCGCTGATGCAGCTCATCTTGTTCGGCTACGCCATCAACATGGTGCCGCGGCATCTGGCGACTGTGGTTTCGATTTCCGATCCGGGCCCGTTCTCCGATTCGATCGTCGCCGCCCTGGCCAATTCCAGCTTCTTCGACGTCGTGAAGGCGACGAATTCTCCCGCCGAGGCCCACCGCATGCTGGCCGAGGGCACGGCGTCGTTTGCGATCAACATCCCTCCAAATTTCTCGCGTGACCTGGTGCGCGGCGTCCAGCCCGAGCTGCTGGTGGAGGCGGACGCCACCGATCCCGCCGCCGGCGCCTACGCCATCGGCGCCATCACCACGATCGTCAGCAGCGCCTTGCGCAACGATCTGAGAGGTCCGCTGGCGGCGCGCGCCTACGCGCCCCCACCGGTCAATGTCGTGGTGCATCAGCTCTACAATCCGGAAAACATCACGCGGTACAACATCGTGCCGGGTCTTCTGGGCATGATCCTGACGATGACGATGGTGATGGTGACGTCGATCGCGCTGACGCGCGAGCGCGAGCGCGGCACCTATGAAAACCTGCTCGCCATGCCGATGCGCCCGACCGAGATCATGATCGGCAAGATCACGCCGAACATATTCATCGGCGCGTTCCAGAGCGCTCTCATCCTCACCGTCGCCCGGTTCGTGTTCCACGTGCCGATGCTCGGCTCGCTGCCGCTGCTGGCCGCGGCCGGCATGATCTACATCGCCGCGCTGCTGGCGGTGGGCTACACCTTCTCCACCGTCGCCCAGAACCAGATGCAGGCGATGCAGATGACGTTCTTCTTCTTCCTGCCGTCGATCATGCTGTCGGGCTTCATCTTCCCCTTCCGCGGCATGCCGGAATGGGCCCAGTGGATCGGCGAGGTGCTGCCCATCACGCATTTCCTGCGTGTCGTCCGCGGCATCCTGCTCAAGGGCAACGGCTTCACGGAGATCTGGCCCGATACCTGGCCGATGATTCTCTTTTTGTTCGTTGTCGGCGCCATCGCCGTCCTGCGCTTCCGCCGCACCCTGGATTAGAGCGGTCTGGGCGCAATCCTGGGTCGCAACAAGGCGTCCATGGCGCGGTTTGCCGCAGAAAATTGCGCCGGAACCCGGAATCCCGGTCGTTTTCCGTGGCAAGCCGGACGAACCTTCGCAAAGGGCTGGCCCCGGACCCTTGCGAAAGACTAAACTGCGTAACAAATTCACGCCGCCTTTGGGGGCCGGACCCAGATCCGGCCGTAAGGTTTCCGCCAGTCCGCCGGTTCAGGCGGCACGAATGTCTCAATTGGGATGGGGGGCCGTACGGTCCGCATGTCTGGATTATCGGTGATCTTGCAGTACGGGCTGGCCAGCGTCCTGTTGCTGCTCACGCTGCTCTCCGCCCAATTGGTCATGCTGGGCACTTTCCGTTTCTTCCGTCCGCAGCCGCGCGTGCGTCTGCCGCGCCTGCCTGACGAAGCATTGCCCACCGTGCTGGTGCAGTTGCCGGTGCGCGACGAGGGAGCACTGGCGGTGCGCGTCGCCGCCGCGGCCGCACGACTCGATTGGCCGCGCGACCGTCTCGAAATCCAAGTGCTCGACGACGGCAGCGCCGAACACCACGAAGACCTCAAGCGCGCCGTCGCGGCGGTGATTCCGGAAGGCGTGAACTTCAGCGTCTTGCGGCGCAACGACCGTACCGGCTTCAAAGCCGGCAATCTGGCCTTCGGCCTGACGCATTCCGAAGCGCCCTATGTGGCGATCTTCGACGCCGATTTCGTACCGCCGGCGGATTTCCTGCGCCGCACCGTGCCGGCACTGATCGGCGATTCCGGACTCGCCTTCGTGCAGGCGCGCTGGAGCCACGCCAACCGCTATCGCAACTGGCTGACGCGCGCGCAGGGCCTGCTGCTCGACGCGCATTTCGCCGTCGAACAGGAAGGGCGCTTCCGCGCCGGGCTGCCGATCTCGTTCAACGGCACCGCCGGCGTATGGCGCCGCGACGCGATCGACAATGGCGGCGGCTGGACCGGCGACACGCTGACCGAGGACCTCGACCTGTCGATGCGCTGCACGCTGAAGGGCTGGCGCGCGGCGTTTCTGCGCGATGTCGAAGTGCCCGGCGAATTGCCCGAGACGGCGGCGGCCTGGCGGGCGCAGCAAGCGCGCTGGACCAAGGGTCATGCGCAATGCGCGCGCAAGCTGCTGCCGGCGATCTGGGCCAGCGACCTGCCGGCGTGGCGCAAGGCGGCGATGAGCCTGCAGATGTGCCAGTTCGCGTTCTACACCCTGGCGTTCATCAGCGCCTCGATCAGCCTGACGCTGATGTATATGAATGTCGTCTATCTCAAGAGCGTGGGGATGTTCGGCCTCACCGTCACCGCCTTCGGCCTTTCGAGCAGCCTCGGCTATCTCTATTACGGCCAGTATCTGCTCGGCCGACATCGCGCCATCGGCCTGCACCGCTCGCTGCTGCTCGCCATCGTTTTTCCCAGCGGCCTCATCCTGTCCAACACGCGGGCGACCTACGAAGCGTTCTTCAGCACGCAGATGGTGTTCCAGCGCACGCTGCGCGCCGGCGAACGTTATGCGGGCGGCTGGCGCGGCACGCCGGAACTGATCGCCGGGCTGGTGCTGCCGGTGTTCGCCTTCGCCGAGAACGCCTGGAGCGCGCCGTTCTTCGTCTTCGCCGTCGCCGGTCTGGTCTCCATCGGCGCCATGGGCTTTTCCGGCGGCGCGCCGCAGCAAATCCGCGAGATCGCACCGCGCCGCCTCACCAACCCGCTGGAATAGAACCTCCGCCGGCGCCTTGCCGCGCTCGCCGTGCCGGCGATGCCGTATTTCGGGCCGTGACGGCGCGGATTTGATTCAAATTTTAATCGATCGAATCCGAACGACTGGCCTAACCTCGCTTTGAAATCTGCCGCGTTATCGTCGCGACAACGGTTGCTGCCGTTTGAGCGCAAGACGAGGGCTTTTGATGGTGGGGTCTATCGTTCGGCTCGCGGCGGCAACCGCCCTTGCAGGCCTTCTGGCCGGCTGCGCCAGTTCCCCGAACGACCGCTTCGACGGTGGACGCATCGCCACGCCCGACACGCCGTTGCAATGCGTGCCGTATGCGCGCGCCGAGGCCCACATCCCGATCTACGGCGACGCCTATACCTGGTGGGACCAGGCCGCCGGGCATTACGCCCGCAGTGCTGCGCCGTCGGAGGGCGCCGTCATGGTGCTGCATGATTACGCCGGCCCCAACCGCGCCCATCTGGCGGTGGTCCGCGACATCGTGGACTCGCGCGAAATCCGCGTCGATCACGCCAACTGGCTCGACGACGGCGCCATCTACGTCAACGATCCCGTCCGCGACATCAGCCCGGACAACGACTGGAGCGAAGTGCGGGTCTACAATCTCAAGATCGGCGCCTGGGGCTCACACGTCTATCCGGTCCAGGGTTTCATCGGCCCTGGCGCGCCCGACGCATCCCAGATGCACGTCGCGCAAAACCCGGCCCCCCGGACCGCCGCGGATGATCAGAACGACGATACAGACGGCCTCGTGGCCGACGACGCCACGCTGAAATAGAAAATAATTCAATTATTCCAAGATATTGCGATTTTTATACGCGATTCTGCCTCCCCCCTCTTTGTCATTGGGGCGAGCCGGACTATGGTCCGCGCCCTCGCGGGGACGGCCCCGGCGAGGCCTGCCCGAAAAGGCGACCAAGACGCCAAGACAAGCTGTGCCAAGCCCCACCGACGGATGAGCGTCCACCGCGAAGTGCCGTGAACACCGACAACAACACACAAACCGCCGCCGCCGCGGCCAACGATCCGCTTGAGGCTTTGCCGGGCCGGCTCGAGCACGGTCACCAGCCCGTGCAGGCGGACAACTGGAAGCGCAAGGCGACTCTGACGCTGGCGGCGCTGGGCGTCGTTTATGGCGATATCGGCACCAGCCCGCTTTACGCCTTGCGCCAATCGGCGCTGGCCGCGGGCGAGCATGTCCCGATCCAGTCGGCCATCATGGGCGTGGTGTCGCTCATCGTGTGGTCGCTGATCATCGTGGTGACGCTGAAATACGTCCTCCTGATCATGCGCGCGGACAATGACGGCGAAGGCGGCATCCTGGCCCTGGCCTCGCTTGCCCATCGCCTGCAGGGCTTGGGGCGGGGCGTCAAACTGGCCATCGGCACGGCGGCGATCCTGGGCCTGGCGCTGTTCTTCGGCGACGGCATGCTGACGCCGGCCATCTCCGTGCTCAGCGCAGTGGAAGGCCTGAGCGTCGAAAGCAAGGCGTTCGAGCCGCTGGTCCTGCCGCTGTCGCTCGCCATCCTGATCGGCCTTTTCATGATCCAGTCGCGCGGCACGGCGCTGGTCGGACGATTGTTCGGGCCGGTGATGGTGCTGTGGTTCATCGTGATCGGCGCCTTGGGTTTCGCCGCGATCATCCGCACGCCCCGGATCCTTTGGGCCTTGAGCCCCACCTATGGCCTGGACCTGTTCGTGCGCGAACCCTGGACGGCCTTCGTATCGCTGGGCTCGGTGGTGCTGGCGGTGACCGGCTGCGAAACGCTCTATGCCGACATGGGACATTTCGGGAAACATCCGATCCGCCTCGCCTGGCTCACCTTCGTGCTGCCATCTCTGCTGCTGAACTATTTCGGGCAAGGCGCGGCCCTGCTGCACGATCCCCGCAAGGCGGACGTCGCGTTCTATGCGGTGGCGCCGCACTGGGCCCATTATCCGCTGGTGCTGCTCGCCACCATCGCCACCATCATCGCCTCGCAGGCGGTGATCTCGGGCGTCTATTCGATCACCCGCCAGGCCGTGCAGCTGGGCATGCTGCCCCGCATGGAAATCCGCCACACCTCGGCCACCGACTACGGCCAGATTTATGTGCCGCGCATGAACGCCTATCTGTGCACCGGCGTCGTGCTGATCGTGCTGATCTTCAAGAGCTCCAACGCGCTGGCGGCGGCCTACGGCATCGCGGTCACCGGCGTCATGTTCCTGAGCACGATCATGGTCGGCATGGTCGCGGTCAAACTCTGGCACTGGAAGAAATGGGTGGTCATCCCGCTTTTCGGCGCCCTGACGTTGGTCGATCTGGCATTCCTCTCCTCCAACGCGCTCAAGATCGCCGAAGGCGGCTGGCTGCCGCTGTTCATCGCCGCGTTCGTCTATATCGTCATGGAGACCTGGAGGCTGGGGCGGCGCGTCCATCTGGACCACATCCGGCGCGAATCGATGCCGTTGGAACTGTTCCTGGAGCGCGCCGAGAAAACGCCGATGCGCGTGGCGGGCACCGCGGTGTTCCTCACCGCGCGCGCCGATGCAGTGCCCGGCGCGCTGCTGCACAACCTCAAGCACAACAAAGTCCTGCACGAGCGCGTGGTCGTGGCCCAGGTGATGGTCGACGACACCCCCTTCGTGCCGCCCGACAAGCGCATCGAAGTGGCAAAGCTCGGCAAGGGCTTCTTCTCGGTGCATATTCATCACGGTTTCTTCGAGACGCCCGACGTGCCGCGCGCGTTGACCGAGGCGCGCCCCTATGGCCTCGTGGTCGATCCGGAAACGACCACCTTCTTCACCGGCCGCGAGACCCTGGTGCCGTCCGAACATCCCGTGCTCGGACGCTGGCGCACCTGGCTTTATATGCAGCTGGCGTCGAACGCCCTGTCGCCGGCGCGCTTCTATCACCTGCCGCCAAACCGCGTGGTCGAGCTCGGCACCCAGGTCACGATATAGGGCGACGTTGCGGCAGCGGCCGGATCGGCGGCTCTTGACCGCTGAGCGGAAGCTCTCGACAGTCCGTAGGCAGCGAAAAGGATTTTTCGATGCGCCGTGCGATCCTGGCGGCCGTAGCCGGCCTGCTGTTTGCCGCGTCCGCAGGCGCCGGCGAACCCGCCCTCGCCGTGCGGCAAGGCGCGCTGCAAGGCGGCACCGAAGACGGCATCGCCGTGTTCCGCGACATTCCCTTCGCGGCGCCGCCGGTCGGCGCCTGGCGCTGGCGGGCGCCGCAGCCGGCGCCGGATTGGACCGGTACGCGCGATGCCCGCGCCTTCGGTCCCATCTGTCCGCAGCCGCGCACCTCGCGCACGAGAGATCTCGCGCAAAGCGAGGATTGCCTCAGCCTCAATGTGTGGACGCCGGACGTGCGCGGCAAGCTGCCTGTGATGGTATGGATTTACGGCGGCTCGTTCCGCACCGGCGGTTCGGCCATGACGATCTATGACGGCACCGATCTGGCAAAGCACGGCGTGATCGTCGTCACCTTCAATTATCGCGTCGGTCTCCTGGGCTTTCTCGACCTGACGGGCCTCGGACAGAACATTCCCGGCGAAGCGGCCGCCAATTACGGATTGATGGATCAGATCGCAGCGCTCAAATGGGTGCAGGCCAACATCGCGCGCTTCGGCGGCGATCCGTCCAACGTCACCATCTTCGGCGAGTCGGCCGGGGCGATGAGCGTCAACGACTTGATGACATCGCCCGCCGCGCGCGGGCTGTTCGCCAAAGCGATCTCGGAATCGGGTCTGGGCCTGATCGCCACCAGGACCAGGGCGAAGGCGCGCGACATCACCAGCGCCTTCGCCGCGAAACACGGGGCTGGCGGCGCGACCGCGCTCGAAACCTTGCGGGCGCTGCCGGCACGCGACATCGTGGCCGACGAAAAGGCCCACGGCGTGGGCCGTGACGTGGCGCCCGACGTCGACGGCACGATCATCCCCGGCCAGGTCTCGGAGCAATTCGCCAAAGGCGAAATCGCCAAAGTTCCCTTCCTCACAGGGTGGAACAGCAACGAAGCGAGCCTGATGCGGTACATCGGCTACACGCCGCAGGCGATGATCGCCGCGCTCGGCCCGCACGAGGCGGACGTCCGCGCGCTGTACGAGCAGAACGGCAGGCTCAGCGACAAAGAATTCGGCAAAAAGCTGTTCGACGACGAGGTGTTCGGCGCCGGTGCGCAGGGCCTGGCCGACTTCGTCGCCGCGCAAGGCGCGCCGTCCTATGTCTATCATTTCGCCTATATCGCCGAGAATTTCCGTTCGCGCTTCAAAGGCGTCGATCATGCCGGGGAAATTCCCTATGTGTTCGGCACGCGCGGACTGAATCTCGGGTTCTTCGTGAATCTTCTGACGGGCGGCATCACCGACAACGACCAGAAAGTGATCGCCAAGGTGCAGGACTATTGGACGAACTTCGCCAAGACCGGCGATCCGAACGGCGCGGACCTGCCGTTATGGCCGGCCTTCAAGCCGGACAACACGACAATGGTCTTCGACAATGAGTCCATTGAAGCGCGCAACGACTTCCGCATGCCTGAGACTGCGGTCGGTTTTGCGGCGTGGAGCAGGCGCAGCGGTTTGTCCGCGCCCTGACCGTCAATCGAGCATGTAGGCCAGCGCCTTCAGATAGGCGCTTTCCGGCAGCATCGGATGGACCGGATGATCGCCTGACGCGCCGGACTGGCGGATCAGCCGCGCCGGACGGCCGGCGCGGGAAATGCCGGCGGCGCATTCCGACAGGAACCGTTCGAGCGGAATGTTGTGCGAACATGAGGCGAGCAGCAGGAACCCGCCCGGCGCGGTGACGCTGGCGGCCAGCCGCGCCAGCTTGCGATAGGCCTTGGCGCCGGGTTCCAGATCCTTCTTCGATTTCACGAAGGGCGGCGGATCGGCGACCACCACATCGAAGTTCTCGCGCGCGGCCCACAGCCGCTCCAGTTCCTCGAACACGTCGGCCTTGACGAATTTGCAGCGCAAGCCGTTCGCCGCGGCGGCGTCCTGCGCCAGAGCGAGCGCGGGCGCCGAACTGTCGAGACCCGCGACATCTTTCGCGCCGGCACGGGCCGCGGCCAGCGCGAAGCCGCCGGTATAGCAATAGGCGTCCAGCACCGACCGGCCGCGCGACAAGGATGAGACGAAGGCGCGGTTGTCGCGCTGGTCGTAATACCAGCCGGTCTTCTGACCGCCCTCCAGATCGGCAAAATAGCGCACGCCGCTTTCTTCCACCGCGATGCGCCCGGCATCGCCTTTGGCCGCGCGCACATAGAGTTCGAGACCTTCCAGCGTCCGCGCCGGCGCATCGGCGCGCAGGATGACGTTGACGGGCCCGAGCGCTTCGTCGAGCGCCGCGAGCAGCGGATCGAGCAGAGACTCCATGCCGGCGGTGGTGACCTGCACGACGCAGGTGTCGCCGAAGCGGTCGATGGTGAGGCCGGGAAGCCCGTCGCCTTCCGCGTTCGCCAGACGGTAATAGGGCGCATCGTAGAGGGTTTCACGCAGCGACAAGGCGCGCTGCAGCTTCTTCGCGAAAAACGCCGCATCGAGCGCGACGTCGGCGGCCGGATCGAGCAGACGGACGGCGATCAGGCTCTTGGCGTTGAAGGTGCCCGTGCCGAAGACACGCCCGTCGTCGCCCAGCACATTCACCACGGCGCCCTGCGCCAGCGTCTTGGCTGTCATGTCAATTTCGTTGGAGAACAGCCACGGCGCGCCGGCGCGCGCGCGCCGACCTTCGCGAGGTTTTACACGAATCACCGGATGAGTACTGGCCATAACGGTTCCGGTAGCACGCTTGGCATCAAACCACCATCCGACAAAGGTTTGAGAGAGGTCTCGCAGGGTTCCAATCGTGGCGCAGGTCACTCCAACTCTCGCCACAATTGGCGCTTAGAGCGCGCGCCCCGCACACGACTGCGGATGTTCTGCATGTCAACCTTCTGGCCGGTTGGCGTTTTGAGTCCGTGCGTCAACTTGATCGAGAAAAGGATGACACTGCACAGCGACCTCAAACCTGCCGAGTCCGCCGTCGGCGAAAAGTCCCGGGCCCTGCATGCGCTTTGGCGGGAATTGAAGGGCGACCGCATGGCGCCGAAACGCGAAGAGATCACGCTCGGCCATGTGCGGGCTCTGTCGCCCTGGATATGGACGATCGATGTCGTCGACGACGGCGCGGACTTCCGCTTCCGCCTGGCCGGCGACCGAATCATCCAATTCCTGGGCAAACGCTTTGCCGGTTCGCTGCTGTCCGGCGTTCCCGAAAGTCCGTTCTTCGAGCGGATGAAGCGTACGCTGACGCATTGCGTCGAACACAAGCAGCCCGCCGCGGTCGGTCCCGTCCGCTCGGATTACAAAGACACGGATCATTGGGAGATCGAAGCCCTCGCGCTGCCGCTGTCCGAAGACGGCGACAAGGTCACCGGGTTCGTCGGCGCGATGGAAATCTGGCCGCTCGGCACAAAAACCAGGAAATGCTGAAGGCACTACTTTTTCAGCCGGACTCCGCGGCCGCCGTCGGTGCTGACGGCGCCTTCGCCGATGAGTTCGATGCCCGCCGTGTTCAGCGCGGCGATGAGCTTCATCAGCGAATCCACATTGCCCCGGATCACGTCTTCGCTGGCTTCCATGCGCTGAATCGTCGGCACGGACAGGCCGGCGATGTCGGCCAGGTCCCGCTGGTCAATTCCGAGAAGCGCCCGCGCCGCCCTGAGCTGCGCCGCCGAGATCATGTGGTAACCATTGCTAGTTATGCTCCAGGCTGCACGGGACGGAGGTTAGGTATTCTTCCTATTAGCGAACGCGTAACAATGCATATATTATATATCACACTTACGGTCGTTCGCCGCAGCGGAAGGAACGCCCCCGACGGGGCGCTGTGAACCATGTTTCTTACAGCATTATCTGGCTATCTCAAGCCGACGCACCGTGTGCGCGAATGGCGGGACAATAAGGCGCGTTCGCTGCCGGAAGCCGCCCATCTGGCCCATGCGCTGGCCGATGGCGAGGGCTTGCCGATCGGAAAAACGTTGCCACAACAATACCTTGCGGGTGATCCAGACGGCTGGTTCGCCGAAAGCATCCTGAACGAGATTCCGGTCTATGGCACCCGCGAGGGCCGCCTCGAACGCATCGAGCGGTCCACCCGGCAGGGTCTGCATCTGACGGACGGCGGACAGAACCTGGCCGCGGCGGCGCAGCCCGTCTGGCGCAATCTCCAGGTCCGGCGCGAGGACTTCAACCGCTATATCGATTGGCTGCGCAGCGTCTGGTGATGGTGCCGCCTGGGTGACTCGAACACCCGACCCCCGCATTACGAATGCGGTGCTCTACCGGCTGAGCTAAGGCGGCCCGAAGGCGCGCGAAAATACGCATCGGACGGGTCCCCTGCAACAGCAATAAGTGGCTTGGTGCGAGGACTGGCGCGTCAAAAGCGGCAAGTTTGCCCGGACAGCGGGCCAAAACCAGCCAAAATCCCCGACAGTGGCAGCGCACGATCTCCAGGGGAAGCGCTGCTAAAACGGGTGCGTGCCAGCCGGAGGATGCACGAACCGTTGGCGGGTAGTGTTCCGCGGTGCGATGGGATTCATTGGTGCGGAAAGCAATTTGATTCTACGGATAGACATTCCGTGAAGAGGATCACGCGCCGTCTGGGCATGAGCCAAGCCGCTTCAGGCTTGGTCAGCGGCGTCTTCACGCCGTTCTTCGGCGCCTGGCTCGCCTGGCGCGGCGTGTCGCCCGACATGCTGGCGATCATCCTGTCGGCGGGCCTGCTGCTGCGCGGGCTGGTGGGGCCGGCCAGCGGCATCATCGCCGATGCCCGCAACGACCGGCGCATCGTCATGATCGTCCTCTATTGGGTGATGGTGATCGGCTATGGCGCGCTGAATTTCACCGCCATGCCGCTCGTAATCCTGCTCACCAGCGTGCCCGCCACCGTGGCGAACGGCGCGGCGGTTCCCCTGCTCGAAAGTGTCAGCGTGCGGTTTTCCGAGCGCTACGGGTTCGACTACGGCCGCGTGCGATTGTGGGCGTCGTCGGCCTTCGTCGTCGCCAACATCATCGGCGGCGCCTGTGTCTGGCATTTCGGCATGCGCACGGTCGCGGTCTGGCTTGCCGCAAGCTCGGTCCTCTGCCTGGTCTCCACGCTGCGCCTGCCGGCGGCGCCGCTCGACCGTCCGCGCGGCGATCTTGCGGGACGGTTGCGCAAGACGCTGGGCGAGACCCGCGAATTGCTGCGTTCTGGCGTCTTCCTGCTGTTCCTGGCAGCGGCCAGCTTCGATCAGGCAAGCCACGCCTTCTATTACGGCTATGGCGGATTGTACTGGCACACGCTCGGCTATTCCGGCCTGCTGATCGGCATTCTCTGGCCTTTGGGCGTGTTCGCCGAGATCGCCCTGTTCTCCCAGTCGTTGCGGGTGCTGCGCGTCATCGGACCGACCAGACTGCTGTTCTATGGCGGGCTGGGCTGCGCGGTGCGCTGGACCCTCCTCGGCCTGAACCCGCCGCTGCCGATCGTCGTCCTCGCGCAATTCCTGCATGGAGCGACGTTCGCGCTGGCGCATCTCGGCGCCATGTATTTCATTCTGCGGGCGGTGCCGCCGCGCCTGGCCGCCACGGCGCAAAGCCTCTATTTCGTCTGCTCGGCCGGCATCCTGATGGGCATCGCGACCTTCGCCTCGGGGCGCCTATACGCCGCCTATGGCGGACATGCCTATTTTCTGATGTCGGCCATGGGTCTGGTGGCGATGGGCCTTGCGCTGCTACTGGCGCGCCACTGGCACGGCGAACGCATCATCCATGGCGCGCAAGACGAACATACCGACGCCATCTAGGTGCCGCGCGGATGGGCGCGCTGGTAGACATCCATCATCTTGCGCGTGTCGATCTCGGTATAGGTCTGCGTGGTCGACAGCGAGGCGTGGCCCAGCAGTTCCTGCACCGCGCGCAAATCCCCGCCATTGGCGAGCAGATGCGTGGCGAAGGAATGCCGCAAGGCGTGCGGCGTGGCGCGGTCGGAAAGTCCCAGCCGTCCGCGCAATCTTTGCATCAGGGCCTGGGCTTCGCGCGCGCTCATCGGTTTGCCGCGGCGGGACAAAAACAGCGCATCGCCGCGCGCGCCGGCAAAGGGAATCAGCGCGGCGTAATGTTCGATCGCGTCGCGCACCGCGGGAAGAAGCGGGACGCTGCGCTCCTTGCGGCCCTTGCCGAGCACGCTGAGCGAGGCGCCGAGCGGAACGTCGCCGCGCTTCAGGCTCAGGCCTTCGGAAATGCGCAGACCGGCGCCGTAGAGCAGCGTGAGCAGCGCCACATCGCGCGCCGCCAGCCATTCGATATCCTGTTCGCCAGCCTCTTCCAGCGTACGAGCGGCATCGATCTCGCTCAGGGGTCGCGGCAGGGTGCGGGGAATGCGCGGCGTGCGCACCGCGCGCGGCGCGGCGTTTTCCAGAATCCCCTCGCGCGTCAGATAACGGAAGAAGCTGCGCACCGCCGCCAGCGCCCGCTGCACGCCGCGCGCGCCGAGCCCTTCGTTGCGGCGCCTGGTGACGAAGGCGCGGATGTCGGCGGGCGAGAGCTTCGACAGCACGCGCGCGTCCGGCGCGCGGCCGACATGCTCGGCGGTGAAAGAAAGAAACCGCGCCAGATCGTCGCCATAGGCGCGCAAAGTGTGCGGGCTGGCGCGGCGTTCATGCGCCAGCGCGGCCAGCCAGTCCTGTTTCAGGCTTTCGGCAGATCGAGCCATGCGCGGATCGCCCGTTCCAGAGCGCGCGCGAAATAGCCGAGATCGGCTTCGGTCTGGCGCTCCTCGAACATACCTTCGGCCAGCGCCCCCAGCACATAAAGCGTCGCCGCGCCGCCGATGCGCAGGCGGAACGCCGCCAGACTCTTGTAGTCGCCGCCGCCGCGGCCGAAGAGCAACTCGCCGCCGCCCGACAGGATGGCGCCCATGCCTTCCGGGCCGACGACCGCCGTCACCGTTCCCGGCGCGATCAGGCGCACGCCTTCGGTACCCGTCGGCGCGATGCCGTCGATGCTTTCGATGCAGAACACCGCCTTGTCGGCGCCGAAGGCGGAGGCGGCGTTGGTCGCCACCGCGATGGCGTCGGCAAAACTTCTGGCATCCAGCAGGTCGAGCACGAAACGACGCACGCCGTCGCCCAGTCGGACGTTCCGGTCCTGCGGCCCCTTGAGCGCGTCGCGTTCGGCTTTCAGCGCCTGATTCTCGGCCGCAAGCCGCTCGATGACGAAGCGCTGCAGGTCGCGGACCTCTCCGCCCCCGAATCGTTCCGGCAGGAGCAGCGCCAGCAACTCGCCGTCGGCAGCCAGACGCGCCCGGTTCATCCGGATATAGGCCTTCACGGCTTCGGCCGCGGCCTCGGCCGGCGGCAGAGATTTTGCGCTTTCGCTCATACCTTGTCCGCGGCGCTAGTAGGATTGACCAAAGAGAATCGCAACTCCAAGTGTAACGCATGAAGGACAGGACGCTAAAGCCCGCAGATGCCCCCGCCGAGACCGCGGGCGTTCTGCTGCCTTTGCCGCTGGCCGGAGCCTATGACTACAAACTGCCGCGCGGCATCGCGGCCACGCGTGGACTGGTGGTGTGCGCGCCGCTGGGAACGCGCGAGAGTTTGGGCGTGGTGTGGGGAAAGGCCGAAGGCGCCGTCGGCGACAACCGGCTGAAGGAAGCCGTCCCCCTCGAAGGGCAACCGATTCTGCCCGAAGGATTGTGCAATTTCGTCGACTGGGTGTCGCACTATACCCTGACGCCGCCGGGGCTGGTGCTGGCCATGGCCTTGCGCTCGCGCCAGGCCTTCGAGGCGGAAATCCCGCGCACCGCCTATGTGAAGGGCGAGGTCTTGCCCAAGCGGATGACGCCGACGCGCCAGCGCGTGCTCGACACCGCAGCGGATGGGCTGGCGCGTTCCGTGCCCCAACTCGCGGAAGAAGCCAATGCGACCCCGGCCGTGGTGCGCGGGCTGGTGGAAGCCGGTGCGCTGCTGGACACCGAGCTTCCGGAGTTTCCGCCGTTCGAGGCGCCTGATCCCGATTTTGCCAGGACGACCCTCAACACCGAGCAGGATCTGGCGGCGCATCTGTTGCGGTCGGGCGTGGCGGGGCATCGCTTCGCCGTCAGCCTGCTCGACGGCGTGACCGGATCTGGCAAGACGGAAACCTATTTCGAAGCCGTCGCCGAGGCGCTGCGCCACGGCCGGCAGACCTTGATCCTGCTGCCCGAGATCGCGCTGACGGTGCAGTTTCTCGACCGCTTCGCCGAACGCTTCGGTGCGCGCCCCGCCGAATGGCATTCGGATCTGACGCAAAAGGAACGCCGCCGCGCCTGGCGCGCGGTGATGAGCGGCGAGGCGCGCGTGGTGGTCGGCGCGCGCTCGGCGCTGTTCCTGCCGTTCAAAGCGCTCGGGCTGATCATCGTCGACGAGGAGCACGAACAGGCCTACAAGCAGGAAGACGGCGCGATCTATCACGCGCGCGACATGGCGGTGGTCCGCGGACGCATCGAAAATTGTCCGGTGGTGCTGGCCAGCGCCACGCCGTCGCTCGAAACCTATGTCAACGCCACCAGCGGACGGTACGCGCATCTGCGCCTGCACAAGCGCCACGGCGAAGCCGTGATGCCCGACGTGCGCCTGATCGACATGCGCGAGGCGCGCGGCGAGCCCGGCACGTTTCTCTCGCCGCCCTTGCGCGAGGCCTTGGCGGTGACGCTGGGCGCCGGCGAACAGGCGATGCTGTTTCTCAACCGGCGCGGCTATGCGCCGCTGACATTGTGCGCCGCCTGCGGCCACAAGATGGTCTGCCGCCAATGTTCGGCCTGGCTGGTGGAACATCGCTATCGCAAGCGGCTGGTCTGCCATCACTGCGGCTTCGAAACCGCGACGCCGCCAAACTGCCCGCAATGCGGAGAGCCGGGAACTCTGGCCGCCTGCGGACCGGGCGTCGAGCGGGTGGCGGAGGAATTCAAACTCGCCTTCCCGGAGGCGCGCGTGGCGATCGCCTCCTCCGATACGCTGCATGGACCCTTGGAGACGCAAGCCGCCATCCGCGCCATGTCGAAGCGCGAGACCGATGTGCTGATCGGCACGCAGATCGTCGCCAAGGGTCATCATTTCCCGCAATTGACGCTGGTCGGTGTGGTCGATGCCGATCTCGGCGGCTCCGACGGCGATGTGCGCGCGCGCGAACGGACGTTCCAGCTGCTGCACCAGGTGGCGGGACGCGCCGGCCGCGCCGAGAAGCCCGGCTTGGTGCTGATGCAGACGCGCAATCCCGAGGACGCGGTGATGAAGGCGCTGATGGCGTCGGATCGTGACGCCTTCTACGAACAGGAGCGCAAATACCGCGAGGTGACGCACGCCCCGCCGTTCGGCCGGCTGGCGGCGATCATTCTTTCCGGCCATGACGGCGATGCGGTGCGCGCGGCGGGGCGCGAACTGGCGAAAGCCGCACCGGCGGCGCGCGGCGTCAAGGTGTGGGGACCGACACCGGCGTTCTATTCCCTGCTGCGCGGCCAGACGCGCGAACGGTTATTGGTGCAGGCGGAACGCTTCGTCGACGTGCAGGCCTACTTACGCGCCTGGCTGGCGGCGGTGAAGATCGCGAAATCCGTGCGGCTCACGGTGGACGTCGACCCGGTGAGCTTCTTCTAGGAGTCAAGCCGCCCGAATATCCGTCTTCGCGAAATCGCCGCCGACATAGAGCAGAGGCGCGTTCAGCGCTTTGGCAGCCGCATAGGAAAAGCAATCGCCGAGATTGAGTCGCGCCGGATGACGACCCTTGCCATAAGTGAGGAAGGCTTGGCGTGCGAAATCCGCCTGCACGCCGTCAATGGAGTGAATGCGAATGGCGGCGCGCTTCAGGAAGACATCTAGTTGAAGGCTCGGCTCGGCGTATTGGCAGGAAAGTGCCATCACAGCTTCGACATAGGAGACCGGTTGGATCAACCTCTCCTCGGAGGCGAGAAGCCTTGCAGTGACGTTTTCGTAGTCGCGCTCTTCGTTCATGATGGCTATCACTGCGGACGCATCGACTACAATCATATCGGCAGGCCATTCTCGTCATAGAGTTCGTCGATAAGTTCACGTGCTGTCCGATGATCGTTCGGGTCGAGCTTCTGCGCTTTCAGCGCATCCTGAAGCGGACGAATCGCGGCGAGAAATTCTTCCACCGTCTCGGCCGGTTTGTTGTTCGCGTCCTCCGCATCCAGCCGCACCAACCGTTCGGTGACGGCTCGGTCGATGGCATCGGTCAAGCTTTCGCCGGTCCGCGCCGCGAGTTTGCGGATATTCGCTTCGGTCTGCGGTTTCTTGATGTTAAGGCCCATTTCTACCTCGCAAGGTAGATTTCTACCATGAAAAGGTAGAAAAGTCTAACCTATTGATATTCCCTGACATCCACCAGATGTCCGGCAATCGCGGCGGCGGCGGCCATGGCGGGGGACATCAGATGGGTGCGCCCGCCGCGGCCCTGGCGGCCTTCGAAATTGCGGTTGGAGGTCGAGGCGCAGCGCTCGCCCGGGGCCAGCTTGTCGGCGTTCATGGCCAGGCACATCGAGCAACCCGGCTCGCGCCATTCGAAGCCCGCTTCGATGAAGACCTGGTCGAGGCCTTCCTCTTCGGCCTGATATTTCACCAGACCGGAACCGGGAACCACCATGGCGCCGACATGCGGCGCGACCTTCTTGCCTTTGGCAATGGTGGCCGCGGCGCGCAGATCCTCGATGCGCCCGTTGGTGCAGGAGCCGATGAACACACGGTCCACCTTCACATCCGTCAGCTTGGTGCCGGGTTTCAGGTCCATGTAAGCGAGGGCGCGCTCGATACCGGCGCGCTGGTTCTCGTCGGCGACTGATGTGGGATCGGGAACCACGCCCGTCACCGGCAGCGCCTGTTCGGGGGATGTGCCCCAGGTCACCATCGGCACGATGTCGCGCGCGTCAAGCGCGATCTCGACGTCGAACACCGCATCGCCGTCGGATTTCAGCGTGCGCCAATATTTGACAGCCGCCTCGAACGCCGCCGCCTTGGGCGCGCGCGGCTTGCCGGCGACATAGGCGAACGTCGTTTCATCGGGCGCGATCAAACCGGCGCGCGCGCCGCCTTCGATCGTCATGTTGCACAAGGTCATGCGGCCTTCCATCGACAGGCCCGTGATCGCATCACCGGCATATTCGATCACATAGCCGGTGCCGCCGGCGGTGCCGATTTTCGCGATCACCGCGAGCGCGATGTCCTTCGCGGTGACGCCAAGCGGCAGCTTGCCGTTGACCGTCACGCGCATGTTCTTCGACTTGGGGATCAGCAAGGTCTGCGTGGCGAGCACATGCTCGACTTCGCTGGTGCCGATGCCGAAGGCCAGCGCGCCGAACGCGCCATGCGTCGAGGTGTGGGAATCGCCGCAAACGATGGTGGCGCCGGGCAGGGTGAAACCTTGCTCCGGGCCGACGATGTGCACGATACCCTGGCGGATGTCGTCCATCGCCAGATAATCGATGCCGAATTCGCGGGCGTTCTTTTCCAGCGTGGCGATTTGCTCGGCCGATTCCGGATCGGCGATCCCTTTGGCGCGGTCCTTGGTCGGCACGTTGTGGTCGGCGACGGCCAACGCCAGTTCGGGCCGGCGCGCCTTGCGCCCCGTGTTGCGCAGTCCCTCGAAAGCCTGCGGGCTGGTCACCTCGTGCACCAGGTGGCGGTCGATATAAAGCACGCTGGATTCCCCGGCGGCCTCGTGCACCAGATGCGCGTCCCAGATCTTGTCGTAGAGCGTCTTGCCCATGGATTTTTCGCCTTTCCGGGATGCTAACAACACCAGCAGGCGCGCACACGCAAGACCCTTATTCCCCTAATGCTGGCTGGCCAAATAAGCCACCAGGGCGATGATCAGGAGGGCCGCCGCCTGTGCCACGATGCGGTAACGCATCAGGACATTGGACCAGCGCGAGGAGGTCTGCCCGCCGATCGCCATGACCACGATGCCGGCAAGCAGGATGACGGCGACGACCGCCAAGGCGACGAGAATCAGGATTGTTCCGAGCATGTGGTCCCTCGCGCGAGACGCGGACTATCCACGCAGTGCCGCGCCCTCTGCAAGACGGTATTTCGTCCGCCCCCGGCGCCGCCCGCCCCCGGCGGCGGGGACCAGCTATGAATCGGCCAGCCGCCGCAGCGTGTAGAGCAGTCCCAGCGCTTCCTTGGGCGTCAGCGCGTCGGGGTCGACGGCGCGCAGGGCGTCCTTGAGCGCGTTCTTGTCTTCCGCGGGTTTCGCCTCGACGCGGAACAGCGGCAGATCGTCGATGCGGGCGAGCGGCTTGTGCCCCTCGCGGCCCTCCTCCAGGGCGCGCAACACCTCGCGCGCACGTTCGACCACGGGGGCCGGCAGCCCGGCAAGCTTCGCCACATGAATGCCGTAGGAGCGGTCGGCGACGCCGGGCACCACCTCGTGCAGGAACACGATGGAGTCGTTCCACTCCCGCACCCGCATGGTGACGCAGGCCAGCGACGGCAGACGTTCGGCCAGCGCCGTCAGCTCGTGATAATGCGTGGCGAACAGCGCGCGCGATTTGTTCTTCAGGCACAGATGTTCGGCGGTGGCCCAGGCGATGGCGAGACCGTCGAAGGTCGCCGTGCCGCGGCCGATTTCGTCCAGGATCACGAGACTTTTGTCGCTCGCCTGGTTGAGGATGGCGGAGGTCTCCACCATCTCGACCATGAAGGTGGAGCGCCCGGCGGCCAGATCGTCGCCGGCGCCGACGCGGCTGAACAAGCGATCGACGATGCCGATATGCGCGCTGTCGGCCGGCACGAAGGCGCCCATCTGCGCCAGGATCGCGATCAGCGCGTTCTGGCGCAGGAAGGTCGACTTGCCAGCCATGTTCGGGCCGGTCACCAGCCACAGCCGCTTCTCCGACGACAGATCGCAATCGTTGGGCACGAAGGGGCCGGCATGCATCGCGTCCTGCGCCGCTTCCACCACCGGATGGCGGCCGCGCGCGATGGCGAACGCACGGCCATCGTCAATCTTTGGGCGCACATGGCGTTTGCCGATGGCGAGTTCCGCCAGCGCAGAGCCGACATCGAGCACCGCCAGCGCCTCGGCAAGGCGCGCCAAGGGCTGGGCAAGCGCCAGCGACTCGTTCGCCATTTCGTCGAAAAGATCCTTTTCGAGCGCCAGCGCCTGATCGCCGGCCTGCGAAATGCGGTTCGCCAAGGTCGACAGTTCGTCGGTCGAGAAGCGCACCGCGCCGCCCATGGTCTGGCGATGGCGATAGCCGCCGCCCGCCATCAGCTTGTCCGCATGCTGGGAGGCAACCTCGATGAAGAAGCCGAGCACGCCGTTATGCTTGATCTTGAGCGGCGTACCGCTTTCCTCGCGATAGCGCGTTTCCAGCGAGGCGATCACCCGGCGCGATTCGTCGCGCAGCGCACGCACATCGTCGAGCGGCGGATGCGCGCCCGCGCGCACGAAACCGCCATCGCGGGCGTAGAAGGGCGGCTCGTCCACCAGGAGATGGATGAGCCTGGCATTCAAGGCCGAGACGTCGGCGGTGGCTTGCACAAGCGCGCGCACCGCATCCGCAGCTTCGCCGCGTTCGGTCTCGCCGGGCAGAATCTCCCGCATGCCGCGGGCGCAGAGAATCCCGTCGCGCAGCGCCGCCAGATCGCGAGGTCCGGCGCGGCCCACCGACAGACGCGCCAGAGCGCGCGAAATGTCAGGCGCGCGGCGAAGCCGTTCGCGCAAGGATTCCCGCATGTCGTTGTCGTCGGCAAAAAAAGCCACGGCCTCCTGACGCGCGGCGACGAGCTTCACGTCGGTCAGAGGCGCGGCCAGCCGGGCCGCCAGCAAGCGCGCGCCCGCCGCCGTCACCGTGCGGTCAATCACCGACAGGAAGCTGCCGCGCCGTTCGCCCGACAGCGTCTCGGTCAGTTCGAGATTGCGCCGCGTCGCCGCGTCGATGGCCATGAAAGCGTGCGGCGCTTCCCGCGCCAGCGGCTGCAGAACGGGCAGCTTCCCTTTCTGCGTCAGTTCGAGATAGGCGATCAGCGCGCCGGCCGCCGACAATTCGGCGCGCGAGAAGGCTCCGAAGCCGGCGAGTTCGGCGACGCCATAGTGATTCTTGAGCGCGCGTTCGCCCGCGACGGAATCGAACTTCACGACAGGAAGCGCTGTCAGCGCACACCCCAGCGCGCCGGCAATCGATGCGAATGCGGCATCGTCCAGAAGGTTGTCCGGCATCAACAGTTCGCTCGGGGCAAGCCGGGCGATTTCCACGGCCAGCTCGCCCTGCGCAACGGCGGCAACGACGAAGCTTCCCGCCGACATGTCGGCACTGGCCAGCGCGAATTCGCCGCCCGCGCGTCCCAGGCTCGCCAGCGTGTTGGCGCGCGACGGTTCGAGCAGCGAGTCCTCGGTCAATGTGCCCGGCGTCACCAAGCGGATGACTTCCCGGCGCACGACGGATTTCGAACCGCGTTTCCGGGCTTCGGCGGGATCCTCCACCTGCTCGCAGATGGCGACCCGGAAACCTTTGCGGATCAGGCGCTCCAGATATTGTTCCGCCGCATGCACCGGCACCCCGCACATCGGGATATCGTCGCCCAAATGCTTGCCCCGTTTGGTTAGCGCGATGTCCAGCGCTTCCGCTGCCCTTGCGGCATCCTCGAAGAACAGCTCGTAGAAGTCGCCCATCCGGTAGAACAGGAGATAATCGGGGTGCGCCGCCTTGATCTCGAGGTACTGCGCCATCAAAGGCGTCGTCCCGTCGGCGGGCGGACTCGGGCCGTGCTGATCGTTCATGCGGCGAGCCTAGCAGAACGACATGCACTCTTGCGTTGCGCACGACGCAAGTGCAAAGCCTGCATGACCTGATATTCTGTGGAAAAGACCCTCTCTGGAACCGCTCATGGACACCCCCCGACCTTCCTATACCGAAGAAGAAGCCCTCGCCTTTCACTCGGGCGGCAAACCCGGCAAGATCGAAATCTCCCCCACCAAACCGATGGCCTCCCAGCGGGACCTGAGCCTGGCCTATTCGCCGGGCGTGGCGGTGCCGGTACGCGCCATCGCCGAGAACCCGGACCTGGTCTACGACTACACCGCGAAGGGCAATTTCGTCGCCGTCATCTCCAACGGCACGGCGATCCTGGGCCTGGGCGATCTCGGCCCGCTCGCCTCCAAACCGGTGATGGAGGGCAAAGCGGTCCTCTTCAAGCGTTTCGCCGATGTCGACGCCATCGATCTGGAAATCGACACCACCGACGTCGACGCCTTCGTCAATTGCGTGCGCTATCTCGCGCCGTCCTTCGGCGGCATCAATCTGGAAGACATCAAGGCGCCGGACTGCTTCGTCATCGAAGAGCGCTTGCGCGAGTTGATGAACATCCCCGTATTCCACGACGACCAGCACGGCACGGCGATCATTTCCACCGCCGGCATCATCAACGCGCTGCACCTGACGGGGCGCAAGATCGCCGACATCAAGGTGGTGGTGAACGGCGCGGGCGCGGCGGGCATCGCCTGCCTCGAACTGTTGAAGTCGATGGGCCTGCCGTCCGCCAACGCCACCCTTTGCGATTCCAAGGGCGTGGTCTATCGCGGCCGCACCCAGGGCATGAACCAGTGGAAAAGCGCACACGCGGTGGAGACCAAGGCGCGCAGCCTGGCGGACGCCATGGTCGATTGCGACGTCTTCCTCGGCCTGTCGGTGAAAGGTGCGCTGACACCGGAGATGGTCAAGACCATGGCCAAGGCGCCGATCATCTTCGCCATGGCCAATCCCGATCCCGAGATCACGCCCGAAGAGGCGAAAGCCGTGCGCCCCGATGCCATCGTGGCGACCGGCCGCAGCGACTATCCCAACCAGGTGAACAACGTCCTTGGCTTCCCCTACATTTTCCGCGGCGCGCTCGACGTCCGCGCCACCACGATCAACGAAGCGATGAAGATCGCCGCGGTTGAGGCGATTGCGGCGCTGGCCCGCGAAGATGTCCCCGACGAAGTGGCGGCGGCCTATCGCGGATCGCGCCCGATGTACGGACCGGACTACATCATCCCCGTGCCCTTCGATCCGCGCCTGATCACCCGCGTGTCGTCCGCGGTCGCCGAGGCGGCGATAAAATCGGGCGTCGCGCGGCGCGAGATCAAGGACATCGAGCATTACCGCGCGCAATTGACCGCGCGGCTCGACCCGTCCGCGATCCTGTTCCACCAGATCACCACCAGCGTGCGCACCAAGCCCAAGCGCGTAGTGTTCGCGGAGGGCGAGGAGGAGTGCGTCATCCGCGCGGCCGCGGCGTTCCAGCACGCCGGCCTCGGCAAGGCCCTGCTGGTGGGACGGACCGAGGTGATCAAGGCCGGCATCCAGCGCGCCGGCCTTGAAGGCGACCTGAATCTCGAAATCCGCGTGCCGCATTCCGCCGCCGACGCGACGGCCTACATCGATGCGCTCTACAAGCGCCTGCAACGCCGCGGCGGCCTCTATCGCGATTGCGTGCGTCTGGTCACCAACGACCGCAACGTCTATGCCGCATCGATGCTGGCAGCCGGCGACGCCGACGCCATGGTCAGCGGCGTCACGCGCAACTACTCCACCGTCCTCAACGACGTGCGCAAGGTTCTCGACGTACCCGCCGGCCAGCGGCCCATCGGCGTGCTGGTCATCTTCGCCAAGGGGAAGGTGATCTTCGTCGCCGACACCAGCGTGCACGAGATGCCAACGTCCGAACAGCTGGCCGACATCGCCGTACAGGCCGCGCGCGTGACCCGCCGCTTCGGCTTCACGCCGCGCGTGGCGATGCTGGCGTCCTCCACCTTCGGCTTTCCGCGCAGCGAACGCAGCGAACGTGTCGTGGAAGCCGTGCACATCCTCGACAAGCGCCAGGTGGATTTCGAATATGACGGCGAAATGTCGGTCGACGTGGCGCTCGACAGCGAGAAGATGGCGCTTTATCCTTTCTGCCGCCTGACCGACACGGCCAATGTGCTGATCATGCCGGCGGTCCATTCCGCCGCGATCTCCACCAAGCTGCTGCAACAGATCGGCGGCGTCAGCATGATGGGACCCTTCCTGGTCGGTCTTGAGAAGTCCGTGCAGATCGTGTCGCTTGGTGCCAAGATGAGCGAGATCTACAACGCCGCCGTCATCGCGGCCCTGTGACGGAAAAATGGACAATCTGACGCGCTTCATGGACGGCATCTGGGACGGCGAGATCGTCCCGGTGCTGACCGACTACATCCGCATCCCCAACAAGTCGCCGATGTTCGATCCCGATTGGGAACAACACGGCCATATGGAAAAAGTCGTCGCGCTGTTCGAGACCTGGGCGCGCGCCAAGATCGCCAAGCTGCCCGGCGCCACGCTGGAGGTGGTGCGCGTCAAAGGCCGCACGCCGCTGATCTTCATCGAAATACCGGGCAAGGCAGCCGGCACGGTGCTGCTCTACGGCCATCTCGACAAGCAGCCGGAAATGAAAGGCTGGGCGGAGGGCATGGGACCGTGGACGCCCGTGCTCAAGGACAACAAGCTCTACGGCCGCGGCGGCGCGGACGACGGCTATGCCATGTTCGCCTCCATCTCGGCGCTGCTGGCGCTCGCCGAACAGAAGGTCGACCACGCGCGCTGCGTGATCACCATCGAAGCGGGCGAGGAATCCGGTTCGCCGGACCTGCCCTTCTATATCGAGCATCTGGCGGCGCGCATCGGCACGCCGGACCTGATCGTCTGCCTGGATTCGGGGTGCGGCAATTACGACCAGCTCTGGCTGACCACCAGCCTGCGCGGCATCGCGGCGGGCAAGCTCTCCGTGCGCGTGCTGACCGAAGGCGTGCATTCTGGCGACGCCAGCGGCATCGTGCCCTCCTCCTTCCGCATTCTGCGCGCGCTGCTGTCGCGCATCGAGGACGAGACCACCGGCGCGATGACGCTTTCCGAGTTTTTCGCGCCGGTGCCGGACGAACGCGTCGAACAGGCGCGCGCGGCGTCGCGGATTTTGGGCAACGACGTCTACACCAAGCTGCCGTTTGCGGGCGCCACCAAACCGATGGCGACCACGCCTGTGGAAATGATCCTCAATCGCACCTGGAAGCCCCAGCTGGCGGTCATCGGCATGGAAGGCTATCCGCTGCCGGAACACGCCGGCAATGTGCTGCTGCCTTATTCGGTGGCCAAACTGTCGCTGCGCACGCCGCCGACCTGCGACGCCGAAGCGGCGGTGGCGGCGCTCAAACGTGTGCTGGAAGAGGACCCGCCTTACGGGGCCGAAGTCAGCTTCGAGGCCGAAGCCGGGCAGACGGGCTGGAACGCCCCGAGCCTGGCGTCATGGCTGGAGACCTCGCTGACCAAGGCCTCCGAAAGTCATTTCGGCAAGCCGGTGGCTTACATGGGCGAAGGCGGGTCGATCCCCTTCATGGCCATGCTGGGCAAGAAATTTCCCAAGACCCAGTTCGTGGTGACCGGCGTGCTGGGGCCCCATTCCAACGCCCATGGCCCCAACGAGTTCCTGCACATCCCAACCGCCAAGAAGATTTCGGCCTGTATCGCCAACGTGCTGGCGGATCATGCAGCAGCGCACAAATAGCCCGTGAACACGAAAGCTATCGAGTTCCTGACGCTGTTCGCCTTGCTCGCCGCAACGCTGGCCGTGGGCTTCCTCGCCAGTCAGGTGACCGTGCCGAGCATTCCTGGCTGGTACGCGGGATTGCACAAGCCGAGCTTCAATCCGCCGAATTGGCTCTTCGCGCCAGTTTGGACCACGCTTTACGTGCTGATGGCGGTGGCCGCCTGGCGCGCCTGGCGCAAGGCGGGGGTTCGCCTGCTGGGACTTTATGCCCTGCAGCTCGCCCTCAACGGCGCCTGGTCCTTCATCTTTTTCGGAGCCCACGCCATCGGATTGGCCCTGGCCGAAATCGTCCTGCTGCTGGTCCTGGTCCTCGCCACCATGTGGCGTTTCTGGCGCAAGGACCGGATCGCCGGACTGCTTTTCGTGCCTTATGCCGGCTGGGTCCTGTTTGCCGGGGTACTGAATGCCGCAATCTGGCGGCTGAATGGGTAATTGGTCGCCGATCCGGTTTCGTTCCCGGGGGTTGGGCCAATTTCCCGTGCGGCGTCGCAATTTCACGGCCTTGCGAGCAGCCACCCCCCACCCTATATACCCCTCAGGTGCGGGAAGGGCTTTTTCGGCTCTTTGCCGCCATTTTATGCGTGGGGCGGGCATAAAGGCGCTTTTTCGAAAGGCCTGAGACCTGCTGCCCAAAAGGAAGGAACAGACATGGCTAAAGTGATCGGCATCGACCTCGGCACGACCAATTCGTGCGTAGCGGTCATGGAGGGCTCGGCCCCCAAGGTCATCGAAAATGCGGAGGGTGCGCGAACGACCCCGTCCATCGTCGCCTTCGCCAATGACGGCGAGCGACTCATCGGCCAGCCCGCCAAGCGGCAGGGCGTGACCAATCCCGAATTTACGTTCTTCGCGATCAAGCGTCTGATTGGCCGGCGCTTTGAAGATCCCATGACCCAAAAAGACATCGGCATGGTGCCTTACAAGATCGTCAAAGCCGACAATGGCGACGCCTGGGTGGGAGGCCGCGAGGGCAAGAAATACGCGCCGAGCGAAATCTCGGCCTTTATCCTGCAGAAGATGAAGGAAACCGCCGAGGCCCATCTGGGCGAGAAGGTGACGCAGGCCGTCATCACCGTTCCGGCCTATTTCAACGACGCCCAGCGCCAGGCCACCAAGGACGCCGGCAAGATTGCCGGGCTCGAAGTCCTGCGCATCATCAACGAGCCGACGGCGGCGGCGCTGGCCTACGGCCTCGACAAGAAGCAATCGGGCACCATCGCGGTCTACGACCTGGGCGGCGGCACCTTCGACATCTCCGTGCTGGAAATCGGCGACGGCGTGTTCGAAGTGAAGTCCACCAACGGCGACACCTTCCTCGGTGGCGAAGATTTTGACCAGCGCGTCGTCAATTACCTGGCCGACGAATTCAAGAAAGAGAACGGCATCGATCTGCGCACCGACAGGCTGGCGCTGCAGCGGCTGAAAGACGCGGCTGAAAAGGCGAAGATCGAATTGTCGAGCGCGATGCAGACGGAAGTGAACCTGCCCTTCATCACGGCGGACGCCTCCGGACCCAAGCATCTGACGATCAAGATCACGCGCGCCAAGCTCGAAGCTCTGGTCGACGACCTGATCCAGAAGACGATCGGCCCGGTGAAGCAGGCGCTCAAGGATGCCGGCGTCACCGCCAACCAGATCGACGAAGTGATCCTGGTCGGCGGCATGACGCGCATGCCCAAGGTGCAGGAAATCGTCAAACAGACCTTCGGCAAGGAACCGCACAAGGGCGTCAACCCGGACGAAGTCGTCGCCATCGGCGCGGCCATCCAGGGCGGCGTTCTCAAGGGCGAGGTGAAGGACGTTCTGCTGCTCGACGTGACGCCGCTTTCGCTCGGCATCGAAACGCTGGGCGGCGTGTTCACGCGCCTGATCGACCGCAACACCACGATCCCGACCAAGAAGTCGCAAATCTTCTCAACGGCGGAGGACAACCAGACCGCCGTGACGATCCGCGTCTTCCAGGGCGAACGCGAAATGGCGGTCCACAACAAGCTGCTCGGCCAGTTCGACCTGATGGGCCTTCCTCCGGCGCCGCGCGGCGTGCCGCAGGTGGAGGTCACCTTCGACATCGATGCCAACGGCATCGTCTCCGTCACGGCGAAGGACAAAGCCACCAACAAGGAACAGCAAATCCGCATCCAGGCCTCTGGCGGCCTTTCGGACGCCGACATCAAGAAGATGGTGGCGGAGGCCGAAGCCCATGCGGCGGAAGACAAGAAAACCCGCGCCCTGGCCGAAGCCAAGAACCAGGCCGATGCCCTGGTGCATTCGACCGAGAAGGCGCTCAACGAGCACGGCAGCAAAATCGATGCGGGCGAACGCACCGCCATCGAAGACGCCATGGCTTCGCTGAAGGAAACGATCAAGTCCGAAGACGTGGAGCAGATCCAGCAAAAAACGCAGGCCCTGGCCCAAGCGTCGATGAAACTCGGTGAGGCGATGTACAAGGCGCAGCAGGCGCAGGCCGGCGGCGAAGCTGCCGCTCCCGGCGCGGACGGCGCGGCGCCGAAGGACGACAATGTGGTCGATGCGGAGTTCTCCGAAGTCGACGAGGACAAGAAAAAGGGCTCTGCTTAATTCGGTAGACGGAATGCGGAGATCGGGAGTCGGGAATCGATGACAAGGTCATGTTCATCCGATTTCGGGCTTCCGATTTCTGATTTTGTGAGTCCTTGGGAAAATCATGAGTAAGCGGTGCTATTACGACGTTCTGGGCTGCAAGAAGGGAGCCCCCCCGACCGAGATCAAGGCGGCCTACCGCAAGCTCGCCATGGAGCTGCATCCGGACCGCAATCCGGGCGACCACACCGCCGAGGTCAAGTTCAAGGAAATCAATGAAGCCTATGACATCCTGAAGGATGATCAGCGGCGGGCGGCTTATGACCGCTTCGGCCATGCGGCCTTCGAACAGGGCAACGGCCGTGGCGGTGGCGGCCATCCCTTCGACTTCGCCGCATCCTTCACCGACGTCTTCGATGATCTGTTCGGCGAATTCATGGGCGGTGGAAAACAGCGGCGCCGGCAGAACCGCGGCGGCGATCTCCGATACAATCTCCAGGTCAATCTGGAACAGGCTTTCCACGGCTACCGTGCCGAGATCAAAGTCCCCTCGGCCGTCGCCTGCGAAATCTGCGGCGGCTCGGGAGCGACTCCCGGCAGCCAGGCCGAGCAATGTTCCACCTGCGCCGGCCATGGCAAGGTGCGCGCCACCCAAGGCTTCTTCACCATCGAACGGACCTGCCCGCACTGCCAGGGACGCGGCCGTGTCGTGCGAAACCCCTGCAAGCCCTGCGGCGGCAGCGGCCATGTGCAGAAGGAACGCACGCTTGTCGTCGACATCCCGGCCGGTGTTGAAGAAGGCACCCGCGTGCGGCTTTCGGGCGAAGGCCAGGCCGGCTTCAACGGCGGACCGCCGGGCGATCTGTACGTATTCGTCTCGGTCTCGCAGCACGAAATTTTCCAGCGCGAAGGACACGATCTTTATTGCCATGTGCCGGTGTCGTTCGTGACGGTGGCGCTTGGCGGGGCCATCGAGGTGCCGACGCTGGACGGCGGACGCGCCAAGGTCGTTATCCCCGAAGGCAGTCAATCGGGTCGCCAGTTCCGCTTGCGCGGCAAGGGCATGCCGGTGCTGCGCGGCGGCGGCATGGCCGGCGACCTTTATGTCGAAGTGACGGCTGAAACCCCGGTCAAACTGAGCAAGTTGCAGAAGGAATTGCTGCGCGAATTCGAGAAGGCCAGCGAACCCGCCACGCACCCGCATTCCGCAAGCTTCCTGGGCAAGGTGAAGGAATTCTGGACCAGCGGCGCGAAGGCGTAATGCCTGCGTCGCTGCGCGATCGTTTGCGTTTCCTCGGCCGGTTGGCCGCCGATCCATCGAGCGTTGGCGCCATCGCTCCGTCGAGTGCGAGGCTGGCGCGCGCCATGGCGGCCGAAGCCGATCCCTCGTGCGGCGGACCGGTTTTGGAACTCGGACCGGGAACCGGCGTCGTCACCCAAGCGCTGATCGAGCGCGGCTTTGCGCCGGAGCGGATCACGGCCGTCGAGTACGATACACGGTTCGCCGATCTGTTGCGGACCCGCTTCCCCGCCGTCGCTGTCGTTTACGGCGATGCGTTCGATCTCGTGAAGGTTTGGAGCGGCGAACGTTTCGCCGCGATCGTCTCCAGCCTGCCGCTGCTCAATTTTCCGTTGGCGAAGCGCGAGACTCTGATCGAAGCCGCGCTGTCGCGCCTGTTGCCCGGCGCCTCCTACATACAATTTTCTTATGGCTTCGGTCCGCCCGTCGTTGCGCCCGAAGGAGCATGCGTCGGGCTTGCCGCACGCGTGTGGCGAAATCTTCCGCCGGCGAGGGTGTGGGTGTATCGACATGTGGAAAATAGATGATGCCCGTAGACATCTATCGGTAGTTTCCACTCTGAGCCCATACTCGACGCAGCCCCATTCCGAAAGCTTCCCGGACAAGGTGAAAGAGTTCTGGAACGGCGCCAAGGCGTAATGCCGTCTCTTTTTCTTCCCCCGCCTTGGCGGGGGAAGAAAGAAAGTAGCGGCTTGTGCGTCCATCTCTGCGGCGGTCGCCCGCAGCACATTCGACCCATCACGCAGGCAGCCGCGCCTTCTTTGCGGCGCGCCGTGATCGCCAAGGCCGCGTTGCTTATGCCGGAATGCAATATCGCCGCACCCTCTTGCCGCCGCGCCGCGCGCTTCCCACGTCTTGTATGTTCTTTGATATGGTGAGGAGGAAGAGAAGCGCGTTTGCGTCGCACGCGCTTGAGATGGCCCATTTTGCGCTTCAAATCGGTGCGCGAAGCGACGCGAAAATCACGGCGCCGCAATGCATTAGATCGATTTAGAGGGATTCGAATTCGATTTTTGCGGTCTTCCTTTTGTCAGCCGCCGAAGGCAGGAACGCGAAGGACGGGCCCCCTTCGGCTCGCCATGGACATGGCTTTCCCCTTCCCCCGCCTTCGCCCTGCGGCGTGGCAAGCGCGGGGAAAAAGCCATTCGCTGTTCGCCACACACTATTCGCTGTTTTTCATTCCGCCGCTTTGGCGATGAAATCCGCGTTCTTCAGCACGCGCTCGTCGACATAGGGCAGATAGGTCTTGAAATTGTCGCGGAACATCCCGGCGAGTTTTTTTGCCTGCCTGTCATAAGCGGCCTTGTCCGCCCAGGTGTCGCGTGGGTTCAGGAGCGCCTTGTCGACGCCCGCGACCTCGACCGGAATGCGGAACCCGAACATCGGATCGACGCGCCATTCGGAAGCGGCCAGGGAACCGTTCAGCGCGGCGGCCAGCAGCGCCCGCGTCACCCTGATCGGCATGCGCTTGCCGCCCGCGCCGGCCGGTCCGCCGGTCCAGCCGGTATTAACCAGCCAGCAATCGGCGTCATGCCGGTCGATCAGGTCGCGCAGCAGATTGCCGTAGACCGAAGGATGGCGCGGCATGAACGGTGCGCCGAAACAGGTGGAGAAAGTCGGCTCAGGATCCTTGCCCAGGCCCTTTTCGGTGCCCGCCACCTTGGCGGTGAACCCCGACAGGAAATGGTACATCGCCTGACTGGGCGAGAGTTTTGCAATGGGCGGCAACACGCCGAAGGCGTCTGCCGTGAGCATGATGACATTGCTCGGCGGCGGCGCGCGGCCGGTGTCGCTGGCGTGCGGGATGAATTGGATCGGGTAGGCGGCGCGGGTGTTTTCGGTATGCCGCTCGTCGTCGAGATCGAGCGCGCCCGTTTCGGGATCGCATACCACATTCTCCAGCACCGTGCCGAAACGCTCTGTGGTGGTGAAAATCTCCGGCTCGGCCTCGCGCGACAGGCGAATCACCTTGGCGTAGCAGCCGCCTTCGAAATTGAAGATGCCGTTTTCGCTCCAGCCATGCTCGTCATCCCCGATCAGTGTGCGGCTGGAATCGGCGGAGAGCGTGGTTTTGCCCGTGCCCGAAAGTCCGAAGAAGATGGCGCTCTTGCCGTCCGGTCCCACATTGGCGGAGCAATGCATCGGCAGGACCTGTTTCTGCGGCAACAGGAAATTCAGGATGGTGAAGACCGCCTTCTTCATCTCGCCGGCATAAGAGGTGCCGCCGATGAGCACCTGCTTGCGGGTGAAGTCGAGCGAGATCACGGTCTTGGTGTGGCAGCCATGGATTTTCGGGTCGGCTTCGAAGCCGGGCAGCGCGATAATTGTGAACTCGGGCACAAAACCCGCGAGTTGCTTCGGCTCCGGGCGGATCAGCAGTTGATGGACGAACAAGGAGTGCCAGGCAAATTCCGTGATGACGCGCACGGGCAGGCGATGGCCGAGATCGGCTCCGGCGAAAAGATCCTTGGCGTAGAGTTCGCGCCCTTCGGCATAAGCGAGCATCGCGTCGTGCAGCGCCTTGGCCGCCTCGGGGCTCATTGCCTTGTTGTTGTCCCACCACACGCTGGTGGCCGTCACGCCATCCCGGACGATGAATTTGTCGTTCGGCGAGCGACCGGTATGCTGGCCTGTGATGACGACCAGAGGGCCGTCCTTGGCCAAACGGCCTTCACCGCGGGCGATCGCATGCTCGTACAGCGCGGCTGGCGCAAAATTCCAGTGCACCTTTTTGAGGTTGCGAAAGCCATGGGCCTCCAGACCGAAAGCGCTCGCGTGCCGGCCGACGTCGTGTGACATGTCTCTCCTTTGTCCCTATCGTACGCCGTCGGAGCGACGATAGAAGTGCGACGATTTCGCTTCGAAATCCCGAGGAGGCCGCGCTCGAAGAATATGCTTTTATTCCAATGTTCTAGCTATGACAATTCCGAGGTGGCAGCTATGCTATCGGTAACAGCAAACGACAGCGGCCTTTGGTCGCAAAATTCCTGCGAAGCGCGATGAAATTCTCCGACGAGGAACTGCAACGCTACGCACGACACATCGTCCTGCGCGAAGTTGGAGGCGCGGGGCAAGCGCGCTTGAGCGCGGCGCGCGTCCTTGTGGTGGGAGCCGGCGGCCTGGGTAGCCCGCTGATCCTTTATCTTGCGGCGGCGGGAATCGGCACGCTCGGCATTGTCGATTTCGATTCCGTCAGTCTTTCCAACCTGCAGCGTCAGATCGCACACAGAACCGCCGACATCGGTCGAGCCAAGACCGCTTCTGCCGCCGACGCCGCACTTGCCATAAACCCGCACGTGAAGATTGAAACGCATCAGCTTCGGCTGACGGCCGAGAACGCACTCGATCTCATAAGCCGTTACGACATTGTGGCCGACGGATCCGACAATTTCGCCAGCCGATTCCTGATTGCAGACGCCTGCTTCTTTGCCAGGAGGACGTTGGTCAGTGCGGCAGTCAGCGAATTTTCCGGTCAACTTTCGACCTTCAAGGGACGCCCCTGCTATCGCTGCCTGTTTCCCGAACCGCCGCCGCCGGGCAGCGCTCCTTCGTGCAGCGAAACCGGCGTTCTGGGCGCGGCCGCCGGCGTCATGGGTGCGCTGCAGGCGCTCGAAGTCATTAAGGAGGTCGCTGGAACCGGAGAAAGCATGGCCGGCAAGCTCCTTATTTACGAAGCGTTAGATACTCGCTTCCGTACCGTCACACTCCGCCCAGACCCCGCCTGCAAATTGTGCGGATCACATCCGAGCATCCGCGATCTCTCGCAGCACCGTGGGCAGGTTTAACCGCCGGTTAAAGCCCTCTTTTGCATAATTGCTTCCGGGTCGCATTCCAAAAACGGCCCCAGAGGGGCGCATGGCGAGAGAAATTCATTTCGAGATATTTTCACGCCGAGGCGCCAAGGGCGGCTGGAAACTTGTCGAGGTCAGGTCGGATCGCGACGAGTCGATCAAACTGGCCCAAAAAATGATGGCCGAAGAGGGCGCGACCGGCGTCAAGGTCGTCAAGGAGACCTATGACGACGAGACCGGCGACTATCTCACGCTGAAAATCTTCGAGGACGGCCATAACCGGATGAAGTCCACGCCGGCACAGGAAGATGTGCCGCACACACTGCCCTGTTTCAAGCCGGACGATCTCTACTCCTATCACGCCCGCCAGACGATCATCCGCCTGATCCCGGATTTCCTGGCACGCAACAAGATCACGCTCACCGAACTGAGCCATCGCGCCGACATGCTGGAAAAACTGGAGGCAACCGGCACGCTTCTGCAGCATGCCATCCAGAAGGTCGCCGTGGCACAGGCCGCTTCGACGGCCACGCCCGTCCAGCAGATCATCAAGACTCTCAACGAACTGACGAGCAAGGCCTTCCACCGCGTCTACCGCGATCAGCGCAAGGGCCATTTTCCCGACGTGGAGCTGGGAAAATTCGGTGCCCTGGCATCGAAGCTCGCCGAACAGTCGGACGGCACCTATGTGCTCAACGGCGCCATCGCGCGCTATCTGTACGATACCAAGGGCTGGAATGAGAAGCTCTTACGCCTGCTCTCCTTGATGGAGGAAGCCCCGGCGGAGGGGCCTGGCGGTCCGCTTCTGATTTCGGCGGTCGACTCGATCATCGCCGAGATCTTGAACGGCTCAGCAGCTTTGCACGAACTGATCGGCCCCCGGGATAATCTGGGCGCCGCCCTGATGACCCTCGTGCACCTTTTCCTTGGCAAGGAGGATGGCGAAGAAGGCAGGCAGCAAGGGCTGATCTCGCTGACCAGGTACTTCGCCAGCGACAGCCTGCCCGAGGCGCGCACCGCCATCGCCAACCGGATCACCGCGGAGTTCAAGAGCGTCAAACGGCTCTGCCCCGAATCCCTGTCCGAAGAATTCAAGATGTTGCGCAAGATCGCCAACAGCGTCGTGCTCGGCGTCGGAAAATACTTGAGCCATGAGGACCTGATCGCCGCGTTCACGCTGCGTTCAAAGCGGTTTATCAACCAGGTGACCTTGGGTGAATATCTGGGGGATTCCGCAACCCCGGACGAGAAACTCGAACGCTTGCTGTCTGTCGAGGAAAACATCATCGGCGCGGAAAACAAGCGTCAACTGGCCACGTTCGTCCTTCCGGTCATCACGACGACTACGTTCGATACCCATTTCCAGTCGCCGAAGGTTCCAGTACTGACACGGCTGCAGCGCCTAGCCGCGCTGAACGCGCGCGTGCGGCGTTCCGGCTTCCAGGAAAACCAGCGTACGGAAATCGCCGAGACGCTCGACCGTATCGCCTGCGGCGTGGAGGCCCGCTACCGGCTTTTCGAGTCCATCGACGCCAAGCCCGTGAGCCCCGTTGAAAAGGCCAACATGATCCTGCGCATGTTCACCGCCCAGACTTTCACGGAGCCTAGGCTGGCGGCCAAGGCGCGCGAGCAGATCGTCGGCTATCTGTCGAAGCCCGGCTTCCTTTCCGGCTATATGGACCAGATCGCCAGGAACGGCACCGAGAAGCCCGACGCCGAAGTCGCCAGGGCCGACTTGATGCAGACTCTGGCGAAGATCGGCATCACCTACGACACCGGACTGAAATCCATCGCCGCCTGACGCCGCTCAGTGCGCCGCGTCCCAGTTCTGGGCGGCGCGCGCCTCCACCGTCAGCTTGACACTGAGGGGCACCGCCGGCAGCGACGCCTGTTCCATCACAGAGACTGCGACCGAACATACCTTCTCAACCTCGGCGTCGACGGCTTCGAACACCAGTTCGTCATGCACCTGCAGCAGCATCCTGGCCTTGAGTTCTGCCCCCGCCAGCGCGTCCGGCATGCGGATCATGGCGCGCCGGATGATGTCGGCGGCCGAGCCCTGGATCGGGGCATTGATCGCGGCGCGCTCGGCGCCGCCACGCATCCCCTGGATCTTCGAATTGATCTCGCGGATATGCACACGCCGGCCGAACAGGGTTTCGACATAGCCGTGCTCGCGGGCAAACGCCTTGGTGGTTTCCATGTAATCGCGGATGCCCGGGAAGCGCTGGAAATATTTCTTGATGTAATCGTCGGCTTCGCCGCGCGCGATGCCGAGCTGGTTGGCGAGCCCGAAGCCCGAAATTCCGTAGACAATGCCGAAATTGATCGCCTTGGCGCGGCGGCGGATTTCCGCCGGCATGCCCTTCACGGGGACGCCGAAGATTTCGGACGCGGTCATGGCATGGATATCGAGGCCTTCGGTGAAGGCCTTCTTCAGCGCCGGAATGTCGGCCATATGCGCCAGGATGCGCAGCTCGATCTGGCTGTAGTCGGCACTGATCAGCTTGGAGCCCTTGGGCGCGACGAAGGCCTGACGGATACGCCGGCCCTCGGCCGTGCGGATCGGGATGTTCTGCAGATTGGGGTCGGTGGAGGCCAGACGGCCGGTGGCCGCGGCGGCCATCGCGAAGGAGGTGTGCACACGGCCGGTCTGCGGATTGATGTAGGTCGGCAGCGCATCGGTATAGGTGCCGCGCAGCTTGGCTAGCTGACGCCAGTCGAGGACCTTCTTGGGAAGATCGTGACCTTGCGCCGCCAGGTCCTCCAACGCGTCGGCATCCGTCGACCAGGCGCCGGTCTTGGTCTTCTTGCCGCCAGGCAGCGAGAATTTTCCGAACAGAATGTCGCCCAGCTGCTTGGGTGAGGCGACGTTGAACGCCTCACCCGCGAGTTTGTGAATTTCGCTTTCGAGCCTGGCCATGTCCGTGGCGAAGTCGTTGGAGAGTTTGCGCAAAAGATCGGGATCGATGGCGATGCCCTCGCGTTCCATCTCGGCCAGGACAGGCGCCAGCGGTCGCTCCAGCGTCTCGTAGACGGTGCGTTTGGACTCCGCGGCCAGCCGGGGCTTCAGGAGCAGCCACAACCTCAGCGTCACGTCCGCGTCTTCGGCAGAGTAGCGCGTGGCTTCTGCGATCGGCACATGGTCGAAGGTGATCTTCTCCTTGCCCTTGCCGGCGACATCGCCGAATGAAATCGGCGTGTGCCCCAGATATTTCTCCGACAGCTCGTCCATGCCGTGACCGTGCAGGCCGGCATCGAGCACATAGGACATCAGCATCGTATCGTCGAACGGAACGACACGGATGCCACGCTGACGGAAGATGAGGTAATCGTATTTCAGGTTCTGGCCAATTTTGAGAACGGTGTCGTCTTCCAGGAGCGGTTTCAGGCGTTTGAGAACATCGCCTTCATTCAACTGCACGATCTTCTCGCCACCGTCGAAGGCAAGTCCATCGCGCGCGACATGTCCGCAGGGGATGTAACAGGCCTCGCCCGGCGTCAGTGCCAGCGACACGCCGCACAATCCCGCCTGCATAGCGTCGAGCGACGTCGTCTCGGTATCGACGCACACCACGGCCGTTTCGCGCGAACGGGCGATCCATTGTTCGAGACGTTCGAGCGTCGTTACCGTTTCATAAGCGTTATGATCGATCGGTTTAAGGATTGCGGCACGGTCGGCAACCGCGCCGACGGCGCCACCGTTGGACGGTTGCGTCGCTTCGGCGACGGGCTTGGCCGGTTCGATCCTGCCGGCGGACTTCTTGGTCTCAACCTGCGCCGCCGGAATGGCATCGGTGTCTTCAACGCCGTAATGCGCGGCAGCCCGCTTGGTGAGCGTGGAAAATTCCATCGCCTTCAGGAAACCGAGCAATTGCGCGGGGTCCGGTTCACGCACGCCGAACACCTCCGGCGTCTGCGTCAGCTTGGCGTGGTCGTCGAGCAACACCAGCTTCTGGGACATGCGCGCGTTGTCCGCATTCGCCAGCAGGGTTTCACGCCGCTTGGGCTGCTTGATCTCGCCGGCCCGCTTGAGCAAGGTTTCGAGATCGCCATAGGTGTTGATGAGTTCCGCGGCCGTCTTCACGCCGATGCCAGGTACGCCAGGTACATTGTCGGCGGAGTCGCCGGCCAGCGCCTGCACCTCCACCACCTTCGACGGCGGAACACCGAACCGTTCGATCACCTCCGCCGAACCGATCTTCTTGTTCTTCATGGTGTCGAGCAGCTGGACCTCACCGTCTTCCACAAGCTGCATCAGGTCCTTGTCGGAGGAGACGATGGTGACCCGCGCGCCGGCCTCGCGCGCCAGCCTCGCGTAAGTGGCGATCAGATCGTCGGCCTCGAAGCCCTTCTCTTCCACACAGGCGACGCCGAAGGCGCGCGTGGCGTCGCGCACCAGCGGGAACTGCGGGATCAGGTCTTCGGGCGGCTCCGGCCGGTTCGCCTTGTACTCGGGATAGATGTCATTGCGGAACGTTTTCTTGCCGGCGTCGAAGATCACGGCCAGATGGGTCGGCTTGTCGCCGTCCTTCATGTCCTCCAGCAGCTTCCACAGCATGTTGCAGTAGCCGGAGACTGCGCCGGTCGGCAGGCCGTCAGATTTGCGCGACAAAGGCGGCAGCGCGTGATAAGCGCGGAAGAGATACCCCGATCCGTCGATCAGATAGAGATGATCGCCCTTCTTCAGCGGGGCGCTCAATGCGCCTCAGCCCCCGCCTTCAGCACGAACCGGCGGTCGCAATAGGGGCATTCGACGAAATCCTCGTCGCCCATTTCGAGGTAGATCTTGGGATGGCCGAGCGCACCGCCACCGCCGTCGCAGGCGACCTTGGTGGTTTCCACTTCAATGATTTCGGGCACTTCCACAGGCATGGCGACACTCTCATAGGAAAGACGGCGGATGATAGCCACCGTGCGCGGCGCTGCAACCTTTGCCGCCGAGCCGGCCGAAGGATAAGTTGCCGACATGGTTCGGCTGACCCGCATCTACACCAAGACCGGCGACAAAGGCGAGACCTCGCTCGGCGACGGCTCCCGCGTCCCCAAGAACGCCTTGCGGGTGGAGGCCTTCGGGACGGTGGACGAGACCAATGCCGCCATCGGGCTGGCGCGGCTCTCCGCCAAGGGCAAGCTGGACCAGATGCTGGCGCGCATCCAGAATGACCTGTTCGATCTTGGCGCCGATCTTTGCGTGCCGGAGGCGACGAACGGCGCCAGGACGCGGCTGCGTGTCGCCGAAACCCAGGTGACCCGGCTGGAGCGCGAGATCGACGTCATGAACAGCCAGTTGAAGGCGCTCGATTCCTTCGTCCTGCCGGGAGGAAGCCCGGTGTCCGCCCACCTGCATCTGGCGCGGGCGGTGGCGCGGCGGGCGGAGCGGCTGATGGTCGAGTTGTCGCAGCGCGAGATGGTCGGCGATACGGCGCTGCGCTACATTAACAGGTTGTCCGACCACCTGTTCGTGGCCAGCCGCTATGCCAACGCCAAGGGCGCGCGCGACGTCTTATGGAAGCCGGGGGCAAATCGCGGAAAAAGCGAATAGAAGCGATACGTCTTCATTCATGTTCGTGCTTGCGACCGAAGATGAAGGCCAGGATCACGCCGATCACCCCCGTCACCGCCCAACCGGGAAGCAACAGCGCCGAGTTGACCCCCTGCGCCAGGAACCCGGGAAGGGTGCTCGCGCACCAAGCCCTGAAAGCATCGACGCTGCTCTTGTCGAACAGAGCCCACACGGCATCCAGCGAGCGCACGCTGATCTGGCCGTGATGTTCCAGCGAGGTCACCGCGTCCGCGCCCAGCAGCATCAAGGCGATGACAACCAGCACGAGACTCACAAGACGCATGAACACGAACATAACGTTCGCTCTCCCCCGCGCGGAAAAACCAGCCGAATTGAGCCAGAGGCTAACCAGCACGTTCCGGCATGACAAGAAGATATTAGCCTTCTGTTAACCAACATTCGCGGCGCCGAGGAACGTTGTCGCATTTCTGTCGCGCAGACGCGGAACCGTTTGGTGTCAATTCCAATTTTTTCAGCGGCGCGGATAGGGTATGCCGTCTTTGTGCGCGAACCAGCCGACCTTGCTGTCGATCTGCATGTCGATGTCGGGGTAGGAACAGAAGTCCTCTTCGGAACGCGTGCCGACTTCCAGATACACGGCCACGTTGCCCGATCGGTTGACCAGGTGATGGCCGTTCCCGTCATTTTTGGGAAAGGTGGCGCAATCGCCGGCGCGCAAGATTTCCTCGCCGGCATCGGAGATGAGCGTCACCACGCCCGACAACACATAGACGAACTCGTCTTCGGCGGAGTGCCAGTGGCGCTGGCTCGACCAGTTGTCCGGCGGCAGATGCACGAGATTGACGCCGAACTGGGTCAGGCCGCCGGCATTCCCCAAAGCCTGCTTGATGCGGTCCATGGCGTTTTCGTGGAACGGTGCGGGATAACCGGAGCCTTTGCGCTCGGGTACGGATTTCACATCGATCTTGGGCATGGCAATCCTCCCTTGGCTGCCGGGAGAATAAGACAAAACCGCCCGCGAGACATCTCCCGCGGGCGGCCGATCTGAACGAGATCGCCTTGTTTACTGGCTCGGCTGGCCTTCGCCGTGACCTTCGGCCTGCTGCTTCTTGCTCAGGTCCTCGCCGGTGACTTGGTCGACGACCTTCATCGACAGTCGCACCTTGCCGCGATCGTCGAAGCCGAGAAGCTTCACCTTCACCGCCTGGCCTTCCTGCACCACGTCGGTGGTCTTGCCCACGCGCTTGGCCGCCAGTTCCGAGATGTGAACCAGTCCATCCTTCGGCCCGAAGAAGTTCACGAAGGCGCCGAAGTCCATCACCTTGACGACCTTGCCGTCATAAATCTCGCCGATCTCGGGTTCCGCCACGATCGACTTGATCCATTTGAGCGCCGCCTTGATCGACTCGCCGTCGGCGGAGGCGATCTTCACCGTGCCGTCGTCCTCGATGTTGATCTTGGCGCCGGTCTTCTCGACGATTTCGCGGATCACCTTGCCGCCCGAACCGATCACTTCGCGAATCTTGTCGGTCGGAATCTTGATGGTCTCGATGCGCGGCGCGTGTTCGCCGAGTTGATCGCGGCTGTGGCTGATCGCCTTGTTCATCTCGCCCAGAATATGCAGACGGCCGCCCTTCGCCTGATCCAGCGCCACGCGCATGATTTCTTCGGTGATGCCGGCGATCTTGATGTCCATCTGCAGCGAGGTGACACCCATTTCGGTGCCCGCCACTTTGAAGTCCATGTCGCCCAGGTGATCCTCGTCGCCGAGAATGTCGGAAAGCACCGCATAACGGTTGCCCTCCAGGATGAGCCCCATGGCGATGCCGGCGATCGGACGCGTGATCGGCACGCCCGCATCCATCAGCGCCAGCGAAGTGCCGCACACCGTCGCCATCGAGGAGGAACCGTTGGACTCCGTGATCTCGGACACGATGCGCAGCGTGTAGGGGAATTCTTCCTTCTTCGGCAGCATCGGATGGACTGCGCGCCAGGCGAGCTTGCCGTGGCCGATTTCGCGGCGGCCCGGGCCGGACATGCGGCCCGTTTCACCGACCGAATAGGGAGGGAAATTGTAATGCAGCATGAAGTGCTGCTTGTAGGTGCCCTCCAGGCTGTCGACGAACTGCTCGTCTTCGCCGGTGCCGAGCGTGGCCACGACGAAGGCCTGCGTCTCGCCGCGGGTAAACAGCGCCGAGCCGTGGGTCCGGGGAAGAACTCCGACTTCCGCAACAATAGGCCGCACGGTGACCAGATCGCGTCCGTCGATGCGCTTCTTGGTGTCGAGCACCGCATTGCGCATCACATGGGCTTCCAGGTCGTGCATCAGGTGGCCGAACTTGTTCTCCTCCAGCTTGCCTTCGCCGACGAATTCCGCGGCGGCCTTGGCCCGGATTTCCTTGATGCGGTCGCCGCGCACGTGCTTTTCGGGAATCTGGAAGGCCGCCGCGAGATCGGCGCCGACGAAAGCCTTGACGCGCTCGAATATCTCCTTGGTGTCGTCGACGGGAACGTCACGCGGCTCCTTCGCCGCCTTCTCCGCCAGCTTGATGATGCCGTCGATCACCGTCTGCATCTGCTTGTGGCCGAACACGACCGCGCCGAGCATTTCGGCCTCTGAAAGCTCCTGCGCTTCCGATTCCACCATCAGCACGGCGCTGGCCGTGCCGGCGACGACGAGATCGAGCTTGGAGCTCGGCATGGAATCGATTTCGGGGTTGAGCACATATTCGCCGTCGATGAAGCCGACGCGCGCCGCGCCGATCGGGCCCATGAAGGGAATGCCCGAAATGGTCAGCGCCGCCGACGCCGCCACCAGGGCGACGATGTCGGGATCGTTCTCCATGTCATGGCTGAGCACGGTGACGATCACCTGCGTCTCGTTGCGGTAACCGTCGGCGAACAGCGGACGGATGGGGCGGTCGATCAGGCGCGAGGTCAGCGTCTCGCGTTCCGTCGGTCGGCCTTCCCGCTTGAAATAGCCGCCCGGGATCTTGCCTGCGGCGAAGAATTTTTCCTGGTAGTTGACGGTCAGGGGAAAGAAATCGATCCCGGGTTTTGGCGCGCGCGCGCCGACAGCAGTGGCCAGCACGACGGTCTCGCCATAGGTGGCGAGGACGGCGCCGTCTGCCTGACGGGCCACGCGGCCTGTCTCGAGCACGAGCTTGCGCCCGCCCCATTCGATTTCCTCACGTACGATCTTGAACATTTTCGGATTCACTTTCCTTCGTTCCCGCAGGCCGGATTGCCGGCGGGGGTTCCTTGAGTCATCTCAAGAATAGATATGCCCGCGCCCGCGGACCATCCGCGGACACGTGCGAATTGCGACGGGTAAGGGGCAGACGCGCTTTCAGCGCCTCAGTCCCAGCCTGCTGATGAGCGCGTCATAGCGCTTTGCGTCGGAGGCTTTGATGTAGTCGAGCAGACGCCGGCGCTGCGACACCATCTTGATGAGGCCGCGGCGCGAGTGGTTGTCTTTGGCGTGCGTCTTGAAATGCTCGGTCAGATTAGTGATGCGCTCGGAGAGCACGGCCACCTGGACTTCGGGCGAACCCGTGTCGCCCGGTTTGGTGGCGTATTCGCCCATAACTTCTTTCTTACGATCTGCCGTGATGGTCATGTACGGTCATCCAGTTCCAAAGTTGAAAACACGAAACGGCCTTAGCTCTCCGGCTTCGAACGCGACCAGTGCAACCGGTTCGCCTTCGCCCGTCGAGCAGAAGACCGTGAGCCCCTGAAGATCGTCGCTGGAAGAAGCGAAATCCGCGATCCGGGCGAACTGCGCCGCTCGGATCAAAATCGGATTGCCGCTGCGTAGGCGAACCGCATCCGGGCCCGTGACGGCCAGCGCCGGGATGCCGTCCAGCGCGGTCGAAATAGGCCTCAAGTGCTCAAAAGCGGCGGGACTATGCATAAAACCCCTCAGGGTTTCCAGCCCAATTGCATCCTCGGCCGAAAAGCCGCCGACCCGGGTACGGCGCAAGGCGGAGACGTGGCCGAAGCAGCCCAGCGCCAGCCCCAGGTCCCGCACCCAAGCCCTGACGTAAGTCCCTTTACTGCAATGCATTTCAAACTCGGCATGGTCCGGATCTGGCTGGCCGAGAAGGCCGACCGTTTTGATGAACACCGTTCGGGGTTCAAGGACCACAGCTTCCCCCTCACGCGCCAAGTCATAGGCCCGTTCCCCGTCCACCTTGATAGCCGAGTAGGACGGAGGGATTTGCTGGATCGGCCCGGTGAAGGCCGGCAAGGCCTGTTCGATCTCTTCCCGGGAGGGGCGTTTGCCGGACGTGGCTGTGACGGCGCCTTCCGCATCATCGGAATCGCGGGCCTCGCCCCAGCGCGCCGTGAAGCGATAAGTCTTCGCGGCGTCCATGGCATAGGCGACGGTCTTGGTTGCCTCGCCCAACGCGATGGCCAGCACGCCCGTTGCCATCGGATCGAGGGTTCCGGCATGGCCCGCCTTCTGGGCGTCGAACACACGTTTGACGATGGCGACCACCTGCGTGGACGTGATGCCCTGTGGCTTGTCGACCACCACCCAGCCGTGGACCAGCGCGCCTTTTTTCTTACGGCCCATCGCCGTCGGTCTTCTTGAGGTCGCGCTGTACCAGCGGCGATTTGAGAATGGTTTCGATCTTCTGTGCCTCGGCGAACGACTTGTCTTCGACGAAACGCAGCTCGGGCGTGAACTTGATCGCGATCATGTGTCCCATCTGCCCGCGCAGATAGGCCTTGTGGCGATTGAGCGCGGCGATGATCTTGTCGGCGTTCTTGCCGCCGAGCGGCTCGCAGAACACCGTGGCGTAGCGCATGTCGCCGGACGGCTTCACCTGTGTGATGGTCACGGACACGCCGACAAGATCGGGATCGCGGATGTCGCCGCGGATCAGAACATCGGACAGCGCATGACGCAGCAGCTCGCCGACCCGCAGCTGGCGCTGCGAAGGACCGAGATTGGCAGGGCGAGGACGGTTGCGGGGCATTTGGATTATTCCATCCCTCCCCCTTCGACGGGCTCAGGGTGAGGGCTTAGGGAAAACCCTCATGCTGAGCTTGTCGAAGCATGAGGGTTGCGATGCGCCTAAAGCGCGCGCTGGATGGTTTCGACCTCGAAGGCTTCGATCACGTCGCCCTTCTGCATGTCCTGATAATTCGCAAAGGCCATGCCGCATTCCTGACCGGTCTGCACTTCGCGCACTTCGTCCTTGAAGCGCTTCAGGGTCGACAGATCGCCTTCGTGGATCACCACGTGGTCGCGGATCAGGCGCACCTTGGCGCCGCGGCGCACCACGCCTTCGGTAACGCGGCAGCCGGCGACCTTGCCGACCTTGGAGATGGTGAACACCTCCAGGATTTCGGCATTGCCGAGGAATTTTTCACGTGTCTCAGGGGCGAGCATTCCCGACAGCGCCGCTTTCACATCGTCCACGACATTGTAGATGATGTTGTAGTAGCGGATATCGACGCCGTCGCGCTTGGCGCGCTCCCGCGCCTGCTTGTCGGCGCGCACGTTAAATCCGATGATTGCCGCTCCACTTGCATGCGCAAGGATCACGTCGCTTTCGGTGATACCGCCGACGCCGGACTGCAGCACCTGTGCCGCCACCTCGTCGGTGCCGAGCTTGACCAGCGCGCCCTGGATGGCTTCTGCGGAACCCTGCACGTCCGCCTTGATGACGAGAGGAAGCAGCCGCTTCTCACCAGCTTCGCGCGTCTTCAGCAACTGGTCGAGCGTCTGGCGCGATACTGCCGCCTGGCGCGTCTCGCGACGCTTGCGGGCACGGTATTCCGTGACTTCGCGAGCGCGCGCGTCGGATTCCACCACGACGAATTCGTCCCCGGCTTCCGGCGCCCCCGACAGACCGAGCACTTCCACCGGCACGGCCGGACCGGCGCTCTGTACCGTTTCGCCGCGGTCGTTCTGCAACAGGCGCACGCGGCCCCATTCGGAGCCGGCGACCACAATGTCACCGACCTTCAGCGTACCGCGCTGCACCAGCGCGGTCGCCACCGGCCCGCGGCCGCGGTCGAGCTTGGCTTCGATGATCGCACCCTCAGCCGGACGGTCTGGATTGGCCTTGAGATCAAGTATTTCGGCTTGCAGAAGGATCATGTCCTCCAGCTTCTCGAGATTGGTGCCCTTCTTGGCGGAGACCTCGACGGCGATGGTCTCGCCGCCCAAATCTTCCACCTGGATTTCGTGCTGCAGGAGCTCGGTCTTCACCCGCATCGGATCGGCGTCGCCTTTGTCGATCTTGTTGATCGCGACAATGATCGGCACGTGCGCTGCCTTGGCGTGGGCGATGGCCTCTACCGTCTGCGGCATGACACCGTCGTCGGCGGCAACAACCAGCACGACGAGGTCGGTCACCTTGGCGCCGCGCGCGCGCATTGCCGTGAAGGCGGCGTGGCCCGGTGTGTCGAGGAAGGTGATCTTCTGGCCGGTCTTCAGCTGCACCTGATAGGCGCCGATATGCTGCGTGATACCACCTGCTTCGCCCGCGACCACGTCGGTCTTGCGCAGCGCGTCGAGCAGAGAGGTCTTGCCGTGGTCGACATGGCCCATGACGGTAACGACAGGCGGCCGCGACTTCAGATTGGTGTCGTCGTCCGATGCACCCTTCAAGCCTGCCAGCACGTCGGATTCGGCGACGCGTTTGACGGTGTGGCCGTATTCGGCGGCGACGAGCTCGGCGGTGTCAGCGTCGATCACGTCGTTCACCGTCGCCATCATGCCATTCTTCATCAGCACCTTGATGACATCGACCGAGCGGCGCGCCATGCGATTGGCGAGTTCCGCCACCGTGATGGTTTCGGGAATGATCACCTCACGCGGACCGACGGGACCGGCGGGTTGTGCCTGCTGACCCTTGTTCAGGCGCTGGAGATGGCGGCGATAGGATGCGACGGAACGCATGCGCTCGTCGTCATCGGACAGCGCCTTGGCCACCGTAAGCTTGCCGCGGCGGCGATTGTCCTCGCCCTTCTTGGGCGCCGCCGGCGCCTTGGCCGGCGTCTTGGCGCCCTTCTTGCTGACGGTCTCTTCTTCTTCCTCAGCGACGAGACGACCGCGGCGCGGGGCTTCGGCAGGGGTCTTGGCCGTGGCAGCGCCGGCGGGTTCGTCCTTCTTTTCGAGGCGGCGTGAGGCTTCTTCCTCCGCGTGCTTGCGCGCCAGTTCGTCGGCGGCTTTGCGGGCTTCCTCTTCGGCCTTGCGCTTGGCGGCGGCGACGCGTTCCTTCTTGAGACGGTCGTCCTCGTCGGCGCGCTTGCGGGCATCTTCTTCAGCACGCTTGCGGGCTTCCACTTCGTGGACGCGCGCATCGGCCAACGCGGCGCCTCGCCGCGCTTTTTCCTCGTCGGTCAGCTGACGCAGCACCACGCCGGCGCGCGACGAGGCGTTGCCCGGAACGGCTGGCTCGACGACGGCCGGCGAGGCTTTGACCTCTGCTTCCTTGGCGTGCGGCTTCTCGGCCGGCTTGCCCGGCTCGAGGCGCGTGCGCTTCTTCTCGACCACAACCGCCTTGGTGCGACCATGGCTGAAGCTCTGCTTGACGGTTGACGTCTCCGTCTTCTTCAGCGACAGCGTCTTGGACGGGGCGGAACCCGGGCGGCGCGTGGAGGTATCGTTTGTATCGCTCATACGTTTCTTTCGTTGCGGGCAGGGCTCAAACCCGACGTTCCCGCCGGTCGCACGCGGAACCCCGCAAGCCTTGCTGAGTCGAAGATCAGCCGCTCCGCCAAAGGGCCGGGCTTGACGGCGGCATGTATCACATTCTCGCGTCCCAGCGCCAAGCTCAATTCGGCGCGGGATAGATAATCTATTGTTTCAATGTGCAAACCGCGCGACACGGCGGCCGAAGCGAGCTTTCGCCGCCCGTCTTCCGCGCCGTCGCAGGCTTCCACCAGGACGCGCGGGGATACTCTCTCGCCGAGCACGCGCAGGACATTGTCGAAGCCGAGCACCAACAGACCCGCCCGACGCGACAGACCCAGATCGGACAGCATGTGCTGGACCAGCAGACTTTCCGTCCGGACCACGAGATCAGGCGCAGCCTTGACGGAGGCCTTCGCCGCCTTGGCGAAAGCATTCTTGGCGACGGCCTGCGCAAGGATCGCACCGTCCGCCGTCACCCACATCCCGCGGCCCGGAAGCTTGGCGGCAATGTCGGGCACGACGTCGCCCTCGGGGCCGACGACGAAGCGGACGAGCTTTTCCTCCGGGCGTACTTCGCCCGTCACGATGCAGCGCCGTTCGCGCATCGGTATCTCGTCCTCTTTCGCCGCCAGTGCCGTCACGCGGTGCCTTCCTCCGTCGCTCCGTCGGTTTCCTCAGCCACTTCTTCCGCCGGCTCTTCGGGCAACTCTTCGATCCAGCCCGCCTTGACGCGCGCCTTCATGATGATGGCGTTGGTGTCGTCGGCGGTCAGGTTGAAGTCTTCCAGCGCGCCCTTGATCCGTACGCGTTCCTTGTCCTTGCCGGTCTCGTAATAACCGACGAGATCATCGGTGGCGCAGCCCGCCAGATCCTCCAGCGTCTTCACCTCGGCCTCGCCCAGTGCGACCGCCATGGCCGGCGTGACACCGTTCACTTCCAGCACCGCATCCTCGACGCCCAGTGCCCGGCGCTTGTCGTCCAGTTCCTTGTTCCGGGCTTCGATGAATTCAAGGGCGCGATTCTGCAGTTCCTCGGCGGTCTCGTCATCGAAGCCTTCGACCGATGCCAGTTCGGGAAGGGGCACATAGGCCACATCCTCGATTTCGGCGAACCCTTCGGACGCCAGCAGCTGGGCGACGGTCTCGTCGACGTCGAGGGTCTCCATGAAGCGTTTGGTGCGCTCGGCGAATTCCTTCTGCCGGTGCTCGGATTCCTCGGCCTCAGTGAGGATGTCGATCTGCCAGCCGGTGAGCTGGGAGGCCAGCCGCACATTCTGTCCTCGCCGGCCGATGGCGAGCGAAAGCTGCTCGTCGGGCACGACCACTTCGACGCGATGCGTGTCTTCGTCGAGCACCACTTTCGACACTTCGGCGGGCGCCAGCGCGTTGACGATGAAGGTCGCGGGTTCCGGCGACCAGGGAATGATGTCGATGCGCTCACCCTGCAGTTCCTGCACCACGGCCTGCACGCGCACGCCGCGCATGCCGACGCAGGCGCCGACCGGATCGACCGAAGAATCCTTGGAGATCACCGCAATCTTGGCGCGGCTGCCGGGATCGCGCGCCACCGCGCGAATCTCGATGATGCCGTCGTAGATTTCGGGCACTTCCTGGGCGAACAGGCGCACCATGAACTGGGGATGCGAACGCGACAGGAATATCTGCGGTCCGCGGGTTTCGCGGCGCACGTCGTAGATATAGGCGCGAATGCGGTCGCCGGTGCGGAAATTCTCGCGCGGGATCATCTCGTCGCGGCGCACCACGCCTTCGGCGCGGCCCAGATCGACGACGACGGAACCGAATTCCGAGCGCTTGACGATGCCGTGGACGATTTCGCCGATGCGGTCCTTGTATTCCTCGTACTGGCGCTCGCGCTCGGCGTCGCGCACCTTCTGCACGATCACCTGCTTGGCGTTCTGCGCGTTGATGCGGTTGAAATCGACCGGCGGCAGGGTCTCGGCGATGATGTCGCCGACCTGTGCCGCGGGATTGCGGGCCCGCGCGTCTTCCAGAGAAATCTCGATCTTGTTGTTGTCTACCTGCTCGACGACGTTCAGGTAACGCGAAACATGGGTCTCGCCGGTCTTGGGGTCGATCTCGACCTTGATCTCGTTCTCGCTGCCGTAATGCGCCTTGGCGGCGCGCTGCATCGCCTCTTCCATCGCGGCAAGCACGACGGCCTTGTCGATCGACTTGTCGCGGGCGACCGCGTCGGCGATCTGCAGAAGTTCTGTTCTGTTTGCGGCAATCGCTGCCATGTCACTCTAGCTCCTGTTGCGCCGTGTGTTTGCGCGATTTCAAATCTTCCTCGATGAGTTTGTCGGTCAGCACCAGCTTGGCTTCCGCCACTGCGCGGAAGGGGAGCTTGAGGCGTTGCCCCCCCGCAGCGACCACCACGTCGCTGCCGTCGAGACCCAGCAGCGTCCCGCGGAAGCGCTTGCGGCCGTCGATGGGCGCTACGGTCTCCAGTTTGGCCTCATGCCCCGACCAGCGGGTGAAATCGGCGAGCCGGGTCAGCGGCCGGTCGATGCCCGGCGAAGAGACTTCCAGCTCGTAGTCACCCTCGATCACGTCATCCTGCTCCAGGAACCCGGAGAGCGCGTGGCTGAGTGCGGCACAATCGTCCACGTTCATCGTGCCGTCCTCGCGTTCCGCCATCACCTGGAGGGTCTTGCGCTTGCCGCCCATCAGCCGAAGGCGCACAAGCCTGAAACCCGCGGCTTCTATGACCGGGGCGAGGATCGGCTCAAGCTGCGACATCGCCGTCAGAATGGCGCGTTTCCTTTACTGCGCGGCCGGATTCGGCCGTGAACAAAACCCTTTCCCCGCGGCGGCCTCCTTAGACCGTCACACAACAGTATTCTGTTGTCTGGGATGGCGCCTATGTACGCCGACAGGGCACAAATGGCAAGCCACGGCCCTAATTCTTGGGTTTTGCGATCACGTCCACGGTGACTTCGCTGGCCACAGGCTGGGCCTGATCCGGCTTGGGCTGGCCGAACATGGTGGCGAAGGGCGTGTGCCAGAACATCATCCAGATCATGGCCACGAAAAACACCAGCGCGACGAGCACCGTGCCGATATCGCCCAGCGGAGGCATGCGGAATTTTTCTTTCTCGTCGTCCTCGTCCATCGCTACATATTACCCCTTCGCATAAAACACAGATAGGCCGGAGGGCCGTGCAGCGCCTTGGCCTCGTAGCGGGTTTGCGGCCAGCCTTCCGGCCGGATTCTCCAATCCGCAGCACAACTTGCGGTCCACAGAAAGCCCGGATGCGCCAGCGCCCGTTCCAGGGTCCAATCCACATACCCCGCGTCGTCGCTGGCGATGCGCAGCTCGGCGCCCGGCTTCATCGCCCGGGCCAGCGCGTCCAGCATCTCCATTTGCACGAAGCGCCGCTTGTGGTGGCGGGCCTTGGGCCAGGGATCGGGAAACAGGATGAAGACCCGGCCGAGACAGGCATCGGGCAGCGCCTCGATGATATCGCGCGCGTCGCCTTCGTGGATACGAATGTTGGAGGCGCTTCCGCCGTCGATCTTCGACAATAGCTTCGCCACGCCGGCTTCGTAGGGCTCGGCGCCGATCAGGCCGACCTGCGGGTTCGCGCGCGCCTGCTCGATCAGGTGCTCGCCGCCGCCGAACCCCACTTCGAGCCAGACGTCTTCGACGCCCGCGCCAAAATAGGTCCGCGGATCGCGGCCTGATTCGAGCGCAAGCGTAAGCTGCGGCAGCAGGCTGCGCCGCAGCTCTTTCTGGTGGGCGGAGAGTTTGGGGCCTTTACGCCGCCCGTAAAGCAGGCGGCGCCGGCGCCCCAAATCAGAAGGCGCGCTTGAGACCATCAACGAGATCGGTCTTCTCCCAGGAGAAGCCGCCATCGGCATCGGGCTCGCGTCCGAAATGTCCGTAGGCGGATGTTCTCGCATAGATCGGCTTGTTCAATCCCAGATGCTCGCGGATGCCGCGCGGCTTCAGGCTCATCATCTCGGGCAGGATATTCTCAAGCTTGGCTTCGTCGACATGGCCCGTGTCGTGCAGATGGACATAGAGCGACAGAGGATCGCTGACGCCGATGGCATAGGCGATCTGGATGGTGCAGCGATCGGCCAATCCCGCCGCCACGACGTTTTTTGCCAAATAGCGCGCCGCATAAGCCGCCGAACGGTCTACCTTGGTCGGATCCTTGCCGGAAAAAGCCCCGCCGCCGTGCGGTGCGGCCCCGCCGTAGGTGTCGACGATGATCTTGCGGCCGGTCAATCCACAGTCGCCGTCCGGCCCGCCGACCACAAAGGCACCGGTCGGATTGATGTGCCAGACGGTTTTGTCGTTGATCCAGCCTTCCGGCAGCGCCTTGCGGATATACGGCTCCACGACGGTACGCACGTCGTGCGAGGTCATGCTTTCGTCCAGATGCTGGGTGGAAAGCACGATCTGCGTCGCATAGACGGGATGGCCGTTCTCGTAGTGCACGGTCACTTGGCTTTTGGCGTCGGGACCGAGCTTGGGTTCTTTGCCGGCTTTGCGCGCATCGGCCAGCAGCTTCAGGATCCTGTGGCTGTAATGGATCGGGGCCGGCATAAGCGCCGGGGTTTCGCGGCAGGCATAGCCGAACATGATGCCCTGGTCGCCAGCGCCCTCGTCCTTGTTGCCCGACGCGTCGACGCCCTGGGCGATGTGGGGCGACTGGGCGTGCAGCAGCACTTCCACCTTCGCGGTGTTCCAGTGGAATCCGTCCTGTTCATAACCGATGTCGCGAACGGCGCGGCGGGCGGCATCTTCGACCATGTCGAAGGTGACGGCGCCGGGGCCTCTGGTCTCGCCGGCGATCAGGATGCGGTTGGTGGTGGCCAGCGTCTCGCAGGCCACGCGCAGGTTCTTGGCATCGAATCCGTTCTTGGGGCCTTCGCGGAAAAACAGATCGACCACTTCGTCCGAGATCCGGTCGCAGACCTTGTCCGGATGGCCTTCCGACACGCTTTCGCTGGTGAAGAGGTAATTCGACCGCGCCATATCCCAAATCCTTTGCTCAGAGAGGGGGGACTCCTTGCAGGGAATGGCCCTCGGGTCAACCATCATATGCAGTTTTTGACATATGTTTTGCGGGCGCGAAGTGCGTCATGCCGCGCCTGGCGCACAATTCACAGAATAAATCTGGATAAATCCTGGTCCCTCGCGAGATCCTCGACCCGCGCACGCACATAAGCCCCATCTATGATCAGTTTTTCGCCCTGCCGTTCCGTGGCCGAGAAACTGACCTCGTCGAGGACGCGTTCCATGATGGTCTGCAACCGACGCGCGCCGATGTTTTCCACACTGGCGTTCACCAAGGCAGCGATGTCGGCGATGGCGCCGATGCCGTCGTCGGTGAATTCGAGGTTCACGCCTTCGGTGTCGAGCAGCGCGACATATTGCTTGATCAGGCTGGCTTCGGGCTCGGTCAGAATGCGCTGGAAATCGTCGCGGGTCAGGGCCTTCAGTTCCACACGAATCGGCAGGCGGCCCTGCAGCTCCGGCAAGAGATCGGACGGCTTGGCGGTGTGGAAAGCACCCGAGGCGATGAACAGAATGTGGTCGGTCCTCACCTGGCCGTGCTTGGTGGCGACCGTGGTTCCCTCGATCAGCGGCAGGAGGTCGCGCTGGACGCCTTCGCGGCTGACGTCGCCGCCGCCGCGGAACTCGGAGCGCGCGCAGATTTTGTCGATCTCGTCCAGAAAGACGATGCCGTGGTTCTCCACCGTTTCGATAGCTTCGCGCAGCATTGCGTCCTGGTCGAGCAGCTTGTCGGCTTCTTCGGCGAGCAGCGGCGCATGGGCTTCGGCGACGGTCATGCGCCGCGTCTTGGCCCGCCCGCCGAACGCCTTGCCGAAAATGTCGCCTAGATTGACCATCGAAATCTGCGCGTTCGGCATGCCGGGAATCTCGAACGCAGGCATGCCGCCAGCATCCTTCATTTCAATCTCGATCTGCTTGTCGTCGAGTTCGCCGGCGCGCAAGGATTTGCGGAACGATTCACGCGGGGCGCCCGACGAAGTTCCCACCAGTGCGTCCAGCACACGGTTCTCGGCGTTCGCTTCGGCTTGCGCTTCCACATCGCGCCGTTTGCGGTCGCGCACCTGGGCGATAGCCACTTCCACCAGATCGCGCACGATCTGCTCGACGTCGCGCCCGACATAGCCCACTTCGGTGAACTTGGTCGCCTCCACTTTCAGGAATGGGGCCTGGGCCAGCTTGGCCAGGCGGCGCGAGATTTCGGTCTTGCCGACGCCGGTGGGCCCGATCATCAAAATGTTCTTCGGCAGAACCTCTTCGCGCAGATCTGCGGGAAGTTGCTGGCGACGCCAGCGGTTGCGCAAGGCGATGGCGACGGCGCGCTTGGCGTCGTTCTGCCCGACGATATGGCGGTCAAGTTCGGAAACGATCTCGCGGGGCGTGAAGGCGGAACTCATGTACCGGACAGACTTTCAATGACGACGTTTTCGTTGGTGTAGATGCAGATGTCGGCGGCGATCTTCATGGCGCGCCGTGCGATTTCTTCGGCCGACATGTCGAAGGCAAACAGCGCGCGCGCCGCGGCCAGGGCGTAAGGTCCGCCGGAACCGATGCCGATCAGCCCATCCTCCGGTTCCACCACATCGCCCGTGCCCGACAGGATCAGCGAGGACTTGGCGTCGGCCACCGCCATCATGGCTTCGAGACGGCGCAGATAGCGGTCCGTGCGCCAGTCCTTGGCCAGCTCGACACAGGCGCGCGCCAGATTGCCAGGGTGTTGGTCGAGCTTGGCTTCCAGCCGCTCGAACAGGGCAAAGGCGTCGGCCGTGGCGCCGGCAAATCCTGCGATTACGTCTCCTTTGCCGAGACGGCGGACCTTGCGGGCATTCGACTTCATCACCGTATTGCCCAGCGTTACCTGGCCGTCGCCGGCCACGATGACGGAGCCGTTCTTGCGGACGGAGAGAATGGTGGTGGAGCGCCATTTGGCTTCGGACATGGTAACCTCAATATAGGAAGCGAAACGCCGTCTGCAAAACGCCCAATGCCGCCTCTGGTCAAGATACCGTATGCGGACATCCGCGGATATACGCCGCTGGAGCTGCTCTTCCTCTATCGCGGGAGGGCGCACGCGCTGGTGGAAGCGGCCGCAAAGACCTTCGGCAAGCCGTCGTGCATGGCAAGCGCGGTGTTGATGCCGCTGGCCGATCGGGCATCGCGGCGCTGGCTGGAGAAGTCGCACAACCCTTATTTGACGGAGATCGCGGGCGCCGCGGCGACGCTTGGAATCCCCGGCGTCTACGTGCTGAACATCTGCTTTGAATGGGGCTGCACCAGCGGCGTGTGGAATGAGCATGACAATCCGGTCATGCGGCGCGTGCTGGACTGGCCGTTTCCCTCGCTCGGCGAGAATCTCGTCGTGGCGCATCAGAAGGGACCGGCGGGCGATTTCTACAATATCACCTGGCCGGGATTTAGCGGCGTGTTGCAGGCGATCGCGCCCGGACGGTTCGCCGTGGCGATCAACCAGGCGCCGATGCGCCGCCGCGGCACTGGCCTCGTCGGCGATTGGGCGCTCGGTCGCGTTGCAGTCGGGCGCAATTTCGCCTTGCCGCCCTCGCATCTGCTGCGCCGGGTGTTCGAGACGGCCAAGGATTTCAAGGCTGCAGAGAACATGCTGTGCCACATGCCCCTTGCGGTGCCGGCCATCTTCACACTCTCTGGCATTCGCGGGAGCGAGGGCTGCATCATAGAGCGGACAGAGAATGCCTTCGCGGTACGCGCGATGGATGGCTGCAATGTGTGCGCCAGCAATCATTTCGAGTCGCATCTGAGCTATGCGGGGCGCGGCTGGCGGGCGCGCCCGATCAACAGCCAGGGCCGTCTGGCTTGCGCCCGCACACTCGGCGGCGCGACCGCGGATTTCTCGTGGTTTATCCCGCCTATCGCCAATGTTAACAGTCGGCTGGCTATGGTGGCGAATGCTGGCTCCGGCCTGCTGTCGGTGATGGGTACGTTTGGCGGGCAGCCCGTCACGGAGATATTCCACTTGTCCGCCGAGGTCTGAAGGGCCGGCTTTCACCCAGGGCCGGCACTTGCTATCAACGCCGCACTGCTTCGGAGGCACCCATGCGCACAGCCACCGTCGAACGCAAGACGCGGGAGACCGAAATCGCCGTTTCGCTCGATCTGGACGGATCGGGCGATTGCGATATCGACACCGGTATCGGCTTTCTCGACCATATGCTGGAGAGCTTCGGCCGGCATTCGATGATCGACCTCAAGGTCCGTGCCCAAGGCGACCTGCATGTCGATTACCACCACACCACCGAGGACACAGCCATCGTCATCGGGCAGGCGGTAAAGAAGGCTCTCGGCGATTTTGCCGGGATCACGCGCTACGGCGCGGCCGTCATCCCCATGGACGAGGCGCTGACACGCGTCGCCGTCGACGTCTCGAACCGGCCTTATCTGGTGTGGCGGGCGGAAATCCCCAAACCCAAGCTGGGTGAGATGGATACCGAGCTGTTCAAGGAATGGTTCCAGGCCTTTGCACAGAATGCCGGGATTTGCCTGCACATCGAAAATCTCTACGGCCAGAACAGCCACCACATCGTGGAAACTTGCTTCAAAGGTCTGGCCAGGGCGCTGCGCCAGGCCATCGCTCCCGACGACCGGCTCGAAGGCAATGTCGCCTCGACCAAGGGCGTGCTTGGCGAGAAAATTTGAACATGCCGGCAATGCGGCTACGGTGACGCTGCGTCAGCCATAATGACACGCGTGTCATTTTCGTTGACGAATCGCAAGCGCCTCTCATAATTACTCAATCCGCCACTTCGGAAGGGTGAGACGCGCCATGGTCCAGATCACCAAAGACGATGCCTATGATGCGGTCAGACCGGACGATTTTCCTGCGATGCTGGAGGCGGGGCGCTATGGGCGGCGCTCGACGGCGTTCGACAAAATCATTTCCGCCACCCACGATCATTTCTGGGATCCGCTGGACAAGAAATACATCGACTTCGAGACGCCGTTCGACATCGAGAACGTGCAGATGCTGCCGGACGAGATGTTTCCGTTCCTGCAGACCAAACTCAGCGAAAAACTGACGCCGAAGCAGAAAATCCACTACGTCAGCCAGAACGCCCGCTGGTCGCTGTCCTCGATCCTCCACGGCGAACAGGGCGCGTTGGCGTTGTCCGCCTCGCTTTGCCATGTGCTGAAAGATCCCGGTGCCCAGGAATACGCCGCCAACCAGACGCGCGAAGAAGCCCGCCACGTGACCGCCTTCTCGGCCTTCATCAAGTCGCGCTGGGGTTCGCCCCTGCCGGTTGGTCCGATCTTGGGCGATCTGCTGACCGAAATGGTGTTGGCGCCGGAGGTCTACAAAAAGATCGTCGGCATGCAGATGCTGGTGGAAGGCCTCGCCATGGGCGCCTTCGCCACGCTGTACCAGAAGTCCGCCGACCCGCTGATGGTCAAGCTTTGCCAGTTGGTGATGACCGACGAGGCCTTCCATCACAAGTTCGGCAAAATCTGGGCCGACCGCACGATCCCGAAACTCTCACCTGAAGAGCACACGATCGTAGAGGATTGGGCGGCGCAATGTTTCCAGACGCTGCTCTTCAACTTGGTCAATCCCGATCAGATGAAACCGGTCTACGAGGCCATCGGCGTCGACTGGGAAGAAGCCCAGGCGGCGATTGTGGAAAGTTTCGGCGATGACCAGCGCCGCGAGCAGATGAAGCAGTCCGCCAACATCTTCCGCGTGTTGATCAAGACCTTGCTCAATGCCGGTATCATCACAGACCGCACGCGCGCCTACTACGCCATGTATGTCGACATGAACGAGTTGAAAACAGAAGGTGATCGCATGGTCGGCGACGACATCGCGGAAGACGGCATCCGCTATCTGCAGTCGATCAATTTCGGCGACGCGACCAAAGGCAAATCGCTGCTGGCCGCCGAATAATCCGGCACAGCGAATTTTCCGGATGGGCGGTTCTTATGGACCGCCCATTTGCTTTATGCTCCCGCCATGCCCGCCACAGCCGCAGACGTCGCGCGCGGCGTAAGCCGCCTTTTGATCCAGGAAGGTTTCAGCCCGATCCTGGAATTCACCTTGGCCAATGGCCGGCGCCTCGACGTGGCGGCGCTCGGTCCTGACGGCACCATGCTGGGCGTCGAGATCAAGGTCGCGCTGAACGACCTGAAGGGCGACCAGAAATGGCCGGAATATCTGGAATTCTGTGAGCTGTTCTATTTCGCCATCCCGCCGGATTTTCCCGACGAACATGTCCCGACCGGCACCGGCCTGATCGTCGCCGATCGTTACGGCGGCGCCATTGTGCGTCCCTCGCCGCGTACCATGTTGCACACCAGCCGGCGCAAGGCGGTGACGCTCAGCTTCGCCAAGGTCGCGGCAGAACGCCTGGCGAGCATCCTGGAAGCAACCGATGGTCTCTAACGCGGGCTGCGCTTCGCCAGGATGCGCTGCAGCGTGCGGCGGTGCATGTTGAGGCGACGCGCCGTCTCGGACACGTTATGGCCGCAGAGCTCATACACGCGCTGGATATGTTCCCAGCGCACGCGGTCCGCCGACATCGGGTTTTCCGGCGGCTTGGGCTTGGAACCGGGCGCGGCCAGAAGCGCCGCCATGATGTCGTCTGCGTCCGCCGGCTTGGGCAGGTAATCGATAGCGCCGTATTTCACGGCGGCGACGGCGGTCGCGATATTACCGAAGCCCGTGAGAACCACCACGCGGCTCTCCGGACGCACCACATGCAGCGCCTCCAGGACATCGAGCCCGTTGCCGTCTTCCAGTTTGAGGTCGACCACGGCAAAAGCCGGAGGCGCTTCCTTGGCGCGGGCTTTGCCTTCCGTGACTCCTTCGGCAATCGTCACCGCAAAACCGCGTGCTTCCATGGCGCGAGCGAGACGTTCGCGTAACGGGCGGTCGTCTTCCACAATCAGCAGTGTTTTGTCTTCTGGCAGGTTCATTGCTTTTATCCTTGGTTGCACACATCGGCCAGACCTTGGTGGCCGTCAATCCTCCGGCGTCCTGGAGGGCGAGGTTTCTCCGTCGATTTCACCACGCGACCACGACACGCTGACACGCGCGCCGCCACCCGCCGGGTTGACGGCCTTGACCGTTCCGCCCGTTTGTTCCAGCAGAGTTTTCGCGATGAAAAATCCCAATCCCATGCCCTCGCGTTTGCCCATCGGGGCTGTCGGTGGGCCCAGCTCGGTGTCGCCCAGAGCGTGATCGCCGGGCCGCGAGGTGATGTAAGGCTCGCCGATCCGCTCGATGATGTCGGGCGAGAATCCGGGGCCGTCGTCTTCGACCGTGACGCGCAGAGCCGTCGGGCTCCAGCTCGCCTCCACCCGCACACGCGAGCGGGCGAAATCCGCTGCGTTCTCGATGATGTTGCCCAGGCCGTGCAACAGTTCCGGCGCGCGCCAGACCTGGGGCTGCGGCTCGTTGCGATTGGCTGGGGCGGCGGCGATGACGATTTCCAGATCATCGCCGCGATAGGTGTCGGCGATGTCGTCAAGCAGTGCGCAAATTGGCAGACGCGCGGTGGCGCCCAGCAAGCCCTCTTCCGGTCGTGCCAGACGCATGAGGATCATGCGGCAGCGCTCCGCCTGTCCGCGCAGCAGGCGTACGTCCTCGGCTTCCGGCGAGCCGGGAGGCATAGCGCGTTCAAGTTCGTGCGCCACGATCGCGATGGTGCCGAGCGGGCTGCCCAGTTCGTGGGCGGCGGCTGTGGCGAGCGCACCCAGTGCCGACATGCGTTGCTCGCGAGCCAGCGCGAGCTGCGTGGCGGCGAGACCGGCCGACATGCGCGCGCCTTCGCTGGCGATCCGCCAAGCGTAGACGGAGGTGAAGCCGATGCCAAGCACCAGCGAGGCCCACAGACCGGCCTGATAGAGCTGCGGCAGGTCGAGATGATCGGTGGGCGACCACGGCAACGGGTCATGCACCACTGAAATCACTGAAGCGGCCGTCAGCGCGATACCGCCCAAGATCAGCGTATTGCCGAGATTGAGAGTCGACGCCGCGATGACGACGGGTGCGATGAACATCAATGCGAAAGGATTGGCAATTCCGCCGGTGAGATAGAGAAGAGCCGCCAGCTGCAGCACGTCATAGGCGAGGTAGACCGTCGCTTCGCGGTTGGTGAGACGGTGGCTCGGCGGATAGCGCAGGGCCAGGATGATGTTGAGCCCGGCGCTGAACAACACGCAGGCGAGGCACTGGGTCAGCGGCAGCTGATAACCGAAACCGAAATAGACGACGAACAGCGCCGTCGTCTGTCCGCCCGTCGCCATCCAACGCAGGTTCGACAAAGTTCGCAGGCGGACGCGCCCTCTGACGGCCGAAGCCCTTGCCACCGGCAAGACTCGCGCGCGCTCCGATTGTGCTTCTGCGTTCGTCATCTGCATGGCCCCGCTGGTGGCCTGCCACGTTTTTCTTTGCGTGCCTGCACCAGCAATACTATCAATCAATTCACAGTCATGCAGCGGACTCACAATACGTAATGATCCGTACGCCCCTTTCCCTGACCCCCTATTTCCTGGCCGCCGTCATGGTCGCCTGGGGTTTTTTATGGCATGAAGGCGATATTGCGGCGGTCCGCATCAAAACCCAGGGCGTGGCAACCGTTGGCGGACCTTTCACCCTGACGGATCAGTACGGGAATCCCCGCAGTTCTGCCGATTTCCACGGCCGTTTCATGCTGGTCTATTTCGGCTACACCTATTGCCCGGACGTCTGTCCGACCACGCTGGCCGTGATCGCCGACGCACTCGGCAAACTGGGTAAACAGGCCGATCGGCTGACGCCGATCTTCATAACCATCGATCCGCGACGCGATACGCCGGACGTGCTGAAGGCCTATTTGAAATCGTTCGACTCGCGCTTCATCGGGCTGACGGGCGATTCGAAAGCCATAGCCGAGGTAGCCAGCGCCTACCGGGTCTACTACCGCAAGCGCCCGCTGGAAGGCGGCGGCTACGCGCTGGATCACTCCAGCCAGATCTATCTGATGGGGCTGGACGGCAAGTTCATCGCCAATTTCGATGAGACACTTGGGCCGAACCGCCTGGCCGCCGCGCTGCGCAAATATCTTTAGACTTTCGGCGCCGGTAGACCGGTTTGCGAAGCCGCAGCGATCAGGGTGTTGCGCATCAGGCAGACGATCGTCATCGCGCCGACACCGCCCGGTACCGGCGTGATGTGGCCGGCGACCTTGAGGGCCTCGTCGTAATCGACATCGCCGACGAGCTTCGTCTTCCCCCCACCGGCGTCCACGCGATTGATGCCGACGTCGATCACTGTGGCGCCAGGCTTCACCCAGTAGCCCTTGACGAACTGCGGACGGCCGATGGCCGCCACCAAGATGTCGGCGCGCTGCGCCAGTGCTGGGAGATCGCGTGTCTTGGAATGGGCCATGGTGACGGTCGCATTCGCGGCCAGCAGAAGCTGCGCGGCCGGCTTGCCGAACAACAGCGAGCGGCCGATGACCAGCGCATCCATCCCGGCGATCTCGCCCAGCGTCTCCTTTAGCAGGATCATCACGCCTACCGGGGTACAGGACACCAGCTTGGCGCGTCCGCTGAGCAACAGGCCCGCGTTGGTTGGCGTCAGCGCATCGACATCCTTGGCCGGGTCGAGCATGTCGAGCACGGACTCCTCGCGGACCTGTTTGGGCAGCGGCAATTGCACAAGTATTCCGTGTACGGATTTGTCTGCATTGAGCGTACGGACCTCCGCCAGTACCTCTGCTTCGCTCGCCGTACCCGGCAGGTGGCGGTGGACGGATTTGAAGCCGATCGCCTCGGCGGTCTTGTTCTTGTTGCGGACATAGACTTCGCTGGCGGGATCGTCGCCGACCAGGACCGTCGCCAGGCCGGGAACCAGACCATGTTCCGACTTGTACCGTGAGGTTTCCTCGGCCAGCCGCGTGCGCAGCGCCGCCGCATGGATTTTTCCGTCGATGATCGAGGCCGTCACGGCGCATCTCCCAAAGCTTCGAGACGAGCGGCCAGGACGGCGGCGGCACCTGCGATCTCAACTCGTTTCAACCGCGCCGTGCCGCCAGCGGCAATACGAACACTAGATTTTGGCACCGACAGCGCCTCGGCAAGAAGCTCGACGAGCGCGTCGTTGGCCTTGCCGTCTTCCGCAACGGCACGCACCCGCGCCTTGAGGTAGTCTGTCCCGTCGGCGCCCGTCATCCAGCCTTCCACGGCATCGCGCCCGCCCTTCGGTGTCAGGCGGAGATGCACGCTGACGCCCCCGCTGCTCCGGTGCACGCGGACCGCCATCGCCCCTATATCGCGAAGCGGAAGGCCACCCAGACCACCACCCGTTGCAGAAACCAGATGCCGATCAGGACGAAAATCGGCGAAATATCGATGCCGCTGAAAACGGGGATGATCCGGCGCACCTGGCGGAAGACGGGCTCGGTCAGCGCGTCGAGGAAGTGCACGATGCTGCGGACGATGTTGTTGTGGAGGTTGATCACGTTGAAGGCGATGAGCCAGCTGGCCACGACGGCCGCGATCACTACCCACCAATAGAGCTGGAGCAGATAAAGGATCAGTTGCGAGATGGGATCGAGCATCGGAATCAGTCGCTCCGGGGAGGGCGACCCGCGTTTTGCCAGCCTGGGCGGGTAATCGCAAGGTGCGGCGCTTGACAGGTTTGGGGGGTACTTCCTAGATACCGCGCCCACGCTCGGCGCCGCTCCGGTGGAGCCTTGCCGGGTGCCAAGCTTGGCTTGGGGCTGTAGCTCAGTTGGGAGAGCGCCTCGTTCGCAATGAGGAGGCCAGCGGTTCGATTCCGCTCAGCTCCACCAGTCTACGCCGCGCAGCGGCGGAGACTGCCACGGCGTAGCCCCCCTTTGGGCGAAGCCGGGCTGGCCCTCGCCGCTGCGACGTGGGGAGCCAGTCTCTCCTCTCACGTCTCCGTATATGTCGCTCGTCACAGGTCCTCGCCTTGGTTGTCGGTAATCGACAGGCTTCCCCGTCCTTGGCAGCCAGCAACCCCACCGGCCAGCCCATGCGAGCGCCAGCGCCGTCCTGGGCCTAAGGGAAGCGCAGACGACCGGGTCGCCAGGTAAAATCTGGCTTTTCCGATCATGGGTTAGCTTTCAATCCTGGCGCCGCTAACCATCGCTTTACCATACCGCGCTAAACCAGCGGGGATTCGCGAAGGCCAGAGCCATGCGCCACTCCGCAATACTCGCTGTTCTTGTTGTTTTTGCGCTGGCCCTGCCGGCTTACGCCGCCGACAGCAAGAAATCGCCGGTGCACAAGATCACGCAATCACCCAGCTATGTCATGATCGACCCAATTTATACGACGATTATGGATCGCGATAAGATCACGGGGCTGTTGATGATCGGCATCGGGCTCGACATTCCCAATCCGGAACTGCGCGCCCAAGTCGACAAGGCAATGCCGGTGCTGCGCGATATCTATGTCCGCAATCTGATGGAGTTCACTGCGACATCGGTACGGCCTTGGCAGCAGCCGGACGTGGTCGACATCGCCGACCGCCTGCAACGCGTCACCAACCGTGTGCTGCACCAAAAAGGCGCACGCATCCTCCTCGCCCAGGTGGCGATGCGCCTCACGAAATAGAGGAAAGGCCCAGCTTCTCCGGGCCTTCGAGAAACGGCCTTCAGGCGGTCACGTTCGCTGTCGTGCCGTCGGAGGCGTTTTTCGCCATTGCATCGAGCAACGTCAGGATGGGCGAGCCCGAAGACATGCTGGCAGCGCTCTGTGTCTGGGCGGCGGATTCAAAGGCCGTGATCGCCGCGCTGAACTGGCTGGCCGAGACGCTGCCACTATTCTGTGTGTCGAGCGCGGCAAAATCAGCGCTGGCCTCGGATGCTGTCCCCCCGAGGCTGGTGACGAAATTTGTGAACTCGGTGCTGTCCACCGTCCCGTTCCCGTTCGTGTCCATCACCTGAAGCAGCTGGGACGCCACGTTGTTCGCCGAAGACGGCCCGCCATGATGGTGATGATGGCCGTGCGGTCTGCTTGCGGCGGCGCCCCGCAAGTCGCTCGTCAGTTGCGTCTGGGTGAGATTGCCCGAGCCGCCCTGGTTGAGCGCGGAAAACAACGCGTCGGCCTCGGACTGCGTGCCGCCTTTGCCTTGGATATAGGACTCCATCTCGCTCTGGGAGATCGAGCCGTCGCCGTCCGTGTCGACGGCCGACATCAGATTGTGGAGCGAACTCGACATGGATGTCGCAGATGTCGACGCAGAGTTCGTCGACGATAGAGGTGTCGTTGTCGAACCTGTCGCAGTCTGCGATGCGTTCGGATCGCTCTGCATCATCATGAGAAGGCCCAGAATCTGAGCACTCAGATCGCCCTTTCCGCTTCCCGTCAGGGATGTGTTGCTGTCGCTCGCGGGGCTCGAAGATGTTGCGATAGACGCACTGGTACTACAGGCCGAACTCGTCGCCGACGTGACGCTGTCGAGTTGGCTGAGCATGGACGCGAGAAGTTGGCTTGCGCTGCCGGCCCCGCACGCCCCAATGCCGCCGATGGACATGGGTAACCTCCAAATTGCCTTACACAACGCTCCACAGATTCAGCTGCAAAGCACGGCCCGTGCCCGGCGCGTGTTTCTCGCGCCGGGCAAAATCGGTGGTTAAGAAGACGTTATGTCGACAAATTTCGCGACAACTCCGGCATCGTTTGCCGCGGCGGCAGGTTTCTCACCCGGCAAAAGATGCTGCGGCGACGGCCTCACATCGCCGAAATGCCGCCATCGACCTTCAATTCCGCGCCGGTGACAAATTTGGATTCGTCGCTGGCAAGATACAGCACGGCATAGGCGATGTCCTCCGGTTCGCCGATCCGGCCCAGGGGTATCTGCCGCGCGAGCTTGGCATAGGCCTCGTCCTTTCCGTAGCGCGCCACGAGTGGATCGAGGATGGGCGTGGCGATGAACACCGGATGCACCGAGTTGCAGCGGATGTTGTAACCCTTCTTGGCGCAATGCAGCGCCACCGACTTGGACAGGTGCCGCACGGCCGCCTTCGCCGAATTGTACGCGGCCATATTGTAGCCGGCGACGATCCCCGCGATGGACGAGATGTTGACGATGGAGCCGCCGAGGTTCGTGTCCCTCACCGTCCTGACGATTGGCGCGACGGCATGCTTGCAGCCCAGAAACACGCCGTCGAGATCGATGGCATGCACCTGTCGCCATTCCTCCAGCGTGATCTGTTCGAGGTCCTTGGTCAGGCCGACACCGGCGTTGTTGACCAGGACATGAAGCCCGCCGAAGGCGCGCTCGGTGTCGGACAGCACCCGCTGCCAGTCCTCTTCCTTGGTGACGTCGTGCGGCAGAGCCATGGCCGCGCCCGCCCGCTCTGCATTGATCGACATCGCGGCCGCCGCAACGCCTTGCGCATTGATGTCCGTCAGCATGACGCGCGCGCCTTCCCGGGCCAGCAAGCGCGCCGTGGCTTCGCCCAAGCCCTGGGCAGCTCCCGTGACCAGAACGATTTTTCCTGCGACGCGTCCCGTCATGTCGCCCTCACGCGCTCTGCAGATAGCGCACGAGACGCAGTACGATGGAGCGCGGCGAGAACGGCACCGACCATGCCATAACGGCGTTTCTCAGGCCTGTGATCTTCACCCGCCGGTCGGCCTGAAAGGCCCGGTAGCCGAGCCTCGCCACTTTTGCCGCCGACATTTGTCCCATGCGCAGCAGACGCACCTTGTCGGTGCCGGCGCGAGAGTGGAACTCACTCTCGGTCGCGCCGGGACACAAGCACGAAACATGGACGCCGGTACCGCGCGCTTCCTCCCACAAGGCCTCGCTGAAGGAGAGCACGAAGGCTTTCGAGGCATAATAGACGGCCATGAAAGGCCCCGGCTGGAAGGCCGCCGTGGACGCGACGTTGAGCACCCCGCCGCGCCCGTTTTTCAGCATGCGCGGCCAGAAGATGTGGGTCAGCTCGACTAGGGCACGCACGTTGAGGTCGATCATGCCGAGTTGCGCCCTTGGATCGGTCGTGGCGAACGCCCCTGTGTCGCCGTAGCCCGCGTTGTTCACCAGCACGTCGACCGGGTGATCCGCGAGGCTTTCGGCGAGCGCCTTTCCGGCCCCGATAATCCCGAGATCGCAAGCCGTCACGGAGGCCCGGACACGATGTTGTCTGGACAGCGTGTCGGCGACCATTTGCAGTTTTTTGGCCGAGCGCGCGACGAGGATAAGGTCGTAGCCGTCCTTGGCGAAGCACCGCGCGAGTTCCAGCCCAATACCGCCGCTTGCACCGGTGACCAGTGCCGTCTGGCCGTCGCCTTCTCGCTTGTGCGCCATGCGAGCCCCCTGTTTCGGACGGAGCCTAGAGGCTCGCTTTGCCGGCCCTCAAGCCTGCTGCGTCTCGGAATTTCAAAAGCTGACCAAACGGACTCGCGACTTTTCCAGAAGACGCAATGTTATAATCTTCGGGTCGAGCGATCCGTTGAGGTCGGCTGACGGCCCGTGGGTTCTCGGCCGCTCATCCCTGGCGTCTCCTTGTCGGCGTTCTCGGGGTGGTGGCCGGATCGGGCCGCCGGCGCGATCCGGGCGAGGCGCTATATCTTCGGCAAACGGTCTCGCCAAACCTGTTGCGATGCGTTTTTCTTGCCCATCATAGTCAGTATGACGCAAAGCTTCTTCCGCATTGTCGCTCGACGCGTGATAAATTGACTGTGGTCGGCAGGATCGCGCCGGAATGGGATGATCATGATTTTTCGCAATAGGTCCGTTGCCGTCTGGGTGCTTCCGCTTGCCATGCTTGTATTGGCGCTGTTCGTGCTCGGGGCCGACGTCGGCGGGGCGGCGACATGGCTGCGCGGGGTCCTGTTCGACCACTATCAGCAGTCCCGGCCGCGCGCCTATGAGGACACGCGCGCCAGAAGCGGTCACAGCGTCCGCGTCCTGGACATCGACGCCGCGGCGGTCCAGCGTTTTGGCCCGTGGCCATGGTCGTATGCGGTTCTTGCCAAGCTGGTCGACAGCATGAAGGCGCAAGGCGCTTCCATTGTCGTCTTTGTCACCCCGTTCGAAAGGCCTGATTCGGCATCGCCGAAGAAACTCCTCCCCCTGGTGCCGCCCGGGCCATCCTACGACGCCGCGCGCCGGGAGATCGAGCACATGCCATCGCCGGACGATGCGCTCGCCGCGGCGTTTTCCGGCATCGAGGCGGTGACCGGCTTCACGCTGGGCGACGCCAGGCCGGCGCGCACCCTGACGCTGAAAGCCACCGTCGCCTGGTCGGGCAAGGCCTACCCCTTCGGCCAGACGCGCGCCTTCGATCAGGCGTCTGCGTCATTGCCCGTTATCGAAGCGGCAAGCGCCGGCGTTGGCGCGGTCAATCTGGATGTCGATGCCGATGGCAAAGTGCGGCGCATGCCGCTGGTCTTCCGGCTGCGGGACAAGGCGGTGCCCACGCTCGACGCGGAAGTCTTGCGTCTGGTCGAAGGCAAAGATGCCGTCACGCTGAAAAGCAACGACGGCAACAGCGGATTGTTCGGCGGCGCACCGGGCGTCGCCTCGGTCGACACCGGGCACACGGACCTTGCGACCACGCCGGGCGGTTCTTTGTGGATCGCCTATTCCGGCGCGCAAGCGGAACGAGACGTCTCGGCCGCCGACGTCGCCGACAAGACGCTCCCGCCCGGCAGCCTGAACGGCGCCATCGTCTATGTCGGTGCGCCCGACGACCTGGTGGACACGCCGTTGGGCCTCATGCCGGTGGCGGAAGTCCATGCGGAGGCCGTTGAGAATCTTCTGCTGGGAACAGCGTTGCGCCGGCCGGCCTCGGCCTCGGAAGCCGAGCTCCTGTGTCTGGCGCTGTTCGGGCTGGGCTGCGTCTTCCTGTTCGCGCGGCTGGGCGTGCGCTGGGCGGGCCTGTTCGTTCTGTGCACGATCGCAGGCGTCAGCTACGTCTCCTGGCGGCTGTACGCCGGGGAACACGTGCTGTTCGACGCCCTGGGCTTGAACGTCGGACTGGCGGCGGTCTGGCTGGCTGGCGCAGGCGCGCGCGGACTTGAGATCGCCGCGTCGCGCTCCAGGCTGAAGCTCGCCTTCGCCGATGCTCTGCCCGCCCGCACCATCGACCAGATCGCGCGCAACCCCCAGCTCATGAAATTGGAAGGCGAAACCCGCACAGTGACGTACTTGGCCTGCGGCGTGCGCGGCTTTGCCGAACTGGCCTTGTCGTTCCGCGGCGATCCCGCCGCCTTCACCCGTCTGATGCAGCGTGTGCTGGAGCCATTGATGGAAGAGGCACTCAGTCACGGCGGCACCATCGACAAGCTGACAACGGAAGGCTTCACCGCCTTCTGGAACGCACCGCTCGACGATCCAGAACATGCCATCCATGCCTGCGAGGCGGCCACCGGCATGATGGAGGTCATCGCGCGGACCAACGACGTGGTCACCCATGAGCGGCGCATCGACGGTGTCGCCCTGTCGCCGGTGGAAATCGGCATCGGCATTTCCAGCGGTCCGGCGATCGCCGGCGGTTTCAAGGCACACGGCCGCACCGCCTATTCGGTGAATGGAGACTGCGCCGTGCTGGCAGCCCGCATCCAGCAGATCTCCGGCCAGTACGGACCCGCCGTGATTGTCGCCGAGAACACGCGCAGAGCCTCGGAGCGCGGTTTCGCCTTCCTGGAAGTCGATTACATCGCCGTGGGCAGCCACGACGAGCCGGTCAAGCTCTATGCCATGCTGGGCAATCCGGTGATGCGCGCCAGCCCGAAATTCCGCGCGCTCGCCACTTTCCACGATCACATCTTCCAGTCGATGCGCGCCCAGCAATGGCAGAAATCGCGCGAACTGATCGATCAATGCCGCAAGCTTTCGGGCGCCAGCCAGAAGCTCTACGACCTTCATCTCGCGCGCATCGCCTACTTCGAGGACAATCCGCCGAACGAGGATTGGGACGGTGCCTTCAGGCCCATCCTGAAATAACGCCGTGCGTTCTCGCGCCTAGTGCGCCGGATCGAGGAACAGCAGCCGCACGGTGCCGGGCTTGATCGTGAAGCGATGGCGATAGTCGGTGGCCGGCACGGCCTTGTTCTCGATGATGTCGGCGGTCACCAGATAGATGCGGCCGCTGGCCGGGTCGATCGCCATGGTGCGCGCGCCGGTTTCGGTCTGGATCGCCGGCAGCGCCGCGAAACTGTCGGGCGATTTCTCGGCAATGACGGACAGCGTCCCCTCACGGTTCGAGCTGTAGGCCAGATCGCGATCCGGATCGAAGTCCGCCGCATCGGTTCCCTCGCCTATCGGCAACGAGGCCAGAACCGTCCCATTGTCGGCGTTCATCACAACCATGACCTTGTTTGCGCAGCTCGCGAAAAGCCGATGGTGAACGCGATCGATGGCCAGGCCATGGGGATGCAGGCAGGTCGGCATTGGCCAATGGGCGTCGACTTTGTTCGTGGCCGTGTCGACGCGCACAATCTCGTGCTTTTCCGTGCCGTTCACATAGAACTTGCCGTTGTCGCCGGAGACGCCGAATTCGAGTTGTCCGCCGGTGTCGATCGTGGCAACGACGGCGTCGGACTTCGGATCGATCACCGTCAATTTGGCCGAGTCGCCGTCGATCACGAATATATGACCGCTTGCAGAATCGAAGGCGATGCCGTCCGCATCCTTCTCGGCTTTGATCCTTTTGGTGACCTTGAGCGTCTTCAGGTTGAAGGCCACGGCAGCTCCCGCCTTGCCGTCGTCGGTGAAGCCCTGACCAGTGGCGTGCGAGATGCCTATTCCGTGCGTACCGCCCGGCATGCCCTCCACAGCGCCGATGACGGCGCCGCTGCGGCCGTCGACGACCGTGACGCGGTCGCCATGCGCGACATAGACCCTGCCCGTCTGCGGATCGAAGGTGAGATAGTCCCAGCGGTCCGGCGCACCCAGCGGGATGGTCTTGGTGATGCGGTAGACCGGAGGGCCTGCCATGGGCCCGGCGGGCGCTGGAACAAAGGTGGCAAGCGCCGCTGCCGTCAGAGCGATGAAAGACTGAAGTCGCAACATCGTGGCCGTCCGTTGGTTTATGTTCTCATTGGCGGCGAGCCTAGCCGCGATGGCAAATGCACTGACATTATAAATCTCCAATGCGCCGCGATGCGCCCTCGGACAGTGCGGTGCACGGGTGGCTGGCCCGTAAAATGCGCGTGCTCTGCCCGAGGCCGCCGACCGGGACCGTCTTGATGGTCCCGGCCGGGGCGAACGCGCGTTAGAAGTAGAAGCTGACGCCGCCATAGATGGCCCGACCGGCGCCTTCCAAGGCCCGCGTGTAACTGGCGCCACTGTTGTCGAAATCGACATAGCCGCGCGCGTAGTAGTGACGGTCCAGCAAATTGTCGATGTTGAGCGAGAACTTCACGGCGTTGGCACCCGCGAAGTCAACCGGTACGACCTTCACAATGCCCAGATTGACGAGGAAGTAGGACGGAAGGGTTGTGGGGTCTGGCGCCACCGCAGGCGTTCCTGCAAAGCCGTAGGCCATATAGCGCGTGCCGACATATTGTCCGTCCGCGTTGACCCGCCAATTGTTCCAGTTCCACACCAGCCCGGCGGTAACGAGATCATGCGGAACACCGGTGAGGTTTTGGCCTTTCGTCACGGTGCCGCCGAGCCCGGTGTCCGCCAGATTGGCGGTCGCGGTGTATTCGGCTTCGTTGTGGGCATAGTTGAAGTAGCCGTTCCAGTCGCCCAGCACGACCTGGCCGAAATCGTCGTTCAATTGCAGCTCGACGCCGCGATAGCGCGAGGCGCCGGCGTTTCCGGTTTTGGTCAGACCAGACGACGGATCGGTGCTCGTGACAAAGGTGTTTTCGAAATTTTCCTGGTAGAAATTGATGGATCCCAGGAACCCGCCGCGCTTGTAGCGAAGGCCGACTTCGTAGTCGTTGACATATTCCGGCTTCACGGTCACCGGCACGGTCACGTAGTTGCCGTTGGCATCCTGCTGGAATGCGTTGTAGAAGGCCGAGATGTCGGGGAACTTCACGTTCTGGCCGAAGGACGCGTAGGCGGCTGCGCCAGGAAGGAATTCGACGCTGGCGCCGACGGTCGGCGAGACGAAATGTTCGTCGGCGCTGACGGTGCCGGGCGCTGCATAGTAGAAGCCCAGGGAGTCGCTGTCGGTGGTGTGGGCGTAGATGTATTTTACGCCCGGCGTGATGTGAACGCGATCATCCCAGAAGTGGATATCGTCCTGCACATAGGCCGACGCGAGAAGGCGGTCGTCACTTTCGTCCCAGGCGTCGTTGTAGCCGACCGTCATCGGCATCTTGGCCGCGCCATACCAATATTCGCGGGAGTGGAGATAGCTGGAACTGATGTCGCCGCCGGCCGCGATCATGTTGTGCGGCAGGTCGACCGTGACGGTGCCCTTGTAACCGATCGTCGTCGATTGATAGCCGTAGAAATGGTAATCCGTACCGTCATGGACCGATCCGAACTGGGCAGCCGGATCGTAGTTCATCGGGATCGGGTAACCGTTGCCGGGAATCCACCAAGCATAGCCGGTCGACTGGTTTGGCAGATAGTAGGGCTGCGTGCCGCTCTGACGTTCTGCCGGGTTGGAATACGACGTGCGTTTGTAGTCGTTCATGCCGCCATAGAACTTGCCGTCATAGGACACGATGTCGCTGATCTTCGTCTTGTAGCCGACGACTGTGAGGAAGTTCGTGTCGTCGTTGAACGAATAGGCCCAGCTCGTCGGCCACTGATAGCTGCGGCCGTATTGGGCGATCAACGCCACGGGCGCCGTATGCGGCGAGTAGCCCTGGTTCGTGTTGTAGATGAAGTAGGCATAAAGCTGGGAATTGCCGCCGTCGAAACTGTCCTGCGCGCCATAGTACAGATTGTTGTTGTGATCCGGCGTATTCTGCAGCCAGCCCTTGCTGTCGGTATGGTCGAACGAGACGATCTGACGCAATCCACCGATGTCGCCCGTGTTGACCGTGCCGTGCCAGCCGAAGGTGTTGAAACTGCCATAGGTCGCGCCGACATTGGCGCCGAAATTCTCGCCGGGCTGACGGGGCTGGAAATTGATCGTGCCGCCGAGCGAATTGTAGGTGTTTACCGCCGGATTGTTGATGCCGCGATAGACATCCACGCCGTCGATGCTGTTCAGAGTCAAAAGAACGTTGTTGCGGTTCGAGGCCTGGTTCGTGGCGCCTGCGTTGAACGCGTCGTTCAAGGGGACACCGTCAAAGGTCTCGCCGAACTGGCCATCGTTGAAGGCGCGGAACTTGATGTCCGTGCGCATGCCGCTCGGTCCCGACGTCACGGCGGTGATCGACGGCTCCTGATTGAGGAGCGTCTGCACCGTCGTGGTGACGCCCGGCGACGCGTTGCGGATGATCTCTTTGCTGATCGTGCTTTGCGTAAAGGCCGCCTTCAGCGGAATCTTGTCCAGCTTCTCATGTTCACCGGTGACGATCACCGTTTCGACTGCAACTGCCGAATGCTTTTTGGATTGCGCTGCAGGATCGGAATTGCTGGTTTGCGCAAGGGCGCCCGATGCAAACAGAAACGCCCCTGCCAGCGTCGTCATCATTAACGTGCCGCGTGTCATTACCCCTACCTCACAGTGTTGGATTTGCTGCTCACCTTGTTCGGTTAACGAGACGCAGTCACAAAAAAAAGACGCTTTCTTTTCAGTTTTGCGACCCGTGATCAAAAGCCTGTGAGATTTTCGCGCGGTGTTGGCGCAGCGTGATCAACGGCTGAGCAAATGCCTGAAAAGGTGGCAAATTTTCGAAGCGTGGCAGGCGCAATCTTGCATAACTAGAATGGTGGGAATGAGCGCGAGACCGGAGAATTATTTTCCCGCCGACTACCGCTCCGCACGCGGCGCGTTTCTGAAGGCCTGCGCGGCGGCCGGTCTGCGCAGCGTCGCGCGCGTGCATCCCACGGCGAAGGCGCGCGACGGCAAGCCTTTGTTCCTCGACACCGCGACCGTCGGCGCGCACGAGGCCGAGTCGGCGTTGCTGCTGATTTCCGGTACGCACGGCGTGGAAGGTTATTTCGGTTCGGGCGTGCAGACGGGGCTGCTGCGCGAGGGGCTTGCGCGGCGCGTTCCGAAAACGGCGAAAGTTGTTCTGCTGCACGCCTTGAACCCATACGGCTTTTCGTGGGACCGCCGTGTCGATGACGACAATGCGGACGTTAATCGCAATTTCATCGATCACGCGAACCCGCCGGTTAACAAGGGCTATGAAACGCTCGCGGACGCCATTGCGCCGAAGGACATATCGCCGGAAACTTTGCGGGCCGCCAACGCCAGGCTGCGCGCCTACTCCCAAACGCATGGCGCCGTCGCTCTTCAGGAAGCGATCTCCAAGGGCCAGTATGCTTTTCCGGACGGACTCTATTTCGGCGGTCGTCGCCGGAGCTGGTCGGCGGCAATGCTGCACGACGTCTTCCGCGAGGAGCTGACCTGGGTGAAGAAGCTGATCGTGATCGACTTCCACACCGGCCTCGGCGCCCATGGCGAAGGCGAGATGATCAGCGAAGACCTTCCGGGCAGCGCACCTTATCTGCGCGCCAAGAGCCTGTGGGGCGCGCGGGTCAAATCGAGCGAGGCCGGCGAGTCGGTTTCGGTCCCTCTGACCGGCACGATCGACAAGGCCTTTGCAAGATGGATGAAGGACAGGGACCTTACCTTTGCGGCGCTGGAGATGGGAACGGTTGCCACCCGCGAGGTGTTCTTGGCCCTCAGAAAGGACAATTGGCTGCACCGGATCGCCGGCGCCGCGCATTCCGCGACCGAGTCGATCCGTCGCGAGATTCGCGGTGCTTTTTATCCCGATACCCAGGACTGGAAGCGCAAGGCCTGGACGGCGGCCTATGAGGCGGTCGGCGCGGCCTTGGCGGCGCTTGGCTAGGCGATGGCCGGTTCGTTGCGGAACGACAGGCCCTTGGTCTATAGGATCGGGCGGTCCGCACCCGTAGCTCAGCTGGATAGAGTGCTGCCCTCCGAAGGCAGAGGTCACAG
>VFSW01000157.1_pt1 | contig 88970 bp, 76 predicted proteins | sample 5358111 | NCBI WGS metagenome assembly VFSW01 (sample SAMN11554181, study PRJNA540505) | mine drainage metagenome | isolation source: sediment from site ElyBrook_90M | place: USA: Ely Copper Mine, Vershire, VT | collected 2017
GCGCAGCTCGAAGGAAAACAGACGGCGGTACATGGGCGGCCTTACATCCCGGCCGCCGTGGGGCTCTCAAACCCTCGCCCGCGCCCCCCCGGGGGCGGGGCGGCCCCGCGGGGCGCCCCCCCCGCCTCCTCCGCGGGGACGGACTTCGCCTGCAGCGCCGCGCGGGACTGCAGCGATTCCATCTTCGCCTTCAGTCTGGCGTTTTTCGGCGTAAGGGCGGCAGCCTCGGAATACAGCAGGTAGGCATCCGCCGCGCGGTTCGTCCGGGAGGCTTTCTTCGCCTTTCGGGCCAGGGCGGCAGCCTGTTCTTTGGGCGAATCCGCCTGCCCTCCCAGACCGAAACACGCAGAGGCCGCGAGCGTCGCCCCCAGAACGGCGGCAAACGCGCGGCGGCCGGACTTGCGCGTATTCCTTGAAAGCTTCAAGACGGTTGACGCCCCGGAGCGCTCCGGCGTGCAGTCCCGCGCGGGCCGCATATTGGGACAATAGCAGGATTATGCCCGCGATCCGGCAGCTCCTGCACGACCCTTTCGAACTCGTGGTGCCTCTGGCTTTTCTGCTCGGAACGGTGCTCGCCGGCCTGATCCTGCGTAAACTGCTGTTCCGCGCGGTGCGGGGATGGGCCGCGCATACCGAGAGCCGTCTCGACGTCCTGCTCGTCGAAAGCCTGCGCGGCCCCATCGTTCTCTGGTCGATCATGCTCGGCCTTCACCTCGCGACCCAGAACTCCGAAATTCCGCGCCTGTATCTCCGCTATATCCCTTCCACGCTTGAGGTTCTCTGGATTCTTTCGCTCACGATCGCGATGAGCCGCCTGGCGGGGAACATGGTGCGCTTCTACGGTGGCCGGGTGACCGGCGCTCAGGCGGTGACGACTCTGACGCAAAAACTGGCCCAGGCCGCCGTCGCGGTTGTGGGGCTGGTCTGGCTTCTCAAAGTCGTGTTCGACCTGAGCCTGACCCCGATCCTGACCACTCTCGGCGTGGGCGGTCTGGCGGTCGCGCTCGCGTTGCAGGACACGCTCTCGAATCTGTTTGCCGGCTTCTATGTTTCGATCTCCGGTCTGATTCACATCGGAGATTACATCAAGCTGAACACCGGCGAAGAGGGTTACGTCACCGACATTACGTGGCGCTGCACCACGATCCGCGGCACAACCAATAATCTGGTCGTCATCCCCAACAACAAGCTGGGCCAGGCGATTTACACGAACTTCCATCTGCCGGATCCGCGCATGGGTATGTCCGTCTCGTTCGGCGTCGGCTATCAATCGGATATCGGCCGCGTGGAGGCGATACTGCTCGATGAAGCGCTGACGGCGGCGGGCGAGATACAGGGGATGCTGGCCGAACCCGCGCCATTCATCCTGTTCAGCCCCGGCCCCGGCGACTGGTCGCTCGGGTTTCAGGTGAACTTCAGCGTGAGCGAATTCACGAACCAGTATTCCGTCCTGAGCGAACTGCGCAAGCGCATCTTCAAACGCCTCGTGAAGGAAGGAATTTCCATGCCGTTCCCCACCCGAACCGTTATTCTCGAACATGGCGCAAACTCCGGCTCCGGAACTCCTGAGCGCACTCTCTGAAACGCCCCCCGGCCGCGCGCTCGATCTCGCCTGCGGAAGCGGCCGTCACGCGCGCTGGCTGGCCGGGTGCGGCTGGGACGTCACGGCCGTGGATGTGGCGCCGTGCGAGATTCCGGGCGTTCGCTGCATTCAGGCCGATCTCGCGCGCCACCAATACCGGATCGAGCCCGATGAGTGGGACCTGATCGTATGCTGGCTTTACTGGCAGCCGGACCTGCTGCCGGAGATCGCGCGCGGCGTTCGTGTCTGCGGCATCGTGGCCCTTGCCGGGAAGACGACCGGGCGCTTCGCCACCTCGCTCGCGCAATACCGGGAGGCCTTCGAAGGCTGGGCGGAACTGGCTTCCGGCAGCTTACACGGAGACGGCGGCGAGAAGATTTTCTTCATCGCCATGCGTCTCGAAGAAGCCATCGACTAAATCGAGGATTTCGCCCGCTTCCTTCGCCTGGTAGATCGAAACGCGCAACTGCCCGCCACCGCGAATCCCGTGTGTGAAATAAGTGGCGAACTGCTTCATCTTTCCGGCCGAATCGTCTTCGCTCCGCTCGAGCAGCATGGCGTAGTAGGTCCGCATCATGTCGTAACGGTCCCTCTGGGTGGGCTCGTCGTAGCGTCCCGTGGCCAGATACTGCTCGATCTGGCGGAAAATCCAGGGGTTCGAGGAGGCGGTCCGGCCGATCATCACGGCGTCGCAACCGGTTTCTTCCACCATGCGAACCGCGTCTTCCGGCGTCAGAATATCGCCATTGCCGATGACGGGGATTTTGACGGCGGCCTTGACGGCGGCAATGCGCGACCAGTCGGCCCGGCCCGCGTAGCCCTGCTCGCGCGTGCGCGGATGCAACGCGACCGCCTGCAAACCGCAATCTTCAGCGATGCGCGCCATTTGCACCATCACCAGTTCGGCGTCGCTCCAGCCGGCGCGAAATTTGCACGTGAACGGGATGGAGATCGCCTTCCTCACGGTCCGCAGCAGGGTTTCCACCAGAGGCAGATCGCGCAGCAAGCCCGAGCCGCCGTTGCACTTGACGACCTTGTTGACCGGGCAACCGAAGTTGATGTCCAGGATGTCGAAACCCAGGTCCTCGCAAACGCGCGCCGCCGTGGCCATGGTTTCGGGGTCGGCGCCGAAGAGCTGGGCGGAGATCGGATGCTCCTGCGGATCGAAAGCGAGGTAGCGCTGGAGCGTGCGGTTGGGCTTTTTCGACTTGTCGGCCCGCAGCGAAGCGCTCACCCCGTGCGAACTCGTGAATTCCGTCATAATAAGACCGCAGCCGCCCAGATTGCGGATGAAGCGCCGGAACACCGTGTCGGTCACGCCGGCCATGGGGGCCAGCACGGTCGCGGGCGCGATCGTGACGTTGCCGATGGCGATATTGCGCGGGAAACTCACAAGTCCAGTTTAGCGTCGAGATAATGACATGAAGCCGTTGCACGTTGCTCTGCTGGCGATAGGCGCCGCTCTGGCGGGGGGCCTCGCGGTGAAAATGACGCAGCCGCAGCCGGTCCCGGTGGCTGCCGCCGTGACGCCGGCTCCGGTCGCCGCGGCGCCAACCCCCTCGGTCCCGGCGCCGCTTCCCGCGCCGGCCCCGCTTCCCGCGCCGGCAAATGTGGAACCGGCAAAACCGGTCATTCGAAAGAACAAACCCATTCAGATGGCGAAGGTCGAGATCGCGCCGCCCGCGCCTGCGCCGCGGCTATCGCCGCCGCCCCCATATCCCGCGCCGGAACCGGAGCCGCAACCGGCGGCAGTGGCGCCCTTGCCCGCCCCGGCGGTCGAACAGAACATACCCGCGCCGCAACCGGAACCTGCGCCTCCGCAACCGCCTCCGCAACCCAGGCGAGTCACGCTGCACACGGGAATGACGTTTCAGGTGCGCCTCAACGAATCCCTGTCGAGCGACCGCAGCTTCGCGGGCGACACCTTTCAGGCATCGCTCGCGGCGCCGCTCGTCGTCGATGGACTGGTAATCGCCGAACAGGGCGCGCGTGTCGGCGGGCGCGTCGTCGAATCGCAAAAAGCAGGCCGGGTCAGCGGAACCTCCCTGCTGGGACTGGAAATCGCCAGCCTGTTCACCTCGGACGGCCAGAAGATCGCCATCACAACCGACCCGTGGACGCAACGGGGCGGCGCCCGCCGCGGCGAGGAGGCGGCGAAGATCGGCGGCGGCGCGGTGCTGGGATCGATCATCGGCGCCATCGCGGGCGGCGGAAAAGGCGCCGCGATCGGAGCGGGCGTGGGCGGCGGGGCCGGAGTGGGCGCGGTCGCCGCCACGCGCGGGAAACCGGTGAACGTCCCCTCGGAGACGGTCATCCGGTTCCGGATGGCTTCCACCGTGACGATTACGGAACACCCCTGATTGCAGGGATCGATCAGTTTCCGGGATAGCGGAGCACGGTATAGTTGGTGAGCGCGATGCTGTCCGGGCTCACCAGCGCCAAAGCCCCCTGGAACGCGATCGCCAGCCCCGCCTGCGCGGGCGAATTGAGAATGGCGGGCAGAAACGGCAGTACGGTCCCCCAGCTCTCCACGGTTATCTGCGCCCCGGTCGCGGTAACTCCGGCCTCCGCCCGCCCCGCCACCGCGATGTCCTGCGCGGATCCGCTGCGGGCCAGAATGGTGGTGCTGCCCCAGTTCACCTGCAGATTGAATCCGGAAACCGTCCCCGTATGCGCGAACGTGAACCGGATCTCAATCCGGTCTCCCGGATGCAACCCGGACGCCGGTATGTCGCACGCGCCGAGAGTGGTCCAGCTGGTGGTGGCGGTGCTCGTCCCGGCCGCGCTGCAGAGCACCTGCGCCGGAACCGAGCGGATCTGCGCCCCGGCTCCGGGAGAGGTGAAACCGATGACGTTGCCGGACACCGACGTATCCACGCGATAGGAAGCGGTCAACTTGTCTCCGGGTTGCGGCACCGCGCCTGCCGGAAACACGATGGTGGACCCGGTCAGCGTATAGTCGAAACCGGGCGTCATATAGAGGCCATTGCGAAACAGCAGCAGACTCGATCCGAGCGGAGTGTTGGCCAGCGTCAAAGTGCCGTTGGTCCCGTCCACGATCCCCCCCGGCGTTTCGGCGTCCGCAAACGTCGGCGGAGCGCAGTGTCCGGTGGTTCCATCCACGAACACGCAGGCCCCCACGTCTCCGACGGCTGTCGCCAGGTTGCCGCTGTCGTCCACGATGGCAACCCCGTTTGTGCCGAAGCCAATGCCCTTCAGAGGCCGCTGCGCGAGATCCGCCTGGAGTCCGACGACGCTCGACTCCAGGATCGGCGTCACTCCGCTGGCCAGCCCGCCCCCGCTGATGGCGACGGCCTGTGTGCCCGTGCGCACCACGGCAACCGTGAGCGGCGTCGTGCTGACGGGCACGGTCCAGGTTTCGGCGAACTGACTGCGCCCGTCGCTCTGATACTGCACGGTATACACGTTCGACGGCGGCAGGGCCGTCGCGTTCGGCGCCAGTTGCACCAGCAGATTGCCGTTGACGACCTGCACGATTTTGGTCTGCTGCACGATCGTGCCGATGTTGGCCGCGTCGAAGGTGCTCCAGCCGATCGTCAGCGAGCCGTTGAAGCGGGTGCCGTCGGCCTTGAATAGTGTGTCCTGAATTGTGGTTAGTCCTGTTGTCTGGCTCCACGCCAGTCCGCATAACACGGTCGCCAACAGCATCTTTCGGCCCAATGCCATCATTTCCTCCAGAAGAACTTGAAATGTCCTTACGGGCCAATCATTACCACCCGGGACTACCCAAACCGGCCGCCCGCGCGCAACAAAAGGCCGCTAACTGGTGGGAATACGGGACTTCAGGAAATTTACGCCGTCTGTGATCCAATCACGGGCAGAACCACTGGCGACCGTCTCTTGTTCACCGATCACCGTTCACCGATCGATCGGCGCGGCCGCATCGTAGCCGAGACGCCAGGAGGCGTGCAAAGGCGGTAAGCCGCGGGTCCGAACCATTTTGACCTGAACGCTATGACGCAAGCCGCCGCGCTGCTCGCCGGCAGGCGAAAAACCCAGAACGTATAGGTTGCGCAGCGCGATCCCGATCTTTGTGCCGATATCGGTGAACTCACTTGCATAGCCCACCGTGTCTTCCCGGCCGCCGGTTTGTTCCGCGATTTCCTTCAGCAGGTTCGGGCCGGTCATTACATCCGCCAACTTGTCGGGCGGATCCAGCGGGTCGTAGATTCTGATCGCGAAGATCAACGCGTCGCTCTCACGGACGAGCTGCTGGACTTCTCTCTCCGTGCGCCGGCTGCGATTGTCGAGGCCGTCGGAGATCACGAGGAGCGCCTTGCGGCTCTTTTTTGACTTCCCGATCTCGTTCAGGCCGAGATAAACAGCGTCGAGAAGAGGTGTCTTGCCTTTCGATATGGCCAAATCCAGCCGAGCCTCAATTCGCTCGGGGTCGCTGGTCAAAGGAACCGCCAGCGTGGGAGTGTCGCTGACTTCGACCAGCAGAAACTCATCGCCGGGATTGGCCGTCGAGAAAAAAGCCCTCGCCGCCATCCGCGAGTAGCGCAGCTTCAGACCCATGCTGCCGCTGGTGTCGAACACCACGCCCACAGCCACCGGCCCGTCATCCATTGAGAAACTCTCGATCGGCTGTTCCGCTTTATCGTCGAATACCCGGAAATTGCTCCTTTCGAGACCGGGTACCGGACGTTCCTCCCTGTCGAGGACGCTCACTGGCACCAGCACGAGCTTCTTGTCCACGCGCATATTCGCATCCTGGGCGAACAGAACTGAGAGCGCCGATGCACAGGCGACGACAATCAGGAAATGGAGGATTTTGGTCACAGGTATGTCAGTGGACGGCATCACGCCCACCTCCACTCCACATCGAAGACGGCCCACATAACCAGGATTCCCAATAAGATGCCCATAAGGCGGTCGCGGCTCGCGACCAGCGAGGTGCTGACTCCAAAACCCTGGAATATCGTGATGTAATACGCCAGCGCCATCTGGCGTCCGAAATAGTTGAGACGGGGACTCGAGGTCACGAACCACGCCGCGACCGCGGAGACAGCCGCGAAAGGCAGCATATATCCCACGATGGAATCCGCCTGCGGAAGAATGAAAACCTCCGAGCCGATGCCGCAGATGAGACCGCCGAAGAACAGGCCGGAGAGACGCGTCGTCAATCGCCGGCGCGCGGATCCCGGAATTCCGGCAGGCGCGGCGATGACGCAGGTAACAGTGCTGACACCAAGGCCGGGCCACGCGACAGTCGACCAGAACACGTAGCAAATGCTTGCCGCGAGGCAGCCTTTGAGCGCGAATTTGACGTAGTCAGGATTCGAAAAAGCATCGGCGGCAAACATCGGCTGAGGATTCGATGGGCTCTCGACAGCCCTTGCGCCGCGAAAGGCGAACAGCCATTCCGTCAGCACGGTGGCGAACGTGCCCAACATGATTCCGAATGCGGTCCAGACGGTGGTTTCAAGGTCGAGCCTGAGCGGGTTGGGGCGCGACCAGATGATCGGCACCGAGACCGCCGCGATCGCGATGATGGTGAAACCGAACGCCACGGCTGGATTCGCCATCGCGCGGGTGAGAAAAAAAGCCAGAAAAAAAATGCCGGCGATAAACAGAAAACGCGGCAGCGGATAGTCGATAAAGAGAGCGATGCCGGCCGCCGCCACTATAAGGGCCGCGATGTTTGCCAGCAGAATCAGCAAGCCGTTCCGAACCGTCGCGCGGGAGTCCGCGCGCGAAATCGCCAGCGCGTAAAAGACACCCAGGAATCCGTTGGGAATCCGGAACACCATCACCAGGAGCATGGTGAGCACACAGGCGGTCACCGTTCGGGCAACGGTCGCGGCTCGTCCGGGATACGGGGCCAGTTCCTGCATCAGAAATTCCGCGAGCCGGTCGAGGGGACTTTCCCAGCGAGATACGGAATCCGGGGAGATCGCCATTGGCGCCTAGCGGGATGCCTCTAACGAACTTGGGCGCATGACCCCGCCTCGCATAACAACCGTGGCGGAAGCGCCGATGCGGAAATCGGCGGCGGAAGGGGAGTTCACCCGGATGCGAACCGGGAAGCGCGTGGCGAGATGTACCCAATTCAAAGAGCGCTGGACGTCCGGCAACCCCTGCGACGAACTGCCCACCAGACTCGCGTCCGGCGTTACGCCGAAGCCCACGCTCTCGACGATCCCGTCGAATTTTCGATTCGGCCGGGACATTACATACACGTCGGCCTTCCTGCCGGCCTGGATATTTTTCAAGTCGGTTTCCCGGAAATTCGCCACGACCCACCAGGTTCGCGCGTCAATCAAAGTGAAGGCCTGCTGGCCGGCGTGAGCCCAGGCGCCTTCGGAAATGGTGAGATTCGTCACGCGCGCATCGAAGGGAGCGTAAACCCTGCAGCGCTCCAAATCGTAGGCCGCATTTTTTACCGCCGCTTCCCGCGCCTCCCGCTGCGCGATGAGCGGATCGAGAATGGTGACGCTCTTCGCGGACTCGTCGAGTTGTGCGTTGCTCCGGTCGTACGCCGCCTCAGCCTCCCTCTGCTGAGCGACCGCGGAGGCCGACTGCGCTTCCGCGAAAGCCAATCGGGCGCGCGCCTGCCGGACGGATTCTCCCTTTACTGATCGCGCGGTCCGGGCCTGGTCCACCAGATCCACCGTGACAAACTGCTTGTTCAACAGCGGCTCCAGCCGGAGCACGTTGTTTTCCGAATAGGCGTAGTCGGCCTCGGCCCGGGCCAGTTCGGCTTTGGCCGCATCGACGCCGGCGCGCGCGGCCTGGACCGCCGCGTCGCTGCTGCCGATCCGCGCCTCGGAACTCCTGGCGTTCGCCTTTGCGGAGTCCACGGCGCTGTCCTGTGCGGATATGGCGCGCCGCAGATCCTTGACCTGGCCTTCCAGCACCGCTCGCTGAGAGCGGGCTGTTTCGAGCGCGTACTCGTAAGGAACCGGATCGATCTCGAACAGCAGTTCGCCCTTCCGGACAAACTGGTTGTCGCTCACGCGGATACTGACGATGCGCCCGCTCACATCCGGCGCAATGCCAATGAGATTCGCGGACACCTCGGCATCGTCCGTCTGCGGATTTCTGTGGATCTCCCGCACGACCGCCAGGCTCGCTGCCACGGCGCCCGCCACGATCGACAGGCCGAGAATTCTTCCAATCAGCTTTCGAGATTCAAGTCCGCGCGGCATAATTCCTCAATACCGAAACCAAACCAGCCAGATGGCGCATGCAATCAGCGCGACCATGCCCGGATAGACGATGACGCGCGGTCCCAGTTCTCCGTCCAGCCCCGCGCGGACGAGCAGAAATCGAACCGCCAGCGTCGATACAATCGCCCCCGCGATGCAAAAGATCCAAATCGGCAGGAACGAACCCACAATGTCCACGGATGGGGCGCGCATACTCAGTGTTGGGCGGCCGAAATGGGGTCCGCGGCCCGAAACGCCAGATCCGCAATGCTCTCGAGGAGTTGTACGCGCGCGCTCACCTGGGCGGTCCTGGCGCGGGCCAGATCCCGCTGCGCGGTGGTGACGTCGATGAAGGTTCTGACGCCGGCCTGAAACGCCTCCATCGCCGAGGAATACGATCGGTCCGCCGCCTGCAGCAGCGCGTCCGCGGCCTGCTGCTGACTCCGGGCTGTCTTCAGCTTGATATAAGAGGCCCAAATCTCGTTTTCGATCCGATCCCTTGAAGCCGCCACCTGCGCTTCCGCCTCCCTCTTCTCCGCCAGTGCGCGCGCCGACTCGCTTTGCCGCGCGCCGCCGTCGAAAACAGTCCAGCTCAGCTTCAACTGCGCCTGGTAAGCGTAGATCGCCGCGTGCGCAATGGCGGGGTCGCCTTTTTCCTGCCCGATCCCGTTGGTGTGACCCCAATCCCCGGAAAAGCTGAGCGACGGATACCAGGCCGCGCGCGCCTCGCCGACCTCAGCATCTGTTGCGCGGATATGTGCGGCCTGGGCGAGCAGATCCGGCCTTTGCGCCAGTGCGCGCGCCGTGATCGTTTCGAACGGCTCTTCAATCGTTTCCGGGATCGCAATCCCGGTGACATTCCGGACGCGGAACGCTATGGCGGGAGACATTCCCAATACGGTTGCCAGAGAGCCGCGCCCGGTTTCCACGAGTCCCTGAATCGACGCCAGCTCGTATTGCGCCTGGGCGCTTGCGGCCCGTGCTTCGAGGACGTCCGGCAAGGTTGCCAGACCGTTGGCCAGCCTCGCCTCAATCGCCCGCTGCACCGTCCGGGCATCCGCCAGGGTAGCCTGCGCCGCATCTTCCCGGCTCATCGCGTCCAGCAATCTGTAATAGGCCTCCGTCACCTGGAAAACGATCCTGCGGTGTGTATCGTTGAACGTGAAATCCGCGGCAAGCAGGTTGGCCCTGGCAAAATCGATGCCGGATTCGCGTGCGCCGAAATCCAGAATCGTCCACGACATGTGCAGAGAGGCTGGAAACAGCGTGGTGTCCTCGTGGTAAAATCTGCCGAAAAACAACGAATACTGATTCACCGAAGCCGACGCCACGGCTGCAATCGCAGGAAAGAGGGCGCTGCGGGAGACGCCCAGCGCGGCGGCTCGCTGTTTCGCCCGCTCCCACTGAATGCGGGTTTCAGGATTGCTTTGTTCCGCGATGTCGACCAGATCGGACAAGGCATAAACTCGATTGGGATCGAGAGAGGGTCCTGGCTTCGAAATCCGGACTCCCGCGGTCTGCGAACCGGATTGGAGGGAAACCGGCCAGGCCTTATCGGGCGAGGGTGGGGCCTGCTGCCCGCGGATGGAAAGAGCGGTTAGCGGAAGAACAATGGAAAGCCCGGTACGCCACATCGTTTTGGCCCCGCGAGCGGGATTCGAGGCTTGAATCCTCCGTCTGTATCTCAAACTCGTCATTGTTCAAGCCTCTTGCGCCACTATCCCGGCTTCCAGCTCGCGCAGGTCACGGCCGCGCGTTTCGCGACCGAAGGCCGCAATGAGCAGCAATGACGCGGCCGTAGGGATTGCGATTGCTCCGGCCGCCAATCCGAAGGCCGGCACTAAAGCGAATACGGCGAATCCCTGCGCGATCACCCCTCCGACCTTGCTGCAGCCCGCGACCCAGCCGGCGGCGCGGCCTCGCTGTCTGACCGGAAAACTCTCCGCCGCGTAGGGCATTAGAATCGAAATCACCGCGCTCGTGCCCACAATCAGGAGCGACACGGAGATGAGCGGGTTTGAAAAGAATGGCGATGCACCGCTCTTCCGGAGAAGCGTCGCCAGCAAGCCAAGCGTCGTAATGCCGATGGCCAGGATGAGCACCCGCTTGGTGCTCCAAAGACTGTAAAGATAAGTCGCCGCGGCGATCGTTGGAACCGCTATCAATGCCGACCGCGCGATGAGGGCGCTTGTGAGGCCTACACTGCGGCCCTCTCCGATCAGGCTGGCCGGCAGCCACAGCAGCACGCCAAAGTTCACGAAGCCCCAGGCCAGCGCCGCAAGCGTGAGGGCGACGCTCAAGCCCATGCCGGGGCCAGACCGGCCGCCCGGAGCGTCTCTTGCCCCGGCATAGCCCGTTGCCGCGTCCGGGTCTGTTCTAATCACGGCTCCATAGCGGGCGAGTGTCTCGCGTGCTTCCTCGACACGGCCCATCTCAATCAGGAAGCGAGCGGATTCGGGAAGAAGCGGACTGAGGGCGACCAGAAGCAGTCCTGTCGGAAAACCGACCAGCCACATGATCCGCCAGCCGAAATGCGGCTGCAGCAGTGCCGATAGCTCGCTGGTAGCGAAATACCCTCCGATCGTGCCAATGCCGCCGATGAGCACCAGGCACCACCCCCGGTGTTTGGTCGGCATGATCTCGGCCAGCAGAGCGTTGGCGACAGGCAGCATCCCGCCGGCCGCAAGCCCCATCGTGAAGCACATGAAAACATTCCAGGAAAAGGACGGCATGGCTCCGCAGATGGAAGTGCCCACGAACATGACGGCCGCAAGCAAAATCGAGGCGCGCCGCCCGTAGATATCGGCCAGCGCTCCCCAGATGAATGACCCCACAGTAGTGCCGGTCAGGGCAACCGCCGGCAATACCGCTATGCTTGCCGCACTGAGACCGTACTCGGTCCGCATGCCCGGAATGACGAACCCGAGTGTCGCCGCTTTCATGACGTCGATGACAAGCGCCAGGCCGATCAGCCCTATCTGTATCCAGTGGGCCTTCGTCAGCGGGGCATCCTCGGGCGGCGAGATCGACTCGTAGCCGACCCGCTCATGCCGGTGGCGGGCGGGCAGCAGGCCATAGGCGGTAACGAGGACCCCAAGGATGATGAGCGCCATCCCGATCGGCATGCCCGGATCCATTGGCATACCGGCTAATCTGAAGCCCGTTTTCCGCCCCATCCAGAACATCGGAAAGTGCAGCGCGACACCCGCCGCTACCATCGCGGAACCGCACCGGAAGGCGACCGTTTTGTACCAGCTGGCGAAGAGAGATGTCTTCGGATGCATTTCCTGGCTCATGCTCACACCATTGCCTTCGTCGCGGGACCTGCGAAAGTTACGCTCGCCCGACAGAACTTCTGGAACGCCCGCAGCCGCCGCGAGCGCGTAACTTTCCCGGGCTTCGGGCGAAGAACCGGTTATGAAATGTTGTTTCGCCGCTCAAGCCGGCCGCCGCATCCTGTCATCCAGGGAACGGGGGACCCGGTAATGGAGTTCAGCTACTGGTTGCAATTCTGGTGGATGTCGCCGATTGCGCTTTCCATCTGCATCGCCGCTAATACGCTGGGGGTGTCGGGCGCGGCTCTTTTTTTGCCCTTCTATACGCTGGTCTTCCCGCTCCTCGGCCACCGTCTGGAACCGGTTCAGGCTGTCGAGGTCGGGATTATCACTGAAATATTCGGCTTTATGAGTTCGACGACCGCCTTCTGGCGCGCCGGCCTGATCGACTTTCGAATTGCCGGATTTGCTGTCTTGTTCGCCGCGCCGATGGCAGTGCTGGGCGGGTATGCCTCACACTTCGTGCCCGCGCAATGGATGCTTGCCATCATTGGCGTCGGGCTCGTGGGTCTTTCCGGCTTGCTGTTCCGTAAAGGCGGGGATGCCCATTCTCACGTTCCAGCCTCCCAGGCTTCGGGAACGGTAACGGCGATGCAGGAACCTTCCCACGCAAACGGGTTCAAGCGGCATGTGGACCGTCAGGGAAGAATCTATCGTTATCGGGTTCTGAACGACGTGTGGCGCGGGGCCGCGGCATCGATCGGCGGGATATTCCATGGACTGGTTGGGTTCTCCGCCGGAGAAGTGAGTACAGCGGAACAGGTGCTTCGCGGAATGCCCGTCCGTGTGGCTTCCGGGAATTCGCACCTCATCATCGCCGCCGCTTCCATCGCGGCCGCTTTCACGCACCTGGGCGTGAGTGCGGTGCAAGGGACGAAAGTCCCCTGGAATATACTGGCAATAACGATTCCGAGCGTTCTGGTTGGCGGTCAGCTCGCCGCCCTCGTGGCGGGGCGGGTGCCCCAGCACAGGCTCCGCATCGTTTTGTCGGGAGTATTGTTGTTCCTGGGCTCAATCAATCTGTATCGGGCTTCCGCTTTCTCGCACGTGCCTCTCACGGGCTGGATAGCTTTCGCGCTGGCTCTCGGAGCGGCCCTGCTGTGGTTCCTGGTCCGCCGGCGCAGCGGAACTCCCGGCGCGCCAGTCCAGGCGCCAGTCCAGGCCCCAGTCCAGGTGGAGATGATCTGGAAGACAAGCTGAGAGGGTGGCGGCAATGGCTGAAACAGTCCCGGAGTTTGTGGCTTCACCAGGTGTCGTTCCAAACCCACTTCTGGATCGGGGCGGTGGCCGGCCCGTACCTTGCGCTGATGAAATCAAAGCACTGACATCGAATCTGATCGATCGACCGCCCTTTCATGGCGCACAATGGGTCCGAAGCCGGTCTTCCTGGCCCCAAAAGTGTTCGCAGACGCAGGCTTCGCCGCTCTTTGCCAACCGAATATCAGGGAAGCGCCGCCCTCCAGATTCAAAACGAACCCAATTTAAAACGGATTAAGCTCTTGAAAACAAAAGAAATTCAATCCCAAACAAATTGGGTTCGTTTGGGTTCGTTTTTGGCTTCGCTCAAAGAAACGAACCGTCGAAAGGCCGGGGAAACAGCGCCCCCAGCCTCAGCGTTTCGGACTTCCCGCGCAGGTTCACGAGCACGATCTCCACATCCCCGCAGAACTCCCACAAAATCTGCCGGCAAGCCCCGCAAGGCGGCGTCAGCACTTCCGTATCCGCCGCCACGGCCACGCGCCGAAAGCCCTTCGCACCCTCCGAAACGGCCTTGAACACGGCGACCCGCTCCGCGCAGAGCGTCAGCCCATAAGTCGCGTTCTCAACGTTGCAACCCGTATGCACGCGGCCCGCACTATCCTCAATCGCCGCGCCCACTTTGAATTTCGAAAACGGCGCATGCGCATTCTCGCGGGCGGCAAGCGCCGCCAAAATCAGAGCGTCTTTCATGCGCTTAACCGCGGCAGCACGCGCCGGAGCAGTTCGACCGTCGTACTCTTCACCCGCTCCCCCGTTTCGAGCACTTCCCGGTGGTCGAGTTTCCGGTCCGTCACGCCCGCCGCCAGGTTCGTCACGCAGGAGATCCCAAGCACCTTCATCCCCATGTGATTCGCCGCAATGGCCTCCGGCACGGTCGACATGCCAACCAGATCCGCGCCAATCGCCCTGAGATACCGGATCTCCGCCGGCGTCTCGTAATTCGGTCCAGGCACCGCCGCGTAAACCCCTTCCGCCAGCGCCAGCCCCGTCTCGCTGCCGGCCTGCCGTGCGATCTCGCGATACCGCTTCGAATACGCCTCGCTCATATCCGGAAATCGGGGACCCAGCGACTCGTCGTTCGCGCCCGTCAGCGGATTCTGCCCCAGCAGATTGATGTGATCGGAAAGCAGCACCAGTTGCCCCGGCGCATACGACACATGAATACCGCCCGCCGCATTCGTCAGAACGATCGATTCCACGCCGCATGCGCGCAGCGTCCGCACCCCGAAAACCACCTGCTGCGCCGTGTAGCCCTCATACAGATGCGCACGGCCCGCCAGCGCCGCCACGGGGCAACCGCCGATCGAACCCACCACCAGCTTGCCCGCGTGGCCCACGGCGGTCGATTGCGGCCAGCCGGGAATTTCGCCATACGGAATCGCGACCGCGTCCTGCAGCGTGTCCGCAAAAGCGCCGAGTCCGCTCCCCAGCACCACCGCCACGCGGGGCCGCATGGCGGACCTCGATGCGATCAACTCAGCCGCGCCCGTCATTTCTTAAAGCAGCATCCCCGCAATACACGCCGACATGAAGTTCGCCATCGTGCCCGCCGCTACCGCGCGCATGCCCAGCCGCGCCAGATCCGATTTGCGGCTCGGTGCAAGCGCTCCGATTCCGCCCACCTGGATCGCGATCGAACTGAAGTTCGCGAAACCGCACAGCGCGTAAGTCGCAATCGTGAACGAATGCGGATCGAGCCCGCTTTTGATCTTCCCCAGGTCGATGAACGCGATGATTTCATTCGTCACCAGCCGCTCGCCCAACAGCCTGCCGATCGACGCGCAATCGTTCCATGACACGCCCATCAGCCACGCCGCCGGGGCAAAGATCATCCCGAACAGCTGCTCCATGGAACTCGGAATCCAGTGCGCTGTTCCATGCGCCCACGCGAAGATTCCGTCCGCCAAAGCGATCAGGGACAGAAACGCAATCAGCATCGCGCCGATGTTCAAACACAGCTGCAGCCCGTCTCCGGCGCCCTGCGCGGCCGCGTCGATCAGGTTCACGGACGTGTTCTCGATCTTGACCTCCACCTTGCCCGCCGTGGCCGGCACGCCCATCTCCGGCTCGAAAATCTTGGCCAGCATGATGGTTGCGGGCGCGGTCATGATCACCGCCGTCAGCAGGTGCTGAATCTGCACATGCGCGAACAGCACATACGCCGCCATCACGGCGCCCGATACATGCGCCATGCCGCTCACCATAATCGTAAAAAGTTCGGATTCCGTCAGACCCGCGATGAACGGGCGAATCGTCAGCGGTGCTTCCGTCTGCCCCATGAAGATGCTCGCCGCCACGTTCAGCGATTCGGCGCCGCTCGCGCCCATGACCTTCTGCATCGCGATTGCGAAGGCTTTCACCAGCAGCTGCATGATCCCGAGGTAGTAAAGAATCGAAAAGAACGAAGCGATGAAAATAATAATAGGCAGGACCTGGAAGGCAAACACGGTCCCCATGGATCCGCTGGATCTTCCCAGCACATCTCCGAACACGAACGCGGCGCCGGCTTCGGAGTAGCCGATCATCGAGGTCACCGCGACGCTCGCGGCCTGAAACACCTTGCCCGCGCTGGTTTTGAGGACGATTACGGCAAACGCGAATTGCAGCCCCAGTCCCCAGAGCACAATACGCAGCTTGATCCGGCGCTTGTGGCGCGACGACAGCCACGCCACGGCAAGAATGACGACAAGTCCGAGGAGGCCCGTCAGCCTTCCCATTGGACCTTAGCTGACGACCTCGAGAATCAACTCCCGCTCTTCGGGACGCGTACCCGAAATGCGGAAGGCGTCTTCCACCAGTTCCGCCGCTTCGTCCAGGTTCTCTTCGGCGGTGTAGTAGAGGCGGCAGAGCACCGAGCCGGCCTCCACCTTCTCGCCCGCCTTCACTTCCAGAATCACGCCCACGGCCGGATCGATCACGTCTTCCTTGCGGCTGCGGCCCGCGCCCATCATGGCCGATGCGCGGCCGATGTCCTCGGCCATAATCGCGCTCACGAAACCGGCGCGCGGCGAGAGAATCTCCCGCATCCCGGTCGCGTTCGGCAGCAGATCGAAGCGGTCCAGAGCCTGCGAATTGCCGCCCTGCGCCTCCACCACCTGCTTGAACTTGCGATAGGCCGACCCGTCCATCAATCTGTCTTCGGCCAGCTTGCGCGCTTCGTCGAGCGTCGCCGTGATCTTGCCGACGTGAATCATGCGCGCCGAAAGTTCCAGACTCAGGCGCGTCAGATCCGCGGGTCCCGCCTTCTGGAGGGTCTGCGAAACTTCCATCACTTCGAGCGCGTTGCCCACCGCGTAACCCAGAGGCTGATTCATGTCCGTGATCAGCGCCTGCACCTTCTTGTCCAGCCGCCGCCCGATCCCCACCATCGCCTGCGCCAGCCTTCGCGCTTCCACTTGTTTCTTCATGAACGCGCCGTGGCCCACCTTCACGTCCAGAATGAGCGCGTCCAGACCTTCGGCCATCTTCTTCGACATGATGGAAGAGGCGATCAGCGGAATCGATTCCACCGTGCCCGTGACATCGCGCAGCACATAGAGGCGCTTGTCCGCAGGCGCGATCTCTTCCGATTGCCCCATGAACGCCAGCCCCAGCGACGCCAGTTGCGCGCGGAATTGATCGATCGTCAAATCCGTGCGGAACCCAGGAATCGATTCGAGCTTGTCGAGCGTGCCGCCGGTGTGACCCAGCCCGCGGCCCGAAATCATCGGGACCACCACGCCCGCCGCCGCCGCAATCGGGGCGCAGATCAGGCTGGTCTTGTCCCCCACGCCGCCGGTCGAATGTTTATCGACCTTTACGCCTGGGATGTCGTCCAGGTTCAAAACCTCCCCCGACGTCATCATGACTTCCGTGAAAGAACTCAGTTCCCGGTCCGTCATGCCGTTGAAAAACACGGCCATCAGGAACGCGGAAATCTGGTAATCAGGAATTTCGCCGGTGGTGTACCCATTGATCAGGTACTGAATTTCTTCCACACTTAGCTCTTCGCCCCCGCGCTTCCGCAGGATCAGGTCAACTGTGCGCATGTTAAACGATTAGCCTATCATGTTAACCCACTGATAGTAAAGGACAAGCGCTATTCCGGCCGAATCGCTGGCATCGGACGCCTGTATTCGCCGCGGAAGATTTCCGAAAAAAGACCGATCGCTTCTTCGTGAATCGACCCGTTGCTCGCCAGAATATGGGGTGACCGCAGAGCGTGCGGGCCGCCATTCATATCGCTGCAGAGGCCTCCCGCCTCCGCCACCAGAAGCTTTCCCGCCGCCATATCCCAGGGGCTCAGCCCGAACTCCCAATACCCGTCGAGGCGCCCGCAGGCGACATACGCGAGGTCGATCGCCGCCGCGCCGCCCCGCCGCACTCCGTGCGTCTCCATCGCCAGCTGGTAATAGAAATGGATGTTCACATCCTGGTGCCGGCGCCGGCTCGGGAACCCCGTGCTCAGCAGGCATTCCTCCAGCTTGCGGGCCTTCGAAACATGGATGCGGCCGCCATTCAGGAATGCGCCCGACCCCTTTTCGCACGCGAACAATTCCTTCCGCGCCGGATCGAAAATAACTCCCGCAATCAACTCTCCGGCTTTCTCGAGCGCCAGCGTCACGTTGTAAATGGGATACCCGTGCGCGAAATTCGTGGTGCCGTCGAGCGGGTCCACATACCAGCGGTATTCGGACGGGCTTTCATGGCCGCCGCCCTCTTCCGCCACAATGCCGTGCTCCGGGAAACGAGCCTTCAGCCGCTCCACGATCAGCTTTTCCGAAGCCCGGTCCGCTTCGGTCACCAGATCGAAATCGCCCTTCAGTTCGAAACGAACATGGCGCTCGAAATACCACTGGAGCAGAGATCCGGCTTCATGCGCGATCCCGATCGCGCTTTCGAGGAACGGCGCCATGCCCGTATTTACACGTCCTCGTAGACGTACTTGATGTCGTGCTTGAAAATAAACAGATTCGGCGCGCCCTCCCGCGTGACCCGGATAAAACGCTGATCGTAGTACTCGATCGTCCCGCGGACTTCCTCGTTATCGCTCAACTTCACGCAGACGGGAATCTTGAGGTCGATCAGATGCTTCAGATACTTGATCTCCTCGAACGTCTGTTCCGGAGGACGCGAGCTTTTGGCCTTTGCATCGGGCACGTTAGTTTTGAGCATTCCTCTGTTTCACCGGCGGCGGCGCTTTCACGCGCGGCTTCCGGACCGAATCGCCGTCCGGATCGGAATAGGCCGGCGCCGCGGCCGCGGCGGGCAGCGCATCTCCATAGTATCCGCTGCGCGCTTTCACCTGCAATTGCGGATCGGGCAACAGTATCTGGAGCGTATGGAAGCGGTCTTTGGTGAGAGGCTCCTCTTTCGGGTAAAAGGCCAGCAGATACTGCGTCCGCAGATCGTGGACGATCTGATCGAACGCGCCGTCGAGGGCCGCGCCCAGCGAGGGCGCGAATACCCTGCCCCCCGTGCGCTCGGCCATTGTAGTGAGGGCATTTTCGCCGCCCACGTTGCGGCCCGCGTCATTGGTGATCGGCACCACCAGCACGGGGTAAATCACCGCGTCCGCCAGTTGCGCCGCTTCGGTTGCGCGCTGGAAATCGGTGTGGCTGGTGGTGTCGCCGCCATCGGTGACAATCACCAGAACCTTGCGTCCCGGCCGGTCTTCGATATCGCGCGAGGCCAGCAGAATCGCATCGTAAAGAGACGTTCCCGCATCGCCGCGCAGCGTCCGCAAAGTGCGCTCCACCGCCGCCACGTTGCGCGTGAAGCCGTTCTGCTTCACGATCTCCCAGTTGAAGCTGTAAAGCGATACCGCGTCCCGCGGGTTCCCTTCCTTCAACAGGACCCGCAGGAACCGCGTCACGGAATCCGTTTCGTACTTCAGATCCTTCGCGGTCGAGCCGCTGTTGTCGATCAGTACCGCAACCGAGAGAGGCTGATCAGTCTGCCGCTCGAAGACGGCAATCTGCTGCGGCGCCCCGTTGTCGCGCACCTCGAAATCGCCCTTTTCGAGCGATCCCACCAGCGCGCCGGACTGGTCCTTCACCGTGGCCAGAATGCGTACGAGTTGCACGTTCGAGCGGAACACCGGCTCGGCTTCCTGCTGCGCCGCGGCGGTAACGGCGCTAAGAAACAGCAGCGCGAGGCGCATCCTGGTCCCATTCCCCTTCGACCCAGACCTCGCCGTCTTCGAAGAACTCCTTCTTCCACACGGGCACCAGCCGCTTGAGGCGGTTAATGCCTTCGAGCGCGGCTTCAAATGCGGGTGTGCGGTGCGGCGCGGCCACCACGATGACGACACTGGCCTCACCGATCTCCATCGTGCCCAGGCGGTGCACCATGGCGATCCGGCTGATCGCGTATTGCGCCGCGATTTCGCGCCCGATCGTGGCCATTGTCCGGATTGCCATCGCCTCGTAGCATTCGTATTCGAGCCGCAGAGTGGCCCGGCCTCTGGTATTGTTACGGACCACGCCCTGGAAAGTTACACTCGCGCCGTCGCATCCCTGCAATAACTGCGTTTCGAGTTGGCGGAGATCGATGGGTTCGCGCGTCAGAGCGAAGAAATGCCCCTCCGGATCCTGGATTTCATGAATGGGCGCCCCGCCGCTCACCGGCGGCAGCAGCGCCACTTCGTCGCCTTCGGCCAGGGGTTCGCGCGTGGTGGCGAATTCGTGATTGCGGGCGATCACGATGCTCGGCGCCATGGGGCGCAGCTTCGGAAATGCGGTCGCATAGTGTTCGAATACCGCGCCCGCGGTCGAGCCCTCCGGAAGATCGAGCCCGGCCTCCGGTCCACCGCAGATATCTTTCAAAAGCCCGAAAAACAGAACTCTGATGTGCACTACGTTCAAGGCTATCAAAGCCGGCTGCGATGTTGATATAGTCAACGGCTTGGAGGTTTTATGAGATCGACAGGCATTCTTATCGTCGCAACGGGTATTCTTGGCGCAACCGCCGCCCTGAGCCTGGCCCAGGCCCCGCCGGCCGGCCAGCGCACTGGACCCGGAGTGCAGGCCGCCCAGGATGCGAAGGAACCTGAGGTGCTGGCCGGTTGCAAGACGCCTCCTCCCGCCCGGGGCGGCGGACGCGGTCCGGGCCGGGCTCCTGCCGCGCCGGAAGCCCCCAGGGCCTCCGCGTCGACCGAAATTCCCGGCGTCATCGCCGCGGGCCAGAAGTGGAAAGAGGTCTGGGAGGTCGACGGCAACAATGCCGACGGCATGATCGGCACAAAGGATGGCGGCCTGCTGCTCGCGCAGAACGACAAGAGCGAGGTCGTGAAGCTCGACAAGCACGGGAAACCTTCGGTTGCCTACACCGGCACCAACACCGGAGGGGCCGTCTCCATGAGCACGAAGGGAGTCCTGTTCCTCAACAACCGCGGACTGAACGCGGACGTGGTGGAACTCGCGCCGGAGCGCAGGAGCTTCGCCAACCGCTACCAGGGCGACTCGCTCGATTGCCTCGGCGGCGTGCTCAACGATCTGATGGCTGACAGCAAAGGCGGCGTCTATTTCACCAACGGCGCACTCTACTATGCCGACCCGAAAGGCGTGATCGCAAAGTACGGCGACAACCTTCGTACCAACGGCATCATCCTGAGCCCCGACGAGAAGACCCTCTACGTCACCAATGGGATGGCCCTCGCGGCGTTTGACGTGCAACCCGACGGCTCCCTCACCAACCAGCGTGAATTCGCCAAACTGCAGGGCGGCGCCGGCGACGGCAGCACCGTTGACTCCGCCGGACGCATCTACGTGAGTTCCAATCCCGGCGTGCAGGTGATCGGGCCCGATGGCAAGTATCTCGGCCTCATCCCCACGCCGCGAGACATCATCAGCGTGGCCTTCAGCGGTCCCGGCAAGAAGACTTTGTATGCCGTATCGAGGGACGGCGCGCAGAATAAAGACTGGATACTGGCAATCCCGACGATTGCGCAGGGCTACAAAGGCCGCGCCAAGTAGAAGCCCCGGCCCATCGGCGCCAGGAGCGCCCGCGTGATAACCTGGTCGATTGCATGACAATTGAAGAGATCCGCGAGTTGATTCAGCTGGTGTCCGATACGGGCGTGGCCGAATTGGAAGTGCAGCGCGGCGAAAACCGGGTGCGGATCCGGCGGTCTTTTGGCTCCGAAACCACCATAGTCAGCCAGGCGCCGGCAGCGATTCCTCCGGCCGCGCCGGCCCCGGGCGCCCCTGCGTTGAAAGCTGAAACTCCGCCCGCGAAACCCGAGCCACTGCTCTTTTACGCCAAGAGCCCCATCGTCGGCACTTTCTACGAGTCCGCCTCTCCCGATTCGCCGCCTTTTGTGCGCATCGGCGAGCAGGTTACGCCCGGCAAAGTGCTGTGCATCATCGAATCGATGAAGCTGATGAACGAGATCGAAGCCGATGTCGCGGGCATCGTCGAAAGCAAGCTCGTGCAGAACGGCCAGCCGGTGGAATACGGAGAAGCCCTCTTTGGCATCCGGCCTCTTTAACAAGATCCTGATCGCAAATCGCGGTGAGATCGCCCTGCGCATCGTCTGCGCCTGCAAGGATCTTGGCATCCCCACCGTTGCGGTCTATTCCGAGGCCGACCGCAACAGCCTGCCCGTGCGTTTCGCCGATCAGGCCATCTGCATCGGCCCCGCGAAGAGCGCGCGCAGCTACCTGGATATTCCCTCCATCATCAGCGCGGCCGAGATCACGCACGTCGATGCCATCCATCCCGGGTACGGTTTTTTGAGCGAGAACGCCGGGTTCGCCGAAGTCTGCCGCGTGTCGGGCATCAAATTCATCGGGCCGACGCCGGAAGTGATCGCCTCGATGGGCATCAAGGAACGAGCCCGCGCCATCATGAAGGAGCACGGCGTGCCGATTCTGCCCGGTTCGGCCGGCGCGCTGTCGAGCGCCGCCGAAGCGCTCGAAACCGCGGAGACGATCGGCTACCCGGTCATCCTGAAAGCCTCGGCGGGCGGCGGCGGGCGCGGTATGCGCGTGGTGCACAGGGCCGAGGATCTGCCCGCGCTCCTGACCCAGGCCCAGCAGGAAGCGGGCGCGTCTTTTTCGAGCGCCGACGTTTATCTCGAAAAATACATCGGCGCGCCCCGGCACATCGAATTTCAACTGCTGGCGGACGAGCACGGCAACGTGGAAATCCTCGGCGAGCGCGATTGCAGCATTCAGCGGCGCCATCAGAAGCTGCTGGAGGAATCCCCTTCCCCCGCCCTGCGCCCCGAAGTGCGCCGGCGCGTGATGGCCGGGCTGCGCGAAGCCATCCGCGCCATCGGCTACAGCAACGCGGGCACGGTGGAATTCCTGATGGATGAGAAAGGCGACCTCTACTTCATCGAAGTGAATGCCCGCATTCAGGTGGAGCACCCCGTCACCGAAGCGGTAACGGGTGTCGATCTGGTGAAGGCGCAGATTCGCATCGCCGCGGGCGAGGAGCTATCCGCCATTCTCGGCGGACCGGTCGAGTTCCGCGGCCACGCCATCGAATGCCGCATCAACGCGGAGCACCCCGAGACGTTCACGCCCTCGCCCGGGCGCATTACCGGTTTGAATCTGCCCGGAGGCATCGGCATCCGGGTGGACACGCATGCGTACCAGGACGGCGTGATTCCACCGTATTACGATTCGCTGATCGCCAAGCTGATCGCGCATGGCAAAGACCGCGCGGAAGCCATTCAACGGATGAAGCGCGCGCTCGATCTGTTCGTGGTGGAGGGCATTCACACGTCCATCCCTCTGCACAAGCGCATCCTCAACGAGCCGGATTTCATCGCGGGCAACTTCGACACGAACTTCATCAAACGCTGGATGCCGTAGCGCGCCATTTCTGAAGTTCACGCGCGTTTTCGCCGGAGTCGTTATCGAAAGCGCGATCCTCCGGCTGACATGGTCAGCTTTCGTTGGCCTGTCACTCGTCCGCAATCCGATCCGCGGCAGGGAAAGACGTCCACATTCCGGTAGCGCCTTTTTGCGGCAGTTCGCTGATCTTTCGCTCTGCTCGCGGCGGGCACTTCGGTGCATAGCCGACTTTACGCCCGTGTAGTTTCAGCGGACGGCGTCAATCGGGGGTAATATTGCAACAAACGATTGATGTGATAGCCGCCCTGTAACTCCTCGCGGACGCTCCGCCCAATATTACGTTGCCGCCTCTTCATATTTCAAAGCGTCCAATCCGAAGTCCTTGCGTGCGTCGTTTACCAGCCTCTTCACCGCCGGGTTCTCGTCAATGTATTTTCTGGGGCTCGAGGAGCGATAGGTATCGACTTCCGAAGCGTAGATGGTCTGCAACCCGGTTGCTGCCAGTTTGCAGATCGCCTTCAGTTCTTCGGGCACGGCGTTCTTGCGCGCCAGCATATCTGCCCGCGCCGCAAGTGCCTGAATCAGGGCTTCGGTCTGGAGATGCAGCAGGCTGAGGTTGCGGTGATAGCAACCCACCTTACGGCAGAACCGTTCAGTCGAGGTGAAAGAGGCCGGAAACCATACGGTCCGGCCCTGGCTAGTGCGATAAAGAAGATGGCCCTTCGGCGCGCTCTGCCTTCTTCGCAACAGGCTCGTGGCGAACGGCTCCGGGTTGTCATTCTGCCAGTTGTCGCGCAGGTTGCCTAACGCCTGGAGAGCGACGTGGACATCCCCGCCTTCGACGGGCGGCGTCCTGATTAAGTTCGTGTCTCCCCGGATCACCGAAGCAACTGAAAACGGTCGCGCCGTTCGGACGCCGGAAGGCGCCATTGAGCCGAGAACCCGTGTGCGCAACTGATCCAGAAGAATGTTCGCCAGCGTGTCGACGTTGCCTTTAAACGTCTTGCCGGATGTCCCGGAACCGTCTTCGCGGGTTCCTTCGTAGACTTCCCGCGTAAAGGCTTCCACGGCATTTTGCACCGCCTCTTCCAGCGCGATTCCTTGAATCGGCCACGCCCCGCGATCGAAGTACAGACGGAGTGTCACGGCCAGACCTGTTCCATGGGGATATACGAAACCGTCGGTAAGAATCCGGATCCAGCCCTTGGCGGAACGGATCCTTGCCGGGAACCGGGTCTGGAAGGGAACGAGGTTCTGGAACGCGTCGTTGCCGGAAAGGCCTCCGGGTTCAACCCTCAGGAAATATCGCCAGAACCAATGGCGATACTGCGGCGTCGTGTATGGCCAGGGTGGGTTCAGGGCCGTGGCTGTCAGGCGGGAGGCATCAACCGGTTCTGCCGCGTCTACCTTTTGCACGGTCTCCGACATCATCCGATCGAACTCTTTCGCGTATTCGGAAGCCGACCGGAGGAAGTCCATCGCGATGGGCTTGCCGCCGCTCCAGATATCTCCCCAGCGCTCAAACCACGTAAAGGACAGCCGCAGCTCGCGAATAGTTGACATGATAGTTCCCTCCTGATAGCTTCAAAGTGACTCTGGCCGCGTGGGCCATGATGCGCGGTGGCGACACCGCCCGTTGTGGCTCAAAACGCGGTCAGCCTGCGCTTCCCGGAAGCGCGGATTCAGCTTGACCGCTGATTTGGAGGGGCGCTTGCGCAAGCCGGCGCCCCACACCGCGTGTCTACTCAAGTTGATAAATAAACTCATTTCCCGTGGGCTGTGCGCGGGGCGGCGCATCCTTGACGGCGACCAGATCGGGACGCTGATTTTCCGGGTCCCAGTCGAGCACGGCGTCGCCGTTTTTCTGCATTCTATCCAGTAACTCAAAGAGCCGGCGTGTTTCCGAGGGCCGGCTCCTCAAGTCCCGGAAACTCTTCACATCCTCGCCCGTAGCTTTGTTTAGCTTGACCTGGATTCGTCCGGCGACCCATTTCCGGGCGGGATCCGGTGAAAGGAGAGGAATTTCCCAGAGCCCTTTGCCGCCAACCGTAACCTCACTCAGATTGAACGGTTTGTTCCCTTTGGAAAGCTTGCGTAACAGATCGATGGGCTCGTCTTTCGGATCCGGAGTGCGATCCCTGAGAAGCCGTGCCCGGATCATGGCAAAGATACTCCAGACGCCGCCGGCCAAAACCCACAGAAGCAGCGCGGATGCGAGTGCCAGTATCCAGACGTTGATGATATCGGTGATGCTGTAACCCTCAAAGTAATCCCGAGGCGCAACCGGGATGTGCCACAGGATCCGGTAAAGCCACGGACTCACCGGCTTGTAAACCAGCACAGCGAGAATCGAAAACAGCGTGCCGAAGAGATAAAACACCGGTTGCTTGAAGTCGAACTGGATGCTCCATCGCGGCCACGCTTTGCTCGCCAAAAGGCTCAGGAGCGTCATGAAAAGAAATCCGGGCAGAAGCACAAACGGAACTCCGCCGGGTCCGACGAATTCAGTCTCGCCCAACACGCCCGCAGCAAACTCTTTACTGGTGACGAGAGTGCTGTCGGTGGAATAGCCGTCCTTCTTATAAGTCAAGTCTGTTTCCAGAATCGTCAAATGCTTGCCGCTGAGAACCTGGCCGGCCTCGGGAATTTCGATGAAGAATCTGAAGATGTGTTGTTGCCGGGGGGCGATCGCAATTGGCGGCGACGTGGACGGCAAGACCTGGTACCATGCATCCGCATCCTGTGCATACGCAGGACTGGTTTTGCGCTCCACGCCGTCTTTTTCCCTGCGAGGCGACTCGGGATCCAGCCGGGCAAAGGAAGGCAGACTGGCCCGGATACGGCGAATCTCGATCGGAACGTCCGAGATGTTATTTACCTCAAGATAAGCTTCGAGAGGGCGGCGCTCCTCCAGCTTTTCCCCGCTGATTTCCAGTTTGGCAATCGCGACTTCCTCCACCTTCGCGGGCGGCTTGACAGTCAGTTCCAGCACGGCTTGAGCAAGGTGCGCCGAATCTCCCTGTTCGTAACGCGCGAGGAAGACGACTCTTGCCGAAGACCTCCCGTCGGCAGGCTTGGAAATCCAAACCGGCCAGCTCACGTCTCCGCGAACCTCCTCCGGCAGCTCGCCGGGTTTTCCGATAGTGACGCGACTCTCCCCGTCGGAGAGTGCCTGCAACGCAAGCTTTCGGATGGGTGACCCGATTCGGGCAACCACCGTGACACGCCTTGACTCCCCGGTGGCCACAGCGAGGTCTTTCGGGAAGACCTCCAGCGTGACGGGGGCAGCCTGCTGTGGGAAACCTGGGTCGCAGATTATTCCGAGGACGAACAGAAATCGCAGCGCACCGCCGATCCTGATCCTCATAACAATCGAAGTCCGCACTATTTTCGCAGATTTTAGCAGCCGCACAAGCCGATTTTTTCTCGATTCCGCGCGCGGAACCGCAACTCGATAGGCGCGAAATTCCCTTCTCATCGGCAAACGCTTGAAAAGCCGAGTGCCAATGAGGTTGAATCGGGCGAAGGCGGTCCATGCCCTTTTGCGCGCGCAACTGACTTTGTCGGAACGAACTACTTCAACATTCCCTCAACCAGTCATAATCGCCGTGACCGTGGTTCGATACAGCACTTCTTCGTAAGCCTCCATCATCCGCTCGAGCGGGATCACTGTGGTGGCCAGAGCCTTCGCGTCGTATTGCCCTTTGTCGAGCATTTCGACGAAACGCGGGATATCCCGCATGGGGCTCGCGCCGCCGGCCTGCCCCGCATGATGCGTGCGTCCGCCGATGGCGAAGACCACGGCGGGCAGCGAAATCATGCCTCTGGGTAAACTCGTCGTGATAATGTGGCCGCCCGGAGCGCACATTTCATAGGCCTGCCGCATGGGGAGAATGCCCGTGGGGTCCGGCCCCGCTTCCAGTTTGGGTTTGGCGTGTTCCGCGCCCACGCCTTCCACCACGAAATCCGGGCCGGTGCCGCCGAGCAGCGCGCTGGAGTCGCGCCCGCCAGCCCAGAGGCGATTGTTGGGGCCGCTCGAAAGCGACCGCACTTTCTCCACCAGCCTGTCGCCTTCCACGTTCGGGTCGAGCACGAGCGTCGCCCCAACCTTCAGGGCTACGTCTCTGCGGGCCTTGATCGGGTCGATCGCGATGATGGTCGACGCGCCGGAAATGCGCGCGCCCTGGATCGCGCTCAACCCCAGAGGGCCGCAACCCACCACGGCCACGATCGAACCCGGAACCACGGCCGCCAGCCCCTGCGACGTGGTGCAGCCCATGCCCGCCACGCTGACGCAACTGCAGACCATGCCGAGTTCCACCGCCGAAGCCTTCGTGAAAACGGGCACCACCCACTCCTCGAACGTGACCATGTACTCCGCAAGTCCGCCGATATGCGAGTTGGCATAGACGGGAGTTCCATCGCGCTGGTCGGCGATCGGCACGAGGTCGTTCGGACCCTGGCGGCCCAGAAACTGGCACATATCCGAGCGGCCCCGGAGGCACTGGTAGCAGGACCCGCATTGCGGCGTGCCGGAAACGCAAACGCGATCGCCGGGCTGCACGCGGCGCACGTCGGGACCGACGGCCTCGACCACTCCCACCCCGCCGTGTCCCTGAATCAGCGCCATCGCGTCCAGAGGGTTCGGCGGTCTCCGCTGCGCGCCGGCCGCCGGGGCCGGACCGAACCCCGCGGGCAGGCCGAGCACCATCGGCGCGTTCGAGTAGCAGAGGTTGGTGGCCTCCGTGCGGACCACCACCTGCCTTCCGGCGATCGGCCGCAGAGTCAGCTCCTGCAACGTGGTTCTGCCCGGCCCGCTGCCCCGCGATACCCAGCCGCGGAATTTGCGCCCGGAGATCGCGGACGCCGCAGGTTTGGATTGGGCCAGCAGCGCTGCACCGCCCGCGGCGGCGGCAAGCCCGGCCTGAAATACGCGGCGGCGCGAGGGCGCGGTGTCTTTCGGTTCCATGTCGATCCAGCCTCGTCCAACAACCTATCACGCCCGTTCCTCGATTTTTTCCGGAAATGGCCGATATGGTTAGCAGGAGTTAAAACGCGATGGTCCATCCGGTCTCTTCCGTTTCCGTATCCCCGGACGTTCTCTCTCAAAGTGCCCCGCAACCCGGGCACAGGCAGGCGCCGCCCTCCCCGAAGGATGCGGTTCACGCCGATTCGCAGCCTCAAGCCCCTGGCGCAACTGCCGAGAGCGTGCCTTTGAGAGAATGAGGACCATGTTTCGGAACATTGGTCTTCTCTGCTGCCTCGCGATTTCGGCATGGGCGCAAACGCCCGATGGCAAAGCTCTGTTCGCGGCGCGGTGCGCCATGTGCCACGGCGCGGGCGGCGATGCGAGGGCTCCATTGCCCGAAGTGCTGCAGCAGCGGCCCAACGAATCGATCGTGGTCGCGCTCGAAGCGGGCGCCATGCGATCTCAGGGGGCGACCCTTACGGCAGCCGAGCGGCGCGCCGTCGCGGATTACCTGTCCCCAAAGACAGCGGCGTCGGAGCAACCGATCCGGGAGAATTCCTGTCCCGCCGGCCCGCACCCTCTGGCCAATCTCAACGGCTGGAACGGCTGGGGCGTCGATCTGGTCAACAGCCGCATGCAAACCACGGCGGCCGCGGGGCTCCGCGCCGAAGATATTCCAAAACTCAAAGTCAAGTGGGCCTTCGGCATCCCGTATGAAGTCACGGTCGAGGCCCAGCCTACCGTCGTCGGCGGACGGCTCTTCTTCGGGAGCGCCACCGGCGCCGTCTATTCGCTCGACGCCCGCACGGGCTGCCAGTACTGGATGTTCAAGGCCGATACCCGGATGCGCACGGCGATTAACGTCGCCTCCATCGGGCGCGGACAGTACGCCGCTTACTTCGGCGATTCCGAGACCAACGTTTATGCCGTGAACGCGGAAACCGGAAAGCTGCTCTGGAAGACGAAGCTCGATGCCCATCCGATGGCCGGTATCACCGGCGCGCCCAAGCTGTATCAGGGCAGGCTCTATGTCGGGGTGCGTTCTTCGTCCGAAGAGGTGGCCGCCGGAGATCCGAAGTACCCCTGCTGCACCTTCCGCGGCAGCATGGTCGCGCTCGACGCCCGTACCGGTAAGATCGCATGGAAAACCTTCACCGTTCCCGACCCGCCCGCGCCCACGAAAATCAGCTCTGCCGGGACGCAGTTGTCCGGACCCAGCGGCGTCGGCATCTGGTCTTAGCCCGCCCTCGACGTGACGCGCCATCTGGTTTATGCGGGGACCGGCAACAACTATTCGGACCCGCCGACCTCCACCTCCGATGCAATCCTCGCCTTCGATCTCGATTCCGGCTCACTGAAGTGGTCGAAGCAGTTGACCGAAGACGCCTGGAACGCCAGTTGCGGCCGCCCCGACAAGCCCAGTTGCCCGGCGCATCCCGATCGCGACGTGGACATCGGCGCTTCGCCCATTCTGCGCTCTCTGCCGGGTGGAAAGGACATTCTGCTGGTCGGGCAGAAATCGGGCGTGGTCTTCGGGCTCGATCCCGATCGCCGGGGCGAGGTTATCTGGCAAAAGCAGATCAGCAAAGGCGGCGGAATCGGCGGAATCCAGTGGGGTATCGCGGCGGATGAGGATAAGGTTTACGCGCCCATTTCCGATATCTTTCCCGGCCCCGGCGGCGGGCTGTTCGCCCTCCGGATCGCCAACGGCGAGCAAGCCTGGTATGCGCCGCCCGCCGAACCGGCCTGCAAGGGAAAGCGCGGCTGCAGTCCGGCCCAGCTGGCCGCCGCCACGCTGCTCCCCGGCGTGGTGTTTTCGGGATCGATGGACGGACACCTGCGCGCGCACTCCACCGCGGATGGCACAGTGATCTGGGACCTCGACACCCTGCGCGATTTCGAGACCGTTAATGGCGTAAGAGCCCACGGCGGCTCCATGAACGTAGCCGGTCCCGCCATTGCCGGCGGCATGTTGTTCGTGAATTCCGGCTACAACGTCATGATCGGGATGCCCGGCAACGTTCTGCTGGCGCTGTCGGTGGACGGCAAATAAGACAAACATACGGAAGGTCTCAATTTTTTCGGAAAAGTGCCGATATGATTAGCAGGAGTTAATACGCAAATGATCAGTCCAGTTTCTTCCGGCTCTGTACCCGCCGCTCTTCCCGCTCAAAGTGCCCCGGCGGCGAAGCCGCAGGCTGCACCTTCCTCGCCGCAGGATACGGTTCACGTGAGTTCCCACGCGTCAGGCGATGTGGATCACGACGGCGACAGCCATTAAATGACGCGTGTTTACTGGCGCAGCACGGCGAAACGGCTCACCGAATAGCCGAGCGCTGCGCCAACGAACACGTCGGAAATGAAGTGCGCGGAGGCAGTGACCCGTGAGAAGGCCACCAGCGTGGCCAGACCGTAGCTCACATACGGCACCCACCGGTGATTGCCATATCGCCGCGCCACGACAGTCGCTACCGAAAACGCCGCGATGGTGTGGCCGGAGGGCATACCCCCCTTATCCCTGAGGAGAGAGCCGCGACTTTCGAACCAGGTATCCGAAAAATTCGCCGTGGGGGCGAGAGAAGCGGGGCGGGCGCGGTTGAAGGCGTCCTTCAAAACGAAGGTGAGGATCTCCGAATCGGCCACAGCTTCTCCGGCCAGCAGCGCCGTGCCCTGCATTTTCTTATCTTTGGAGATCAGCCCGGCCGCATAGATGGACACAGGGGCGATCGCGGTGCCGAGCGCCATGGCGTTTCCGGTGAAGACGCCGTTGAAGCCTGAGAAAGTCGAGGTGCGCCGGAAATAAGGCGCATCGTGGGGGTCCAGCGCGATCAGGGCGGCGGTGGTTCCCAGAATGGCGGCGACCGGAATCCAGGTTCTTTTCTTCCGCAACTCCCGTGGAAACAGCCAGATCTTCGACTGATCGTCCAGGATATTCGGAACCATCCGGCCCCAGGACACCGGCCGCTGGAATTGCGGCGCGGGTTGGGGAACAGGTTGCGGCGAGGCCGCCGCCGCAGGCGATCCGGTATCCGGAGCACTGACCTGCGCGGACAGATCGAATGCGCCCGTGAGGCCCGTGCAGCACAACAAAACAACGGCGATCTTCATAAAAACAACTTAACCGGTGTCAGGCAGGGCGGGCGAATATTCGAAAATCGATATCCACCGGATCTTTAATTTTAATCATGCCGCCGCCGATGCTGATCGGCTTGATTCCGAAGTCCGTCTGTTTAATCACGGTATGGCCCATGTACGATTCGCCATCCCGCTTCACATTCACGCTCACCGTCTTCGAAACGCCATGGAGCGTCAGCGAACCATCCACTTTGAACTGGCCCGATCCCAGTTTCTCCACATGGGTCGACCGGAAAGCGATCTCCGGATATTTGCCCGTCTCCAGCGTCATCTCCTGCATATCCTGCTGGATGGTGTCATGCGTTTTGGCATCGACCTTCGGATCGGGATTGACGGTCATTTTCGCGCTTTGCACTTTGAATTCAACGCGCGCCGCGCTTTCGTCGATCGTGCCCGAGGCGATGGGGGCGCTGACCCAATGTTCATGCGCGGCCGCGGACAACAGCCCTGCTTTCCCCACGTGAATGGCGATCGTGCTGCGCTGGGTATCGATGGCTCGTTCCTGCGCTCGCAACGGAGAGACGAGCGGCAGAGCCGCCGCCATCATGGCGCAGAGCCCGACGGCCCTGCTTTGCATGGAACTAAGCCGCATAGGAATAAACCCTTCTCAGATTATGCTCGAACAATCGGGCCGGAAGGAAACTCGTCACCACCTCGCGGCCAACGGCCATCAACCGATTCTCCCATTGCCCGATATGGCCCATCAGAAGCGAGCGCTGCTGCACATGACTGGTTCGTCGCCGCCGCAACGACTCATAGCGGCGCAGGGCGAGTTCGGCAGTCGCTTCCTTCGCGAACGATTTCGCCAGCACCAGAGCGTCTTCGAGCGCCATGCAGCCGCCCAGTCCCAGATTCGGCGTGCACGGATGCGCGGCGTCGCCCAGCAGCATGACCCTTCCATGACCCCAGCGCTTCAGCGGCGCGAGATCGCAGGCGCCGTTTTTCAGGATGCTGCCCTCATCCGTCCCCTCGATCAGGCCCGCAACCGGCTCGTGCCATCCCGCGAACATCCGCAGCAGTTCGCCTTTGCGTCCTTCCGGCCCATCCACATGGCGGGAATCGGTGTTCGCCGTGGCGTACCACGTGAACCGGTCGCCGCCCGTGTTGAGAATGCCGAAGCGCTTTCCCCGCCCCCAGGTCTCGCTGTTCGACCCCGAAGGCACGGCGCCGTTGAGCCGCGCGAGCCCCCGCCAGACCGTGTAACCGCGATAGATGGGCTCATGCACGCCCAATAACTGCGCGCGCACGCGCGAACGGATACCGTCGGCGCCGATCAGGACGTCGTGTTCCGCCGAGACGCCGGCGCCGTCAGGACCGGAAAAATGGACGGCGACCCCCCGTTTTCGGCGCTCGAACGACTGGAAATCGTGCCCGAGACGAACGCACCCCGGCGGCAGCGCCGACAGCAGCGCGTCCAGCAGATCCGCGCGGCGGGTGCACAAAGCCGGCACTTCAAAACGGCCCAGCGCGATGTCCATCAGAATGGCGCCCGCACTGGCCCGAACCAGGAAATTCCGGCTCGGGCCGCTCAACGCCGCGACCGTTTCGAGCAGACCGAGTTCCCGCAATACCCGCGTGGCGTTCGGCCACAGCATCATGCCCGCGCCCACTTCACGCAGTTCCGGAGCCCTCTCGTAAACTGTTGCCTCAATGCCCGCGCGCCGGAGCGCCACGGCCGTGGCAACGCCGCCGATGCCACCGCCGACGATGCCGATATTCAATGTATGAATGCCCATTTGCCGTTAACGGTTCTGGACGCGCGCGCGCCGTGCCCGGTTCCCGCTCCGGCCCATCGGATTACTTCGTAGTGACCCGCCGGCCGAGGATCAACTTCACCAGCAGGTGATCCGTCCCGCCCGTCATGCCCACGCCAACCCCGAAGTTGATCTCCCACTTCGGGCTCACGTTCAGATCCGTCACCGCGAAAATCTGCTGCTGCTGTTGCTGCAGCGGATCGAAGCTCGTGACCGGACCGACATCGCCGTAATATTCAAAGCCCGCGTTGACCACCTTCGTGACGTCGTAACCCACTTTGACATTGGGTGAGAAAGTGACGCCCTGAGGCACCGACGGCCCGTGAAAGGAACGGTCGAGCGTGGGATTGAAGCACAGATACCACTTGCCGATGGTCTTGTCGATGATTGGCCGGACCTCGATCGTCCACGTATCCGGAGAATAGACCGCCCGCTGATAGCCAATCTCGGTCGAGAGACTAAGGCCCACCGGCCAATCCCACGATTTCGGAATCGAAACCCGCGGCCGGATATGGTCGCCGACCCACTGCCAGCCGACCCGCGAATCCGCGCTGGTAAAGCCGTAAAAGCCCAGTTCGAACCAGTCGCTGAAGCCGTGCGTGACCTCCAGCGTTTCGTGCAGCTGGTGCTCGGTCGGGTAGGCTCCATCGATGGGCGTCTTGCTGCCTTCGAACGTAAAATTACTGTGCAGCTCGAACATGGTGGCGCCGGGGTCCACCAGCTCCGAGCCGTAAACCTGGATTTCGTAACTGCCCTGAGCGTAGAGCAGCCCGAAGGGAGCGGTGGCCATGGCCATCAGGAGGAGGATTCGCGTGAGCATCGTTTCGTCAGAGACTTATTATTCCATGCGATCATGGCAACTGAGGCCAGCGGAAGGACGTCCAACGAACATAGCCGCGTTCTTCATGCGCAAACTCGTCATCCTCATTGTTGGTTTCGCTCTTGCCGGCTCCGCGGCGGCGGCGGGCAAGCCCCCCGCCGAGACCGAACTCTACGCCGGATGGCTCAAGATGTACGACTTGAAGTTCGACGATGCGCACCGCAGCTTTGCCGGCTGGAAGCAGAGCCATCCCGGCGATTCGCTCGGTCCGGCGTCCGATGCCGCGGCGTATTTGTTTTCCGAGCTGGCGCGCCTTGGGGCTCTCGAATCGGAGTTGTTCATCGACGATTCCCGCTTCAAAGAGCGCGCGACGTTGCGGCCGGATGCGGCGAAAAAGGTGCTTTTCATTCAGCAAATCGCGCAGGCCGAACGGCTTGCCGATGCGGCACTGCAAAAATCCGCCACCGATCCGAACGCGCTGTTCGTCAAGTCTCTGACCTTCGGCCTGCGCGCGGATAACGCGGGTCTGATCGAAAAGCAGTCCTTCACCGCGCTGGGGTACACGAAAGAGGGCCGCGCCTACGCCGGCCGGCTGATGCTGGCCGATCCGCTGGCTTTCGACGCTTACCTCGGGCCCGGTCTTGAGAACTACCTGCTGAGCCTGAAGCCCGCGCCGCTGCGCATTCTGCTGCGCCTGACCGGCTCGAACGTCGACCGCGAAACGGGGCTGGAGGAAATTCGAAAGACGGCCCTGCACGGCCACTATCTGGAACCTTTCGCCAGGCTTCTGCTGGCCGTGGCGGCGTTGCGCGACAACAACCCCGCCCGCGCGCGGGAGCTTCTCGCGGAACTGCACGCGCGCTTCCCGGATAATGAGTTGTACACGCGCGAAATGAACCGTATCGACACAGGTGCGCATTGACCGAACCCGAGGCAACCCCCCTGTTTCCCGTGGACGTGGATCGCGTCCGCAAGCACTACGACCGCTTGTCTTTCCTCTACCGGATGTTCTGGGGAGAGCATCTGCATCACGGTTACTGGAACGGCGGCGAGACCGCCGCGCAGGCGCAGATTCAGCTCATGGAGCAACTGGCGCAGCGGGCCGGATTACAGCCCGGAATCAATCGCGGCACGAAGATACTCGACATCGGTTGCGGCGTCGGAGGCTCGGCCGTCTGGCTGGGAGAACGGCTCGGGTGCCAGGTGAAGGGTCTGACGATCAGTCCCATTCAGGCGGCCATGGCCGCGCGAAAAGCCAAGGCGCGCGACCTGGGCGAGAAGGTCCGCTTCGAAGTCAGAGACGCCAACCGGTGGAAGCCCGATCCGGCCAGTTACGACGTGGTCTGGATCATGGAAAGCAGCGAGCATTTCCCGGATAAGAAACATTTCTTCGAGCGCTGCGCCATCGCCTTGAAGCCCGGGGGTACGCTCGCCGTCTGCGCATGGCTCCGGCGCGACGGCCCCATGCCCCCGGGCGAACAAAAACTCGTCGGCACAATCGCCGAAGCGATGATGAGCGCCAGCCTCGACAGTCTCAGCAGCTACGCGCAATGGATGCGCGACGCGGGCCTCAGCGTCACTGCCGCGGAAGACATCACGCGCCACGTGGCGCCCACCTGGGACCACTGCGCCCGCCTCGGCAGGAATCCCCTTCTCAAATTTCTGGTGAATTTCACCGACGGGCCGACGCGGCGCTTCGTCAAGGCTTTCCCGTTAATGCAGGAGGCCTATGCGAGCGGCGCCATGGCGTTTGGCCTTTTCGTCGCCAAAAAGCCTTAGCGCTTTTTCAACCCAGCAGGCCGCGCACTGCCCGCAGCAACACCTCGATATCCAGTCCTGACGGCAGGACTTCCAACACCCCCAGCTTCCTGGCGGAGTGCAGAAATGCCTTGTCCACGGAATCCGAAACCGCCGCAATCCGGAGGCGCGGAAGCTCCTGCCGGAAATAAGCCAGCGTGTCGAGATGGAGCGTCGCGGTTCCAGCCAGATCCACCAGCAGCAGGTCAACCGGTATGCTGCGGCAGATCGCCACTACCTCCTCACGCTCCAGCGCGGTCGAGATATCGTACCCGGCCTCGGCAAGACCGGCAGCGGCCTCGCCCCATTCGGTTGAATCGGGCCCGGCGAGAAGAATCGACTTCATCCGGGGCGGCGTCAGCAGGACTTCCCGGACCTTTTTCGCCAATTGCGCGGGGCTGAACGGTTTGGCGAGGAACTCCAGACCCGGTTCCAGAATTCCCTTCTGCGCAATGGCGTTTTCCGTGTATCCGGAGACATAGAGCACGCGCATCCCGGAAGCCAGCGGAGCCAGCGCCTCGGCCAGCTGGCGGCCGCCGACGCGCGGCATCACGATGTCGGTGACCAGCAGATCGATCGCGTCCCGGTTCTCCTCGCCGACCATGATCGCTTCTTCTCCGTCGGCCGCCTGGTACACGAGGTAGCCGAGATCCCGGAGGACCTCGGCGCTATACGCGCGCAGCGCGGCATCGTCCTCCACCAGCAGGATCGTTTCCGTGCCCCGCACCGATACCGGCTCCGGGCGCGGCGCGCGATAACCTCCGGCCGCCGACGAGACGGCCATCGCCGAAGCCGCCAGGTAAACGCGAAACGTGGTGCCGATGCCCGGCTCGCTGTAGCAGGTAATGTGGCCGCCGCTCTGCTTCACGATCCCGTAGACGGTCGAGAGGCCAAGGCCCGTGCCCTTCCCTACCGGTTTCGTCGTGAAAAACGGCTCGAAGATGCGCGCCTGGATAGCCGGGTCGATGCCCTGCCCCGTATCGCTGACGGCCAGCACCACGTAATCGCCGGAAGCGACTTCGGGGTGTTCTCTCGCATAGCTCGCATCCAGCGCGACATTCTTCGTTTCAATCGAGATCCTGCCCCCCGACGGCATCGCGTCCGCGGCGTTGACCACCAGGTTCATCAGAACCGGCTCGAGCTGGGGGGGGGCGGCGTTTACGGCGGAAATCCCGGGCTCGAGCGCGGTCACGCATGCGATGTCCTCGCGCACGATGCGGCCGAGCAGAGGGCGCAGCGCCAGCACCACCTCGTTGATATCCACCACCAGAACCTGCAGGACCTGTTTCCGGCTGAAGGCCAGCAACTGGCGCGTGAGCGCCGTCGCCCGGTCCCCCGCCGCGCCGATGTGCTCCAGATACTCGCGCACCGGATCGTCCTCGGAAACGGTCGCCAGCGCCAGGCTCGCGTAGCCGTTCACCACCGTCAGCAGATTGTTGAAGTCGTGCGCGATGCCGCCCGCCAGCTGTCCGATCGCGTCCATTTTCTCGACCTGGCGAAGTTTCTCCTCGAGTTGTTTCTCGCGGGTAATGTCGCGCGCGATGATCGACGAACCCACTATCTGGCCCCGATCGTTCCGCATGGGCGCCAGCGAGATCGAGACCGTAATCGGCCGGCCGTCTTTCCGCAGGCGCTCCGTCTCGAAGCGCGCGATGGCGTCGCCCCGCTGCGCACGGGCCAGAAACCAGGGCGCCTCGCCCGCGGCGCCCGGCGGCAGCAGTCGATCGGCCGACGCGCCGATCATTTCCGCGGCCGTGTACCCGAAAATTTCCTCCGCGCCCCGATTCCAGCTCGTCAGGATACCGTCGTGAGTCGTGCTCGTAATGGCGTCGTCGGAACCCTCCACGATTGCCGCCAGACGCTCATGCGCCTCCTGCGCCAGTTTCTGATCGGTAATGTCCCTCGCGACCGCGTACGCCCGCACCGGTTTGCCGCCGGCGCCGTAGATCACCCGGCCCTGGCCCTGAAGCCAGCGCATGCCGCCGCCTTCGGGAACGATACGCCACTCCCACTCGGACGCTCCGCCGCTCCGGCTGGCCTCCCGCAGGGCCGCTTCGGCGCGGGCGCGGTCGGCGGGATGAATGAAGGCGAGAAACTGCTCTGGTGTCACGTTCCGATCCGGAGCCAGCCCGAAGAGAGATTTCATCCGGCTGTCCCACACCATTTCACCGGTTTCGAAGTTCGCGCTGCCCAGGCCGAGTCTCGCCGTCGCCAGCGCGCTTTCCAGGCGCTCGTTGGTGTCTTTCAGTTCCTGCGCGGATCTTTCGTGAGCGGTCACATCGCGAACAACCAGAACCGTCGCCACCACCCGTCCGCCCTGGATCACGGGCGCGTTGGAGCACGACACATGAACAGGCGTGCCGTCCCTGCGAAAGAACACGTCGTGATGGTCGTTGCATGTTCTTCCCGTTCTGTGCACTTCCCCGAGCGGACATTCCGAGGCCGGGTACGGGCTGCCGTCCGGGCGTTTGTGATGAAGGACGGCGTGCAGGCTTCTGCCCATCAACTCCCCGGCGCCGAAGCCGAACATCCGTTCCGCGGCCGGGTTTACAAAGGTCGCTTTCCGGTCCATGTCCGACATGAAGATGGCGTCGGCCGCGGCGGCGGTAATCGCCTGCGTAATGGAAAACTGTTCGCGCAGCGCCTGTTCGGCGCGCTTGCTCTCCGTCACGTCGAGAGCGATGCCGCAGAGTACGGCTTCGCCCTGAAACTCGATCCGGCGAGCCGTAACCACCAGATCGCGAACCTCCCCGCTTTTCGCGCGCACACGGGTCTCGAAGAACTCCGGAAGTTCTCCCGGCTGGGCGCCATGCATGGACGCGGCGGGGAGAAATTCAATATCCGTCATGGTCAGCGCGGAGAATTCTTCCCGGGTGTAGCCGAGCGCGCGGGCGGCGGAATCGTTAAACGCGACGAACGAGCAATCGGAGAGACGCGAAAGGACAATGCCGATCGGATTGTCCTCGAAGATGGCCCGGTACTGCAATTCCCCTGCGCGCAACTGCTCCGTCAGAGCCAGCTGCCGCTCCAGTTCCGCGATGCGATTCCGCAATGCGGCATTGTCGCGTTCCAGATTCTGCATACTCACGGGCTTTGCATAGTCAATTATCGCGCCGGGCAACCGCAGCCAGCGTAACAAAAAATGAGAAATTGCTCTACTATTTCCGAAAGAATTGCCGCCGCTTTGAAATCGCGCGATGCGGCAGTGACTCGCTTCAGCGGCGCGATATTCGCGCAAATCCCCGGGCAAGCCTGTAATTGGCCGATAAGCTGAAAGAAATCGCTTCGGCCGCCCGATGCCGTCGCTGAACGGGTAAACGTAATAAGATCCTTGCATGGCGTCCAACGACTCCCCTTTCCGGTTCACCCGCCGCGCACTCGGCGTTCTCGCGGCAGGCACGCTCGCGGCGCTTCCCGGGCAGGTCTCCGGCCAGAGCGCTCCGGACGACACCGGCCCCGTCATCGATATCGCGGAATGGAGTTACCGCTGGTATGGCGTGGAGCACGCACTTCTGGCCCGCGGCACCGTGTGCAACGGCATGCAGATGTATGTCGAGCACTGGATTCCCACCGAAGTTCGCCACCCCTATCCGGTCGTGCTGATTCACGGAGGCTACGGGCAGGGCTCGGACTGGTTCTCCACTCCGGACGGCCGCCGCGGCTGGGCCACGCTGCTGCTGGAACAGGGCTACAAAGTCTACGTGCTCGACCGGCCCGGGCAAGGCCGCAATCCTTATCAGCCGTTCATGCACGGCAACTTCGATCGGGAAGCGCCCACGTTCGAAAAAACCGCGAAGAGCGTCGCGAGCCCCCAATGGCCGGGCACGGGCGACGCGCACGACCCCGCCGTTGTCCAGCTCACCGCCTCCATGGGCCAGCCGATGGCCGGCTCTCCCATGACGTGGAGCCTCTGGGGAACCCGCGGCGCCATTCTGCTCGACAGCATCGGCCCGGCGATCCTGATGACCCACGCGGATGGCGCCGTCTTCGCCTGGGCCACCGCGCGGGAGAGGCCCATGCTGGTGAAGGGCATCGTCGCCGTGGAACAGACCGCGCCGTCGCTCACCTTCCTGGAGCGGCGGCAGCCGGAGGACCTGGCCCCGTTCGCAAAGATTCCGGTCGCCCTCGTGACCGCCGAAGCGTCCGCCGGGAACCCGCGCGACCCCGCCGTTGCCGCCGCTCTGACCGCTGCCGGCTGCACTGTCGAACCCATTCGTCTGGCCGAACGCGGCATCCATGGCAACGGACCCATGGTCATGATGGAGAAGAACAATCGCGAAGCCCTGCAACCCATTCTCGACTGGCTCCAATCCACCGTCACGAAGGGCGCGCCCGCGGTTGTCACGCCTGGCATCGATCCCAATCGCAATGTCGAATCGACCGCTCTCAGGCTCGCGAGCCAGGGCGGCTTCTGGATCGGCGTGCAGCGCAAGGCAATGCCCTATGGCGAGATCGCGCTCGGCCAGATGTTCGTGCAGTACATGATTCCGGCCGAAAAACGCCATCCCAATCCCGTCGTGCTGGTGCACGGCGGCGGCGGCCAGGGCACGCACATGATGGGCATCGGCGGGCGCCCCGGCTGGGTGCATTACTTCGTCCAGGCAGGCTACAGCGTCTACTGGATCGACCGGCCCAGTTACGGCCGCTCGCCCTATCATCCGGACGCCCTCGGTCCCAGCCATCTGCCGAACGTGCCGCCCTTCGAAGGGCTCATCGCCAGCACCGCGGTCTTCAATACCGCGCAGTGGCCCGGCCCCGGCGGCATGAACGATCCGCTCATCGATCAGTTCATGGCCTGCGAATCCGGCAACGTGGCCGACGAAGCCTTCCACAGCTCACTCGTCTGGCCGGGCGGCGCCGAGCTGCTGGACCGCATCGGGCCCTCCATTCTCTGCGTGCACGCGTTCGGCGGCTTCTTCGCCTGGGGCGTGGCCGATCGCCGTCCCAATCTCGTCAAAGCCATCATGGCCATGGAGATCAACGGCAACCCCTTCGCCGCCCAGTTGCGCTGGGGCCTGACCGCCGGCCCCATGACTTACGACCCCCCGGTCACCGATGTTTCGCAGTTCAAACTCGTCGACCGGACCGAGCCGCCCGATTCCCCGCGTCCCGTCGTTTCGCCTTACAAGCTGCAAGCCGAACCGGCCCACAAATGGAAGAACCTCCAGGGCATCCCGACCGGCTGGATGACCAGCGAATACGGCGGCGGCGGCTCGCCGGTGACCAACGTCGCATTCCTGAATCAGGTGGGCTGTTCAGCCGAAACGGTCCGGCTCCGCGACTTCGGCATCCGCGGCAACGGCAATCTCATGCTCATGGAGAAGAACAACCACGAGGTGTTCGAAGTGCTCAGCGCGTGGCTGGACCGGAAGGTGAAGGCATAGCCTGTTTAGAGCAAAGCCTCGCAGGCAGCGAGAGCTTCATGCAGTTTGTCGAAGATCCGGTCCGGACCGATCGCATCGGTCAGGCGATGCCGGTCCAGATCGGCTCTCAGATCCGGCTGCACGCGCGCGAACACGAGCGCCACGCCTTTTCGCTTCAGATCTTCCTGTAGTTCCCGCACCACGCGCGCCGCGCTGTAATCGAGCTGGGTAATCGCCCCGGCTTCCACGAGAATCGAGCGCGGCGGCGGTTGCGGCTCGGCAAGGCCGCGGATCTCACTCGCAAACCGCCCGGCATTGGCGTAAAACAGCGGAGCCCCGAAGCGGTAGATCGCGATTCCCGGCTCCGATACGGCGCCCGGAATCGCGGGTATCAGGCGCCACATTCCTCCCTTGTCCTGCACCAGCACCGCCGAATGGGGATGATAGCTGTGTTGCACCACCCGGAGCAGCGACAGCACCATCGCCAGCACGATGCCCTGTTCCACGCCCACCAGCACCACTACCGCCGCCGTCGCAACCGCCAGCGCAAACTCCCCCGGACTCTCGCGCCGGATATCCGTCAGTTCGCGCAGTTTCACCAGCCGGATCGCCACAATGAACACGATCGCTCCCAGCACGCATCGCGGCAGATATTGCAGCGGCCCGGTCAGAAACAGAAGCACCAGCGCCACCACAGCCGCCGTCGTCACCTGCGCAAGCTGGCTCTGCCCGCCCGAGATTTCAACCATTGCCGTTTGCGTGGGGCTGCCGTTCACCACGAAAGTCCCGGTGAACGCCGCCGCCGCATTCGCCGCCGCCAGTCCCATGAGATCCGTGTTTTCATCGAGCGCCTGACGATGGCGCGAAGCATACACGCGGGCCGTCGCCGCGCTCTGCGTCAGAATCATCACGAAGCACGAAGCCGCCAGCGGCGCCAGCACCTCCGCATCTTTCCAGTGCAGATCCGGCAGCCGGGGATGCGGCAGGCCGCTCGCAACGGAACCGATCGTGACAATGCCGTGCCCGGCAAAATTCCACGCCGCGCTCGCCGCCACCGCCCCCACCACCGCGACCAGCGGACCGGGCACCTTCGGGGCGTACTTTTCCAGAACCAGGACGCCCCCAACCACAAGCGCCGAAAGACCCAGCGACGGCAGGTGAACCTGGGACAGATCGCGCACCCCCCGCTTCAGACCCAGCATCTCGCCCAGCACCGCAATCCCGACCTGGAACCCCACGCCGGTCAGAAATCCCGTCAACACGGTCTGCGAAAGGAAGTCGGCCAGGAAACCGAGCTTCAGGATGCGGGCCGTCAGCAGCATGCCCGCGGTCATCAGAGCGACCAGACCGGCCATCGCCACGTACCGTGCGCTGCCTTCCGCGGCCAGAGGAGAAAGTCCCCCGGCCAGGATGGCGGCGGTAGCGGAATCGGCCGCCACCACCAGGTAGCGCGACGAACCGAACGCCGCGAAGGCCACGAGCGGGCCGAGCAGCGTATAGAATCCGGTCACGGCGGGCATACCGGCGATGCTGGCATAGCCGAGCGCCTGCGGAATGTTCATCGCCGCCAGAGCGACGCCGGCCATCGCATCGCGGACAGCGCCCGCGCGCTCCAGCGGCCGCATTCCCCGAAACAGCGCCGGGCGCGATTGCGTACCCAAGCGCGGCCCTAAACGCTCATCACCGGGCACGGCGCTTCGCGCACAATCGAATACGCATTCGCCCGAAAGCGCGCCATGCCGCCCTGGATATTCCCTCTGCCGATCACCACCAGGTCCGTGCGTTTTCGCAATGCAATGTTACGCACCATGTGCGCCACGCTGCCTCCGTCGACCACCACCTCGACGTCAGGCCCCGCGAGCCCCTCCTCCAGCTTGATCAGATTCGCGCCCGCCGCCTCCATCAGCAGTTTCTCCATGCGGTTCTCGCTCGAAACCGGTTCCACCTGGCCTTCCGGCGCCGCATGCACCAGTTCCACCGTCGCGTGCGCTTCGTTCGCAAGTTCAATGGCAAACTCCAGCGTTTGCCGGTTATCGCTCCCGGGCTTGAGATCGAGCGCGCAGAGGATGTGCCGGGGCTGCGGATGCGCGCGATGCGACGCCTCCGGCGCATGCGCCGCCGTCCAGACCGGTATCTGCGCATCGTGCAGGACTTTTGCCGTGACCGAACCGAGCAGCGCCCGGCGGAACACTCCGTAGCCATGCGTCGGCATCGCAATCAGGCTCAGCTTATGGTTCTCCGCGTATTCCGTGATGACCACCGCCGGATCCCCCGGCTCCACCACGCACGTGACGGCGACTTTAGGCAGCTCCGAATCGCCGAACTTCTGCAGTTCTACCCTCAAATCGGTCGAGATGCCCTCGAAGTCGTACACCTCGGGATAGACCGTATTCATTCCCGCGTAAAGGGGCGGCGGAGGCTGCAGCACATGAAGCAGCACCACACTGGCCTTGTAACGCTGCGCCATCGAGAGAACGAACGGCGCCGCCGCGCGGGAACGTTCGGAAAAATCGATCGGAAACAGAATACTTTCGAACTTTGGCATAATCGCTGCCCTTCCTCTCAGCCTCTCTATTATTCGACACTGCTCCTGGCAATCCGCTTGCCAATGAAATCCCGCTCTTTTACAAGGCTTATGATGGTGCTTGATTTCCGGCTTGCGCCATTGCGCGCAATGCCTGAGTTGCCAATGAATAGCGCACTCACCGTCGATCGCCTCCACTTCGCCTTCACCGTCACCTTCCACTACCTCTTTCCGCAACTGACGATGGGTCTCGCGCTGCTGCTCATGGTCTTCAAAACCATGGCGCTGCGCACGGGCAATGCCCACTACAACCGGTGTGCGCGCTTCCTCGCGAAAATCTTCGCGATCAACTTCGCCATGGGCGTCGTCACGGGCATCCCCATGGAATTCCAGTTCGGAACCAACTGGGCGCAGTTTTCGAAACAGGCCGGCGGCGTGATCGGAGAGACTCTCGCCATGGAAGGCATGTTCAGCTTCTTCCTTGAAAGCACCTTCCTCGGGCTCTTTCTATTCGGCGAAGAGCGCCTCGGGCCGAAGCTTCACTGGTTGGCCGGCGCAGCGGTTTGGGCAGGTTCCTGGCTGTCGGGCTACTTCATCGTCGCGACCGATGCCTGGATGCAGCACCCGGTCGGCTCCGCGGCGGGCCCGAACGGCCAGATCGTGCTCACCAGCTTCAGCACTCTGCTCTCGAATCCCTGGATTTTCTGGCAGTACACGCACAACATGGCGGCCAGCGTAGTCACCGGCAGCTTCGTGGTAGCCGCGCTCGGCGCGTTTTACCTGTTGTCGCACAAAGCGGAAGAGTTCGGCCGCACCTTCGTCCGCATCGGCGTCATTGCCGGATTGATTGCCGGCGCCCTGGTGGCTTTCCCCACCGGCGACCGCCAGAGCATCATGGTCGCGCGCGAGCAGCCCGTCACTCTCGCCGCCATGGAGGGCCTTTTCAACTCCAGCAACACCGCGCCGCTCGCCATCCTCGGCCAGCCCGATACGGAAAAGCAGCGGCTCGACAACCCCATCGAACTGCCCCGCGTCCTGACCTTCCTGACATTCCGGCGCTGGGAAGGCAAGGTGCAGGGCCTCAACGCATTCCCGCGGACCGACTGACCGGACAACATCCCTCTGCTCTACTTCAGCTATCACATCATGGCCGGCCTCGGAACTCTGCTGCTGGCCCTCATGCTGGTGAGCGCGGCGGCGTTGTGGCGCGGCGCGCTCTACCGCAACAAAACCCTGCTCTGGATCCTGATGCTCGCTTTCCCTCTCCCTTACATCGCGACCACGTTCGGATGGATGACGGCGGAACTCGGCCGCCAGCCGTGGCTGATCTTCGGCGTGATGCGCACCGCGGATGGAGCCTCGCCACTTGTCTCCGCCGCCAACGGGATCTTCACCCTGCTCGGCTTCATGGGCATGTACCTGCTGCTGGGGATTCTCTTCCTGTTCCTGATCGCGCGCGAAGTGGGCCACGGGCCGGCCGCCGAAAGCCGGCCGTTATGAGCACGATCTGGTTCTGCATCGTCGCCGTCATGCTCGCGGCGTATGTGCTTCTGGACGGCTTCGATCTGGGAGCAGGCGCGATCCATCTCTTCGCCGCCCGCACCGACCGCGAACGGCGCGAGATCCTGGCCTCCATCGGCCCCGTCTGGGATGGCAACGAAGTCTGGCTCCTCGCCGCCGGAGGCACTCTCTACTTCGCCTTCCCCGTCCTCTACGCCTCCGGCTTCAGCGGATTCTACCTGGCGCTCATGATCGTGCTCTGGCTGCTCATCCTGCGCGGCATTTCAATCGAATTCCGCAGCCACGTCGATAACAATCTCTGGCGGTCCTTCTGGGACGCCGTATTTTGCGGATCGAGCGCGCTGCTCGCGATCTTCTACGGCGCGGCGCTCGGCAACGTGGTGCGCGGCGTCCCGCTCGACGCCAACGGATTCTTTTTCGTCCCCCTCTGGACCGATTTCCAGCCCGGCCCGGCGCCGGGAATCGTCGACTGGTATACCCTTCCGGTGGGTGTGGCCGCGCTCCTGATCCTGACGCTGCATGGCGCGCTCTGGGTCTCTCTCAAGACTTCGGGCGCATTGCAGGCGCGCGCCCGCGGCATTGCGTCGAAGATCTTCTGGCTCGTATGCGCGGCGGTTCCGGCCATCAGTATCGCCAGCTTCCTTGTGCAGCCGCAGCTGGGACAGAGCTTCGCGGCGCGTCCGTGGCTCTGGGTTTTCCCGCTCCTTGCGGCGGCGAGTCTCGCCACTATCCGGCTTTCGCTCGGGGCGAAGCGGGATTTTCCGGCATTCCTCGCCTCGTCCGCCTTCATCGCCGGACTGCTGTGCAGTGCGGTCTTCGCGCTGTACCCGCAAGTGCTCCCGGCGGTCCCCGATGCGAGCCGGAGCCTGACAATCGCGAACGCCTCCGCGCCGGAGTACGGGCTCGAGGTGGGTTTCCGGTGGTGGATTCCGGCGTTCCTTCTGGCGCTGGGCTACTCGGCATTCGTCTACCGTCACTTCCGCGGAAAGGTAGCACTCGCGGACGGGCCGGAAAATCGTTGAGCGAACCAAACTGGTTAAACTAAACCTGTGCTCCCCGCGCGCACCCGGACGGCCGTTTCCGTCGAGCGCTTCTTTCAATTCTCGCTGCTCGGTCTGATCGTGAGCGGTTATTTCGCTCTGGCCAGTTCCGGGTATCCCGACCGGCCGACGCTGATCCTGACGTTCCTCGGCCTCCTCGCGCGCGCCGCCATGGTCGCGGGATTTTTGCGGATCGAGACTCCCGCGTACGTCGTGTCGCTGGCGGCGCTCGGCTACGTCGTCTTTTTCCCGCTCGACGTCTACTTCCTTTCGCGGGATTTCCTGGCCGCGACCATCCACGGCGTCTGCTTCCTCGCCACGGTCAAGATGCTCACCGCGCGCTCGAATCGCGATTACGTCTTTACCGGCGCGATTTCATTCATCGCCCTGATCGCGGCCGCCATGCTTTCGGCCCGGTCCGGATTCTTCGCCGGCCTGGCGCTGTACGTGGTCTTCGCCATCGCAACTTTCACGAGCGCGGAGATGCGCCGCGGTTTCAGGCGCGAGGATTGGACCGTCGCGCCCTCGCGCGCGCATATTTCGTGGAGGCTGGCGGCGGTCGCGGTGGCTTCGACCGCGGGCATTCTCGTAATCGCCGCCTGTCTGTTCCTCGCCGTCCCGCGCACCGCGCGCATGGCTGCGATGCTGTTCCCCAACGCACCCCGGCTCACCGGTTTTTCGAACGTTGTGGAACTCGGAGGTCTCGGGAAAATCAGCCGGGACGATCGCGCGGTAATGCACATCCTTCCCTACTCGCGCGCGCTGCCGCCGGACCTGAAGTGGCGCGGCACGGCGCTCAGCCGCTTCGACGGGCGGCGCTGGTCGGAGCCGCCGCTCCCCGTCCGCCCCATTCCCATGCTGTTCGGACACGCCGAAGTGGCGGGCGAGTTGCAACGCTCGCGCCGCGACGGCGTCCGCCTGATTTATCGCGTCGACGTGCAGAACTCCGGTACCGGCACACTGTTCATCGCGGGCGTTCCGGAGTTCATCAACATCGACGCGCGGAATTTGCTGTCGACGGCGGAAGACTCGTTTCGCGTGTACGGAGGCTTGCGGGAAACGCTGCGGTACGAAGTCTCGGCCCACTCCGGGCCGCCGCTCGCCTCGCCTCTCAACTCGGCCGAAAGATACCGGTACCTGGACCTGCCGCTCATCGATGTCCGGATCTATACGCTGGCGCGGCAATGGTCCGGCGACGGCGCGCCGCTCGACCGCGCGCTGCGCATCCAGAGCCATCTGCGAAGTGATTTCAAGTACGTGCTCGACGGGCCGGAACACCCCGTGCGCGATCCGCTGGCCGATTTTCTCTTTGTCCGCAAGGAAGGCTACTGCGAATACTTCGCCTCCGCCATGGCCGTGATGTTGCGCACCGAGGGTATTCCCGCGCGCGTGGCGACGGGCTTTCAGACCGGCTATTTCAACGACGTTTCCGGACTATACGTGGTGCGCGCATCCGACGCCCATGCGTGGGTGGAAGCCTGGTTCGAAGGCCGCGGCTGGATCGCTTTCGACCCGACGCCGCCTTCGAGCCAGACTCACGCCTCGCTCTTTTCGCGGATGAACATGTATCTCGACGCGGCCGATCACGCCTGGCAGGAGTGGGTGGTCTCCTACGACCTGGGCCGGCAGGTGGCGATCGCCACGCGCTTCGAGGCGGCGCTGCGGCGCTGGAGCAGCCCCGGCTCCCAGTCCGGCGGCGCCTGGACCACGCTCGCGGCGGCGGGCGCCAGACGCTGGGGCCCCTGGCTGCTGGCGGCGCTCCTCGGAATGGGTTCGTTTTTTCTTTTCGGCCCGCGGCTGTGGCGCGAGTGGCGCGGCCGGGCCCATCTGCGGAAGATCGCGCGCGAGGGCGGATCGGCATCGGACGCGAGCGTCCTTTACGAACGGATGCTCGCGATCCTGGCCCGGCGCGGCTTCGAAAAGCCCGCATGGTTCACGCCGGCCGAGTTTGCCCGGCATCTTCCGGCCGGGGAGAAGCGGGAAGTCGAGCAGTTCACCGCACTCTACAACTCCATCCGGTTCGGCGGGGACGCGCCGGCCACGTCGCGCCTCGCGGCATTGCTCCAGCAACTGGAACAGCCGCGCTGACGGCTTCGTTTATTGCGCTGCGCGAAAAGCCGCGATCACCGGTCGGGTGTGCGGAGCAGTTGATTCTCCGACCTTTTCGTTGCCGCTCCCTCACGGTCACGGTTCTGTAAACGACTGATTCTACGGAACCGTGACCGTGAGGGAGCGGCAACGGATCGGCACTGCAAGAGGCGTAAGTGCCGTTTTATAGGTTTATTGCGCAGCAGCCTGTACGGTCAGGTTGACCGGCGCACTTGAGGCCCCGCCGACCGTGGCGACTACCGGCTGTATACCGGCCGGAACGGAAGCCGGCACCACGAAATTCACCTGGGTCAGCCCAATCACCCCGGGAGTGATTCCGACAAACGCGAGGTATGCCTGTATGCCGCCGACCGTCAGCGTGAAAGGCAGGCGCGACTTCGGCAGGTTCGAAAGCGGAGTCCCCTGATGGGGCGAAAATCCGGATTGCAGCACCGGCGTCACGTCGCCATCGCCGGTCAGATAGAGCACTCCCGTGGAACCCTGCGTCACCGTCGCGCTGGGAGACACGTTTCCGTTCGCGTCCGCGAGGATGCCGGGCGCGGAAGGAGCGATCTGGAACTGGTAACCGGCAATCTGCCCCTGGTTGTTAATACCGAGGACGGCCGGTCCCGCGCCGGCTTCATAAGGAACCTGGATGTTCAACTGGCCCGGCGAAACGTAATAGAGCGGCGCCGCGATGCCGTTGACGGTGGCGGTAACGCCGGCCATCGAATACGGCAGGGGCTGCGTGGAGGCGTTCTGCACCGATTGGCCGAGCTGCGAGCCGAAGACGGCCATGATCATGCCGGGGCTGGCGGCTGTCTTGTAGGACAGCGCATTCGTGGCGCCCGCGATGACTGACGGAGGACCCTGGTAAGGCTCGGAAGGCGTGCCGCTCCACACGAACATCACGGGCACCTCAAGAAATTGCGGGCTGGCGTTCGCCGACTGGAGCACGATATTGGCGCGATAGACCCCCGGCTCGAATCCCGCGCCCGAAGCCGTCAACGCGATTTGCCCCGGCCCAGTGCCGGAGTATTGCGAGAGCGTGAGCCACGAAGCGGTTCGATTGCCGGGGAAAACCGATGCGGTCCAGGCCTGCGTTGTGTCGGTGAGGCCCACCGAAAGCGTCGTCTGCGATGGCAGGCTGACAGCAGCCGGAGAGGCCGAGAGCGTGGCCGGATTCGCAGCCGGGCCCGTGAACGAGACGGTCACATCCGCCTGCAACACATTGCCGAATTCGTCGGCCAGCTGAATCCCGACCGTATTGGTTGCCGGGAGCGTAATTCCGTTCCAGCAAAGGGCGCCCTGAAGGGAGCCGTAGGGGGCAAGCCGGGTGGTTCCGAAGATTGCGGGAATCTGGCTCGCGATATCGACATTCCCCATCGTGAGATCCACGATCTGGAACGCATAGCCGCCGGTTTCATCGAGCGTCAGCAATTGCGACCATGGGCATGAGACATAGCCGGGCGCCGGGCCGTGGAAGGCCGCGCTCTGCGTCATGGTCAACGGCGTGGCCGAGAGATTGAAGTTCTGAAACACCTGCGGTCCGAAAAAACTCACCGGCATCTGGCGCGACCAGCTGTTTCCGTCCGAGTCCACGCCCGCGATCGCGAACGTACGCGTGAGAGGCACGGCGAGATTGCGGAAAACAACGTTCGCGGTCAGCCTGCCATGCGCCGGGATGCTGGTGGACGGAAAGTACGCTGCGAGCGGTTGCGCCTGGCCGTCAATGGTGAAGCCCGTGATCGTGGCCGGCACACCGGCCAGTTCCGCGACGGAAATGGACGTTTGCCAGCTCACCCCCTGGGCGGCGGCGGGCGCCGCGTACACGGGATTCGGAGACGCCGTAAGCTGAATCGCCGCGGCGCCCGCGGGCGGCGTGACACGCAGCCGTACCGAGCCGGCGCCGGCGCTGAAAGCCGCATCGCCCGAGTAAGTGGCATGGACGAACGCATTCCCGGTTGCGAGAAGCGACGCCTGAAACGTCACGCTTGCAGTCTGGAAGCCGCCCACCGGCGTCAGCACGGCCGAGCCGAGGGCAGCCCCGCCGGCGGTGAAGTTGACGGCGCCCGTTGGCGTGCCGGTTCCGCTCGCGGCCACCACGGTCGCGGTGAGTTGCACGTTGTCGTTGAGCGTCGCGCTCGCGGGGGTCGCGGTGAGCGTTACCGTAACGGCGTTCGCCGCCGTATTCCACTGCGTCACCAGGTTATTGGCGTCCACCGACCCGAGGCCCGTGACCGGATCGTAACCGGCGCCGGCGCTGAATCCGAACGAGCCGGTGAGGCAATCGGGCGTCCCCTGCGCGCACGGGACGATGTTGCTGCCGGACGTGATGTCGTGAAACGAACTCGGCGCGCTCTGCGCCAGGCGGTAAAGCTGAGGGTTGATATTGCCGAGTCCCGGCTGCTTCTGGAACCCCTGCGCCACCTGATACTGGTTGAGAATCGAGACGATTCCGGCAAGCGAGGGCGACGACGCGGACGTTCCCGCCACCGCGCCCACGCTTCCCTGATATGTGATGAGATAGCCGTCGTGAATGGCCGCGCTCATCGACACATCCGGCACATGGCGCGCGTTGACGGCCGGGACGCCCGGCCCCGTTTGCCAGTCGGGACGGGTGAGAAACGCGCTGGCGCCGCCGGCGCTCGATGCCAGTCCGTTCACCGTGGAGCTCTCGTTCCACGCCACCTCCGGGATGTAAGACAGGGCGGAACCAAGGCTCGACCCGTTCGCGGCGGCCCAGTACGCGCCGTTCCCCTCGTTGAATTCCGTGCCGCCCACTCCGGTTACCTCCGGGAGGTCGGCGGGAAACGTGGCGGCCTCGCCGCGCGTGGCGAAGGCGTCGAGACCCTGACGGTCGCAGCCGGCCGCGCCTGCATCGCCGGATGCGGAAAGCATGGTGATGCCCTGCGCGTTCGCCTGCTGCGCCACGGACCGGAAGACGGCGACGGGGAACTCGATTTCGCAATTGCCATAGCTGTTGCTGATGACCGGGGCCGCATTCAGGTTCACCGCCTCCACCAGCGCGTTCAGCACGTCCGCGGCATAGATGTAATAGATGTTCGCGTTCGGCGCCATGGCTCCCGACCACTCCACATCGAGATTGCCTTCCAGTTGCGCACTGTTGAAGCCCGGGTCGCTCCCGAACAGGATCACCGTCGGGTTCTTCGCCGGCAGGTTGTAGCGCGCCCGGAACAGGACGATGTCGGTGAGCAGAATGCCGGATTGGCCGACAATGGCCATGGTCTGTCCCGTGCCGTCGTACCCGGCCGTGTAAAGCGGGGTCACGTCGTAGACGGTCGCGTAATCCTGGGGCGCCAGATAGTGCAGCGCGCCGCTGTTATAGTTCGGTTCCGCGCCGATGGGGTGAAAGCCGGTCGCCGCGGATCTCATATGGAAGTCGTTGAGGCCCAGAAATCCGCCCACGATGTCCGCCAGCGCATTCGGGACCGACGGCTCGGTGGCGTTGGCGATATGCGTCTCGCCGTCTGCCTGATAACGGTGAATTTCGGTCTTGAGCGCCCGCGATACCTCTCCGGCGCTGCCGCTGAACGCCACCCAGTTCCGGCCGCGCCCGGATTCGTTCACCGTAAGACCCTGCGACTGCAGCCAGGCAACCGCTTTCGAGTTGTCGCTCGTGCTCAGGCCGAACCGGGCGGCGAATTCCTCCGGCGTCAGCCACTTGTGAAAGTCGGGGGAGGAAGGATTCTGCTGCGCCGCCAGCAGCTGGTCGAGATCGGCCTGCTGCGCCGCCGAGGGCTTGAACAGAAGCAGCATATGGTCCATGTGCAGGGATGGATCCACCGCGCCCCGATCGAACCGCGCGCTTGCCCGCGGATTCATATTCCCTTTTATGGCCTGCATTTGCCCGGTATCGACGGCGCCAGTCACGCGATTCGGAGTCGCCGCATTTGCGCTGAATCCGGACAAAAAAGCGAGTAGGATAAGGGAAAACCCAGGTGCGTTCAGCGAAAATAGCCGAGGGATTTCAGAACAGCGCGTGTCGGACATAGGCAGCCTCGTTGGAATCGCACCAGCGTACTGCGTTGCCCGTCAGCCGTCAAGAGGTTTTTTTGCCGGTCATCTCAGCATGAGATACAGCACGCCTATGGGGCAGCGAAGCCCAGGCTCGCGTAATTCGCTGCCCACCGCAGGTTCCGGAATTGGGCGTACCGGCCCGATGTGATCCAGGAATCGCGACGGGGTGTAAACTGCCGTGTCTCCACGGTGGCAAATGGCCCTGCGGGGCCGTTATAGAGAACCGCGCCAGCCGCGCCGGCAAACGGCGAATAAGCCCCGAAGAGGGCCGGCGCGGCCAACCGGGATTCCAGATCCGGGATGTTTCAGGAACCGGGCCATTGCAGTTGCGATTGCAGGTTACAGACCCGTGCGCACCGTGCTCGCGTTCCGTCGGCCTCCCGGCTCTCGCAGTGATGCGACCGCCGGCAGTGGCCCGATCGATGACCCTGCCGGCTGAATTGCGGGGATTAAACCAGAGTTAAACCCTGGGGTTAAACCGAGCGTGCGGAGTGAACAGGCAGCGGACTTAAAGCGCATCGGCAGAGCTAAATGTAGTATTATTCACAATATTGCGATAAATATAAAATACACTCTGAAAGATTCGTATTGACTTCAGCATCGATCGCAGGTAGTATCATCTCGTTTAGCCAAACACAACGAAAGGTCATACGCGGGCTATTCGCCACAATTCGAGGTGATTGTATGCGGTTAATGATTCTGGGCTGGTCGCTTCTGCTCACGTTCACTCAAGCAAATGCTGGATATGTAAATTTAAATAACGTGAGCCATCCTTTCACGAATATCGAAGTCGGCGACACCGTAAGCATCGTAATCACCGGTGCCGCCTCCAATGGCACCATCACGGTGGTCCAAAACGGAGGAAGCCCCGTCGCTATCGGGACGACCAATTCATTCGGCAATCAGACAATTACAGCAACTGAGACCAGCGCGCAATACAGTGTGCTGCCGTATACTCAGACCTGGTACGTGAATGGAGTAGAACTAAGCGCCTTAAACAACTCGGCCGGACCGACGTTGCCGACATTTTATGTTTATGCGAACATCGACACGGACAACTGTCCGTCGCAGTCGACTTACAACTCGACGCGTCACTGGATTTGGACGCCTGTCATTTACGACTCCACGTCGACGGATATCGTCACGGCAGCTTCCGAGTGGAACTACTACGTCAGCGATACGATAGAGTTGTCAAACGATGATTCGGAATATCTGGATGTGTTTGTGACCACAGGCAGCCTGCCTTCCGGAGTGCTCGGCTCTACAGTGACGCTGGGCCAGGACAGTAACGGGGCGTGCCTGGACACGCTGGACGCCTGCGGGAACTGTATGACTCCGGCGGTTATGTACCTGGCCACTATCACATTGGATTCAACTCAGATTGCGAATTTGGCGGAAACATACGGTCTCGATGACGATGGGTTAACTACGATGCTGGCAGCTCACGAATTTGGGCACGCTTTGAGGCTGAGCGATACAGAGACTATAAATGGGATATGTTCAGAGGTTCAAAGCATCATGTACCAGGGTGCTTTGGATGCTTATGAGTGCGGTGTCAACCTCGTCACACCGTATTGCGACGGTGAGGTGGGCATTCCGAGCGTTTATCCCGACCCTGTTGCCTCCTATTGCTCGTATCCCGACCCTTATTGTGGACACGGTGCTTGCGGGTAGAAACGCAAGACCCGTTATGAGGAGTAAATAGATGAAACGAGTTATCGTTGCTTGCTTGTGCTTCGGAGTTGGCGCGGCCACCGCCCAGACTCGCGCGAGGCCCGGTGGCGTACGGCCTGAGACAGGTAAAGTATACCTTGATCTCGACTTTACCACTGCTCCAACCACTGTGGAGGCGCTGCTGCAGGAATCGAATCTTGTCGTCGATGGGCAAGTTATAGCGATTCTCCCCTCCATCAGACAAAATCCGAAGAACCTTGAAATGATACAAACTGACTTTCTCGTCGCGGTTAACCAGGTTTTATCCGGAACATTGCCGCCTGGCGGCGGCACAATAGCGATTTCGCAATTCGGCGGAAAGATCGGAGAGTTGGAAGCCGTCTTCCCAAAGGATGCAATGATGGAGGTAGGAGAAAGATACATATTCTTTCTCCGCCGTGACACGAGTTCTTCTCCCAATGCCGAGGGATATCTTCGGTACTATCCGGCGGGCGGATGGATCGGAAAGGCGAAGGTCGTTAACGGAACTATCTCCTTTCCGGGGAATGTGCATGGCGGCGGTCTTACCTTCTATAACGGTTCGGACATTACCGGATTTATCGCCGCAGTTGCTCAGAAAATCGCAGTAAGCGGGCAGCAGAAGACCGCGAACAACTAATTAGCAGTCCAATCAAGTTGAATCAAGAACAGGAAGGCCACAGAAAATGAAAGTGCTCGCCTTTTCCACGATACTATTTGTTCTCGGTGGAACGAACATGCGCGGTCAATCTGAAGGGATGACAAAGGCTCAGGGAGACGAGATCATTCGTCAGTTGCAAATCATCGCCGGCAGGCTCGCTGCCAATACCGCCCCGTCCTCGCCGGTACTCGACAGCAAAGGACCCGGCCGCCGCAGCCCCGGAGTTCATATGTCGTTGGGCGATGCTCCCTTTCTGGGCGCGCCGGAGGCCCCACTTGTTGTGGTGGAATTTACAGATTTTCAGTGTCCGTATTGCGAGCGATTTCACTCGGGAACCTTTCGCGAACTGAAGGTGAATTACATTGATTCCGGAAAACTTCGTTACTATAGCAGGGATCTTCCCCTGGATATCCATCCAGACGCGATGCGAGCAGCAGAAGCTGGTCGCTGCGCGAACGAGCAGGGACAGTTTTGGGCTATGCATGACCATATGCAGGAAAATCCGACCAGACTCGACTTGGGTCACTTGGTGGATTTCGCGAAAGAAGTAAGGTTGGACACCCTGAGCTTCCGTCGATGTGTCGAGGCCGAAAAATACAGGAAAGACGTTGAGGACAGTGCTCAGATAGCCACAGAGCTGGGCGCACGCGGAACACCCGCGTTTCTGATCGGGCGTAGCGCGCAGGGAACTGTTGACGGGGAGTTGTTTGTCGGCGCCATGTCCTATGCGTCCTTCGATCAGAGATTGAGGGCCGCCGGACAGAACGTTGCCGGACAGAACGTTGACCCGCTACCAGCTCAAAGCCGGTCGAATTAGATGCGATCGAAGGTCAACTCTGGAGCTGAAGCCGCGGGAAGCATGCTGTTAGTCAAGAACGGGCTCAAAGCTTGGTAGCGCGGTCGTATTGGAACCTTGATGCTGGTCTGACTTCTGGCTTTCGACATCCGCCTTGATCGTCATCTCGTTGACCCCCTCCCGCCGTCGCACGCCAATACCCGGTGAGCGAGCACATACTGTCTCCACTCCCGCTTACCGAACTGTGGAAATATAACGTGCAGGAGCCATGATCGGGCGCCGCCGCCCCCGGGTCTGATCATTGCTGTGCCCCGTCTTTCAGACGCCACGCGCACCGCCAGTCCGGAATTACAGGCACGTTAGAATGGTCCGATGGCCGAAGATCAACAGCCCACGCAGACTGTCGCGAGCTTCGAAACGTCTCTCGACGAACTGGAAAAGGTGGTCAAGGAACTGGAGTCGGGAGATCTGCCGCTCGACCGTTCGCTCGAACTGTTCTCGCGCGGAATGCAATTGAGCGATTTCTGCCGCAGGCAACTGGAAGACGCCGAAACGCGCGTCGAAACGCTCATCCGCAAAGAGGGCGGCTACCAGCCCGAGCCGTTCCGTTCCGGAAAATAATGTCTCTCAGGGAATTTCTGGCCGAACAGGTCCATTCGATCGATGCGGCGCTCGACCGCCTCACTCCGCCCGCATCCGCGCATCCGGAAACCATCCACCGCGCCATGCGCTACAGCCTGTTCGCGGGCGGCAAGCGAATCCGCCCGATCCTCTGTCTGCAAAGCGCCGCCGCGATCGCGCGCGACGCGCCCGGGGCGCTCGAAGCGGGTTGCGCGCTCGAGATGATCCACACCTATTCGCTGATCCACGACGATCTCCCGGCGCTCGATAACGACGATTTTCGCCGCGGCAAGCCCACGTGCCACAAGGTCTTCGGCGAGGCCATGGCGATTCTGGCGGGCGACGCGCTGTTCACGCTCGCCATCCAGACCCTTGCCCGGATCGAATGCGTGCCGGCGGCGGCGAAGGTGGCGTTGATCGGCGAACTGTCGTGCGCGAGCGGAACGGTCGACGGCATGATCGGCGGCCAGGTCACCGATATCGAGGGCGAAAAACAACCCCCGACCGCGGCACTGCTCGACAGCATCCACCGCGCCAAGACCGGGGCGCTGCTGCGCGCCAGTGTGCGGATGGGCGGAATCTGCGCCGGGGGCGGCGAGGCTCAGATCGCGGCGCTTTCGCGCTACGGCGAGCATGTCGGCCTCGCGTTTCAGATTGTGGACGACATTCTGGATGTCGAGGAATCGTCCGATGCCCTGGGCAAAACGGCGGGCAAGGACGCGGCGCAGGGCAAAATCACCTTCCCGGCCGTTTACGGGCTCGACGTCTCCCGGCGCATGGCGCAGGAGCAGTGCAGCCTGGCTCACGCCGCGCTGGAACCGTTCGGACCCCGCGCGGCGCGCCTCCATGAGATTGCCGATCTCATCGTTCACCGCAAGTCCTGACGAGGTGCGCGTGACCGGCCCCCAAAGCAGGAACCGACTGGATCGCGCGCTGGTCGAGCGGGGTCTGGTCGAAACGCGCGAAAAAGCGCAGGCGCTGATCATGGCGGGCGAGGTGCTGGTGGATGGCCGGAAGGCGGCCAAAGCCGGGCAGCCGGTCGCCCCCGCCGCCCGCCTCGAAATCACCGCGAAACTGCGCTACGTGAGCCGTGGCGGCCTGAAACTGGCGGGCGCTCTGGAACATTTCGCCATCGACGTGAATGGGTTCGTTATTGCGGATTTCGGCTCCTCCACCGGCGGCTTCACCGACTGCCTGCTGCAGGCGGGCGCGGCGCGCGTGCATGCGATCGACGTGGGCGCGGGGCAGCTGGACTGGAGGCTGCGCAACGACCCGCGCGTCATCGTCCACGAAGGCGTGAATGCGCGCTATCTCGCCGCCGGCGGCCTTGGCGGGGAAGCCGTCGATCTGGCGGTGTGCGACGTGAGCTTCATTTCGGCCACCATGATCCTGCCCGCCATGGTGAGAGTATTAAAGGCTGCGCCGGAAGGGCGGGTCGTGGTTCTGGTGAAGCCGCAATTCGAAGTGGGCCGGGGACAGGTCGGGAAAGGCGGCATCGTGCGGGACCCGGCGCTCCACGAAGCAGCCTGTGCGAAGGTGCGCCTGTGCGCCGGAGAACTGGGGTTCGAAACGCAGATCGTGCCGAGCCCCATCGCGGGGGCGGAAGGCAACAAGGAGTTCCTGCTGTATGGCCGCCGTTAAAACCATTGGCATCTTTTCGAAACCGAACTCGCCCCAGGCGGCGGATCTGGCGCCGGAACTTCTGCGCTGGCTCGCGCGGCGGGGGATCGAGACGCGTCTCGACAACGAGACGGCGCACTATGCCGGAATGCTGGTGGGCCTCGACCGCGCGCACGTGCCGGAGGGCTGCGATCTGGCGGTGGTTCTGGGCGGAGACGGCACGCTCCTCTCGGCCGCGCGGGCGGTGGGCAATCGCGCCATTCCCCTGCTGGCGGTGAACCTCGGCGGTCTGGGATTCCTGACGTCCATCACCGTGGGGGATCTGTTTCCGGAACTGGAGCGCTCGCTCGCGGGCTCGCACCGGGTCACGGGCCGGAAGATGCTGCGCGTTTCCCTGAAGCGGGAAGGCGCTGCGGTCGCGGAATACCAGGCCCTGAACGACGTGGTCATCGCCAAATCGACCATCGCCCGCATTGTGGATCTGGAGGCGTGGGCCGGCGACAGTTTCATCTGCGAATACAAAGCGGACGGGCTCATTATCTCCACCCCGACGGGGTCCACCGCCTATTCGCTCTCGGCCGGCGGACCGATTATGTATCCGACCGTGAACGCCATCTGCCTGACACCCATCTGCCCGCACACGCTGACCAACCGGCCGCTGATCCTTCCCTCCGAAATGCCGATCCGGATCGTGAACCGGGCGCGGGATGAAGACGCCTACCTGACGGTGGATGGGCAGGTCGGGAGTCCGCTCGAAGCGGGCGACGCGGTGGAGTGCGTCATTTCGGATTTCGACGTGCTGCTGGTCCGGCCTCCGGACAAGACGTTCTTCGACGTCCTGCGCCAGAAACTGAAGTGGGGGGAGCGTTAGATTAATAGAGACAGAACGCCGTGATACGCTCGTAACAAGCACATAGCATGGCAGCTCAAACTCAAACGGCAACGTCTGCCCCCGCGACGCCGGTCAATGTCTGGATCTGGCCCGTGGCCGTCGCGTGGATTATCCCCGGTGGCGGGCACTTCATGCAGAAACGGACCGGGCGCGGAGCCCTGATTTTCGCCTCTGTATTGCTGATGTTCCTCTTCGGCATGTTCATGCGCGGCATGATGTTCACGCCGGAAAAAGGCGATATTCTCACCACGCTGATCAATTACGGCGGCTTTCTCTGCGACATGGCGTCCGGCGTTTTCTACTTCGGCGCCGCGATGTTCGGTTATGCGGCCCCCGACCTGCCGGGCGACGTCCACGATTATGGAACCAAGTTCCTCGTGACCGCGGGCTTGCTCAATATCCTCGCCATCGTGGACAGCTACGAAATCGCCACGGGTAAAAAAGACTAGATGCCGAAGATCAACCTGTCCAACTTCGAAGCGGCGTTTCTTTTTGCGCTCTTCACCTCCGTGGTGATGGGAATCACCTCGAAAACAACGGACAAAGAACGCCTCCGGTATGGAGCTTATTGCTTCGGCTGCTTCCTGCTCGCCCTTTTCAGCATCGGCTGGCTGATGAAGCTCGGCCACGGGTAGCGGAACACCGGTCACCGCCGATCCAGACATATTTTCCCTTTGGAATCCATTACTTCCGGTCCTCCGGAGCAGATACGCCTTATTCCCGGGTGTATGCAATAGGCATGAACCGACCCGAACCGACCGAGAAACTGATCCGTTTGCGCGCCACCCGCCGGGAGTCCGTCGTCGACCTGCGCGTTCACTATGAAGTCAGCCGCGAGAACGGCTGCGACACGTACCGGATCATCGCCGTGGATGAGACCGATTGAGTACCCGTACCGGACAGTACCGCCGAACCATTTACTTGACGCCCGTTTGTCGATTAGAGTAGGTGCTTGGAACAAAGACGCGCTCCGCGGTACAAGCTGCAACTCCCTCTGCAGATTGTCCAGCTGGGGGAAGAAAAGATCAATCGGACGGAGACGACCCGCGATATCAGTTCCGGGGGCGTCTGCTTTTCCTCTCCCACGGATGTCGAAGTCGGTTGCCGCATCGAGTACCTGATCACGCTGTCCGGAAGTAACCCTCCCGTAAGAATCCGCTGCCTCGGCAAGGTGTTGCGCAGCGTGCAGCCCGCCCTCTCCAACCCCCCGGAATTCGAAGTCGCGGTCACGATGGAGCGCTATCAATTTGTGCGTCCCGAAGAACTGGCGGCGCTCAAAGTATCCGCTTGAGTTTCAGGGCACATTGCGCGCATCCTGATAACGGGCGATAATAAGACATTCTGGTTAGCAACGGCAGTCACGGAAGGAGCAATACTTGAAGCGCGCTGGATCGGACGACACACTTCGATGTTCCTTCTGCCACAAGAGTCAGGACGTAGTCGGCAAGCTGATCTCCTCGCCGAGCGACTACCCCCGGGCCTACATCTGCGACGAGTGCATTGCGGTCTGCAACTCGATCCTCGAGGACGACAAGCCGGAGCCCACCGCGGCGGGTCCGCATAAGATCCCCAAGCCACTGGAGATAAAGGACTTCCTCGACCAATACGTGATCGGCCAGGAGCCCACCAAACGCAAGCTCGCGGTGGCCGTTTACAACCATTCGAAGCGCATCCACATGAACCGGATGCGGAACTCCGAGATCGAGCTGGCCAAGTCGAATATCCTGCTGATCGGGCCCACCGGCACCGGCAAAACGCTGATGGCCCAGACGCTGGCGCGCATCCTCGACGTGCCCTTCGCGATCGTCGACGCCACCACGCTGACGGAGGCCGGGTATGTGGGCGAGGACGTTGAAAACATCATTCTGAAGCTCCTGCAGGCCGCCGATGGCGACGTCCAGCGCTGCCAGCAGGGAATTATTTACATCGACGAAATCGACAAAATCTGCCGTAAGGACGAAAATCCTTCGATCACGCGGGACGTTTCCGGCGAAGGCGTCCAGCAGGCGCTGCTCAAGATTCTGGAAGGCACCGTCGCGAACGTGCCGCCGCAGGGCGGGCGCAAGCACCCTCATCAGGAATTCACCCCGATCGATACGACGAACATCCTCTTCATCTGCGGCGGCGCGTTTGTGGGGCTCGAAAAGATCGTCGGCCGGCGGGTGGGCAAGAAGTCCATCGGCTTCATGGCGGAGGACACCAGCCGCGAAGCGGGCAAGACCGGTGAAAAAACCATCGGAATCGGCGACCGTCGCGATATCGATCTGCTCCGTCATCTGCAACCGCACGACCTGATCAAGTACGGCTTCATTCCCGAATTCATCGGGCGCATGCCGGTGGTGGCGACGCTCGAAGATCTGGATAAATCCGCGCTCATCCAGATCCTCACCAGGCCGAAGAACGCGATCGTCAAGCAGTATCAGCGCCTGTTCGAATACGAGAACGTGCGGCTCCGGTTCTCGGAAGACGCGCTTGACGCCATCGCCGTTCTGGCGCTCGACCGCAAGGTGGGAGCGCGCGGCCTGCGCATGATCCTCGAAGACCTGATGCTCGATCTGATGTATTTCCTGCCGTCCTATAAGAAGGTGAAGGAATTTCAGGTCACGCGCGAGATGGTGCTCACGCAGAAAATCAGCCTCACTCTGCTTGAAAAAGCGGGGTAATTCCCGCTACTTGAGCGCTTCAAGCGCGGGCTCGACCGAGGAAAGCAGGAAGTTCGCAATCGATGGGAACTGCGACGCCAGCAGTCCGAGCAGCGGGATCAGACCGTAGCCGGCCAGCTTGAAATAGAAGTTCACGCTCAACTTGTCCGGATCGGTCCCCCCGATGCGGCTGACGATCGGGTCCCGCTCCATCCCCGCCAGACATCTCCACACGACCCAGGTGAGAATGACAAACAGCACCAGCAGGAATCTGCCGGCAAACTGCGGCGCCTGGAAACTGTAGGAACTCATGGAGAACACCAGCAGCACGAAGCCGATCGACAGGAACAGGGCGAGATTCCGGATCTGAGCGATGGCGTAGAGAATGAAAGACGAATAGTGCAGTGCGAGGAAGTTCTGGGCGAGATCGCCGTATCGATCGTCGCTCTGTTTCGCCCCGGCATCTGCCAGCTGCGGGCCGAGCATTCTGGCCGCGAGGGGTTTGGTCGTCCATTGGCGGCGCGCGACATCGAACGTTTCACCCGCGATTTCCTTGTCCAGTTGGCGCAACTGGCAGACGGATTCCAACACCTCGCCCCTGGTTCGTTGGGAGCCGGCGTCCAGCAGGGCGTTCAGGAGTTTCCGGTAAGCCTGCGTCCACCCGGCCAGTTTCGGGTCGTCCTTGCGGAGAAGCGTCATATCGTGGAGCACCACCATGCCGCGGAGGTAAATATCCACGCATTGAAGGTTCAGGCGGCGTACCCAGATGGGCCGTTTACTGGCCGACCCGTCCGTCCCGATAAACGACGTCGCCAGAGGCAACTCGCCGAGACAGCGCAGAAAAGCCTGGAATGAATGCCAGAGGTGCCCGATCTGCCAGCACGCGCCAAGTAAAGCGAGCATAACCAGCGACTGAAGGCCCAGCGAGAGATAATCGTAGGACGCGCCTTCGATCGACCGAAGCTTGACGCCGATGCGGCCCAACAGGCACACCAGCGCCGCAATCGCGAGAACAACGGCAAAACCGGCCCGCTGCTTTTTGTTCCAGAACCCCGTGGGAGATTCCAGCGATGCGTTGAAACTGCCGATGGATTCATCGAGACGAGTCTGCAGGACGGTCTCAATGCCTGTCGTGAGCGCCTCCGGCTTCAGGCATGCCACCAGGTAGAAGCGCGTTACATGCGCGAACGCCCAGGCAACAAGTGCGCCGAGGGCGGCCAGGATCGGCCACGTGGGAGAAGAGCCCAAACGCAACTCCAGCGCGCGCAGCGAGAAAAAGAGGCCCCGGTCCGCGCCGCCAAAACAAGACCTGAGCCACAGGGAAAGCGCCGCCGCCACGGGCGCAAGGCCAAACGACAACATTTTCACGCCGCCGCCCCGTGAGCCGCAAAATGAACCCAGGAGGATCAACAACGCGGGGCTCAGCAGCGCGGCTCCAGCCACGAATCCAGGCAGCATGAGCGAGAAGGCTTCCCGATGAAGCCAGAGCGGCGACCAAATCACCACCAGCATCGAAACCAGCAGCATCAGGAATAGAAACAGGAAGAACCGTCTCCAGATGCTCTCGGGGTCGATTGACGTGAACGTGAGGCTGGCGTCAACCTGCAAGGCCGGCAGACAGGTAACGGTGAAAATCCAGATCGAAATCAGGAGGCAGACCACGGCAAGCGCGGTCGAGACGATACTCCAGAGTCCCGGCGGCGCCGGAAGCCGCGGAGGCGGTGCGGCGATGACCGGAACCTTCTGGAACCATTTGTCATTTGTCTCTTCTTCGGATTTATGCGGCAGGACATTGACCGGAAGGAAACCCTGACGGTCCAGCAGCAACACCCACGTGGGCGGATGGTAAAGCGACCTCCACCGGTAATCGGCCAGATGCGAGGTGGCATATTTTGAGAGAAGCAGCAGCGTCGCATTGTACGCGCCCTCGGAGGTGGCGTCCGCGAAGAGTTGCGGGTGCTGGTTCTGCTCCCATCCCATCCACCGGTTATTGGCGTAAAACATCGGGTAGCTCGACAAAGCGAGGGTTCCGGCCAGTTTGCCGGTTTGGGCCGCCTGGATGAACAGCACATCCGGCGAAGACACCATCAGGCGCGTATCCGGGCAGCGTTGTTTCAGCACCTCCGCGAGAAACAGAAGATCGAACACGTTGGTCGCGCTCACCTGCACCATCCTGATGTCATCGCGCCGGATTGCGCTCGTGATTTGGTTCACCACTCCGTTCTGCGAAAGCGGGCTTTCGGCGCCGGAGAATATCGGAACGCTGTCTTCGCCGGTTGTCGCATCCTCCAGCGAGAAATTGAGGTCGGGGGCCGGAGCGTTCTCCGGTTTGTAGGATTGAACGGCTTCGCGGTAGGCGTTCCGGAGGTGCGCAATATCGCGGGGAAACCGGAAGACCTTGATTTTCGAGGCAACGGCAACCGATTCTCCATAGTCGGATTCATCCTCAACCAGAAGAGCCGCGTTTTCCTCCGGAATACGCATTTCGGCCAGTGCCTCATGGAAGTATCTCGTCTGGTCGGCGGTATTCGCCATGGCGCTGTGAAAATCCTCGAACTCTTTCCGGAACGCATTGCCGGCAACTTCATCGGTGACGGTTCCGCTTCGAATCCGATACTTTCGCGCAGGGTTCCGCCGCCGATCCGCGCGAAGCAGGATGCCGAGCGAAGCGAACGAGCCGGAAAAGGTGGGGCCCTGTATCCGGATTTCATCCGACCGATGGATGGCGTCCATGGCGCCCAGGGCCACTTGAAACTCCACGGAATCGATCCCGGCAGTCGGAGTTTCTCCGACCAGAAAAACCATCAGGACCGCCGCATCCTCCGGCAATCCCGATCGAAACACCATCACGCCCGGCCTTTCCTCCTGGCGCTCGATATCCGCGCGCTGTTCCCGCCGGACCTTTGGATCTTTCTCGTCCGGATCGATGGTGTCGTTCCACGGCATCCACTGGGTTGCAAACCGCCAGCCGGCATCGGTCGCGGCCTTCTGAATGGCCTGAATCGAGTTGTCGGTAAACAACGACAGCCGGGAGTGCAGAGGGTCGGGCACGGTCGCCAGCAGAAAACTGACCTTGCCCGGGTCCGCGATCCCGAAAGCCTCCAACAAACTGTCCGCCGGGCCTGGTTCGCCCGGCACCCCATAAAAATGACGTGTCGCCAGCCACGGACCTTCAAGGATTTCTTTCTCGGCGGACACCGGCTGGTTCTTTGCCGCCGGCGCCGGCGGCTTGCCGGCGGCCGCGGGTTCGTTCACCTGGGCGCTCGGCAGCAGCGCCCGCATGAGGACGGCCAGTACCGCCAGAAAACCCGCGGATGCTCCGATATTGCGATTCATTTCCGGTACGGCCTCTACCTTCGATTCAGCGGAATTTCGCGGGTAAAGGGGCCAGCTGACGAACAAAAATATAACGCCGGGCTGACTTTCGGCTCAGCGCTTCGTTCACCGTACATCGCCCACCGTGCATCGCTCACCGTACAATGGAATCAAGCGGTCCTGAAGGTGGGGCGCCGCCAACCACAACCATGCTGACCTCGAAAGAAAAATCCGACACCAGACGCCTTCCGATGATGCCTATCCGGGACGTGGTCATCTTTCCGTACATGATGACGCCGTTCGTGGTGGGCCGGGAATCGAGCGTGCGCGCGCTGGAAGACGCCATGGCCGCCGACAAGAAGATCTTCCTCGCCACGCAGCACGACGCCTCGACCGACGAGCCCAACCCCAGCGAGATCTTCAGCGTGGGCTGCATCGTCAATATCGTCCAGAGCCTCAAACTGCCCGACGGAAACATCAAGGTGCTGGTGGAGGGCGTCGAACGCGCCAAAGTCGTTTCGGTGACCGATGACGAGGGCTTCTTCCGCGCCGTGGTTCGCACCTTCAATTTCAGGGTTGAAACCGGCCCGCAGCTGGAGACGCTCACCAGCCGCGTGACGTCGCTGTTCGAACAATACGTCAAGCTCAGCCAGAATCTGAACTACGAGACCATGGTCGCGGCCATCCGCGTGGACGATGCCGGAAAACTGGCCGACACGGTGGGCGCCAACCTGCAGCTCACCATCGAAGAGAAGCAGGAACTGCTCGAAATCTTCGATCCGATCGACCGCCTGACGCGCGTGGCCGAGATGCTCGACATCGAAATCGAGAAGCTCAACGTGGACCGCACCATCCAGGGCCGCGTGAAGCGCCAGATGGAAAAGGCGCAGAAAGAGTATTACCTCAACGAGAAGATCAAAGCCATCCAGAAGGAACTGGGCCGCGGCGAAAAGAGCGAAATCGACGAGTTGAAGAAGCGCATCGAGATGTCCGGCATGTCGAAGGACGGGCTCGAAAAGGCGCTGGCGGAGTTGAAACGCCTCGAAAACATGCCGCCCATGTCGGCGGAATCGACGGTTTCCCGCAACTATCTCGATTGGCTTCTCGCGGTGCCGTGGAAGAAGAAATCGAAGGAAATTCGCGAACTCAAATTCGCCGAGGACGTGCTCGAATCCGACCACTACGGCCTTGAAAAGATCAAGGAACGCATTCTCGAATTCCTCGCCGTGCGCCGCATGGTGAAGAATCCGAAGGGTTCCATCCTGTTGTTTGTCGGGCCTCCGGGCGTGGGCAAGACGTCGCTTGGCATGTCGATCGCGAAAGCCACGGGCCGCAAGTTCGTGCGCATGTCGCTCGGAGGGGTGCGCGACGAAGCCGAGATTCGCGGCCATCGCCGCACCTACATCGGCGCCCTGCCGGGCCAGATTATCCAGATGATGAAAAAGGCGGGAACGAGGAACCCCGTTTTCATGCTGGACGAGATCGACAAGATGTCGACCGATTTCCGCGGCGACCCGTCTTCGGCGCTGCTCGAAGTGCTCGATCCCGAACAGAACTACATGTTCGTCGATCATTATCTCGACGTGGAGTACGACCTCTCGCAGGTGTTTTTCATCGCCACCGCGAATGTGCTCCACACCATCCCGGCGGCCCTGCAGGACCGCATGGAGGTGATTCGCCTCTCCGGCTACACGGAACTCGAAAAGCTCGAAATCGCCAAGCGCTTTCTGGTTCGCAAACAGACCGAGGCGGCCGGACTTACGAGCGATCGGATCCAGTTCAGGGACGAGGGGCTTTCCAGCCTGATTCAGTACTATACGCGCGAATCGGGCGTCCGCAACCTCGAACGCGAGATCGGCAACGTGGCGCGCAAGGTGGTTCGGAAGATCGTGGGGGCCGGCGCGAAGGGGAAAGACAACGAGAAGGTTGTCGTCAACGCCGACAAGATTACCGAGTTGCTGGGGCCCGCCAGGTTCCGCGACACGACCACCGACCGGCACAACGAAGTGGGCGCCACCACGGGCCTCGCCTGGACCGAGGTCGGAGGCCAGATTCTCACCACTGAATGCATCCTGATGGAAGGGAAAGGCAAGCTGACCGTCACCGGCAAGCTGGGCGATGTGATGCAGGAATCCGCGCAGGCGGCCTTCAGCTACATCCGCTCGCGCGCGCTGACGCTCGGTCTGGCGCGGGATTTCTACCGCAACCTCGACGTCCATCTGCACATTCCCGAAGGCGCGATTCCAAAGGACGGCCCATCGGCCGGGATTACGATCGCGACCACGATCTGCAGCGCCCTGACGAAGATCCCGGTGAGGGGCGATCTCGCCATGACCGGCGAAATCACGCTGCGCGGCAAGGTGCTTCCCATCGGCGGCCTGAAAGAGAAGCTGCTGGCGGCGCACCGCCATGGCATCAACGAAGTAATCGTGCCGAAGGACAATCAGAAGGACCTTCCGGACATCCCCGAATATATCCGCAATCTGATGAAGCTGCACTTCGTGGATCATATGGATGAAGTGCTGCGTCTGGCGCTCGAACGCGAACTGGTGGCGCTGCCGCTGACGCCGGCCGGGGTGGAACTCGCGGTGCAACAGGAGATCGATCGCGCGCACTGAGTGCGCCGTTTCTGAATATTCCGATGCGGAGAGCTGGCAGGCCGAAGCAAACGAAGGCGCGGACCATGATCGCACGGGCCGCGCCCATCGGGCCCCGCGCAAATTCATATCCACGCACACTCCCACTTCGGCATTCCCATCCTCCCGTAAAACCCGGACCGCCAACCCGCCCATGCCACAATCGGCGTAAGGACGGAACACGATGCCCGAAACGCACCCCGCCGCTCCACTCACTCCCCAGGAACTGAAAAATATCGACGCGTACTGGCGCGCCGCGAACTACCTCTCGGTGGGCCAGATTTACCTCATGGAAAACCCGCTCCTGCGCGAACCTCTGCGCAAAGAGCAAATCAAGCCCAGGCTGCTGGGCCACTGGGGCACCACCCCTGGCCTCAATTTCGTCTACGCGCACATGAATCGCGCCATCAAGGCTTACAACCTCAACGCGATCTACGTTTGCGGACCCGGCCACGGCGGACCCGGCATCGTCGCGAACACGTACCTCGAAGGCACTTACTCCGAGCTCTATCACGCCATCCCGCGGACGGAAGACGGGATGCGGCGTCTCTTCCGGCAATTCTCATTCCCGGGAGGCATCCCCAGCCATTGCGCGCCGGAAACGCCAGGCTCCATCAACGAAGGCGGCGAACTCGGCTATTCCGTGCTGCACGCGTACGGAGCGGTATTCGATAACCCGGATCTGCTCGCCTGCTGCGTGGTGGGCGATGGCGAAGCCGAAACCGGACCCTGCGCCACGTCGTGGCACTCCAATAAGTTCCTGAACCCCGCGCGCGATGGCGCCGTGCTCCCGATCCTCCATTTGAACGGCTACAAGATCGCCGGGCCCACCGTGCTCGCGCGCCTGCCTCATGCCGAACTGGAATCGCTCTTCATCGGCTACGGCTACAAATGTCACTGGGTGGAAGGCCACGAGCCCGAAGCCATGCACCAGCAGATGGCGGCCGCCATGGACGCCGTGATTCAGGAGATCCAGGCCATTCAGGAAGACGCCCGCACGAACGGATTCAAAAAACGCGCCGCCTGGCCCATGATTATCCTGCGGTCTCCCAAAGGCTGGACCGGCCCGAAGGAACTGGACGGCAAGCCCGTCGAAGGCACCTTTCGCGCGCATCAGGTGCCGCTCGACGCCCCGCGCACGCGTCCGGACGAATTGCTGATGCTGGAAGCCTGGATGCGCAGCTATCGCCCCGAAGAACTGTTCGACGAACAAGGCGCGCTCCGCCCCGAGTACGCGGAGCTCGCGCCGAAGGGCGACCGCCGGATGGGCGCGAATCCCCATGCCAATGGCGGACTGCTGCTCAAGGATCTCGCGCTGCCGGATTTCTGCGATTACGCCGTCGCCGTTCCGAAGCCGGGAGTGGTGGTGGCCGAAGCCACGCGCGTGATGGGAACGTTTCTGCGCGATGCGATGAAGCTGAACCGGGAGACCCGGAATTTCCGCGTCGTTTCGCCGGATGAGACCGCTTCGAATCGCTGGAATGCCCTGTTCGAGGTGACCAACCGGGAATCGACCGCCGAGATCCTGCCCAATGACGACCACGTCGCGTTCGACGGCCGCGTCATGGAAGTCCTGAGCGAACACATGTGCCAGGGCTGGCTCGAAGGCTATCTGCTTACCGGGCGGCACGGTTTCTTCTCCTGCTACGAAGCCTTCGTCCACATTGTGGATTCGATGTTCAACCAGCACGCGAAGTGGCTCAAGGTCACGCGCCGGATCGTGTGGCGGCGCCCGATTGCGTCGCTGAATTACCTGCTGACCTCGCATGTCTGGCGGCAGGATCACAACGGCTTCAGCCACCAGGACCCGGGCTTCATCGACCACGTGATGAACAAGAAGGCCGAACTGGTGCGCGTCTATCTCCCCCCGGACGCCAACACACTGCTCTGGGTCACGGATCACTGTCTGCGCAGCCGCGACAACGTCAACGTGATCGTGGCGGGCAAGCAGCCGGACCTGCAATGGCTCACCATGGACGAGGCGATTCGCCATTGCGCCGCGGGGCTCGGCATCTGGGAATTCGCCGGCAACGACGCAGGCGCGGAGCCGGACGTGGTCATGGCCTGCGCCGGCGACATCCCCACGCTCGAAACGCTGGCGGCGGTCGACTGGCTGCGGCATCGGATTCCCGACCTCAAAATCCGCGTCGTGAACGTGGTCGACCTGATGACCCTGCAGCCCTCCACCGAACATCCGCACGGCCTGCCCGACAAAGACTACGATTCGCTGTTCACGAAAGACAAGCCGATCGTCTTCAACTATCACGGCTATCCCTGGCTGATTCACCGGCTGACTTACCGGCGCGCGAATCAGCAGCTTCACGTGCGCGGCTATAAAGAGGAAGGCACCACCACCACGCCGTTCGACATGTGCGTGCTCAACGAAATCGACCGCTTCCATCTGGCGATCGACGTGATCGACCGCGTGCCGCGTCTCTCCGGCGTCTCGGCGCATCTCCGGCAGGCTCTGCGCGATAAACTGACCGACCACACGCGTTACGTGCGGGAGCACGGCGAGGACATGCCCGAAATCAGGGAATGGCGCTGGCCTTCGGAATGAAGATCCTCGTTCTGAACGCGGGGAGTTCTTCGCTCAAGTTCAATCTGTTCGATGCCTCTCCGGATTCCGAACGTGTTCTGGCAAAAGGCGAAGCCGAGCGCGTATCGGGCATGGGCAAAGCCGTCGAATCCGTGTTCGAACAACTTGGAGATGTCGCGGTTGAGGCCGTGGGCCATCGCATCGTGCACGGTGGAGACCGGTTCTACCAGTCCGTGATTATCGATGCCGAAGTCGAAAAAGGGATCGAGGACCTCAGCATTCTCGCGCCGCTGCACAATCCGCACAATCTGGAGGCGTATCGCGCCGCGCGCGAGCGTCTGCCCGGCGCCACCCATGTGGCCGTATTCGATACCGCCTTCCACCACACGCTGCCGCCCCGCGCCTATGCATACGGGCTGCCGTACGAATATCTCACGCAGAAGAAGATTCGCCGCTACGGATTTCACGGCATCTCGCACCGTTACGTCTCCTGGCGATTTGCGCAGCTTCACGGGAAAACGCGCGCCGATTACAGGATGATCTCGTGCCATCTCGGCAACGGCTGCTCCGTCTGCGCGATCGAACATGGCCGGTCGGTCGATACGTCCATGGGGTTCACGCCGCTCGAAGGTCTGATCATGGGCACGCGCAGCGGAGACGTCGACGCGGGCGCGATTCTGCATCTGGTCACGCACGAATCGCACGATCCGGGGCTGTTACTGCATGTGCTGAACAGCGCCAGCGGCTTGAAAGGCATCTCCGGCGTCTCGAACGACATGCGCGACGTGCTGAAGGCGTCGGACGGAGGTAACGAACGCGCCCGTCTGGCGGTGGATGCGTTTTGCTACCGCGTGGCGAAGTACATTGGATCCTATCTCGCGGCCATGAACGGCGCGGACGTGCTGATCTTCGCGGGCGGCATCGGCGAGAACGCGCCGGCTATTCGCGCGCGGATTTGCGAGGGGCTCGGGAATCTCGGCATCGCGGTCGATCCGGATGCGAACGCCGCGGCGCGCCACGATGCGCGGCAGATCGGATTCTCGCCCATCCCCGTGTGGGTCGTGCCCACGGACGAGGAACTCCTCATCGCGCGCGACACGCTTCGCTGCATTTTGAAAATACCGCATGAGTGACGCACCGCCAGTCAGCTGGTAGCGGGCGCGGCGCCGGGAAGCGCGCGGGCGTGCCGCGCGATCAGATAAACGCCGGCGGCGGCGAGCGCCAGCGAAAGCCACTGCTCCAGCGTAAACGGACCGCCGAGCGGATTCGACGCGTCGTGCTCCCGCAGGAATTCCACGCCGAAGCGCACGCACCCATAAAGCAACGCATAGAGCCCGATGATCTGGCCGTCGCGGTGCGGCCGTCGCAGCCGCGAAATCAGGATCAGGCAGATGATCCCTTCCGCAAACGCCTCATACAGCTGGGTCGGATGCAGAGGGATGCCGAGCGGCACGCCGGTGGTCGCGTTCGTGTTGGTGAACGTGACGGCCCACGGCAGATGCGTCGGTTTACCCCAGCAGCAACCGGCCGCGAAACATCCCAGGCGTCCGATCCCGTGGCCGATAGCGAGCCCGGGCGCGAAAATATAGGATGTCGCCAGCACGGGCAAGCCCTGCGCGCGCATGTAGAAAACGGCGAACACCAGAGCCAGGATGAACCCGCCGAAGAAGATTCCGGCGCTCTGGAGCGTCGCGAGCGAAAAGATTTCAGCGGGGTGATCGCGGAGTTCGGGGTCGAGCGCAATCATGAGGATCTTCGCTCCCAGCATTCCCGCCAGCGCGCAATAAACGCCGAGGTTGACCACCTTTTCGCTGTTGATGCCGCGCTGCTTCGCGAAGTGGGAGGCGAGCGCCAGCGCCGCCAGAAACGCCAGCGCCACCAGCACCCCGTAAGTGGGCAGCGAGAAACTTCCAATCTGAATCAGGCGTGGAAACATGTCAGGCGCGCGCCTCGCGATGCCGGCGTGAAAGCAGCATACTCAGAATCAGCAATCCGGCCCCTGTACAAATGGACGCATCGGCCACATTAAAGGTATACCAGTGGTGAGAGCCCACATAAAAGTCCAGAAAATCGGTCACGCTGCCCACCCGTATCCGGTCGAAAACGTTTCCCATCGCGCCCCCGAAAATCAGCGCCAGTCCGGCCGCGGAAGGGGTATCCAGGCGATCCATGCGCCAGAGCATTCCGGCCAGCAGGAGCCCCGCGCCAGCGGACAACGCGATCAGCACCGGCGTGCGCGATTGCGATGCGGTGTCGGCGAACATCCCGAAAGCGACACCCGGGTTTTCGGAGCGCACGATGTTGAAAAAGCCGGGGATCGCGGTCTTCGTGTCGTACGCGTTCAGGTGCGTCTCGATGAGCCACTTGGACCAGCGGTCGAGCGCAAACACGCCCAGCGCCAGCGCAAACGCGACGATCCTCCGCGCTCCGTCAGACATTGGGGAATAATTCCCGCACCACCGCGGCGCATGCTCCGCAGACGGTGGGCAGTCCGGGCTCCACGCCGGTGTCTTCAGTGTACTTCCAGCAGCGCTCGCACCTCGCTCCGAGCGCGCGTTCTATCTTCACGTCAACACCGGCGTCCGCATGGTTGCTCAGTTCGACCTGCGAAACGATGAACAGGCCCGGCAGGTCCGGCAGATATTCGTGCAGCAGCGGGTACAACTCGCCATCCGCCGAAATCTGTACCCGCGCTTCGAGCGGCGCGCCGATGAACTTGTCCTGTCTTGCCGTCTCCAGTCTCTTCTGCACGCTTTCACGCACACCGATCAGCTTTTGCCAGTTTTCGAGGCGTTTGCGGCGATCCGCGCCGATGCCTTCGCTCAACTCGGCCGATTCAGGAAAGTAAGCGGTATGCACGCTGCCCGGCTGGCCCAGATGCCCCCAGACCTCTTCCATCGTGAAGCTCAGAATGGGCGCGAACAAACGAACGAGCGCAAACGCCAGACGGTGTAACGCGGTCTGGGCGCTGCGGCGCGCATGCGACTTCGCGGACGACGTATAAAGCCGGTCTTTGAGCACGTCGAAATAGATCGAACTCAATTCGACGGTGGCGAAATCGTAGACGGCGCGGTAAACCTTGTGGAAAGCAAACTCGTCGTACCAGATCCGGCTGCGCGCCACCACTTCTTCGGCGCGCACGAGAATCCACTGGTCGAGTTCCAGCATTTCGTGCCCGGCAACGGCGTCGGTCTCCGGATGGAAATCGTGCAGATTGCTCAGGGCGTAGCGAAACGTGTTGCGCAGCTTGCGATAGGCTTCCGAAAGCCTTGTCAGGATGGTCGGGGAGATCCGGACGTCTTCCGTGAAGGCCACCGAAGCGGTCCACAGCCGAATCAGTTCGGCGCCGTATTCCTTGACGATTTCTTCCGGAGCGGTGCCGTTGCCGAGCGATTTCGACAGCGGCCGCCCGTCTCCATCGAGCGTCCAGCCGTGGGTGGCGCAACCGCGGAACGGAGATGCATCGCGCAATCCCACGCCGATCAGAAGCGAACTCTGGAACCAGCCTCGATACTGGTCGCCGCCTTCCATATAGAGATCGGCAGGCCAGCGCAGACCGTTCTCCTCGCGGAGCGTGGCGAGGTGGCTCGATCCGGAATCGAACCAGACGTCGAGGATGTCGTTTTCTTTCGAAAATTCCCCCGCTCCGCACTTTTTACACACGGTCCCGGCGGGAACCAGTTCGGCGGCGGTGCGTTCGAACCAGACGTCGGCCGAGTGGATCTCAAAGAGGTCGACGACGCTGTCGAGAATGGCCCGGTCGGTCAACGGTTCGCGGCATGCCGAACAATAGAAAACCACGATGGGCACGCCCCAGACGCGCTGGCGCGAGATGCACCAGTCGGGCCGGCTCGAAACCATGTTCGAGATACGCTCTTTGCCCCATTCGGGAATCCACTTCACGCCTTCGATCGCGTCGAGCGCTTTCTGGCGCAGGCTGTTGTTATCCATCCCGATGAACCACTGGTCGGTGGCGCGGAAGATGGTCGCATTGTGGCAGCGCCAGCAATGCGGGTAGGAGTGCTCGATAGTTTCGGTCGCTAGCAGCGCGCCGCGCTCCTTCAGGATTTCAACCACGATGGGGTTGCCTTCCCAAACGGTCTTTCCGATCAACTGTGCGGGAATGTTGCCGGTTACCCCTTCCGCTTCGAAGAACCGGCCGGCCGGGTCCACCGGGCAGTAAACCGGCAACCCGTACTGCATGCCCGCAACATAGTCCTCATGGCCGTGGCCGGGGGCGGTGTGGACCGCGCCGGTTCCCTGCTCCAGCGTCACATGATCGCCGATGATTCCAAGCGATTCGCGATCGATGAACGGATGCCGGAAAACCGCCCGGTCCAGTTTTTGGCCATGGAAACGGGCTGCGATTTCGGGTTCGCCCCAGCCGCATTTTGCCGCGGTGGCTGCGAGCAGCCCCGCGGCGACAATGTAGATATCGCCGCCCACCGTAACCGCGACGTACTCGAACTTCGGGTGGTACGCGATGGCGAGGTTAGCCGGCAGGGTCCAGGGGGTCGTGGTCCAGATGAGGCCATAAACCTGTTTCCCGGCCAGTGCCGCATCGATCTGGGCTGCGTCGGACTGCAGTGCAAAACGAACCCAAACCGATGGGCTCCTGTGGTTCTCGTACTCGACCTCGGCTTCGGCCAGCGCCGTGCGGTCGTGAATGCACCAGTTGACCGGTTTCAGCCCTTTGTAGGCATAGCCCTTGTCCAGAAAATCCACGAACGCCCGGGCGATCACCGCCTGATACGACGGCTTCATCGTCAGATAGGGATCGTCCCAGCGGCCCAGGATGCCGAGGCGTTTGAAGTCCTCCCGCTGCAGATTCACCCATTTTTCGGCGTACTTGCGGCACACACGGCGCACCTGAGCGGCCGTCATCTGCGCCTTTTTGGCGCCGAGTTCCAGATCGACCTTATGCTCGATCGGAAGCCCGTGGCAGTCCCAGCCAGGAACGTACGGGGAATCGTAACCGGCCATGGTTCTGGACTTTACGATGAAATCCTTAACGATCTTATTGAAGGCCGTGCCGAGATGAATGCGTCCGTTGGCGTACGGTGGGCCATCGTGCAGAATGTAGACGGGCTTCCCCGCGCGGGACTGGCGAATCCGGCCATAAAGATCCTCCTCCGCCCAGCGCGCGAGCATCTTCGGCTCCGCCTGGGGCAGGTTGGCCTTCATGGAAAAAGTCGTGCGAGGCAGATTCATCGTCTGCTTCAGATCCACATTCACAGGATTCATTTCGGGGATGCGTCCATTATACCGGCGACAACGCATCCAGCAGGGACCACAGTTCGTCGAGGATGGCGCGCGTGGTGAGCAGATTGCCGACTGCGATGCGCAGGACACAGCGGTCGTGGAGCACCGTGGCGGAGAGGAAGAATCGCCCCGAGCCGTTGATGCCGTCGAGTAGCAGCCGGTTGGCGTCGTCCGAACCGCGCAGACGGAAGCAGATGACCGAAAGCGGCGCCGGAGCGCAGATCTCGAAGCGGGGGTCCGCCGCAATGCGGTCGAGCAGCTCGTGGGCTATTGCAACCTGTTCGCGGATGACCGCGGCCAGCCCCTCGTGCCCGTAGTAGCGCAGCACGAACCAGAGCTTGAGAGCGCGAAAACGGCGGCCGAGCGGGATGCCGTAGTCCATCAGGTTGAGCCCCCCGTCCGTGGTTCGCAGAATCTCGGGCGCCAGTGAGAAAGCCTGGCGCAGCACATCGGGGCGGCGGCAGTAGAGGATGCTGCAATCGACGGGCACCATCAGCCATTTGTGCGGATTGAAGACGAACGAATCGGCGCGCTCGCAGCCTTCGAGGAGCGAGCGGTACTCCGGGACCACAGCGGCCGAGCCGGCATAGGCCGCATCCACGTGCAGCCAGAGGCCTTCGCGCTCGGCGATCCCGGCGATGGCGGGGACCGGGTCGATGCTGGTGGTGGATGTTGTGCCCACGGTCGCGACCACGCAGCAGGGGCGGAGGCCCGCCTCGCGATCCCGCAGGATGGCTTCGGAAAGCAAACCGGGCCGCATCCGGAATTCCGCGTCAGTATCGATCAGGCGAACGTTGTTGCGTCCGAAACCGAGCGCCATCGCGGCCTTCTCCACCGAGGAATGCGCCTGCGCGGAGGTGTAGAGCACCAGACCGTGGGGCGCGCCCAGTTCGCGCGTTTCCGGCGCCATGGCGGAGCGGGCGGCGGCGACGGCGTGCAGTGTGCCGGTGGAGGCGGTATCGAGAATCATCCCGAACCAGTCGCGCGGCAATCCGAGCCAGTGCAGCAGCCAGCGCAGCGTGACCGTTTCGAGTTCGGTCACGGCGGGCGAGGTCTTCCAGAGAATGCCGTTGGCGTTGAGCGCGGATGCCAGCAGTTCGGCGAGCACGGCGGGCGGCGAGGAAGTATGCGCGAAATAGGCGAGGAAGCGCGGATGGTTCCAGTGAGTGATGCCGGGCAGGATCACGCGCTCGAAGTCCTCGAAGATGCGGTCGAGGGTTTCGCCCTGCTCGGGGCCGTGGGCCGGGAGGCCATCGATAATGTCGTTCGGCTGGACGGTGGAGAGCACGGGATAGCGCTCGGGAGCTTCGAGATAATCCGCAACCCAGTCGATGAGTTTGTGTCCGAACTCGCGGAATTCATGCGGTTTAACCATGCGGTTTAGCCATGCGGTTTAACCATGCGATTTATCCATGTAGAGCGGCGGCCTTTCCGGTCTGCGGCAGCCAGGCCGCGAACCAGCGGGAAAATTCTTCGAGCGCCTGGCGCGCTTCGGGAGACAGAGGGGTCAGCGGCGGGCCCGATTTCTGGCCACGCAGTTCCACCGCGCGCTTGACGGCCACGGGAAACGGAAATTTTTCCGACCATTCGCAGAATTCGAGCAGCCTTGCGTGCAGCACACTGGTCCGTGTATCGTCGCCCTCGGGAACGACGCGGGCGAGGCTCACGAGGAGTTCGGGCACGGCGCAGGCGGCGCTCGAGATCACGCCATCGGCGCCGGCATCGAGAGCCTGGGCGGCCATGCGGTCGCTGCCGTTCAACAGGGCGAAGGGGCGCTCGCGCTTGAGCGATAACAGTTGTTCGAAAAACGGCCATTCGCCGCTCGAATCGAGAAGGCCGGCGAAACGGCCGGTGTCGATCAGCCGGCGCACGGTTGCCAGGTCGAGCGAAGACGTCATTTGCGGCAGGTTGTGCAGGAGGATGGGAACGGCGTCTCCGGCCTCACGGGCAAACTGGAGATAGAACTCCTCGATCTCGCGCTGAGGATACTGAAAAAACAGGGGCGGCAGGAGGAGCAGGCCGTCGGCGCCGGCCGCGACGGCTTCGTCGGCCAGCTGGATTGCGCCATCGAGCGTGGAATGCGAGACCCCCGCGATGAGAGGGACGCGGCTGCGCTTCACGCCGAGATAGACGAGCCGCTGGCGCTGCGCGAGGCTGTAATTGAAGAACTCACCGGTCTCGGCAAGCAGGCAGACGCCCTGGACACCCGCGCCGGCGAGGAAATCGAGAAGGTCGAGAGAAGCGGAGAAGTCAGGCTCCCGCGAGTCCGCCCGGTGAGGGGTGACGGCGGAGGCGAAGACACCGCGGAGTTCGAGTTGTCGCGCCTGGCGTGCCACGTCAGGTCTCTTTGTACAACAATTCGGCGTCGGACCGGCGGACGTAATTCGCTTCGATGGCGGCCGGGTCCCGCGCCAGGCCTTCAAGTGCCCGCCGGATCGCAATCCGCGCAATGGCGCCGGCAATGGCGCGCGGCGCGGCGATCGTGCGCGAGTCTTCGGGCAGCGGTTCGAAGCCCTGTGAAATCCACTCGACCTCGCTCAACCCGCGCTCTTTCAGCAGGCTCAGGAAGCGCTCGAAAGGCAGTACGGCTTCGGGAACGATCTGGCGGCCGGCTCCGTCGTAGAGCGCGGCGTAGACTTCGCCGCGATGCGCGTCGACGATTGTCGCGCGGGCGCCGGTTGTGCCGAACTCCGCGAGCGCTTCCAGACTGGAGACGGCGGCCGCGGGCTTGCCGAGCACCTCGGCCAGGCCCTTGATCGCCGCCAGGCCCACGCGCACGCCGGTAAAAGACCCGGGGCCGGATGCACCCGCAAACAGATCGATATCCTGGAGGCGAACGCTCTGGCGGCGGAGCAGCAACTCGATCTCGCCGAACAACACCTGGCTGAATCCGCGCGGTGCGTGAACCAGGATTTCTTCGCGAACGCCGTCTCCGGCGGCAAGCGCGATGCTGCCGTATTCCGCCGCCGTATCGACCGCCAGGACTAACATTGGGCCGGCATTCTATTTCGTGAGCGTGTAATTGCGATCGAGTGCGTATACCTTGCCGAGCCCGTTCATCGCCAGTATCCTGACGTGAAGGGCGGCCGGATAATCGCGCGCAATATTCGCCGGTATCCGGAAAGTCCCGTTCGCGCCCGTGCCGATAATCCGATAGCTGCGGTTATCCGCCGTCACCTCGCCGGTCCATTCATACGTCATCGTCTGCAGCGCTTTCGTCTCCCGCCTGAGTTTGACCGAAAACGGCGCCGGCCTGCTCAGGGAAATCGTATCCCCCGCGGGCTCGACCGCATCGAACGGAACTTTATCCGGATTGCCCTCGACCTCCTGCAGTTGAATGCCAGGCTCACGCGAATCGAACCGGTAACTCTTCAGCATGGACGCCTTATGGAGTTCGCGCGAGATCTGCAGCACCCAGTCGTGCGTGAGGTCGGGAGGCTCTCCGGTGAAGACTTCGGTCTTGATGTCCTTCAGCTTCACCGACTGGCCGGTCGCCGGATCGAACCAGCGCGCGTCGTACGTATGCTTTTCCAGATTCACCGTCACGGGCCCCGGCTTTTCGACATAGACGATATATTCGACGTCTTCGAGCGAGAGTCCGCGGCCGTTGCGCACGTCGAAGAAGGGCTCCAGTTCCCAGTGCCGGGTATCGCGCATGAACTCGTACCAGATCTTCATTTCGTTCGCGGCCTGTTCGTTCGGGATGGCGGTGGAGGGATACTGGCCGCTCATGGCGGCATTCCACAGGCGATGCCGGAACGTATCGGCATCGCCTGCGCCGGTGCCGAAATTATTGACCGCCGGGTATTGATAAATCTGCTGTTCGATGCCGCCCACGGAGTCGTCGTTGCCGGTTTGGTACGAGCGGTAGCGGAGCCAGCCATCGTCCACCAGCGGCCCCGAAGTGAGTTCGGTGCGGCTGGAGCGGGTGCGCTTGTAAGGATCGAGCTCGCTGAGGTAGCCCGCGATTTCCTTCAGCAGTTCGCGGCCATTGTCATAGCTTTCCCAGGCTTCGAGCCCCTGCCAGGTCACTTCGAACGCGGCCAGACGCGAAAGGGCGTACGTGAACCATTTCTGCCGGTTCTCGCGCGCCGGGAGCAGGCGGCTCATCAGGGCGCCGGGGCCGAAAAAAGCGATATCGACAACGATGCCCTGTTCGTTGGCGTAGCGCAGCTTCTCTTCGGCGGCGCGGAAGAATTCGGGGGACTGGAAATCGGACGCGCCCGGCTCGTCCACCAGCGTGACGCCGAGGTGATTGAAATGCTGGCCGGCGCGCGTATCGACGAGCGATTTCCACTGCGGCAGGGCCATCGACGCAAAGCCGGGAACCATCGCGCCCATCCAGAGATGAGGCTTCAGGATGTTCGCATTGGTCTCATCCACGAACGCGAAATGGTGGACGTTCGCGGCGCGCAGCCAGCCCGGCCTCTCGTCCCGATCGGGAGCGGGGATGGCCGTGAACTGCCCCTGTTTGCGATCGAAACCGGCAATTCCGGAGGTCAGGCGCCAGACATAAGTGCCGGGCTCGGCCGGCGCGTAGCGGATGACCCAGCGCGCGCCTCCATCCCAGAAGGCCTTTGCCAGGCCCGTGTGCTGGTCCGGCGAGCGAAACTCGGCCTGGAGGTCAATGGGCTGCCCACCGGCGGCTGAGGGGATGTCGAAAACGAGGTCGCAGGGGGAGAACTGGGGCGTGGGCGGACAGACGGTTTGCGCCCCGGCGGCGCCGGCCAGGGCCAGGGCCAGGAATATCCTGACGAGCATCCTCTCCAGTGTACGAAGGCCGGAGCGACTCCGGGATCGCAGTATCAGTATTTCCCCGCTCTTTTGAGTGCGGCCGCGATGGTTGCAAGCGGCAGCAGCAGAGTCAGCGGCGCGTCCAGCAGAGGCACGGCGCCATAGCTCGCATCCCTGCCCCTGAAATCCGCGATCCACGGCCAGGCGCGCCAGCCCGCGCCGTACAACATCCGGCGTCCGGGCGTAATCAACCGACGCCGGACTCAGACTATACAGTGCGTGGCTCCTGCGTGCGTAACGGCGCAGGAATTCATTCAGCGCTTCTTCGCCGCAGTCGAAGGCTCCCCGATTCGTGTTTCCTGCCAATCGCCTCTTCGCGCCTTGCCTTCACCTTTATGGCCGCTTTGGCAATGCCCGGGCGGCTGCCAGCATTCTCGCGTTCGGCGCAGGCGGATTCTCCAGCACGTCCAGAACCCGCAAACTATCCCTTCCGGAGTGCTGCACACGATCCGCCTCCTCAATGACGGCTCTGGCGGCACGCAAGGCGTGACGAACGACAAACTCAGTCAGGTCGGTGCGATTCAGCGCCACCGCGCGCAAGAGCAGCGCTTTCTCCCCGGCCCGAATCCGCACGGACATGCGGCTGTTGTCTTCAATCGCTATTCTCGGCATGGCAACGCTGTACCTCAAACAAGAATAGCGTTCGGACGCCGGAGCCGATTCACCGGAGTCTATACTGAAGTTTCTTCCGCAAACCGCTTTTGGCAAACATGTTACTCGGCTTGATTCTGCTCGTTCTCACCGTGGCCGGGTGCGCTCTCTTCGCCGCGAGGCCGGTCTGGTTTCCTCTGGCCATCACCGCCGAAGCGCACGCCTGGGACCGCCAGTTTACGTGGACGCTCTGGATCGTGGGCATCGTCTTCATCGGGGCGCAGCTTCTGCTGGCATGGACGATCTTCCGCGGCAGAAAACGGGCCTCCGCCGCTTCCTCTGCAGCCGGCCATCGCGGCCTGGAACTGACCTGGACCGCCCTCACAGCCGCGCTGTTCCTCTCGCTCTCCGTCCTGGGATCGAGCGGGTGGGCGAAAGTTCCGACCGCGGGCAAGGGGAAAGAGACGATTGAAGTCCATGCGCACCAGTTCGCCTGGAGCTTTCGTTATCCCGGCCCGGACGGGTACTTCGGGCATACCGGCATCGAGTTCATCAGCGATGCGGGCGGCAACCCGGTGGGCATCGATCCCAAAGATCCCGCGGGAAAAGACGACATCGTCACTGCCACGCTGCGCATCCCGGCGGGGCGCGATGTGCTGCTGCTGCTGCACTCGCGCGACGTGATCCACGATTTTTTCGTGCGTGAACTGCGCACCAAGCAGGACATTGTGCCGGGCATGGAAATCCCGCTCGAAATCCGCGTGGAGCGGCCGGGGACCTGGGAGATCGCCTGCGCCGAACTGTGCGGCCTGGGCCACAGCCAGATGCGCGGCGTTCTGATCGCGATGCCCGCCGCCGAATACGACCAATGGAAACGCACGCGGCATTAAAACCGGGCATCGGCACGCGCATCTTCAGCACGGACCATCGCACGATCGCGCGCCAGTACTTCTTTCTGTCGCTGATCGCCGTGCTGCTGGGGATCGCGCTCTCGCTCGCGATGCGCTTCCACCTGATCCATCCGGAGGCGCGGATTGCGGGCGGCGACGTCATGGCGCCCGAATATTACCTCTCGCTGCTGACCCTGCATGGCGCCGTCATGGTGTTTTTCGTGCTCACGCTCGCGCCTTTGAACGCCTTCGGCAATCTGGTATTGCCGGAACAACTGGGCGCGGCGGATATGGCTTTCCCGGGCTTGAACCGCGCTTCGTTCTGGATGGCGGCGCTGTCGTTCGGCGTGCTGATTGCGTCGTTTCTGGCGACAGGCGGGGGGCCTCTTTCCGGGTGGACCGCCTATCCTCCTTTGAGCGCCATTGGCGCCATCGCGGGGCCAGGCGAAGGCCTCGGCCAGACGCTGTGGTTCTTCAGTATCGGGATCTTCTCCCTGTCGTCTCTGCTGACGGCGATCAACATGATTGCGACGACGATCGACGAGCGCGGCCCGGGCATGACCCTGATGCGCATGCCCGCCACCTGCTGGAACTGGTTCGTCTCCGCCATCCTGAGTCTGCTCGCGTTTTCCGTGCTTCTGGGCGCGCTGCTGCTGATCCTGCTCGACCGTCTGGCGGGCACGAGCTTCTTTGTGCCCGCGGGTCTGCTGGTTGCCGATGAGGCGATCCGGCACAGCGGCGGATCGCCCCTGCTCTGGGAACATCTGTTCTGGTTCTTCGGGCACCCGGAGGTGTATATCGCGATCCTGCCGGGCATGGGAATCGTTTCGCATCTGATCGCCAACTTCTCGCGCAGGCCTCTGTTCGGATATCGCGCGATGGTGTGGGCATCGATCTCGATCGCCTTCCTCGGGCTGCTGGTCTGGGGGCATCACATGTTCATCAGCGGGCTCAATCCGTATTCGGCGATGGCGTTTTCGTTTGTGACGATGGCGATCGGCGCGCCTTCGGCGGTCAAGACGTTCAACTGGATCGCGACGGCGTGGCACGGTTCGCTGCGCCTGACGACCGCGATGCTCTTCTCGCTGGGCTTCGTTTCCATCTTCGTGACCGGGGGCTTGTCGGGCCTGTTCCTGGGACAGCCCGGGATCGACGCCTACTTCCACGACACTTACTTCGTGGTGGCGCACTTCCACCTGATTATGGGAATCGCGGCGCTGTTCGGCATCTTCGCCGCCACGTTTTACTGGTTCCCTCTGCTGTTTGGAAGGATGATGGACGAACGGCTGGGGAAGCTGCACTTCTACCTCACGTTCATCGGCGCTTACGCTACGTTTCTGCCCATGCATTTCGCCGGTTTCGCGGGCAATCCGCGCCGCTATTCGGACTTCACGACGTTCGATTTTCTGGCGAAGTCGATGCCTCTGCAGCGCTGGATCACGTTCTCCGCTTTTGCGCTGGCCGCGGTGCAGGCGATCTTTTTGTGGAATCTTTTTCATAGCATGAGGCGCGGCGCGATCGCGCCGAAGAATCCGTGGCGGGCGACGAGCCTCGAATGGTCGGAGTACGACGGGCCGGTGGTGCGCGGGCCTTACGAATACAGCCGGCCGGGCGCGGCGAAAGATTATCTGGTGCAGAACGAGCCATAGGTTTAAGCTTTCGCGTGATAGCCTGTCCGGTATGGCTGAAGCCTTCCGAAAACTGAGCCGATGGAAGCCGTCCTCGAACTTCGCCACGTAGTGAAGGATTTTCCCGGTCATCGCGCGGTGGACGGAGTCTGCCTCACGCTGGAGCGCGGGGGCTTCTATTCGCTGCTGGGGCCTTCGGGCTGCGGGAAGACGACCACTCTGCGGACGATCGGCGGGTTCGAACAGCCGAGCGCCGGAGAGGTTCTGCTGAACGGCGTGGCGGTGAACGAATTGAAGCCGTGGCAGCGCGATGTGAGTACGGTGTTTCAAAGCTACGCGCTGTTTCCGCATCTGGACGCATTGCGGAACGTGGAGTTCGGGTTGCGCGAGCGAGGCGTGGCGGACCGCGAACGGAAGGCCTTGCGCGCGCTCGAACTGGTGCAGCTTGCGGACAAGCGCGGGAGCAAACCCGCTCAGTTATCGGGCGGTGAAAAGCAGAGGGTGGCGCTGGCGCGGTCGCTCGTGCTGGAGCCGCAGTTGCTGCTGCTGGACGAGCCTCTGGCCGCGCTCGACCCCGGACTGCGCAAGCAGATGCGGGCGGAACTCAAAGCCATGCAGCGCAAGACCGGCATTACGTTTCTATTCGTCACGCACGATCAGGAAGAAGCGCTTTCGATGTCGGACAAACTGGCCGTCATGAACCGGGGCCGGATCGAGCAGTTCGGCACGCCGGAGGACGTTTATCTGCGTCCGGCCACGCCGTTCGTCGCTGGGTTTCTCGGGGCCATCAACTGGTTCGGCAAGGCCGGGGTGCGGCCGGAATCGACGCGCGTGGCGCGCGAAATGCCCGAGGGGCTGCCCTGCCTGCGGGCCGCGGTGGAAAGCTCTCTGTTCCTCGGAAACTGCGTTCATGTGAACGCGGCGCTCGATGGCGGCGGGCGCGCCGTTGCGGAAATTCCGCGCGATCGCCATCGGTTTCAGGAAGGCGAGATTGTGTGGCTTCACTGGGAGCCCGCCGACGAGGTCCGGTTCGAGCGGTGAGAAAGTGGTTTCTGTTGCCGGCGCGCGTGTGGATGGCGCTCTTCTTCGCCGCCCCGCTCGGGATCGTGTGCGCTTACAGCTTTCTCACGCGCGGCGATTACGGGGGCGTGGAACAGCCCTGGACCGTCGAAAGTTTCACGCGCCTCGCGGACCCGCTCTATCTGGCCATTCTCTGGCGCTCCATCTGGATTGCCGCCCTTTCGACCGCGCTCTGCGCACTGCTGGGCTTCCCTCTGGCGCTCTTCATTTCGCGCGCCGGGCGCTGGAGGAATTTGTATCTGCAGCTGGTGCTGCTGCCGTTCTGGACCAGCTTTCTGGTGCGGACGTATGCGTGGCTCTTCATTCTGCGCGACACCGGCCTCATCAACACGGTGCTCACGCGCCTGCACCTGATCGCGGGGCCGCTGCCTTTGCTCTATAACGATGGCGCGGTGCTGCTGGGGCTGGTCTACAACTTCCTGCCCTTCTTTGTGCTGCCGATGTATGCGACGCTCGAACGTCTGGACCCGGCGCTGCTCGAAGCCGCCGCCGACCTGGGGGCGCGCCCGTTCGCAACCCTCTGGCGCGTGACGATTCCGGTCTCGGCGCCGGGCTTTGTGGCGGGCGCTGTGCTGGTTTTCATCCCGTGTCTGGGCGCTTATCTGACGCCCGACCTGCTGGGCGGGGGCAAATCCACGATGCTCGGCAACCTGGTGCAGAACCAGTTCACGACGGCGCGCGACTGGCCGTTCGGCGCGGCGGCGTCGCTCGTGCTGCTGCTCGCGAGCGCTTCGATTCTGGCGGCGCTGATGCGCAGCCGGGCGGCGCGGGAACTCATGTGAAGCAGCGGGCTTTGTCGTTATACGCCGCGCTTGCGCTGGCATTCCTGCATGCTCCACTGCTCATCCTGATCGCCTTCAGCTTCAATGCCGGCAGGTTCACGGTGTGGGAGGGCTTCTCGCTCCGCTGGTACCGGGCCGCCATGCACGATCCGCAACTGGCGGAAGGCCTGGTGAACAGTCTGATCGTGGCGGCGAGCGCCGCCGTGCTCTCGACCGCGATTGGAACGCTTGCGGCGTATGGGATCTGGCGCCGGTCCGCGCGCGTTCTTTCAGGGACGCTCTACCTCTCTCTGGTGACGCCCGAAATCGTCACCGGCGTTTCGCTTCTGGCGCTCTTCCAGTGGGTGTTCCGGTTTTTGCATCTGCAACTCGGGCTCTACACCGTGGCGATTGCGCATGTGGCGTTTTCGATTGCGTATGTGGCGATTGTGGTCGCGGCGCGCCTGCGGAACCACGACCGCGCGCTGGAGGAGGCCGCGATGGATCTCGGGGCGAGCGAGTGGCATGCGTTTTCGCGCGTGACCCTGCCGCTGCTCGGGCCCGCGATCGCCGCGGCGGGGCTGCTGGCGCTGGTGGTCTCGTTCGACGATTACGTGATCACGAGCCTGGTGGCGGGCGTGGATTCGGAAACGCTGCCGATGGTGATCTACGCGATGGCGCGCCGCGGCGTGAGTCCCGCGGTGAATGCGGTTTCGGCGTTGATTGTGGTGGCGTTCGGCGCGATCGTTCTGGTATCGCAGAGGTTGCAGGAACGATGACGCGACGCGGATGGCTCACCGCCGCCGGCGGGCTGGCCGCGTGCGCGCGCGATCCCCGCCCGCGTCTCAACGTTTACAACTGGTCCACTTACATCGATCCCGCCATGCTCGCGCGCTTCGAACGCGAACGCGGGGTGCGCCTGCGTTACGGCACTTACGAGAGCAACGAAGAGATGCTGGCGAAGGCGATGACCGGCAATTCCGGCTGGGATGTGGTGTTTCCCACGCATAGCCGGCTCGCGCCGATGGCGCGGAACGGGCTGATCGCGACGCTTGACCACGCCCGCCTGCCTTCGCTCCGGAACCTGGACGCACGTTTTCAGCGCCCGGACTGGGACACGGGGCTGCGCTGGGGCGTTCCTTATATGTGGAACGCGACCGGAATCGCGTGGAACAGGGCGCGGACGGCGTCTCTAAGTCTGGAAACACCGCGCGGCTGGGCGTGGCTGTGGAACCCGAACCTGCGGGGACGCCTGACCATGCTGGACGACCCGGAAGACGCGATTGGCGCCTGTTTGCAGAAGCTGGGTTATCCGTTCGGTTCGACTGACGAACGCCAGTTGCAGGCGGCCAGGGCTGAGGCCATTGCGCAGAAGAAGATCCTGCGGGCGTATTTGAACGCGGAGGTGCGGGATCAGCTGGTGTCGGGCGATGTGCTGGCCGCGCAACTGTGGTCCACCACGACGGCGCAGGCCATTCGCGGAAACGCGAATCTCGGGTTCGTTTATCCCGAAGAGGGTTATCCGCTCTATTGCGACTGCGCCGTGATTCTGCGGGAAAGCAAGCGCTACGCGCTCGCGCACGAGTTTCTGGAGTTCCTGTTGCGGCCCGATGTGGCGGCGGCGAATGCGCGCGTGGCGGAGACCGCGACGGCGAATGGCCTGGCGCAGGCAATGCTGCCGCGCGATCCGGTTCTTTATCCGCCGGATGAGACTTATCGGCGCGGCGTGTGGCCGGAGGCTTTGCCCTCGGCGGCGCAGCGTTACCGGGATCGTCTGTGGACCGAGATCAAGTCGGCGTGATGTCGCCGCGGCGGTTGCCGGAGTTCAAAGGCTGCAATGCGCCCCGAAGCGATGTGGCCCGTTGACAATGTCTCTCGCCGCCAGGTCTGGCAACACCATGAGTGTTTTGGTTGTAATAGCATCGGACGGCAATCGCTATTTCGGGTCCGCCCTGCGAAAATATGCCAGAAGTTCCGGACTTGCTTCCCGCCTGTCCGGCGAACCTGGCATGCCATCCGATTCCAGCGGATCGAAGGACAGACCGGTCGATCGGAATCTCAGACCCCACCTGTTCAGACGCATTCTGATCGATACATTCCGGTTCACATCGGAAATCGCCGAACGGTATACAGTGCCGGCGACGATTGCGGCTCCAGAGGCCGGATCGAATATTCGAAGCATGATGGCGTCAACCTGAGGTAACGCTTCAAACAGCCTGGCTACCGCCGCGTCAGTGTCTGCCAGCGTCTGCTCGACAAATAAGAAGCCACTGTCCCAGCGTTGCCCGCGGTCCCAGGGGTGAGTATTTCTCGCAGTCCACTCGATCTCCAGGTGGTTGGATATTCGGGTGGTTGTCAGTCCGTCATGTCTTACTTCGCCGCGCCGATGGAGAGCAACGGCCCACTCAATATTGTGCCGGTTTATTGTCTTTTCCAATCGGTGCAGAAAGGATTCCACTACAGGCCACATAGCCTGCTCCTCAAGATACTAACATCGGGAATACATGACATATCATGTAGCTTAAGTAAGATACTCATAACCAAAGTGGCAACGCTCGTCCCGCTCCTTGCATTACACGTGTCGGGCCATAAGAGCGACAATCGGTTTAATGGCCCGCCAGGTAACACTCTAGGAGATTCCGGGTTTCTCTGCTGGCGCAATTCGGACTTCATGCCGAGTCCAAATGCGAACGATGGCAACGAGGCCGGGTTCAACCGGCTGCAGGGCGGTTACCGGATCACGGTCTCGCGGTCACGACTTCGCCATCGCGTCCGATTCTAGCCAGACTTTCGTTCACGCCATTGTTACACTCGGTTGCCAAAGTGAAAAGAAGGTGCGGCCTGACTCGTCGTTTGGCGTCTTGCCGTATTGGCGAGCAATGGTTTTGGAACGGACCGATTGGCAACATGCCAGTGTTGATTCCATCAGGAGAGTGAATCGTGAGGACAGAGAAAACAGGCAGGACAAGACGGCGGGCGACTGTCGTCAGGATGTTTAACGGTTGTGCGGGGCTTGCGCTTGTCGCCGGTGTTCTTGCAATAGCATCGACGGCCGGCATGGCGCAGGAGCCCAAACCCGACCCGTCGGGAATCGCTACCGGTGACAGGACGACAGCGCTCGACGCCGGCGGCAATGCCTTTGTTGTGACTGAGCCCACCGACAAAAAGGCCCCGGACTACGGGCAAAAAAAGAAAGACTTCGACGATTATCAGAGCCAGGCGGCCAAAGAGCCGCTTGCCGTGAAGCTCGCCGATACCGTGGGGCACGTTCGGGTGGCCACGAACTTCGCGTGGACGTTGAACACAGGGTATCTGGTTCTGTTCATGCAGGCCGGCTTCGCGCTTCTCACGTGCGGGCTTGTGAGAAAGAAGAACGCCGGTCACCTGATGATGCTGAATTTCGCGGCCTATGTTTTTGCGTTCATTGCTTACTACGCGGTTGGATATGCATTTCAGTTCGGCGCCGTGGCTGTCAATGCCGCTCCTGCAAATCTGGGGGGTACTCCAACCCTGAATCGCTTCCTTTTGGGTAATGGCTTGTGGGGATTTCTGGGAGGCAAGGGCTTCTTCATGGCTGGGCCGGCTTATGACGCCGGCAGCAACGTTTACGCTCTGTTTGAAGTGGTCTTCATGGAGACCGCCGGATACATCATCGTGGGTTCCATCTGCGAACGGATCTCGTTCTGGTCGTTCCTGATCTGCGAACTCTTTGTGGGCGCGATTCTTTACCCGGTCTTCGGCTGCTGGGTTTGGGGCGGTGGCTGGCTGTCGCAGCTTGGCAACACAATGGATCTCGGGCACGGCTATGTGGATTTCGCGGGCTCTACGGTGGTGCATGCCGTCGGTGGGTTCTGCGCCATGGCGCTTTCAGTAATCCTGGGGCCTCGTCTCGGCAAGTTCGGGCCGGATGGGAAGCCGCGTGCTTTTCCGGCGCACAACCTCGTTTACGTCGTGATCGGAACCTTCATCCTTCTATTCGGCTGGATGGGCTTCAACCCCGGCTCGACCCTGGGCGCGACGGACCTCCGCATTTCGGTCGTCGCGATCAACACCAATCTGGCCGCGATCGCCGGATCGGCCACCGCGATGCTCTTCTGGTACATAAAATTTGGCAAGCCGGATATCACGATGGCCTGCAACGGCATGCTTGCCGGCCTGGTTGCGATCACTGCGCCGTGCGCATTTGTTGGACCGGCTTCAGCGTTCATAATTGGCATTCTCGCCGGCCTTGTGGTCTGCGTCGGAGTTCTGTTCAATGACAATGTGACCCGGATCGACGATCCCTGCGGCGCAATTTCGGTGCATGGCTTCTGTGGAGTGCTCGGCGCTCTTTGTCTTGGACTGTTTGCCGATGGCTCCTACGG